>Ga0247734_1000103_pt1 | contig 77557 bp, 71 predicted proteins | sample UWRJL103311B2_FD_180933 | JGI IMG/M metagenome (GOLD analysis project Ga0247734, IMG submission 180933) | Plant litter microbial communities from Arlington Agricultural Research Station in Wisconsin, United States - UWRJ-L103-311B-2 | ecosystem: Environmental > Terrestrial > Plant litter >... | reverse complement strand
ATATACTCACTAACAGTGACCCTGTGAACAATGCCATAGTAACTTACACCATCGTCCCGTCGAATGATGGTTGTACAGGTAGTCCTTTTACGTTGACGGTTACAGTGACACCCCGGCCAATCATTATTGCCGCATCAGCCAGCCCTGCTATCTGTACAGGCAGCCTCGCAGGTATCAACATCACTTCTAACCTGTCCGGCACCACTTATACCTGGACCAGCACAGCAACCAATGGCGTTACCGGCGCAAGTACAATGGTAAATCCAACCTCCAGTCAGGTAATCAATGATGCCCTTTTTAACACAGGGACTACTTCTGGAACTGTTACCTATACAATTACCCCCATATCAGGTGGCTGCGCCGGCAACCCGTTCGATGTTTCTGTACAGGTAGATCCGGCGGTTACAGTTTCCAATGCCGGACCTGATGAAAGCATATGCGATGCCATCGCTTACACACTCAATGGAAACCAATCTGTTGTTGGAACAGGGAACTGGACACTCAGATCTGGGCAGACCGACGTAACCATCACCAATAGTTCATTGTACAATACTACAGTAACCGGCCTTAGAGGAGGGCAAACATATGTTTTTAGATGGACGATTTCAGCGCCCGGTGCTTGTGCAGACTCGTTCAGTGAGGTAACCATTACTGTGAACGTACCCACGCTGGGAGGCACTACCAGCACTACTTCAGCAACCGCATGCGAAGGTGCCAATACGGGTACCATTGTTCTGGCAGGTTATACTGGTACAATACTGAACTGGGAAAGTTCTACAGATGGGGCAACCTGGGTTGCCGTTCCCAATACAACGCCTTCACTTACTTATAGCAACCTTATTGTCACTACCCAATTCAGGGTGGTGCTTCAGAATGGTAGCTGCGAGGCAAAAACATCAACATCAACTACAATTATAGTAAGCCCGGCAACCTCAATGGCCCATGCCGGCGCCGACCAAATTCTTTGTGAAGGAAGCAGCGTTCAGCTAAATGCGACTTCGGTGCTGAAAGCAGGGGAAACAGGCAGATGGTCGGTCACATCGGCAACGCCAAATGCAGTTATTACCGATCCCAATAGCCCTTCCACAACAGTAACCAACTTAACAGCCGGGCAGAATTACATCTTTACCTGGACCATTACAGGTTCCGCACCATGCGGACCAACAAGCGATGATGTGACGGTATTTTATCGTCTGCCATTAACCAATACCATCAGCAGTTCGAGTACCGTAGTATGTTACAATCAAGTGATTAACATCACCGGTGATACCCCGACAGGCGGAGACGGTTCATATACCTATAACTGGGAGATAAGTTCTGATGGCATAAACTGGCTTCCCCTTGCCGGGCAGACAGGTCGCGACCTGAATTACCAATTACAGGGAACATCCAGTTTCAGAAGAATAGTCACCAGCAATACCTGTACATTACTGAGCAATGTGATCCGGGTTATTGCACAACCACCGATTGCAAATAATACTGTTGCAGCAGACCAGAGCGTGTGCAGCGGCACGGTGCCGGCACCATTAACAGGGAGTGAGCCTACTGGGTCTGACGGCAATTTTAACTACCAATGGCAGGCGAGTACAGATAACGGAACCACCTGGGCAGATATTAACGGTGCTGTTTTCACTGGTTATGCCCCTCCTGCCCTGTTAGTATCTACATTATATCGACGGATTGTAAGTACAATTACCTGCAATGGCGACCTGAGAAATATCAGTGCGCCGGTTACCATTACCATTAAACCCAATGCGGAAGCTGAATTTACCTGGGTAACAGATAATGATTGTACGCCGTTTGCCATCACGGCAGCTAACGTAAAGGCTATTCCCTATCCTGACCGCAATTCTACTTATACCTGGTATGCCGATAATGTAGTGATTGGAACAGGAATTACATTCCCCGGTTACACCATCGCCGAGAGCAACCAGAGTGTAACAATCAAACTTGTAACCCTAAGCAGTCTTGGCTGTACGCAAGACGAGTTCAGCCATGTTTTCAGCACCAGACAAAGTGTAACTGCCAGCTATACCCAAAGTACAGTTTCAGGCTGCGGGCCGTTAAGGGTAAGTTTTGTAAACACCTCTACCTCACTCACAGCGGCTACTTTCAGGTGGGACTTTGGTAATGGAGTTACTTCTTCACAAACCATGCCTCCAGCGGTGACCTTTCAGCCTGATCCTACCGGACGGGATACAACCTATACCATTACCCTAACAGCCACTACTTCATGTGGTACCAATTCCTCTACTTCTACCGTCTTTGTGAAATCAAGGCCAATTGCTGTATTTTCGCCAGACAGGACCACAGGCTGCTCGCCGCTGAGGGTCACCTTTACAAATACATCGCCTGGAGGCACCAATACATATTACTATGATTTTGGGGATGGAACCTTACTGACCAGAAATGACAAACTGCCGGTACAGCATACCTTTACAACAAACGTAGTTCGGGATTTTGTAGTAAAAATGATTGCAGAAAATGAATGCGGCAGGGACGAAAGTTCATATACCATCAGGGTTTCACCAAATACAGTCTTACCAGAGCTGGTGGTTAACGCGGATGAAAAAGTAGGTTGCGCACCGTTTAAAGTGAATTTTTACAACAATAGCAGGGGCGCAAATTTATTTAGGTACGACTTCGGGGACGGAGCTACACTGCTAACCAGAAGTGCTCCTGAAGTAGTGTCCCATACATTTACCCGACCAGGCACATATACCATTTCATTGACCGCGTCAAATGGTTGTTCTGATACCACCACCACAGAATCTATTACTGTGCTGGAACAACCGTTTACTGCATTCAGTGCCGATATCACACTTGGCTGCCCAGGCTTACCCGTACAGTTTAGGAATACAAGTGCAGGCGGCGTAAGTTATCTGTGGGAGTTTGGAGACGGTACGTCGTCCATAGAAGCAGAACCAAAACACGTTTACACTGGCGACCAGGAGTTTTACACCGTAAGCCTAACTACCACCAATAGCCTGGGCTGTACAGCTACCACTACGTTAAACCAGTATATACATATTGTTCCTCCTCCCCTGGCACAATTTAACGTAGCGCCTTCAACCTTGATCAGCATCCCTAATTATACTTTCGGTTTTGAAGATGAAAGCACAAACAACCCTACCATCTGGACATGGGATTTCGGTGACGGAACCACCTCGGCACTGCAAAATCCTTCACATACCTATCCTGACACGGGTAAATATGTAGTGACCCTGAGGGTAAGCAATCAGCAGGGCTGTTTCACTACTACATTTAAAACGGTAACTATTGCGGGTGTTCCTGGATACCTGTATGTTCCCAATTCTTTTATGCCAGGTGGCGAAAGCCCTGAACTGCGGTCGTTTATTGCAAAAGGATCAGGCATGAAAAGCTGGAGGCTGACCATCTTTAACAAATGGGGACAAACATTGTGGGAAACCACACAGCTCAACGAGGGCAGACCTGTTGAGGGATGGGATGGAACATTTAATTCCGTCTTGCAACCACAGGGCACCTATTTCTGGAAAATTGATGTGGAATTCGTCAACGGTACAGAATGGAAAGGCATGACATATGATTCAAAAGCACCGAAAAAAACCGGAGTAATTCACCTGATAAGATAAAGGACCAATGAAGCTATCTCAATCTTACCTATTGCTTGCATTAATTGCCGTCTGGACTGTTCCTGTATGGGGGCAGGACCATATCTATTCACAGTTTTACAATGCCCCTCTATACCTTAACCCGGCACTAACGGGACAGTTTGAAGGTGATGTACGAATGAATATGATTTACCGCAACCAATGGACGGGCCTGAGCGGGAACCTGTCGTACCTGCATGCCTCTGCAGATCTCAACATTCCCAATTTTGGAGGTGGCCTGGGCTTACAATTTAACCGAAGTTCAGAGGGTACCGCCTTTCTGGTGAAAAATAATATTGCAGCTACCTATTCTTATAGTGTGGGCAGCGATGATTTTGTACTTTCTTTTGGTATCCAGGCAGGTATTACCAACAGGCAGATTGACTGGGACAAACTGGTATTTTCAGACCAGATAGATAACCGGCTAGGTTACATTCCCGGAAGCATCAGTGCCGCACAACCGCCCGCACAGGCAAACAGATACTATTTTGACCCGGGGGCAGGGGCAAATCTGGTATTTGGAAATTTAATGGCTGGACTGGGTGTTTACCATATTAACCAGCCTGATGAATCATTCAGCGGTGCACAGGCAAAACTTCCAACCAGGTTTACCGCAAATGCCAGTTATCGCCTGCCCCTCGTCCGTAGTTATATGTATGGGTCAGATGACGGATCTTACCTTATTCCATCTATCGTTTATTACAAACAGGGAAACGTCTCTTCTATCAGCGCAGGTGCACAGTTCAAATACAAAGGCGTTAATACGGGGCTTTGGTACCGCACTGCAGGTGAAGGCGGGCCGGATGCAGTAGTGGTGTCATTGATCTTTGACATCTTTTCCGGAAGAAGAAAAGACGGCGAAAAACTGCGCCTTGGCCTAAGCCATGATGCCACGACCTCCAGAATCAATTACACCAACACCAATGGCACTACTGAAGCCAGTATTGGCTATGAAAAATATTTCCCTAACAGCTCTAGTTACAACAAGTTTAACGGTTTGCGGTGTTACGATTTCTACTAAGCCTAAAGCCAGAAAAAAAATCGTTGCAACATGATAATTCGCCTTAAACTATTTAGCTTTGAGCATGTTTAGAGAACAGATCTCAGTATTTGATATTTTTAAGATTGGCATAGGCCCGTCCAGTTCACACACTCTTGGCCCATGGAGGGCTGCCCAGCAATTTACGTCTTCACTGCGTGATAAGGCAATTCTGGAAGAGGTTGAACAGGTTAAAATACTGCTGTATGGTTCTCTTGCTAAAACAGGCGTTGGTCATGGTACCGATATCGCAATTTTGCTGGGTATGATTAGTGCAGACCCGGTTACATTTGATGTAGACGCCATTGATACTACTATACAGCAAATCAAAAGCGAACAACGCATGTTATTGTCGGGTACACATGCTATTTCTTTCGATTACACGGACGACCTGCTTTTTCTTTACCAGGAAAGTCTGCCTTTCCACCCAAACGCAGTAACGTTCCAGGCCTTCCTTAATAATGGGAAAGCATTTTCTGAAACCTACTATTCGGTAGGTGGCGGATTTGTAGTGAAAGAAGGTGAATCCAATGCTGAAAAGGAGATGGTGGAACTGCCCTTCCCTGTTGACAAAGCAGGCGACCTGTTGCACTGGTGCCTTACCACAGGACTGAAGGTGTCTGAAGTTGTACTGGAAAACGAATTGTGCTGGCGCAATGAAGCGCTGACAACTGCAGGCATAATGAAACACTTTGAGGTGATGAAAGAATGCACCTTTCGCGGCTGCCACTCTTCGGGATTTTTGCCGGGGGGGCTAAATGTAGGCAGAAGGGCTGCAGCATTAAACAAAAGACTGATTGGCGGAAGACCGTATACAGATTACGAAAGCTGGATTGATGCAATCAGGGCTGGTGGAAACAGCTTTGCCTATACGCTGGATTGGGTAAGTTGTTTTGCGCTAGCCGTAAATGAAGAAAACGCGTCTTTTGGCCGGGTAGTAACTGCGCCAACCAATGGAGCGGCAGGTGTAATACCTGCGGTGCTGCAATATGCAATTGCATTTTGCGACTGCTTTACTGAAGAAAAAATAGTGCAGTTTATTGCTTGTGCATCTGAAATTGGCAGTATCTTTAAAAAAGGAGCTACAATTTCTGCAGCAATGGGTGGTTGCCAGGCCGAAATAGGTGTCTCCTCCGCAATGGCAGCGGCGGCACTGACCGAATGCATGGGTGGCTCACAGCGGCAGGTGATGATGGCTGCTGAGATTGCCATGGAACATCATTTGGGACTCACCTGTGATCCTATAGGTGGTTTGGTACAGATACCCTGCATCGAAAGGAATACTATGGGTGCGATAAAGGCAATCACAGCAAGTCAGCTTGCCTTACAGAGTAATCCTGATAAAGCAAAAGTAAGTTTAGGCGCAGTGGTGAACACCATGTGGGAAACCGCGCTGGATATGAATTCGAAGTATAAAGAAACTTCTGATGGTGGATTGGCGACAAACATTCCGATCAGTTTGCCGGAGTGTTAAAGTGGGCTTGACGCTAATTATTTGTAAATCTTCAACAAGGCAGGTAACAACTGTAACGTCCATTCCTTATACATTAGCCCTGAAGGATGAAGTCCATCCGATGCTACTAGTGAAACATCTGTAGCGGCGTTACGCGACCCAGGGGTAATATCCGTATAATTGACACCAGCTTTTAAAGTCTCTTCTTTATTGACGGCGTTGAAGGCGTCAATTTGCGTTGCAATCGTTTGGATTCCCCTTCCGCTCTGCATCCCAAACGGAGTAGCACCCCAATCAGGTATCGATATCACAAAAACATGGGTTTTGTTGCCATTGGCAAAGCTGATAGCAGTTTGTATCAGTTCTTTAAATTCAGTTCTATAGGTATCAATGGAATTACCACGGTACTGGTTATTTACGCCAATCAGCAGCGTAACTATATCATATTTGACAGTTAATGCTTCGCCCTGGATGCCCTGTTTCAGTTCTCCTGTGGTCCATCCAGTTTTAGCGATAATCTTTGGATCGGCCACTTTGAGACCCTGATTTCCAAGCAGCGCTGCTAGTTGATATGGAAAACATTGGTTTTGTGCAACAGCTTCACCAATAGTATAGGAATCACCGAGCGCGAGATAACTCAGCTGATCAGCAGGATTTGTAGATGTAGAGGGTTCAGAGTTTGTCATGTCATTTGTTGCGCTTTTCCCGCAGCTCAGTAAAAATATCAATAATATAGCCGCACACGTTAACTTCATAACGAAATTTACGAATGATGCACTGTTATAGATGTTAAAAGTAGTTGATTTGAGTGTTTCAGTAAAAATGATATCCAAACATTTTAATGATATAACTACACATTATTATAGAACCACTAAGTAAAAACAGCGTATTGATTAGTGGTTTACTCTTCTCCCGGAGATAAAAATTGGCGACTATACTAACTACAAGCGTAAAAATTAAAGGGATAGTAGCTGGGTAAAAATGAAGACTTTGATAGAGGTCTCCGTTCAAGAGGGCTATTACAGAACGCTGAAACCCGCATCCCGGACAATCGTACCCCATCAGGTATTTGATTGGACAGGGTATCAGATGTAAATCCGCTTCCTCTAAAAATTCAGAGAAAGCGAATAAGATATGCAGGATGGGCATTAATTAAACCTGAGGTGGGGTTGGTGGATTAAAAGGATCGTTCCCTTGAAATCCTGAAGGACCGAAACCTTTTGGACCAAAGCCATTATGGGCTTCTGCAGCAGAGGGGCCTAAATAAGGATTGTCCCCAAACGCAAGTAGCGGATAAAATACCATTGGAAGTAAGATGAGCCCTACAGTATAACCTTCAGATTTACCAAAACTTTTTGAAAACAAATTGGTGAGCCATACCGCAAACACGATGTTTACGCAGGGAATCAGCAACCACAGGATCCAGATTGTAGGTTTGCCAACAATTTCAATCAGAATAATCAGATTGTAGATTGGAATGATGGATGCCCAGCCGGGTTTACCCGCCTTTTCGAATAATTTCCACATGGAGATTATACAAATAACAGCGCAAGCAAGGTAAATAATTCCCATTACCAATCCAAAAATAGCGAAGAAACCTGTTGTATCTTCCGTACCGTTAAAACCCATAAATATAATTTTTTATTTCATGTAAGATAATAAAAAACTATAAAACAAAGAATTATAGAATAAATATTTAGAATAGCTCCATATTAAAAAGATCTGCGATATGTTTACGCAAAACAGATTTCACCTCAGGCAAATTTACTTCGCAACCAAGCTCATGCTGCATTGACGTCACGGCCTTATCATCTATTCCACAAGGAATTATGTGTTTAAAGTATTCCAGATTTGAATTCACATTTAAAGCAAAGCCGTGCATAGTGACCCAACGGCTACATCTAACACCCATTGCGCAGATTTTTCGGGCCTTTTCATTATCCGCATCAAGCCACACACCAGTAAACCCAGCATACCTTCCGGCAGGAATGCCGTAGTCCTGTAAAGTAAGGATAACCGCTTCCTCCAACGTTCTGAGGTAAAGGTGAATGTCTGTGAAGAAATTATCAAGGTCAAGAATTGGATAACCTACCAACTGACCCGGCCCATGATAGGTAATATCCCCTCCACGATTAATCTTATGATAAGTGGCACCCTTTTCCTTTAGCCCTTCTTCATCGAGCAAAAGGTTTTCGGGATGTCCGCTTTTGCCTAAGGTATACACATGTGGATGCTCACAAAAGATGAGAAAATTTGGCGTTTCTTTTTCGCCACCCAGCGTACGGTTGCTGGTTTTGATGGCCACAGTTTCATTTAATATTAGCTCCTGAGACCCCCAGGCATCCTGATAATCAATCAATCCCCAGTCTACAAATTTTACTTTCTTGTTCATTTTACTTAAGCTACAACATATCCGAGCATATAACCTTCTATCGTATTGAAATAGCAAACGGTTAATGTTTGGGTACCCTCCGGCAGGTTAACAATTACTGTCAGTTCACCGCTGTCATACAGCTGAAAAGGTTGGATATGGATATGTTTTCTAAATTCAAGGCCCTTTTTACCATACCATTTATAAACCGCTTCTTTTACACACCAGCAAACATACAATGCATGGATATTATCTTTGATCCCGGGCTGTGCCAGTTCCGGCGAGGAAAGAAATTTTTGCTGAATCAGACCGATCTTAGGTTTAATCTGTTCTATATCCACGCCTACGTTCCTGTCTTTCCCGATCATCACAGCAGCATAATCATAAGAATGGCTCAGCGAAATACTGTAGGCAGAATTGGCAAGAAATGGTTTTCCATGTTCATCCATTCGGCAGTCGATATACTCAGATGTATTGAGCATCCTGCGCAGCAGCACCCGCGTACTTAACCAGTGCAGCAAACGCTTACCTTTGTTCAGGGAAGCCAGAAAATCCAGCTCATGCTGTTTTAGCTGGAGACCTGAAAGGAGCTCTTGTTCCCCTTCTTCGATTTTCCATACGGCCAGCATGGTTTGATCGTCAATATCTTTATTATAGATTACAGGCATCCTATTTAAAAAATCAATGCAAAAGTATCTTAAATTAATCATAATTTCGCCCAAAGACTTTACAAATGATACTTTCAGACAAGCGTATATTAGAAGAGATTGACAAAGGAACTATAATTATCGAGCCCTTTAAACCAGAATGCTTAGGTACAAACTCTTACGATGTCCATCTGGGCAAATACCTGGCAACATATGCCGACAGGGTACTGGATGCAAAAGCGCACAATAAAATCATTCATTTTGAAATTCCGAAAGATGGTTTTGTGCTCCAGCCGGGCACACTTTATCTCGGCGTTACACTTGAATATACCGAAACACATGCACATGTTCCCTTTCTGGAGGGAAAATCAAGCACAGGACGTTTGGGAATAGACATTCATGCTACGGCCGGCAAAGGCGATGTAGGATTTTGCAATACCTGGACACTGGAAATCTCATGTGCACAGCCTGTGAAAATTTATGCCGGAATGCCGATTGGACAGCTGATCTACTTTATGGTGGAAGGCAGTATAGAAACTATGTATAATGCGAAAGACGATGCAAAATATAGCAATAAAACTACTAAGCCTGTCGAAAGCATGATGTGGAAGAATAACTTTTAAACGCAGAATTAATTATAGCTTTTGAGCCTCAATATTCTTATATTGAGGCTTTATTTTTGAGCTGTGTTTCTGGGATACAAATTACATTCTACCAAAAGGCAGTGAAGAATAAGACAACCTGTTATTGAAAAACAAATTATATGCTAATGAAGACCAAGTTTCGGACCGCATTTCTTTTTTTACTGGCATCTACTCTCTTTCTTGCCTTCCGCTTTGCGGATGATCCTTTTGAGGCATTACTAAAAAAACTTTCTGATTATAACGAGGAACATCCGCAGGAAAAGGTTTACCTCCACCTCGATAAGCCATATTACGCCATAGGTGACAACATCTGGTTTAAAGCATACGTAACAGATTCGCGAAGCGGCCAACTATCCAATATCAGCAGCGCTGTGTATGTTGAGCTGATTGCAGAAAATGATTCTGTTAAAAAACAACTAAAGCTACCACTAACTACAGGGATCAGCTGGGGCGACTTCAAACTTCCTGATACCCTCTCAGAAGGCAATTACAGGATCAGGGCATATACACAATGGATGAGGAATGCCGGGCCGGATTTCTTTTATGATAAAACGATAAGAATTGGTAATGGCTGGGCAAATGAAGTATTTACCCGCACCAGCTACACTTTCGGCAAGAAGAACAATGCAGAAACCGTTGAAGCGGTTATTACCTTCACTGACAAGGACGGTAAACCATATGCAGGGCAAGAGGTAAAATATGAGGCACAGCTCAAAGATAAAGCAGCCGGCCGTGGTAAAGGGATGACCAATGCACAAGGCGAAGTAAATTTCTCTTTCCAGAATTCAACCGGCAGTCAGGCATCTGGCAAAATCACCGCAACCATAACTTTAGCGAACAAAAAGCAGGTGGTAAAGGTGATTCCGGTAAAAACCACTTCAAACAACATTTCAGTACAGCTATTCCCCGAAGGAGGAAGCCTGGTGGAAAACCTTCCTTCGAAAGTGGCGATCAAAGCAGTTAACCCTTCAGGCCTGGGCGAGGATATAGTAGGAACAGTGGTAGACAATGATGGTACCGAAATACTTAATTTTAATACCACACACCTGGGGATGGGTAGTTTTATTGTGAACCCTCAGCCTGGAAAAACCTATACTGCAAAAGTAAAACGCAAAAACGGCAGCACAAGCGAGGTTCCCCTGCCTAAGGCTTCTCCTTCAGGATCTGTGCTAAGCATAAATACGGTGGATAGCAATAAGATTGCCATAAAGGTGATGCTGAGCCAGTCGCTGTTAAACCAGGGCGAGATGAAACTTGTCATTCAGCAGAACAATTCTGTTATTGCAGTACAGAAAGTTCAGACTACAAAACAGGTGAGCACACTTTCATTGCCCAAAAAAGGCCTGCCATCGGGAATTATACACTTTACCCTCTTCAGTACGGCAAATTTACCTGTAGCTGAACGCCTTATCTTTATCAACAATCCGGCAGATCGGATCAATGCCAGCCTGGTCAATCTAAAAAGTACGTATAGCCCCCGGGCAAATGTTCCTCTAGAGCTTTTTGCAGAGGACGGCGGTAAACCGACGATAGGCAGTTTCTCTATTGCTGTTACCAATTCCAATACGGTAACACCCGACCCCGACAACGAGAGTAATATCCTTACCTCGTTGCTGCTGACTTCGGATCTGAAGGGTTATGTTGAAAAACCCAATTATTACCTGCTTAACGATACGAAAGAGATCCGCGAAAACCTGGACAACCTTATGCTTACCCAGGGATGGAGCCGGTTATTATGGACGGACCTGATGGGCAGTACTACTAAACCATCAGCATTTCCGCCAGAAAAATCACTGAAGGTTAGCGGAACAGTTACCACAAACGGAACAAAACCCGTACCCAACGGAAGGGTATCACTATTTGCAACCGGTGGAGGTGGCCTCTTTGTATTGGATACGCTTACCGATGCCAAAGGACACTTTAGTTTTGATAATCTCGTTTTTGGTGATAGCACCAAGTTTGTTGTACAGGCAAGAAATGCAAAGAACAAAAAGTACGTAGAGATCAACGTGGATATGATTCCCGGACAAGTGGTCACGAAAAATAAAAATACCGGGGACGTAGAGATCAATGTAAACGAGTCTATACAAGGATACATCCAAAAAAGTAACAGTTATTTTGATGACCTGAACAGACGCGGTTTACTACAGCGCACCTATCTGCTTGATCAGGTAAATATTGTACAGAAGAAGAATACAGCGCCAAATTCTTCAAATTTAAACGGTGCCGGACGCGCAGACCAGGTGATCAACGCAAAAGACCTGGGAACCTGCATCACCTTGCTACAATGTTTACAGGGCAGAGTTGCAGGTATGGTCATCAGAGATAATAAGGCCTATCTGCTGAGAAATAATGGAGTACCTATGCAAATCATTATGGATGGTATACAGCTGGAGCCTGACTTCCTCGCCAACATCAACCCTTTCGATGTGGAAACGATCGAGGTACTTAAAAGCATTAGCAACACATCTATCTACGGGTCGCGTGGCGGCGGTGGCATCTTGATAATCACTACCAAAAGAGGTGGTGGAGATATGGGTTATTCAAGATATTCGCCAGGAATCATCACTTATTCTCCTAAAGGTTATTACGCCTCACGTCAGTTTTATTCACCACAGTATACACCTCAAAATACAGATAGGGGTGTAGACAAGCGTTCTACGGTGTACTGGACGCCACATCTGCCTACAGACACTAACGGAAAGGCGAAGTTTAATTTTTACAATACAGACGAGGCAGGAACTTACAGGATAGTAATTGAAGGGATTAACGATCTGGGTCACCTTGCCAGAAAAGTATATACTTACGAAGTAAAATAATATGAATACAATCAATGTAACGATAAAAGATCGCCTGGCACTTATAACCCTTAACCGTGGAAAATCAAATCCACTGAACAGGGAAATTATTACAGAACTTTCAGATATGCTGCACAATATCAGTAATGATGCGAATATCGGCGGGGTACTGATTACTGGTAGGGAGCATTTTTTTTCTGCAGGACTGGATCTCATAGAACTTTTCAATTACAATGAAGAGGAAATCAGGTCCTTCTGGAAATTGTTCATGGATTTCACCGCTCAAATAATTTCCTTTAAAAAACCAATGGCAGCAGCTATTAACGGACATTCCCCAGCTGGGGGATGTGTTATTGCACTGGCCTGTGATATCAGGGTGATGGCAGAAGGGAATTACATTATTGGACTAAACGAAGTACCCGTAGGGATCATTGTACCAGACAGCATTTTTCAGCTTTATGCTTTTTGGCTGGGCAAGGGCAATGCCGCCAGGAGCCTGTTGGAAGGAAAACTGTTCAGTCCTGAAGAGGCCCTGAAAATTGGATTGGTAGATGAGCTTGTGAATCCTGCCAGCATCATGTCTGCCACAGAACGCAGAATTAGAAAATACATGGCCCTGGAACCTAATACATGGCAGCAAAGCAAACTAAACATTCGCAAGGAGCTGATCGCGGCAGCAACAGCTGATCAGTCGGTGGTACTTGAGGCAATGCTTACACAATGGTGGTCGCCAACCAGCAGAAACCTCCTGAAAATGATTATTGATAACCTACAAAAAAAATAAGCCGATGTACAATCAACCGATGTTAAGAGATGATGCGCTGCAAGGCAGGACCATAGTAATTACTGGTGGCGGAACCGGTCTGGGGCGGGCTATGGGCACTTATTTTCTGAAATTAGGCGCCAACCTGGTAATTACCAGCCGCAAAGCAGATGTGCTGCAAAAAACAGCAGCAGAGATGGAAAAGGAAACCGGCGGTCAAGTCCTTGCTGTGGCCTGTGATGTAAGGGATTACGAACAGGTGGAAAATGTATTGGCCGAAACAATTAAAACTTTTGGCCGTGCAGACAGCCTGCTGAACAACGCAGCCGGAAATTTCATATCACCTACCGAGCGCCTCTCGGCCAATGCCTTTTCCAGCATCATAGATATTGTATTGAAAGGATCAGTAAATTGTACACTGGCTTTCGGCAAACACTGGATCAAGGAGAAACAGCCTGCAAGCATTGTTAACATTGTGACCACGTACGCATTTACAGGTTCGGCCTACGTTGTACCATCAGCCTGTGCCAAAGGCGGGGTGCTTGCCATGACACGCTCACTGGCGGTGGAATGGGGAAAGTACGGAATAAGAACCAATGCCATTGCACCTGGTCCATTCCCTACAAAAGGTGCATGGGAGCGCCTGCTTCCTGGCGATCTTGCAGAAAAGTTTGACTTCAAAAACAGGGTCCCTTTAAAACGGGTGGGAGAGCACCAGGAGTTGGCCAATCTGGCAGCATTTTTAGTCAGCGACTTCTCAGCGTACATCAACGGTGAGGTAATTACCATCGACGGCGGTGAGTGGCTACAGGGTGCTGGCCAATTTAACGGCCTTGAAGCTATCCCCGACGAATTATGGGATAGCTTCGGACAAATGACACGCGCGGCAAAGGGAAGCTAAGCAGGTCGTTTCATACAAAAATTATTTTAAAGCATTCTTTATTTTGAAATAGCTTATTTTTGTACCATGTCAACAGAAACAAAAGAAGAAACATTTACACTGGAGGAGATTTTAACTTCTCTTAAGACCTCTCATCGTTTGATTTTATGGAACGATGAGGTAAACACCTTCGACCATGTGATCCATTGTATGACTAAATATCTTGACTACACAGATTCTCAGGCAGAAAAAATTGCCTGGGAGGTACACAACAAGGGAAAATGTGCGGTTCTTGAAGGATCTTTTACAGAGATGGAAGTTTACCGTAAAATACTTCAGCAGGAAGGTTTAACTGTTACCGTAGATTAACTCAATCCTCTTCGAGGGTAGCAATCAGCTTTTCAATTTCCTGCTGGGTAGTTTTGGTCTTGTCTTTGGCATACCAAAGATGTAATTTTTCAGAACGGATATGCTTATCGGCATACTCGGTTTTCCAACCGTTGAGCAATTGCTGGGCAACAGCCGGACGTGGCCCCCACCTGGCGACAAGCTCTCCCTCTTCATTTAATATAAGCAAAACCGGGATCGCCCTTGCACCACCTGTTAAATGTGCATCCATTAACTCCAAATGTGCATCCCTCAACACAAAACGGAGATCAATCTTATCTGGGAAAGCCGCTGTCATTTTATCAAACAGAGGTACAATCTGTGCTGCATCGCCACACCATCCTTCTGTTATTACCAGAAAATGGTAGCGGTTTTTTAGTGCCTGCATACTGGCAAGCAAGCTTTCACTGAGTACCGCGGTTTTATCCAGTCGCTCCATGCGCTGAATATTTAACCTGGTGTAATGCAGCATTTCCTCACTGCTATCATCACCCGTCGCTTTGCCTTCTTTGAAGAGCGAAAGTATCAGATCCCGGTATTCAATATAACTTATCCCTTCCTTCACAAAAATATTACTGTAATTGGCCATAATCCTGTTGTAATAAAATAGTTACCCCCCCTTTTTTAAACTTCACTGCCGTTACTTTGTCCATCTAATAAAAAACGCCCCTAAAACGACAGATCTACAAATGAAGAAATCCTTTTCTAAAATTATATTTACTCTATTTACTATCGGTACAGTCTTCTCTGTTTCTAAGCTTCACGCGCAAAGCCCGGGTACAGGTAAACTTACAGGAAAAATTATAGATGCGCAAAACAATGAGACAATTCCTTTTGCATCTGCATTAGTAATTAACAGACAAACAAAGGCTACTGTAAAAACCGGTCAGACGGATGTAAATGGAAACCTGCTCATCACCGGACTTCCAGACGGAATATTTACCGTCCGGATCAGTTATGTGGGTTACCAGACCCTGGTAAGGGATTCGATATCAATTAGTAAAACCAAACAGTCACTGGCTTTTGGGACCATCAAAATGAGGGTATCAAAAGGCAATGCACTGAATGAGGTAAACATTACCGCAAAAAAGGCCCCAGTACAGTTGGGGATTGACAAAAAGGTTTTTGCAGTAGACCAGAGTCTGGTAAGTGAAGGAGGATCGGCATCTGACCTGCTGACCAATGTGCCTTCAGTCCAAATTGATGTAGACGGAAACGTCAGCCTAAGGGGATCTACCGGAGTACGGGTTTTAATCGACGGCAAGCCTTCATTGATTGCCGGTGGTGACGTAGCTTCGATACTCGCTTCTATACCTGCAAGCTCAATTGAAACGGTAGAGGTAATTACTAACCCGTCGTCCAAATACGACGCAGAAGGAAATTCCGGAATTATAAATATCGTATTGAAAAGAAATACGAAACTAGGTCTGAATGGCAATGTGGCCTTAACTGCAGGCAATAGGGACAATTATAACGGAAATGCAAGTGTAAGTTTCCAGAATAAAAAAATCAATCTGTATGGAAATTATGGTTACCGCTACGGAAACCGTATTGGCGGCGGTTTTAACAACATCAGGTATCTAAACCGTACCGATTCACTGGCTTCAGCGGAACAGCTAACCACATCAAGAAATACAGATAAAAGCCATAATGCTAAAGCGGGGATCGACTATTACCTCACAACTAAAGACATTTTGAGTTTTTCTGCCGGATTTAACAGCAGAGATAATGATAAAAGAGACCTGTTGAATATCAACACATATAAAACAGACGGATCGCCTCAACTGCTGAGTAACCGTGTAAATACTAATGAAGGAAGCGGCAACAGCTACGACCTTAATTTGGACTACAGTCATAAATTTAAAACCAGCCAGGAGCTGACTTTCAATTTTGGCTATTCAAAAGGAACAAATGATAATTTTCAGTTATATAACACCAATATTTACAATCTGAACGGCCGCGACGTAGTACAGGATCCTGAAATATTGACGAATGATAACGATGGTACCAATAAAAACTATAACATTCAGGCCGATTATACCATGCCATTGGGGAAATTGGGAAAATTGGAGACGGGTTACAGAAGTCAAATCAAATATACAGACAACAACACCCTTGCCTCTACCTATAATGCAGTTACCGGCAGATATGATCAGAACTACCAGTTATCTAACCTTTTTAATAGTAAAGACCAGGTTCATGCCCTGTACCTGAATTATCAGAACCAAATAAAAAACTTTGGCTATCAGATCGGTTTACGGGGTGAAGCAGCCAGACTAAACACAAACTCCGGCGGGTATAATACAGGCAGCCAGCTTTTATATAGCCCGGGACGTATTTCTTACGACCGCCTGTACCCAAGTATCTTCCTTACGCAGAAATTCAAAGGCGAACAACAGGTACAATTGAGCTACACCAGGAGGGTAAACCGCCCAAGACCATGGGATACCAATCCGTTTATAGATTATTCAGATCCATTAAGCTGGCGCCAGGGTAACCCTAACCTGCTTCCTGAAGATGTACATTCTTACGAATTAAGTTACAGCAAATTCTGGGATAAGGTAACATTGATTGGAAGTGCTTACATGCGCCATACCAATGACCTCATCCAGAGGGTTCGTTCTGTGCCAGATTCAAACGGAGTGATTATTATCACCCCGCAAAACCTGACAAAAAGCACCAACAGCGGTATAGAGCTGATTGCAAAAGTAGATCCTTTCAAATTCTGGAATTTTACAGCCAATGTAAATGGCTACCATAGCAATATCGATGCGGTACCTGAATATGATATCCGTGAAACCTCAGGTTACAGCTGGAATGCCAACCTGACCAATAACTTTACCCTGCCACACAGCATTACCTTCCAGGTAAGAGGCGAATACAATTCTACCGAAGTGCAGGCACAGGGAAAACGTAAAGCGCAGTACAGCGTTGACGCGGGCGCCAAGTATGACTTCCCGAATAAAAAAGCCTCGTTAAGTGCAAACATCAGGGATATATTCAATACCCGGAGATTTGGCGCCATTAATCAGGATGCCAATTCCATTACAGATTTTCAGCGTTACCAAAAGGGGCAGATGGGTAATATCACCTTCTCCTACAGATTTGGAAAAACTACTTTTATGAAAAAACAAAAGAAACCGGAGCAGCAGGAAATGAAACCTGACGAAGGAACATTTTAAAAGTTTAACGGCTGCCCTTACAGGTGGCCGTTGTTAGTTAAAACAAGAAATCCGTATCTTGCAGCATGGAAGAACAGAACCCCTGGACCATTGTAGACAGCAGAAAAATTTACGAAAATAAATGGATAGGACTTACAGAACATAACGTGATCAATCCTTCCGGTGGCAAAGGTATCTATGGCGTTGTCAGTTTCAGGAATTACGCTGTGGGTGTTCTTCCACTCGATGATGAACTGAACACATGGCTGGTAGGGCAATACCGCTTTCCTTTAAACGCTTACAGCTGGGAGATCCCCGAAGGCGGTGGCCCATTGGACCTCCATCCCCTGGAAGGCGCAAAACGCGAATTACAGGAAGAAACCGGATTGAATGCAACCGAATGGACTGAACTGCTCAGGATGCACCTGTCCAATTCAGTGAGTGATGAACTTGCCATTATCTATATAGCGAGGGGATTGAGCATGGGACAAGCTACACCAGAAGAGACAGAAGAACTGGTACTACGTAAATTACCATTTAAAGAGGCTTACGAAATGGTGATGGATGGAAAAATTACAGACAGCATGAGCGTGGCAGCGATATTAAAAACTCAGGTATTATTACAGCAAGGCAAACTATAACATTCTTATGAACAAATTCCTGGGGTATATATTTACACCCGTATTCTATTTTTTCTTTTTTCTTACGCTAATCATATTCCAACCTATCCAATGGATATGTTATCGGTTTTTTGGATATAAAGCACATAAAAAGGCTGTCGATTACCTCAACTTTTTTCTTACCTACTGCCAGGTCTTCTTAGGTTCATCCACTACTTTTATCAACCAACAGCAGCTGCCTGAAGGAAGGCCCATTATATTTATTGCCAACCACCAGAGCATGTATGATATACCGGCACTGATCTGGTTTCTGAGAAAATATCATGTGAAATTTATTTCCAAGATAGAATTAACAAAAGGCATCCCGTCGATCTCATTTAATCTGAAATACGGCGGCGGAGCGAACATCAACCGTAAAGACAGCAAACAGGCCGTTTCGGAGATCCTGAAGCTTGGAAGAAGAATGAAAGGCAACAACTGGTCCGCCATGATATTTGCTGAGGGCACCCGCGCCAAAGACGGCAGGATGAAGCCTTTTCAGGTTGGAGGAATAGCCACCCTACTTAAATCTGTCCCAGAGGCGCTCATCGTTCCCGTAGCAATAGAAAATTCGTGGAAAACAGTTCGGTACGGCGCTTTTCCACTAAGCTTTGGCCAGCGGATGAAATGGACGGTACTCAGCCCCATCGAAGCCAACGGTTTAAACGCAGAGGAATTGACATTAAAAGCCGAGCACGCCATCAGGAAAGTGCTGAAACAGGAGACAGCACTTTAAATATTATTGTTCTCTATTTTTTTGAAGAATTCATCGCGGTAGGTATCCCCAATAGGAATGATCTTACCGCAAATAGTGATCCGGCTTCGCTCAATGCTTTCAATTTTGTCAAGTGCAATAATATAGGATTTGTGTACCCGGATAAACTGCGACCTTGGCAGTGTCTCTTCCATTTTCTTCATGTTTTGAAGCGTAATTACCCTCTCTGCTTTTGTAAATATTGATATATAATCTTTCAGACCTTCGATATACAGGATGTTATCCAATTCAATTTTCTGAATCTTATGCTCAGTTTTTACAAAAATAAAATCCTGCACCTGCTGTGAAACGGGTGGCGCAGGCATGGCTGGCGCTGCAGCAACAACAGGTGGGGCAACGATAGTCTCCGCGTTATTTTTATGCTGGTTGTGCACTTTCTCTACTGCTTTATAAAAGCGGTCGAACGCTATTGGTTTAAGCAGGTAATCAGATACATTCAGGTCATAACTTTCCAATGCATACTGTGAATATGCGGTAGTGAGGATATAACTCGCCTTGTTGTTAGCTATTTTAAGAAACTGTATGCCTGTCAGGTCCGGCATCTGGATATCCAGGAATACAAGATCAATCCCCCCGGCCTGAACCAGCTGAAGGGCTTCAATCGCGTTCTCCGTTCGTTTCACCAATTCCAGAAACGGCACTTTAGAAACATAATCTTCTATTATATCGAGCGCTAAAGGCTCATCATCTACAGCAATGCATTTTAGTGTCATTGTATTATTTTTTTCAGAGATTTATATATCAAGCATCAGTTCACTGGTATAATGCGTAGCCGAATTTACGATATTTAGTTTATACCTTTCGGGGTAAAGTAACTGCAACCGCCGTTCTACATTATTTAAACCAACGCCTCCCATTGCATCCTTATTGGCGTTATTTTTTTTATTGGTGATACTAAAATGGAGTATTTTCTGGTTGGCAATGATATTGATCCTGATGGGATCAGAAGGATCATTGGCCACTCCATGTTTAAATGCGTTTTCAACAAAGGAGATCAGTATCAGCGGAAGGATCTGTTGATTGTCTATTTCTCCATTCAGCGTCATTACCACAGCGGCCCCATCTTTAAACCTAAGCTTCTGTAATTCTATATAACTTTTAACGTACTCAATTTCTTTGCTTAGGGCAACCCAGCTATCATTACTTTCATAAATCATATAACGCATGATTTCCGATAGCTTTAGTATGGCATCTGCCGTTTTATCAGACTTCTGATAAGCCAGTGAATAAATGTTGTTCAATGAGTTGAACAAGAAATGAGGATTAAGCTGCGATTTTAGAAACTGAAGTTCCATATCTTTTTTTTCGGTCTCCAGACTACGCTGGATGCGAATGTTACTAAACCAGTCAAGCGCAAACTTAATCAGACAGCCTGAGATGATAAAAAATCCGGAGACAAACACAGCACTCCAGAGAAAGGCATTGAGATCACGGTACTCCACCACACCGCTCTTTTCATTCGCGTACCGCAGCACCTCCTCCCGGTAAAAAACCGCGATAATAGTTTTTGCAGCTGCCATCAGTGCAATCAATGCGATAATGGAAAGTATATAAAGCCAGTACTTCTTTAAAAGCTGAGGGATCAGTAAGGTGTAGTTAATGTAAAATATAGAGATATTGATCACAGAAAAATAGCCATACCTGACCAACAGGTCGGTAGAACTAAACTTTCCTCCTGTTAATGCGGTAACCAAAAAGATAAAGCCACCGATAAACAGCCAGTATACCAAATGTGCCGTCAACTCTCTTTTATCATTCATTCCTGCGTATTGATTTTGCTCATCCAAAGTACCTAAAGTAATGTTTTCCGGCCATAGCTTTCGACGAACAGGCAATTTTTTTCTACCAACGGCAAAAATACACTCATTTTGCTTTTTTTCCTCAAATAGCCTGTTGATCTATGATTATTTCCACTTGGTATAAAACATTTTAGCAGCACTATTTTTTTGATTCTATTTGTTTCAACAAAACGAAACGATTATGAAATCTGCATCTGTTCAACACATCGACCACTTCATTAATAACAAGATATATACAACCAACGAAACAGTACTTGATACCCTGAGTAACATTAATACCAACATCATGAAAAAATTAACAAACATCTCTCCATTTATTCTTTTACTTGTACCGGTTTTCATGATGATGGTACTTACCATTGCAACATCAATGAAACCTGATGTTGAAGGGGTGAGCGCATCAAAAACAACTACAAGTACATCCGTTGCTACAATACCTGTGCAACGTTTAAAATAGAAAATTTAGTTTTAGTTATAGTTAATAGTAGTAAGTGACGGCTGGATGGCCGTCATTTCTTTTTAAAAGGGTTTTGGGGAAATAAATATTTATTTTGAAACTAAGAATATAGTTCATACCTTTAACTATATTCTTAGTTCAAACCTCACCCTTTAAAAATCAACAGACTAGCTATCATGGAAATTAAAGATCTGACTAAAGCCGAAGAGCAAATCATGCAGGTACTATGGCAAATAGAAAAAGGCTTCGTTAAAGAAGTAATGGAATACCTGCCAGAACCGAAAGCTGCTTACAACACAGTATCGACCATCATCAGGATACTGGAACAAAAAGGTTTCGTTGGCCACACGGCCTTTGGAAAATCACACCAATATCATCCCCTCATTTCTAAAGATGATTATAAGCGTCATGCCACAGAAAAGCTGTTGGGAAATTATTTCGAAAACTCGGTTGAGAGTATGTTCTCCTTTTTTGTAAAAGAAGAGAAGATGGATATCAGCGATGTGGATGAAATTCTAAAAATGATTAACAAACTTAAAAACAAATCGAAATGACCTGGGCCTATTATCTATTGCAAGTAAATATATACGTTGTTATATTCTTCGCATTTTATAAAATACTGCTGGACAGGGAAACTTATTTTGTACTGAACAGGGTTTATCTTCTCTCAGCAATAACGCTATCATTGGTTATTCCTTTCATACAACCTGAATGGCTTTGGGGCGGGACAAATCACCAAATCAGTATCAATGCCGGCCAGTTGAATATGCTGATGGCAAATGTAAGTCTTGCACCTGATTCTTCCGGACCGTTTAACTGGGGAGGGCTCGTGGCAGTGATCTACCTGGCAGGTGTAATATGCTTTACGCTCCGCTTAGTTGCTGGCCTTTTTCACGTGAAACGACTGATTAGTACAAACGCTGAGGGAATGGCTTTTTCCTTTTTTGGCAAAAAAGTAATTGATACCAATCTTCCAGGACAGGAAATTATTCATCACCATGAAGAAACCCATATCCGTCAGCGCCATACACTTGACGTGTTATACTTCGAGCTGATCAGCATCCTTCTATGGTGTAATCCTGTCACCTACCTGTACAAGAAAGCTATCAAAAACATACATGAATACCTGGCCGATGAAGCAGCAGCGGGATTACAGGGCGACAAGGAATCGTACGCTATGCTTTTACTAAGCCAGGCCTTCGGTATAGACCAGAATACCCTTACCAATAGTTTTTTTAATCAATCACTCCTTAAAAAACGAATTTTAATGTTACACAAACCACGTTCAATAAAAGTAGCCATATTGAAATATGGGTTATTTCTTCCACTGTTTGCAGTGACCCTTTTGTTCTCTTCCGCTACTATCAGCAAAAACGAAGAACTCAAAGCTATGGCGAAAGAAATCGTATCGCCAGTATCCATTGACATTGACAGTTTCCAACAGGATAAAGACCATCATCAGACGGTAATCAACAATGCAATGCCTATTGACACCCCTAAAAAGCAGGTTGCCCGTAAAGCCTTGAAAAACGGCAATGCGGGAACCCAGGAACAGGGTGAAGTTAAACCGCCGGCTTTTCAGGGAGGAATGGAAAAATTCTACAAATACCTCGCTGCAAATTGCAAATACCCAGCAGAAGCCGTTAAAAATAATATACAGGGAAAAGTTTTACTTTCCTTTATCGTAGAGAAAGATGGCACCATCAGCGAGGTTAAAGTAGTTAAAAGTTTGGGATCAGGAACAGACGAAGAAGCGGTAAGGCTACTGGAGAATTCCCCAAAATGGAAACCTGCTACCAGAGGAAATAAACCTGTCCGTGTGAAGTATGATGTTCCGATCAATTTTGCATTGAGCGATGACCAGGTTAAACACATGTCAACTTCCCAGGCCGGAAGTCCGAATATAGTAAAAGTTGTCGACCAAAAGGTGGTAAATGTAGGTAAAAGCGATCCTAAAAATCAGCCGGCCTATTATATCGACGGTACCAAAGCCAATCCGGAAGACCTAAACCAATTAAAGTCAGATGAGATCGAATCTATCAATGTTATCAAAGATAAAACAGCAATTGAAACCTATGGTGAGGAGGCAAAAAATGGTGTTGTACTAATTAACACTAAAAAGGGAAAGCAGAAGGCCGCAACTTCAAAAGTTTTTGAAGGAACGCCCCAGTACAGAACTTTTAGTCAACCCTGATCTGGCTCATCAAAATTAATCAATCTGGCGCAATACCTAAGCACAAGCCCTGAAAAAGCAGTTTACTATAAACGCACAAAACCCCAGCTAAATCAGCCGGGGTTTTTGTGTTAAAGCCTTGTCTCGTCGCCTTAAATCTATTAAACTTCTTCCTCAGAAACAAATTTTGAGGCATAAAAATCTCTGTTCATTCTTGCAATGTTCTCCAGAGAGATTCCCTTTGGACATTCAACCTCACAGGCACCTGTATTCGTACAGTTTCCAAACCCTTCAGCATCCATCTGGGCCACCATACTTTGTGCACGACGGTATCTTTCCGGTTGGCCCTGAGGCAATAATGCAAGCTGCGAAATCTTGGCCGAGGTGAATAGCATTGCAGATGCATTCTTACAGGTAGCAACACACGCTCCACAACCTATACAGGCTGCAGCTTCAAAAGCGGCATCGGCCTGCAACTTAGGAATAGGCAGTGCATTGGCATCCTGGGCATTCCCAGTGTTTACCGAAATAAAACCACCTGCTGCGATAATCCTGTCAAATGCAGATCTGTCTACAGTTAAGTCTTTGATTACCGGAAAAGCCTGCGCTCTCCATGGTTCTACCACAATAGTATCTCCGTCCGCGAAAGAACGCATGTGCAACTGGCAGGTAGTGATACCTTCTTTCGGGCCGTGTGGCCTTCCATTGATATACATTGAACATGCACCGCAAATACCTTCCCTGCAGTCGTGGTCAAATACGATTGGCTCATCTCCTTTATTGATCAGCTGCTCGTTCAGCACATCAAACATCTCTAAGAAAGACATATCAGGAGAAATTTCTGATAATTTATAATCGACCAAATTACCTTTGGTTTTGTTATTCTTCTGACGCCAAACTTTCAGCGTTAAATTCATATTTCCTGTACTCATGGTATTGAGATTTTAGTACTAGATTATTTATAACTTCTTTGTGCAATTTTGATGTTCTCAAATTTCAACTCCTCTTTATGCAGTTCAAATTTCACACCTTCTTTAAATTCCCATGCTGCTACATATGCGTAGTTTTCATCGTCCCTTAAAGCTTCTCCTTCTTCAGTCTGGTATTCTTCCCTGAAGTGTCCGCCGCATGATTCATTTCTGTTCAAGGCATCAATACACATCAATTCTCCCAATTCGATAAAATCTGCCACACGGCCGGCTTTTTCAAGCTCAGGATTAAATTCATCAGCAATACCCGGAACACGAACATCGCTCCAAAAATCCTTCCGCAATTGCTGTATCTCAGCAATCGCTTCTGTTAATCCTTGTACGTTACGCGCCATTCCACATTTTTCCCACATGATCAAACCTAATTTCTTATGGAAGAAATCCACAGATTTAGTTCCTTTGATTGAAATAAACTTATCAAGGATTCCCCTTACACTTGCTTCGGCCTCAACAAAAGCAGGATGGTCCAACGGAATTGGTTTAGTAGCCAGTTCTTTAGAAAGATATGCTCCAATCGTGTAGGGAAGAACAAAATAACCATCGGCTAGTCCTTGCATTAACGCCGAAGCACCTAAGCGGTTAGCTCCGTGATCAGAGAAGTTTGCCTCACCAAGGGCATATAAACCAGGTATTGTAGTCATCAGGTTATAATCAACCCATAAACCACCCATTGTATAGTGAACTGCCGGATAAATACGCATTGGCAATACATATGGATCTTCACCCGTAATTTGCTTATACATATCAAACAGGTTACCGTATTTTTCTTTGATTACCTCACGGCCAAGGCGCATGCAGGTTTCTTTATCCGGATTTACTATATTATGTTTTGTTGCTTCAATACGTCCGTAACGTTCAGTATTTGCTGCAAAATCCAGGTATACTGCAAGTTTTGAAACACCCACACCGTAACCGGCATCACAACGCTCTTTTGCCGCCCTTGACGCAACGTCACGGGGAACCAGGTTACCAAAAGCAGGGTAACGGCGCTCCAGGTAATAGTCTCTTTCCTCTTCAGGAATATCAAATGCTTTACGCTGATCGTCTTTTTTCTTAGGCACCCAGATTCTTCCGTCGTTACGTAACGATTCAGACATCAGGGTTAATTTAGACTGGTGGTCTCCCGAAACCGGGATGCATGTAGGGTGAATTTGTGTAAAGCAAGGGTTTCCGAAAAATGCACCTTTCTTGTGTGCTTTCCAGGCCGCAGTAACATTACTTCCCATTGCATTGGTCGACAGATAAAATACGTTACCATATCCACCGCTTCCCAAAAGCACAGCGTGACCGAAGTGACGCTCCAATTGGCCTGTAATAAGGTTACGCGCAATAATACCGCGGGCTTTACCTTCAATCACTACTACATCCAGCATCTCATGGCGGGTAAACATTTCTACCTTACCCATTCCAATCTGGCGTTCCAGTGCACTGTAAGCACCTAATAATAACTGTTGTCCCGTTTGTCCTGCTGCGTAAAAAGTACGCTGAACCTGGGTTCCACCAAACGAGCGGTTATCAAGCAAACCGCCATATTCCCTTGCCAATGGCACACCCTGTGCCACACACTGGTCAATGATATTTGCACTTACTTCAGCTAAACGGTGTACGTTCGCTTCACGGGCACGGTAATCACCACCCTTAATCGTATCATAGAACAAACGGTAAACACTGTCACCATCGTTCTGGTAATTTTTTGCCGCATTAATACCACCCTGAGCTGCAATTGAGTGAGCCCTTCTTGGTGAATCCTGGAAACAAAAACATTTAACCTTATATCCCATTTCGGCCAGTGTAGCTGCTGCCGAAGCACCTGCAAGTCCTGAACCTACTACTATAATTTCTATACTTCTCTTATTCGCCGGATTAACCAGAGGCATTGAAGACCTCAGTTTAGTCCACTTCACGGTCAGTTCCCCTTCCGGTATATTTGCATTAAAATCTGCCATTTTATTTAGCGTTATACGTTCAATATTTATTTAATAAGACCTGTATAAATTGCTACAGGCATAGCTGCGAAAAGCAACGACAGTATGATAGAGTACCATACGCCAGCGCCTTTGATCAGCGGGCTATACTTCCTGTGGTTCCATCCCATAGTCTGAAATGCAGAAGCAAAACCATGTAATAAATGGTAAGCCAGTGAAACCATAGCCAGTTCATACAAAACTACTATCCAGATATTCTGGAAAGTTAACCTCATCACAGCATACAGATCTTCACGTCCGTTTGCATCTTCAGTTGGGATTCCTGTAAAACGTGAAACAATCCAAAAGTTAGACAAATGCACAATCAGGAAGATCAGCAGTAAAGTCCCCAGTAATCCCATAGAACGGGAGTACCATTTACTGTTTGCCTCTCCATTATAAACTGCATACTTTACCGGGCGCGCTGCCTGGTTTTGGAAAGTTAGACGAAGGCCCTGTACTGCATGTACAATTAAACCAAGCATTAAAATAACTTCTGATCCCCTGATCAGCCAGTTGGTGGCCATAAACTCGGCACCCATATTAAATACTAAACCACCGTCATTCAGAAATATCAACGAATTGATAAAACAATGCACAATGAGAAATAAGATAAGGAACAGGCCGGTGATACCCATTATTAATTTTTTTCCTATAGATGAGGAAAAAGCGTTTCCGAAACTAGCCATTAGATTTTTATATTTGAGTTCTATTCCTGCAAAAGTATTTAATAAATGACTTAATTTATACATGTATGTAGTCAATTGTCAATAAATATTCTATTTAGAAACGTTCTACGTCATATGCAGGAAAGCTGGAATACTATTGATTACCAGATTAAAAGATAAAAAAAACGGGAAGCAATTTTCATCACTTCCCGTAAAGGAGATACCGTTATAGAAATATTAATTGAAACTAAAAGTATAATTTCCGTTAGGACCAATTCCTGAAATGGTTGTTTTACCATTTTTGGAAGTTGGCAATGCCGCTTCAACATCTTTTGCACTGTTGACAGGTTTACCGTTCACACTGGTGATCAGTAGTCCTTTATCAATATCAAATGAATCAAAGAGTTTTCCGGGTTCAACTGCAGTTACCACCACACCATTTTTTGCACCAAATTTTGCTTTGGTTGCCGCAGAGGCAGGAGCGAATGAAGCTCCCAGTTTACCTAATGTTGTTCCGGTAGTTCTGGAGGCCAGTATCGTTTTTGGCTGGGCAATGCTTGCATCACCCTTCAAGGTTACACCAACATTCATATCCTTACCATCTCTCGAAATGGTGAGCTGTACTTTATCACCAGGACTCATACGGCCAATTTTTTCCTGCAGGTCTGGCGAATTAAACACCTCTTTACCATCAACTTTTTTAATGATGTCACCTTTTCTTATACCTGCAGCTGCACCGCCACCATTTGGCATTACGTCGCTCACATATAATCCGGTAATATCATCTATTTTCAGCGCCTCAGCTACGTCTGCATTCAGCTCCTGGAAAGTCACACCCACATAACCGCGTTTTACGCTACCATATTTTTTAAAGTCTTCAAGGATCTTTTTGGCAAGGTTTACAGGAATTGCAAAACCATAACCTTCATTTGTTCCGGTTTGCGAAGCAATTGCCGAATTAATTCCTACCAGCTCACCGTTGGCATTTACCAGGGCACCACCACTGTTTCCGGGATTGATCGCCGCATCAGTCTGGATAAAAGATTCAATAGCACTGTTAGCTGCCCTTGCAGGTATTTTGCCTGTACGTTGGTATTCTTCATACTCCTCTTCTGTAGGCTGAGATTGTTCCCTGTTCAGTATACCGATCTGACGAGATTTTGCACTTACAATACCTGCGGTAACCGTAGTTTGGAGATCCAATGGAAAACCAACTGCCAATACCCATTCCCCTACCTGTACATTATCTGAGTTACCCATTTTTACAACGGGAAGGTTACTTGCATCTACTTTGATCAGGGCCAGATCTGTATTGGAATCCCTTCCGATTACACGGGCCTCAACTTTACGTCTGTCAGACAGTATTACCTGAATCTTTTCAGCATTGTCTACCACGTGGTTGTTTGTTACGATATAACCGTCAGGTGTCAAAATCACCCCCGAACCAGAAGCGGCCCTAGGGATACGTGACCTTCTGCGGCCACCGCCACCAAAGAATTCTTCCATCATATCCATTGGAGAACTGCTTTCGCCCGATGCCTGAGATTTAAATGTAGTTTTGATGTGTACTACTGCCGGCGAAACTGCCGCCGCAGCCTGAACAAAATCTGCCGATCCCGTTGAAGAGATTGCAGTTGGGTTGCTGGCAAAAAGAACATTTTGCTTTTCTGCCAGGCTGAGGTCACTGTATTTGTTTTCCAACATCTTGTAACCTCCAATTGCTGCTGCACCACCTATGAATGCAACTAAGACCATTAAAGCTATTTTTTTCATGTGTGTTATATTGTTTTTTTTTTGTGTGTATGAAGCTTTATGTTTTCACCTGTGATTAAAACTTGCAGGATTCGCTTGCAGGCCTCATTGTGTGTTACGCGTTATTTATTTTATCAATCTATTCAAATTTAATACCATTACAACGATATTTGTATCAGCACAACATCACATAAATTGTTAAAAAATGTTAAATAACCTATCAGCAGATCAGCAACATACTCATTTTTATAAATACCAGGGCGCAGGTAACGACTTTGTGCTGATTGATAACCGCTCTCAGGCTTTTCAATATAAAGATAACAATATTGTTTTGCAATTGTGTGACAGGCGTTTTGGTATTGGTGGGGATGGTTTAATGCTGCTGCAGGACCATCCAGAGTATGATTTTGAGATGTTATATTTCAATGCCGACGGCAAATTGGGAAGCATGTGCGGAAATGGTGGAAGATGCATCGTCGCTTTTGCTAAACATCTGGGGATCATTGGTTCAGAGACTAACTTTCTGGCAGTTGATGGCGAACACTATGCCAAAATTTCAGACGAAGGCAACTGGGTTGAACTGCAAATGATTGATGTGAAAGACATTGAACGGGATGGCTCTGCTTATGTATTGAATACCGGTTCGCCACATTACGTAGAACAGGTTACCGAATTGCAGGGACTGGATGTGTATACTACAGGAAAAGAGATAAGGAATAACCCTACCTATAAAACGCAAGGGATTAACGTCAATTTTGTGGAAGACAAGGGCGACCACCTTTTTGTACGCACGTTTGAGCGTGGCGTGGAAGACGAGACCTATGCTTGCGGGACCGGTGTAACGGCTGTGGCACTTGCAATGGCAAAAGACAAGGCACAACAGGGAAGCCTGAAAAAAGAAATTAAAGTCCTTGGAGGGAACCTGCGCATAGAGTTTGATTATGACGGCGAAAACTTCACCCACATCTTTCTGTGCGGCCCCGCACAACTTGTATTTGAAGGGGATATTTAATCCCTTTCTGCCAGGTGCGCGGCGATACCAATCTTGATCTCACCAAAAGTGAAACTTTTGCCCAGGTAATCCCTGATGGGGCCGAGGTTTAAGGTCTGGAGTTCCGCCACAGCCTCCAGTATTTTTTCCAGTTTTTTACTACCCAGGATGTCTTTTGCAGAGACTTCCTGTTTAGCAACGTAATGCGCCAGGTGACCTTCAATTGTGCCTGCCACCATCTTTCTCTCCGCAGCAATCTGACTGATGTTTTTACCCTTCCTGAATAATTGCAGGGAAACCTCTTTTGTATCTTCCTTAGGTACTTTAACGGTAGTCGATTTTTTCGACCGTTCTTTCTTAGCGGTGAAATCAATCATATTCGGCATAGCGAAGACTTTTTTCATCTGTTCTTCACGTTCCTTCTGGTTTAATAACGAACTGACATCCGTTTTTGTGAACTCAGTTCCATCAATAGTACACTGAAGTAAGGCCGTTGCTTTTCTGATTTTTTTAAATTGTTCATAAAAAAGAGATTCCATTTCCAGTAGTTCAGTTAAAAATGCAGTGACCAGCTTATCCTGTTTTACCAGTTCCATCCGCTCAAAAATACGTGCCGAAAGTTTGAGCAGCAAAGGGTTGAAATACTGTTCCGCAGCTGTTGCCCTTAATAGCAGCGTTGAAAGCCCTTCTTCAGTTTGATCATGACTTAAACGTTGTATCTGTGATAGGAACTTAGTGGCATTCACTTTAATTTCGCTCAGGTCTTTTAATAACGCCTGGGCCCATTTCACATGTTTCTGCTTTGCCGATTTGTTAATGTCCTTACTATAAGAATGGACATGTTCATATACATAATTATCCAGCGGATTTAAATCAAAACAATGTAGCAGGTAGCTTCTCAAAAAAGCTTCACTCTCCAGTTTTATCTGTATATTCAGTTCTTCTTCCTTCTGTTTGTTTTTTGAAAAATGAGAAACATTCTGATCTTGTCTGATGCCGGTTTTGGCGATCTGCGACGTAAGTACCAAACCATCGAGCGACCGCAAACGGGATAATGCAACATAAATCTGTCCTGGTGCAAAGGCATTACCAATATCAATGATAGCTTTATCAAAAGTAAGGCCCTGGCTCTTGTGTACCGTGATAGCCCATGCAAGTTTTATAGGATACTGGATAAACTTACCAATCACCTCCTCTTCAATTTCATTGGTTACTTTATGATTGGTATACCTGATGTTTTTCCAGGTATATTTCTCGAGCAGGATCCTTTCTCCCTCGCCTTCAGTTTCCACCTCGATTGCGTCCGGCCTCAGTTTGATTACCGTGGCTATTTTACCATTAAAAAACTTGCGTTCACCGCTCTGGTCGTTCTTGATGAACATAATCTGCGCACCCATTTTCAGTTCCAGTATACGTTCTGCGGGGTAAGAATTTTCAGCAAACTCACCCTCTATTGTTGCAGTAAAAAGGTAAGATACGCCTTCCAGTTCTTCGAGGCTCTTTTTATTTAAGGTATCTGCCCTTTGGTTATGCGTGGTCAAGGTAATATACTTCTCTTCCTTTGCAGGCACAAAGTCTGCCTTATAATACTGGTCCAGTAAGGTAATGTCCTCACTGGTAATTTCATTGTTGCGCAGATTGTTCAACAGATTGATAAATACAGAATCTGCCTGGCGGTAAATCTTTTCAAGCTCAATATAAACCGGGGGACTTTGCTGCAGGGCATGTGCATCAAAGAAATAAACGCTGTTGTAAAATTCGCCCAGAAGCTGCCATTCATTAGATTTTACAACTGGGGGCAACTGGTGAAGATCGCCTATAAATAAAACCTGAACCCCTCCAAAACTTGCGTTATTCTTTCTGATGTAACGCAGTACCATATCGATGGCGTCCAGCAGGTCTGCGCGCAGCATGCTGACCTCATCAATAATCAGCAACTCAAGGTCCTGAAAGATCCTTCTCTTGGTGGTGGTCATTTGCAAGTGGCGCACAATAGATCTGGGAGTGTTGTATTGCTGATTGGGATGTTCTGCCGTTGGCTGTTTTGGCAGGTAGGTGCCAAAGGGCAACTGAAAAAGGGAATGAATAGTTACACCTGCCGCATTGATGGCAGCAATCCCAGTAGGGGCAGCAATTACTGCTTTTTTATGCGTCAGTTCAATCAGGTTCCTGAGGAAAGTCGTTTTCCCCGTTCCCGCCTTTCCAGTAAGGAATATATGCCGGGAGGTATAATTGATAAATTTAGCAGCAATTTCAGCAGGATTGTATTCAGACATAGTTTGCACCGGTTTTGATGCAAATGTACTAAAGATTGAAATAACAAAACTGAGCTGGCATCAACAGCCCTTTAATCTATCAGATTACTACCTGACCTAGTTCACCAACAACTTATACCCTTTTCCATGCACGTTTAAAATTTCCACTTTCGGGTCTTCTTTAAGGTATTTGCGCAGCTTGCTTAAAAATACATCCATACTTCTTCCGTTAAAGTAGTTGTCATCATGCCAGATGCTCAATAAGGCTTCTTCACGCGTAAGCACTGCATTTTGTTTAAGGCACAGCAACTGCAGCAGTTCAGCTTCTTTGGTAGAAAGTTTTTGCTGCTGTCCGTTATGCTGAATTAGTTGTGTAGTATAGTCAAAAGTATAACTACCAATCTGGAACTGACATTGTACCGGTTCAGCAGGCTTTACTTCTTTAACCAACGCACGTTTAAGCAAAGCATTGATCCGCAGCAACAATTCTTCAATACGGAATGGTTTTGTGATGTAATCGTCCCCACCTAAATCATAAGCTGAAGCTTTATCTTCCATCATGGCCTTGGCGGTAGCGAAAATAATTGGTACGCTTTCATTCATTTTGCGGATTTCTTTACCAAGGGCGAAGCCGTCTTTTTTGGGCATCATCACATCGAGAATACAAAGGTCAAAATGCTGCTTGCTGAAAGCACGAAGGCCTTCTTCGCCGTCTACGCATAAAACAATATCAAATTTACCCTTTAACTGTAAATAATCCTGCAACAACATACCGAGGTTAGGATCGTCTTCGACCAATAGAATTTTCTTCATTTTAATTGATGGGTATAATTATTTCAAACACTGTTCCTTTATCCTTTTCACTGCGCACCTTTATTGTTCCGTTCATCTGCGTAACAATATCCAGCACATAATTTAGCCCCAGGCCAAATCCCTTTACATCGTGAAGGTTACCTGTGGGCACCCTGTAAAACTGATCGAAAGCACGCTTGCTCTGCTCTTTTGTCATTCCAATTCCTTTATCCTCAACCTCAACGATCAGGTTTTTGCCAGAATTTCTTGTACTCAATATAATTTTCGGCGCGCCAACGCTATACTTATTTGCATTGTCTATCAGGTTATAAATCACATTAGAAAGATGCAGTTCATCTCCGCGTATAACTGGCTTTTCTGCCTCCAGTCTAAGCGTAAGGTTGGCTTCTTTCTTCTGCAGCTGTAAACTCATGCTGTCTGCCACAGCGGCAATCAGCTCATTCATATCTACCTCTTCATCTTCCAGCTTCAGTTCTTTCTTGTCCAGTCTCGCAATACTCAGCACCCGTTCAATATGATTTCCCAGCCGCACATTTTCATCATATATAATGCCCGCCAACCTTCCTATGCGCGTTTTATCTTCTAATATTTCCGGATCCCTCAGCGCTTCACTGGCAATCATAATTGTAGAGACCGGGGTCTTGAATTCATGCGTCATGTTATTGATAAAATCCGTCTTCATCTCAGAAATCTTTTTCTGTCTGAGGATGGCATATAAGGTATAAGAGAAAATGGAGATCAGTACCAGTAACAAAGCAGCAGAAGATGCCATTGTTACACCGAGGTTGCTGAATATCAAAGATTTTCTATCGGGAAAATTGATATATAGCATGCCCGGGTCCCTGATCACGTCATTACTGAATAATGTTGTTTTAAAAGTATTTACTGGAAGGATCTCACCTTTTGTTGATGAAATTTTATGGAACAGAACTGAATCACGCGTTACGCTTTTCAGCCAGAAATCATAATCCAGGGTAATGTTTTTATTTGCAAGTTCTGCCCGGAGTAAGGTATCTAGTACTGCCTTGGAAACACGCTGGTTCAACGGGATGTCCAGTTCGCTCATTTCTTTCGCCACCGCTTCCAGCACATTAAAATCACCATCATTGATTAATCTCACTGTATCGGCCTGTAATTCCTTCAACGCATTTGCACGCCTCCTGTTGGCGATATCATCCTCTATTCTGAACTTGTCACGCATGTCACCATTAAGGCTAGGCAGTGATACACGCAGGGGCTGACCATCATAACGGCTGTACACAAGGTACCTGATGCTGTCGGGCAGCTTGGTGGGTTCCAGGTCAAAAGTTTTTGCGGCGCCCATTCTGAAAGTTTTGCGGACATTACTGCCAATCATATTCAGGTCTGCATCAAAGCCAACATTCACATCCACGTTTAGCGGTGTAGTAGCCTGGTTAGCGAGTGCAAAATAGTCAGCTTCAGAAATGATTGCCGGGCTCAGATAAATCTTACGGATCATTCCATCCTGATAATTGAGTTCATCAATCATCTGTTTTTGCTGATTATATTTCCTTTTACGTTCTTCGTCCTTATACTTCTGGTCGAGATCTATCAGGCGCCGGGTTCTGTCCCGCCGTTGATTTTCCATTTTGATCCGCCACTGCAGGTCTTTTTTATTGATATGATCCACCGCATTAAGCCGCTGTACTTTATCGGCTACGCTGCTCAAGGCCTGATTTACCTCCTGCTCAAATAACTGCGACTTAAGCCTGTACGCTTCCCTGATGTAATACAATTGCATTACAAATACACCAAGCAGAGCGATGGTCATGAGTCCGGTAATCAGCCAAAGGCTTTTTTTCTTCATTATTTATAGCGTCAAAAATAAGGAAGAGTACTGTGATAAGTACTATTTTAACAATTTTTAACACAGTATAATTCAAATAGTTGATGAAATATAAAAAGCCGATTGCGTATCAATGCAGAGACTGGACAGGCATTTATAATTACAACTGAAAAGATAACTGAAGATGACCATTTAGACCATTTTCAACAATATTACGAAGAGTAGACAGGCGTACATCCTTTAAATCGTTCTCCACTTTTGAAATATAAGCTTTTGTTGTTCCACATTTTTGAGCAAGTTCTTCTTGAGTCAGGCCTTTGGATAGCCTGGCTTGTTTTATCAGGGCGCCCAGCCGGAACACTTCTGATCCTCTTTCATATTCATTTCTTGAAGCTGAGCCTGGCAGACCAAATTCACGATCTTTCAATTCGTCAAAAGATGTAATATCCTTATTTGATGTCTTCATATTGCTTTTTAGTTTTAACTGCCTTCTCAATTTCTCGCAATGGCGTTTTCATCGTTTTTTTCTGAAAGCCGTTCATCAAAACTATCAGCTTCCCCTTAGCGAAGAAGCGAAATATTCTGAAAATATCACTGCCTGACTGAACGCGAATTTCATACAATCCATCAGTTCCTTCAATATGCTTAAAATACTTATCCGGTTATTTTGACATTAGCTATACCCAGCCTACCAGTATCAAACGCCTGTTTTCGAACTCGACTTTAATACCCCCCGAAAAAGTAGCCAAAAAAAATGCCGGAATAAATTCCGGCATCTCGTTACCATTTGTTTTCTTAAAAAGGTCTTAGAATGGAAGGTCATCTTCCTCACCTGGCGCATTGTTTAGATTTGCCGGTGGTGCATATTCTGGTGTTGAAGGCGCTCCTCCTGCATTATTTGTTAATGCATTGATACGCCAAACAACTAAACTGTTGAAATAAGATACTTTTCCTGTTTTGTCTGTCCAGGGACGGCCACGGAGATTAAAGGAAACTTCAACATCGTCACCTGTTTTCAGGCTGTCGAATAAAGCAGTCTTATCTTGCAGCGCTTCAAATCTTATATACTCAGGATAAGTTGGGTTTTCTGCATACTCAATAATGAGATCACGCTTTTTAAAAGTCTCGCTTACCTGTTGTAATGCACCGATTTCGTGCACTTTTCCTTTTAATTCCATAACAATACTCTTTTATTCTACTTACTAATTCAAATCTCTATATTTTTATTGATAACTTCGCACAATAAATTATGCAAGTTTTCCACAACAAAAGTAAGGTTATTTTAACCTGTAACAAAAGGCTTTCACCTTATCTTGTAGAAGAGGTAAAAGCGCTCGGCTACGAAATTGTAAGAGATTTCCCCACCGGAGTTGAGCTCAATATCACACTCACAGAATGCATTAAGCTAAACCTTAACCTAAGATGTGCCAGTCAGATCTTATATTGTATCAGCAGCTTTAAGATAAACAGCCCTGAGGAATTGTACCGTGAGGTAGTAGATCTTCCATGGGAAGACCTGATTGACTTTTCGGGATATTTCTCTGTTACATCCAATGTGGATAATCCAACAATAACTACTCCTCTTTTCAGCAACCTGAAAGTGAAAGATGCTATTGTTGACCGTATAAAAGATAAAAAAGGCATCCGCCCTAATTCAGGATCAGATGCAAACAGGACCGTGGTACATCTTTACTGGAAGGATGACCAGGCAGATATTTTTCTGGATACATCAGGAGAGACGCTTGCAAAACATGGTTACAGAAAAATACCAGGTAAAGCACCAATGCTTGAAGCTTTGGCAGCAGGCGTGGTAATGAGTACAAAATGGGACCAGAAATCACCGTTCATCAACCCGATGTGTGGTTCTGGAACACTGGCAATTGAAGCAGCGCTGTTGGCTACCAACCGCAGGCCTGGACTGTTTAGAATGAACTATGGCTTTATGCACATCATTGGGTACGAAGAAGAGGTGTTCTTTGCTGAACGACGTATCCTTAAAGATCAGGTGATTAAAAACGTTGATCTGCAGATTGTGGCTACCGACTTATCAGAAGACGCAGTTGATATCAGCCGCAAAAATGCAAAAACCGCAGGAGTAGACACACTGATTACTTTTGAAGTATGCGATTTTGCTGATACGCAGGTGCCTGAAGGCGGAAAAGGCGTTGTGGTATTTAATCCAGAGTACGGGGAACGTCTAGGTGTGCATTCGCAACTGGAACTGACCTACAAACGTATCGGTGATTTCATGAAAAAGGATTGCAAGGGCTATACCGGGTACATATTTACTGGCAACCCAGATCTGGCTAAAAAGATAGGCTTGAAGGCATCAAGGAAAATTGAATTCTATAACGGTAAATTAGACTGCCGTATGATGGAGTACGATTTGTACGATGGATCTAAGAGAGCAGATGATGAAAGACCGCAGCCAAAAGAACATAAGGCCGAAGATTAAACTCCGGCCTGCTCCACTGAGGGGAATTGCTTCTGCCACATCCCCGCGTATGCGGATTTACGCATGAGCAGTTCCCGATGGGTTCCTTCCTCAATTAATTTACCGTTATGTAACACTGCAATCTTATCTGCATTCACCACTGTACTTAGACGGTGCGCAATTAAGATAATCGTTTTCCCGTTTGCACGCAGGTACGCTATAGTTTTATAGATATGCTCTTCAGCAGTCATTAATTTCTGCCATTTCGTTTTCATTCAGTTCCTGAAGTTTCATAATTAAATTTTCTATTTGGTTATCGCCTATTCGTTCTCCGGTTTTCGGCAGTTCCTCAATAAACACGATTTACGTCCCGTACTTATCAAATATTAAAACGAAAAGATGGTTGTCCGGGATTTTTTTTTATTTGTGTATGCCACAACCGCAGCGAATACATTACTCCCTGTGGTTGTGGCACATACGTGATCCCAAATGCGACAAAACACGTTCGCGCGATGCCGAAATGAGTTGATAAACAAGGGTTACAGTACCAGAAACATCCTGACAGAAATCCGTGGGATTTCTTTTTTCGTTAATACCAAAATCCAATTTAAAAATTAGATTTATGAAAGACCCACTGGAGTTGAAACCGAAAGTTGTGGCAGGCAACATAAGAAAAGTAAGAGAATTTAGAAATTATACTCAGGACTATCTTGCTGCTAAACTGTCAATTTCACAAAATGCGTACAGCAAAATTGAACTTGGTTACAGTAAAATCACGTTAGACAGGCTATTTCAGATTGCCATCATCCTCGAGATTGAAGTGATGCAGCTGATCTGTGTAGACCACAGGGTAAGTGTAAAAATTAATCCGATGTCAAGCCAATCGCCGAAAAATCATTCCCTATAAGATATCTTTGTCCCATGCAAATGGACATTGATAGTATACTGGAAAAAACAACGGGATTTGTTAAAGAGACCCTAAACGGAGCAGAAGCGGGACATGATTGGTTCCACATTGAGCGCGTATATAAAACTGCGCTGAACATTAATGCAAAAGAAAACGGCGACCTGCTGGTGGTAACACTTGCTGCGCTGCTGCATGATATTGCAGACAGTAAGTTCAATGGCGGAGATGAAGAAGCAGGCCCGCTTCTGGCCGGAAAATTTATGCTCGGAATAGGAATACCTGCGGAAATCAGGACGCATGTACAACTCATTATAAAAAACATGAGCTACAAGGCTAGTCTTGGAACAGTAGATTTCGCATCTAAAGAACTTGATATTGTTCAGGATGCAGATCGGCTGGATGCTATTGGTGCCATCGGTATCGCACGTGCTTTCACTTACGGGGGGTATAAGAACCGTGTGATGTACGACCCTTCAATTTTGCCAACACCTGATCAGGGTAAAGAAGCTTATAAGAACTCAACTGCTCCTACCATCAATCATTTTTACGTAAAATTACTACTCCTAAAAGATCTGATGAAAACTTCAGCTGGTCAGCAACTTGCGTCAAAAAGACATGAGTTTATGCTAGTATACCTCTCTCAGTTTTACGAAGAATGGGAAGGCAACTAAATTAACTAATTTATTTAGTTTTTAAATACTATATTTGTTAGTAAATATAGTATTATGTCTGAGCGTATCCGAGAAAAACTTAATATTCTGGCCGATGCGGCCAAATACGATGTTTCCTGTTCATCAAGCGGAGGGACTAGAAAGAATGACAATAAAGGTTTGGGTGACAGCCATGCTTCTGGTATTTGTCATACCTATACAGAAGATGGGCGGTGTGTTTCCCTGCTAAAAATCTTACTAACAAACCACTGTATTTTTGACTGTGCTTACTGCGTTTCGCGGAAAAGCAACGATATTGAACGCGCGGCATTTACGGTTGAAGAAGTTGTAGAACTGACAATGAATTTCTACCGCAGGAATTATATTGAAGGCCTGTTTCTAAGTTCAGGGATTTTTAAGAATGCTGATTTTACCATGGAAAGGTTATTGAGAGTGGTAAAAAAGCTAAGATTGGAAGAACGGTTCAATGGCTATATCCACTTAAAAACTATTCCTGGTGCGAGCGAAGATTTGATTAGGGAGGCGGGAATGTATGCTGACAGGATGAGTATTAATCTTGAAATGCCAACAGAAAGCGGACTAAAACTATTGGCACCGGATAAAAGCCACCAGGATGTAATCAAACCTTTGGGTTTTGTGCAAAATCAAATTGTTCAATTTAAAGAAGAACGCAAACTGATCAGGAGTGTCCCAAAATTTGTGCCTGCGGGACAGAGTACCCAAATGGTAATTGGTGCTACACCTGAGACAGATAAAGACATTATGCATACTGCCGATGCTTTTTACAGAAACTTCTCTCTTAAAAGAGTGTATTATTCCGGCTATGTACCTATAAGTAACGATAACAGATTGCCGTTATTGGGTTCGCAACCGCCTTTGATCCGTGAGAACCGTCTTTATCAGACAGACTGGTTGATGCGATTTTATGGTTTTCATGTAAATGAAATCCTTAATGATGCCAATCCCCACCTGGATATAGATATTGACCCCAAATTGAGCTGGGCTCTCCGCAACCTGCAGCATTTCCCAGTTGATATTAATGTTGCTTCGTACAAAGTAATTCTGAGAGTTCCAGGTATTGGTGTGGGCTCTGCCAAAAAGATTATACAGGCCCGGAAGTTTGGAAAACTGCGGATTGATCAATTGCAAAAGATAGGCATAGCTTACAATAGGGCCAAACATTTTATTAAATGTGCAGACAGCCCATATCAGTTAAAAGATTATCAGGGAACACAGATCAAATCTTTTATCCTGGCCGAGAGTCAAAGTAAATACATCAAACATGACACCAGTCAACTGATTCTTTTCTAATGACCATTTATGTTTTTGATGGAAGCCTTGAAGGTTTACTATGTGCCGTTTTTGAATGGTTCGAACGTAAACCCGGACAAGTAAAACTTGTCTCTGACGCTGCATTTCTGCCAGACGCATTTAGCAGTACTTTTCATATTCATAATAACGCCCAAAAGGCCGACCGGGTGTGGAAAGGAATGGAGTCAAAGTTATCCAGGGGCTGGATCAGAAGATGTTATTGTACCTACCTGTCAGAGCAGGATGATGCCTATACTGCGTTATTTGAGTTCATCTGTTACCTTTTTGCTAACGGGGCCGGCGCTGAAAAAAATTATGGTAACCCCTTTGTACTGATGGTTAGCCAGACAGCGAGAAAGGTAGAAAGGGAAAAACACAGGATGGAGGCCTTTATCAGGTTTCAACATACCGCTGACGGTCTATTTTACTGTGGAATAGACCCTGATTTCAACGTACTTCCGTTAATTATGAACCATTTCAAAAACCGCTATGCTGACCAAAAGTGGATCATTTACGACATACCACGCCGTTATGGATTATTTTATGATCTTGAAAAAGTGGAAGAAATAAAAATGGACTTCAACACCCAAAAAAATATGATCAGCCCTTCATCGCCTGCATTGTCAGAAAAGGAAGGCCTGTATGCAGTGCTTTGGAAGGACTATTTTAAAAGTGCAAATATCCCGGCGCGGAAAAATATGAAACTCCATACACAACATGTTCCAAAGAGGTATTGGAAATATCTCACAGAAAAACAAAGCGGTTAAAGTATTTCATCATCAAATTCATTACTTCAAGCAGATCAAGAGGGGAAATAGAGAAAAATTGTGTTTCTAATTAACACAAAATTGTAAAATTATCTCGTAAATTGCCTTCATGAAGTTAAGTGTCCTGGTTCTGATTACAGCGCTGGCAGTTGCCCTGTCGATCGCTTTGGTAAATTTTCATTTTCAGCAAAGCTGGTATTTTATGCTTGTCTCTTTTGGGATTTCCTTTGCAACCAGTTTTATCCTTTTTTATTACCTGCTGGAAAAGTACATCTACTCAAAAATCAAGCTGATCTATAAATTGATCCATAACCTTAAATTAGGAAAAGACCTGAAAGACGCACTTGGCGAATATGTCAGTTCAGATCCCATCAATGATGTGGAACATGAAGTAAAAGAATGGGCCGGCGCAAAAAAACAAGAAATTGACTTACTGAAAAAACAAGAGCAATTCAGAAAAGAGTTTTTGTCCAATGTGTCGCATGAGTTCAAAACGCCCCTTTTTGCTATCCAGGGATATATAGAAACATTACAGGATTGTTTGCTTGATGATCCGGAAATGGCTGTTAAATTTCTTAAGAAGGCTGGAAAAAATGTAGAAAGGCTTAGTTACCTGATCAACGACCTTGATTCGATATCTAAACTGGAATCTGGCGAGATCCCAATTAACTACCAGAAATTCGATTTTGTTGTATTGGCGAAAGAAGTAATGGAGGGACTGGAAGATAAAGCTAAAAAAAGAGAGATTACCCTTTCTTTCAAAGATAAATACACCCATCCTGCGTTTGTGATGGCAGACCGCGAAAAAATCCGTCAGGTAGTAATTAACCTGATATCCAATTCTGTTAAATATGGCAAACAAGGTGGATCAACGGCTATCAAGATTTTTGAATTACATGACCAATACCTCATTGAAGTAACAGACGACGGTATAGGAATCGATGAAAAACACCTGTCAAGGTTATTTGAACGCTTTTACCGTGTAGATTCACACCGTTCTCGGGAAGTTGGCGGAACAGGTCTGGGACTGGCTATTGTGAAGCATATTCTTGAGGCACACGAGCAAATTATCTCAGTCAGAAGCACCCTACAGATAGGAACAACCTTTGCCTTTACGCTGCAGAAGACTGGTTAAAATGAAGAAATAATGTATTTATGTTAACACTTAACACTAACTTAACATTGTCTTACTACTTTTGTAACCATATTTTATAGTTAACATGAATAACATCTTTAAGTTCTTTACGCCAAAAGACAAAAAATTCCAACCGCTTTTTGAACAAGCAGGAAATAATGTATTGAAGATCTCGGAAGCGCTTTTCCTTGCGTTAAGCACCAAGGACTGGGAAAAAAGAAAAGAATACATCAAAGAAATCGAGCGTTTAGAACACGTTGGAGATGATATTACCCATTCAATTTTTCTTGAACTGAGCAAAAACTTCATTACTCCTTTCGATAGGGAGGATATCCATGCACTTGCAAGTGCTGTTGATGATATTGCCGATTATATCCACGCCTCTGCCACTAATATCGAATTATACAACATTAAAAACATTGGTGATGCCATGATCAAACTGGCAGAACTGCTGGTAGAAATGTGTACAGATTTGGACAAGGCAATCAGGGAACTGCGGAGTTTCAAAAACATCCGCGTAATTGCTGATGCCTGTGTACGGATTAACAGTGGTGAAAACCAGGCTGATTATGTTTGTAACCTGGCAATTGCAAGGTTATTTGAATTCGAGACTAATGCAATTGAACTGATTAAACAAAAAGAAGTTCTGCAAACACTTGAGATGGCAACAGATAAATGTGAAGATGCCGCGAATGTGTTGGAATCTATATTGGTTAAGAACGCTTAAAACTTCAAAAAATGGTAACTACCTTATTGGTTGTTGTAATTATTCTGGCTATTGGTTTTGACTATATCAATGGTTTTCACGATGCCGCCAACTCCATTGCAACGGTTGTATCTACAAAAGTCCTTACCCCATTTCAAGCCGTACTCTGGGCAGCACTTTTCAACTTTGCTGCTTACTTTTATTTTACCGATCATAAGGTGGCAAATACAATTGCCAAGACGGTTCTGGAAGAATACATTACCCTGGAGGTAATTCTCGCAGGTCTGGTTGCCGCTATTTTGTGGAACCTGTTTACCTGGTGGTATGGAATTCCTTCAAGTTCTTCGCATACACTTCTTGGTGGTTTTGCAGGTGCCGGTATGGCAAAGGCCGCTACCATGGGCGTAAGTGTCATGGCCGCAATTAACCTTACACCAATTTTAAAAGTAATTGCATTTATTGTGCTTGCACCAGTAATTGGAATGTTTATATCAGTGATCATCTCTATCATTCTGCTGCACCTGGCTAAAAATGCCAGACCATCGGTTGCCGAGAAATGGTTCAAAAAGCTTCAGCTGATATCTTCTGCCGCACTAAGTTTTACACACGGTGGGAATGATGCCCAAAAGGTAATGGGAATCATTTATGTCGCCATGGTAGCTGCCAACGTACTAAAAACAGGAGATGCGATGCCAGAGTGGATACCAATTTCATGTTATGCTGCCATCTCATTGGGTACCATGAGTGGCGGATGGAAAATTGTAAAAACCATGGGATCAAAAATAACTAAAGTAAATGCCTTTGAAGGGGTAGCGGCAGAAACTGCCGGTGCGGTAACATTGGGTTTAACAGAACACTTTGGTATTCCCGTATCTACCACACATACGATCACCGGTTCCATTGTTGGGGTTGGCCTCTTGAAAAGGGTATCAGCAGTAAGATGGGGCGTAACCGTAAACCTTTTATGGGCATGGGTATTAACTATCCCTGTTTCTGCTACCCTGGCAGCAGTTATCTACAGCCTGATTCATATCTTTTCTTAAAATATCTTACATAAAAGATCCCTAGATATATTACATAAAAAATCCTTAGTGTATTCCACCTGAAAACAGGAAGATTACACTAAGGATTTTTTATTAGAATGCAATAGTATAGCTGATCCTCGTCTCTGTGGTTTTAGGCAGTTCCCATTTAGGGCCTTCCTTGATCAGCCTGATGGCTTCTGCATCAAACTCAGGCGTAGCGCCTTTCTCTATCTTAATAGCAGAAGGCATGCCTTCTGCATCTATCAGAAAGCTGAGTTCAACAAACTTCCCGGTTTTACTTTCCTTCGCGAATTTGTTATGATCATTGATGTAGCTATCCAGGCTGGCCCATCCCCCCACGGGAGCTGAACCTGCGGGTGCCACCGAAGCTACATGTTCCTCCGCTTTAACTACCCCAGGGGATTTCTTTACGACAGCACTATCCTTTACATCAGTTGCTGCGGTTTCAATAGCCGGAACGCTTTCTGTCACTGAAGGAATTATCTGTTTATCAAATTTACGCTTTGGATCCACCATTCCTACATTAACCGGCCCGCTTACATTTCCAGCTACAGCAGCAGCGCTACTGTCTTTAGTTTTAGCCGAATCGGTCACTGCTGGCAGGGGCGCGATATTTACTTCTACGCTTTTTCCTTGTTGCTTACCCAGCTGTTCGTCATTCTCCCTGGCCCGCATGAAAAAGATAATACTTACCGAAATAAACATCACTGCAGCCGCAGCGCCAATACTTAAACGCTGCCAGGTATACACACTTTCTTTTTTGGTCACCTGTTGCTGGCCAATCCGTTCATACAACTGCTTTTGCAACAAGGAGACAGATTGTTTAGCCCTTTTTGGCGATTCACTTAAGCCTGCCAATGCCTGCGCAACGAAGGGATCTTCAAGCGCCTGCTTTTCAATCCGGTGCATTGCCTTGCTGTCAAGCTTACCATCCAGGTAATCTTCCAATAATTCTATATCCAGCCAATCGTTATTCACCACTGTTTTTCTCCATACAAATCTTCAGGTTCCTTTTCCCGTTCTGAATATAACTCTTTACCTTGAGTATTTCATATCCAGTTATCTCAGCAACCTCTTTATAACATTTCTCCTGCAGATAAAACAGATTAACACTTATCTTCTGTTCTTCAGACAGTGTATCCATACACTTCTCCATCACCGTCAGCTGTTTTTCTTTCGCATCTTCTATATCAAGATGCACGAATTCCGTGTTTTCCACAAAAGCATCTTCAATAGATATGGTGTCATGTTTAGCATTTTTGCGAATGGCCATCAGGCAATGGTTACGCGTGAGTACGTGCAGCCAGCTTTTGAAGTTCTGCACTTCATGAATTTTCAGCTTCAGGACCAGTTCTTCAAAAATCTGCATTACCGCGTCCTTACTTGCTTCCTCCTCTTTAAAATAGTTCAGGCATACGCCATAAACAAGATGCATGTACCGGTTATATAAAACACCGAGTACTTCCAGGCTTCCGGTATGCTTATACCGGGCGATGAGTACTGCATCATCCTGATCTTTAATTCCGGCCGTATTCTTTATAAATTTCAAAGTGTAGATTGAGGAAAATTCTTCTCAAGTATAAAAATATTTTTTGACTCCTTTGCGGAAATCACAAAAGTTTACACAAATGGCCAAAGATTTGCTTAGTATTGAATATATACTATAACTGTATGACCCAGAAAAAATTATTGGTCGTTGCATTTTCTGCAATCGTATTGATCAGCAACAATGTGCAAGGCCAGTCCAAGCTACAAACGATCATTAAAAAGATCACAACTACCAAGCCCGGAACTTCCAAAACCACAACGACCACCACAACCACTACAACTTCTGCCACCGCGAAACCCACCACTACAGAAATTGGATTGGGAATTAAAGAAGCACTGGAAATTGGGACCTCAAGAGGGGCAGATTTATTGTCGGCCAAAGATGGCTTTTTGGGTAACCTTGCCGTGAAAATACTATTTCCGCCAGAAGCGCAGAAAGTTGAAAAGACACTCAGGACCCTCGGTTTGGGTTCCCTTGCGGATAACGTGATCACCAGTATGAACCGCGCCGCAGAAGACGCAGCAAAAGAAGCAAAGCCTATTTTTGTTTCTGCCATTAAACAAATGACCATTACCGATGCAACCAACATCCTGCTGGGAAACCAAAATTCTGCGACCGAATACTTTAAGCGGACCACCACCAATAGCCTGATGGATAAATTTAAACCCGTGATTGCCGCCAGCCTTGCTAAAGTAGGGGCTACAAAATACTGGGGCGATGCAACTACGCAATACAACAGGCTGCCGATGGTTACCCGGGTAAATACAGACCTGTCAGATTATGCCACACAAAAGGCTATCGACGGAATGTTCATCCAGGTTGCGCAAGAAGAACTCACGATCAGGAATAACCTCGGCGCACGCTCGTCAACATTACTTCAAAAAGTCTTCGGCTATGCTGACAAGATTAAATAAAAGTATATAACTCATAAAAAAAAGCTACTTTTATACAGACGAATTACGAATAACATACAGGTATATTGGATTTTAAAGATTTTAATTTTAACCCTGATCTTTTAGAGGGTTTATTAGCGATGGGTTTCAGAAATGCGACACCTATACAACAGGAAGCAATTCCACTCATCCTTGCAAAAAAAGACTTAATAGCTTGTGCACAGACTGGCACAGGCAAAACTGGAGCCTATCTGCTGCCGGTCATGAATATGATCAGCCAGACGGAGAACCGTCATAACAACACACTTATCCTTGCCCCTACCCGTGAACTTGCACAACAAATAGATTTACAAGTAGAGGCATTATCATACTTTACCAATATCAGTTCACTAACTGTATATGGAGGTGGTGATGGTATTGCTTATGAGCAACAAAAACGCAGCATGCGCGAAGGCGTTGATATTATTATTGCCACACCGGGCAGATTGATCTCACACCTGTCCTCTGGCTTGCTTAAACTTGACCAGTTGCAGCATCTTGTACTGGATGAAGCAGATAGAATGCTGGATATGGGTTTTTATGATGATATCATGCGCATTGTAAGTTTCCTTCCAGAGAAAAGACAAACTGTCCTTTTTTCTGCAACGATGCCTCCAAAAATCAGAAAACTGGCAGGCAGCCTGCTGCAAAATCCGGAGCAGATCAGCATAGCTATTTCTAAACCCGCAGCCGGGATCAATCAACAAGCATATATTGTACATGATGCACAGAAAGTTAAATTGCTGACTGAACTGATGAAAAATGTGGAATATCCAAGTATCCTGATTTTTGCTTCAACTAAAGAAAAAGTCAAAAACCTGGGAAAGGTATTTCGTGGACTTGGCTTCAAAGCGGAGGCATTTCATTCAGACCTGGACCAGAAGGAACGTGAGGGCATACTGTCAGAATTTAAAAACAAACGTGTTCCTGTACTGATCGGAACGGACGTTTTATCAAGAGGTATAGATGTCGAAGGTATTTCACTGGTGATCAATTTTGATGTACCGCATGATCCTGAAGACTATATCCATAGGATTGGCCGTACGGCCCGCGCTGCAACTACAGGAACAGCCATCACTCTGGTGAACGATAAAGACAAACGTAAGTTTGCCAACATAGAAAAACTAATAGACAAAAAAATTGAGCGTATGCCACTGCCTGCGCATTTGGGAGAAGCACCGGATGAAAATGCGGTAACGGCACCTTCTGAACAAAGGCATGAGCAAAGAAAACCTCAGCAGCGCAAATTCTGGAAAAAGAAACCAAAAGCTGCCGGCAGTGCGCCGAAATCTGAATAATACTGAACAGGAGCAATAAAAAATTGCTCCTGTTTTTTTTACCTTTACCTCTATGCAGAACTTACCTCCATTAGCAGAACGCATGCGTCCGCATAATCTGGACGAATATGTTGGACAAAAACACCTGGTAGGGCCAGATGCTGTTTTGCGTAAGGCTATACAAAGTGGTCAGCTGCCATCCATGATTTTCTGGGGGCCACCAGGGGTAGGAAAAACTACACTGGCCTATATTATATCCCAGGCACTGGACCGCCCGTTTTTTAATTTAAGTGCCATCAATTCTGGCGTAAAAGATATAAGAGAAGTAATTGACAAAGCGGCACTGCTCAAAGATAGTTTCCTTGGTCTACCCATATTGTTTATTGATGAGATACACCGTTTCAGCAAATCACAACAAGACAGTTTACTGGGTGCCGTTGAACGCGGACTGGTCACATTAATTGGGGCTACCACAGAAAATCCCTCTTTTGAGGTGATCTCCGCACTACTCTCTCGCTGCCAGGTATACATATTGAAATCGCTCGATGAAGAAGAATTATCGGGTCTGCTGCATACTGCAATCCGCGATGATGTGGTACTGAAAGAAAAAAACATCACCATCAAAGACCATGAAGCCCTCATCCGTTTGTCCGGTGGCGACGCCCGTAAGCTGCTTAATGTACTTGAAATTGCAGTGAATGGTATTGGTGGCAAAACTATTGTCCTCACCAATGAAAACGTGCTTGAACATGCCCAGCAAAACCTGGCTTTGTACGATAAGGCAGGCGAGCAACACTATGACATTATATCCGCCTTCATCAAATCCATCCGTGGAAGCGATCCAAATGGCGCGGTATACTGGCTGGCAAGGATGATTGAAGGAGGAGAAGACCCCTTGTTTATTGCCCGCCGCCTTTTGATCCTTGCATCTGAAGATATTGGAAATGCAAATCCAAATGCGCTTTTATTGGCTAACAACTGCTTCCAGGCCGTTAATGTTATTGGGTATCCCGAAGCAAGGATTATCCTCTCACAGGCGGTTACTTACCTGGCTTCATCGGCCAAAAGCAATGCCTCTTATGAAGCCATCAATAAAGCCCAGCAATTGGTAAAACAAACAGGAAACCTGCCTGTACCGCTACATATCAGGAACGCACCTACTAAACTGATGAAAAACATCGGTTATGGAAAAGATTACAAATATTCTCATGGGTATGAGGGCAATTTTTCTGCGCAGGAATATCTGCCAGAGCAAATCAGCGGCACCAAATTGTATGATCCTGGGAAAAATCCGGCAGAAGAAAAACTACGCGAAAAGTTGAAACAGAACTGGAAAGACAAATACGATTACTGATATGCTGTCTATATTTTTAAAACACCAATGGACAGGATTCTGGAGATCAAGACATAAAACCGGCACTATAGTGGCTAAAGTAATTATGGGTATCCTGGTACTTTATCTTATCGGTGTATGCATACTGGTAGGCTACAGCATGGAAGGGCTCATTGATCATTTCCTGCCAGGAAAAGATGTATTTGAAGCGTTTAATGGAATCATCCTCTACTATTTTGCTATCGATTTTATAGTCCGCCTGCAGATGCAGGAGTTGCCAACTATTGCTATTGTACCCTATCTGCACCTCAATATCCCGAAAAAAAAACTGGTTAGCTTTCTGAATATCAGCTCCCTGATCTCTGCAATCAATCTCTTTCCGATACTGATCTTTTTTCCGTTTTGTATAGTAGGGATATGGCCTGAATTCGGAAGTTTTGCAGGGGCAATGTATCTGCTAAGTATCCTGTCACTAATTGTTCTCAACAATTACGCTGTACTCTACTTCAAAAGAATTTCAGAAGGAAGCTTTAAAGTAGTATTGCCTGGAATAGTGGCGTTGGGTATTGTGGCTGCAATAGAATACTATAAAGTGCTTTCCATCGCCGCATTTTCGCACTATATATTTATGGCCGTTGCAGCTGCCCCTGTATATGGATTCATCTTCCCCCTAGTGGCAACAGCAATGTTTCTAATCAACAACCGCTACCTGAACAATAATTTATATGTTGAAGAACTGAAATCTGCGTCAACCCAAAAATCAAGTACTGACTATCCTATACTTGACAGGTTTGGAGCGGCAGGCACGCTCGTAGCCCTGGAAATTAAAATGATCAGGCGCAACAAGCGGCCAAATGCAACGGTAATGAAAGGGCTGATTTTACTGCTTTACGGATTTATTTTTTATAAACGAGAGGCCCTCGACCATAATGAATTCAACGGTATGCTTTTTTCCGCCATTTTTATTACGGGCAACACCATCTTCATTTACGGACAATTTATGTTTGGATGGCAGGGTGCTGAGTTTGACGGCATGCTGGCGAATAAAGTAAACATCCGTGATTTTTTCAGGGCAAAAATAATCCTGCTCAGTATCAGTGCAACGATACTGACCGTACTCACCAGCTTTTACGGATTGATCAGCTGGAAGATACTTTTGATACAATTTGCTGCTTATTTCTATAATATGGGTGTGAGCACGGTGATCGTCTTGTACTTCGCTACAAGAAATTATAAATATATCGATATCAGGAAAGGTGCACGTTTTAACTGGCAGGGCGTAAATGCCACCACAATGCTGGTAGCCATACCTTTTCTCGTAACACCATACCTCGTTTATCTGCCGTTATCATTGATCAGTCCTTACTGGGGACTGGCAGGGCTTGCGCTTTTTGGATTGGCGGGCATATTTACACGCAGCATATGGATAGACCTGCTGGTAAAGGAATTTGAAAAAAGAAGATATACAATTGCCGCTGGCTTTAGAGAAAGATCATGACCATAGAAATAAATAAGCTAACCAAAACCTATGCAGGGCGTACCGTTGTAAATATTGAACAGCTGTCTTTTGATAAGGGAGAAACGATTGGCGTGGTAGGTAACAATGGCGCCGGAAAAACTACGCTGTTCAGGATGCTGCTCGACCTGATCAGACCTGATGCGGGCGAAATCTTATCCAAAGGGGAACGCATTGCAGGCAACGACAAGTGGAAAGAATACACAGCATCCTATCTTGACGAAGGTTTTCTGATAGATTATCTTACCCCTGAAGAATATTTTATGTTCATTGGCAGTCTGCACGCCATGACCGCTAAAGAAGTAAATGACTACCTCAACGGCTATGATGAATTCTTTAACGGTGAAATACTGAACAGCGGTAAGTATATACGCGATTTTTCAAAGGGAAACCAGAATAAAGTTGGCATTGTAGCCGCTTTAATGCAAGGCCCTGAACTGCTGATACTGGATGAACCTTTCGCAAACCTTGACCCTACTACGCAGATCAGGCTGAAAGCACATTTAAAAGCACTGAAATCTGCAAACCTTACGATCCTGATCTCTAGTCATGACCTTAACCACGTAACAGACGTGTGCGACAGGATTATTTTATTTGAAAAAGGCAGCGTGATTAAGGATATTTATACTACCGAGAATACATTGGAAGAACTTGAAGCATATTTTGCACAGTAAATTTGTACACAATTGTAGTCAATGGCCATGAGACAAGTTGTACTCTTATGACAAATATTCAGTAAAATAATCGTGCAACTCTTATGTTATAACAATAAGTGCAACAAAAATTATACTTGGCATTACGTTTGTTTTAAAGCAAACATTAACAAATAAATAATACTATGATTACGTCAAAATTTAAAGTAGCAACTTTCAGTATAGCCCTTTCTATAAGTGCAATGGCATTCCAAGGCTGTGACAGTTTAACAAAAACTCAAAAAGGAGCTGGTATTGGAGCTGCTGCAGGAGGTGTACTTGGTGCTATTATTGGAAAAAAAGCTGGTAATACCGCAGTAGGTGCTATTATTGGTGGTGCAGTAGGTGGAACAGCTGGCGGATTTATTGGTAAACGTATGGATAAACAAGCAGCTGAAATTCAGAATGCAATTCCAAATGCGGAAGTAGTTCGTGAAGGAGAAGGAATAATTGTGAAATTTGACAGTGGTATTTTGTTCGACTTCGATAGTTCTAACTTAAAAGCGCAGGCTAAAGACAATGTTAAGTCGCTGGCCAGTTCATTAAACGAATATCCAAATACTGAGATCAAAATTGTTGGTCATACCGACAATAAAGGAACAGAAACATACAACATGTCACTTTCTGAAAAAAGAGCTGCAGCAGTTAAAGCTTATGCTGTTGCACAGGGTGTTCCTTCAAGTCGTTTAACTACAATGGGTAAAGGTTTCTCTGAGCCAATTGCAGATAACTCAACGGATGCAGGAAGAGCTGCCAATCGTAGGGTTGAAGTGGTGATTGTAGCCAATGACCAACTGAAAAAAGAAGCAGCGGCACAAGCCAACTAAAAATATCTATCTACCTAAGAAAACGAAAGGGGCATTCATCGATGATGAGATGCCCCTTTTTGTTTCTAATTATAGATGTCTTCGAAATAACTGATTGTTAATGATTTTAAAAGGAGTTCCTGTTCCATCATCGCAAAAGAAGGCACTGGTTTAATCAGTTTCCAATGCGGCCAGCCGTCCTGGTCCAAACCTTCAAGCTCATAAAAGCCCATCTCGCTCATCAAACGGCATGTGGCAATATGCATCAATTCTTCTTTCTGCCGCTTACTGTATTTGCCCGGCCCTTTGCCTAATTCCTGAACGCCTATTAAAAATAACATCACCTTCAAATCAGGTATGTCTGAGTCAAATTCACTGGCAATTTTTTGCTGTAGAATTTTCCATTTTTCATTGATTTCTGCTGGCTTCATATGCAAAGATAAAACTTATAGAAAGTTTATGACAATCTAATTAATAGATAAGAGTTGGGAATCATTAATTTTAGCCATCTAAACGTAGAATTATGAGCAAAATAATATCAACCGGCCTGCTGGCCTATGGAATGTCAGGTAAATTGTTTCAGGGACCGTTTATAGATGCACATCCCGGCTTTAAGCTGTATGCGGTTGCAGAGCGTCATGAAAAAAATGCAGAGAAGGACTTTCCTGGTATTATCAGCTACAATGATAGTGAAACACTGATTGCCGATCCCAATATTGATCTGGTAGTAATCAATACGCCAAACTTTACCCACTACGACCTGGCAAAAAAAGCACTTGAAGCAGGAAAACATATTTTGGTGGAGAAACCCTTTGCCGCAACAGTTGCAGAAGCGCAGGAAATCTTTGAACTGGCAGAAAAACTGGACAAAAAAGTATTTGTGTTCCAGAGCAGAAGATGGGACAGTGATTTTAATGCCGTGAAAAAAATTGTGGACAGCAAAAGGCTGGGCAAACTTTCGGAAGTACATTTCAGGTACGACCGTTACAAGGCGGCAATAGGTGTGAAAAGTTTTAAAGAAGAACTGGTTGCAGCAACTGGTTTGCAATACGACCTCGGGCCACATATGCTCGATCAGGCAATCAGCCTTTTTGGCAAACCCGATTCCTTTCATAAGATTTTAGGCAAAAACAGGGCAAATACAAAAGTAGATGATTATTTCTCTATACACCTGAGCTATCCTGACAGTTTGAATGTGTTTGTACATGCAAACATGTTAGTTGTTGATATCCAGCCAGCATATGTAGTACATGGTACAAATGGCAGCTTTATCAAAGAACGCACAGATATACAAGAAGAGCAGTTGTTGAAGGGGATAAAACCTAACGATTCGGGCTTTGGGATAGAAGCACGGGGCGGAGAAGGAAAACTGACCCTTATTGATCAAAATGGAGAAAGGACCCAGGAACTGGTCGCTTCTGAAAGTGCTACTTATCTTGCTTTATTTGAAGATGTGTACCAGTCGTTGATTAATGACACACCCTTTCCTGTCAAAAAAGAACAGATCATCGCACAGCTTGAAATACTGGAAGCTTAAAGATGGCACCGTATTTCATTCTTGCGGTTGCTTTCCTGATCGCACTGTATTTTATTTTTAGAAAATCTGGTCCTAAAGAGGTTCTAACCGAAAATGCTATTGACAGCGACCTGCTCTTGAGACACGTAGTTTACTATCAGAAACTCGATGCCGGGGACAAAATAAAATTTGAATCCCTGCTTAAAGATTTCCTGTCCTACGTTCGTATAGAAGGTGTTGGCATTACGTTGGAACCGCTTGACAAATTGTTAGTGGCCTGCAGCGCCATCATTCCGGTATTCGGATTCGGACGATGGAGATATCAGAACCTGAGTAGTGTACTTTTATATCCGGACACCTTCAATAAAGACTTTCAGTTTGAAGGTGGAGACAGAAGTATTCTGGGCATGGTTGGTACCGGATTTATGAACGGGCAGATGATTTTATCGCGTTCAGCATTATTGCAGGGATTTTCAACAAGTGCTGGCAAGGAAAACACTGCCATTCATGAATTTGTGCACCTGTTGGATGAGTCTGACGGTGCTACAGACGGTATTCCCGAGAATTTGATGTCCCATCAATATATTATACCCTGGGTAAAGATGATCCATGAGGAGATCAGCAAAATTGAAAAGGGCAAATCCGACATCAACCCTTATGCCATTACCAATGAGGCAGAATTCTTCGCGGTAGTGTCTGAATATTTCTTTGAAAGGCCAGAGTTGTTTAAAGAGAAACACCCTGGCCTTTATGATATCCTTGCCAAAACCTTTTCACAGGACCCGGTAAGCAGTTAAATGTTACAATGCTCCCAGTAAAGCAATGGTAAACTCTGTAGGGGCTTCCATGTGCGGGATATGTCCGCAGTTTTCAAATTCTATCAGCTTAGCCTTTGGGATACGCGCAGCAGTCTGTTTGCCCAGGACTTTATACAGACCATGAGCGGCCTGTTCTTCTGGCCGCAATAGTCCTTTGCCCACTATTGTTTTATCTTCTTTACCGATGAAAAGGACAGTAGGCACAGTTATATTCGGGAACTCATACACTACGGGCTGTTCGTAAATCATTGTAAAAGTGAGGGCCGCTACTTTAGCGTATCGTGGAAAGTCAGCGCTAAAGGTTACTCCTGCGCCAATTCTCACCAGTTCGTCGTATTCCGGTTTCCAGACAGTAAAATAAGAACTCTGGTAGTATTTTTTGATACTTTCAGCAGTTGATTTCAATTCTGTTTTATATTGTTCCTCTGTAGTAATGTAGGGAACAAACTGACGGTAATCTTCCAGTCCTATCGGGTCTTCCAGTAATAATTTTTCGGTGCTTTGTGGATACAGGAGTGCAAACCTCGTAGCCAGCATTCCTCCCATTGAGTGACCCAGGATATTGGCTTTCTGAATTCCAAGTGTATCCAAAAGCGCTTTATTCCAGCGCGCCATCTGGTGAAAACTATAGTGGATAAAAGCTTTTGAAGATTTACCAAAACCAATCTGATCTGGCACAACAACCCTAAAGCCCCTGCCAGTTAATGCCTTAATAACATTTGTCCAGTAGTATCCGCCAAAATTCTTGCCATGGAAAAGGACCACCGTACGTCCATTTGGATTTTGTACAGGTAAAATATCCATATAAGCCATGCGTATATCCTGTCCTTCTGTATGGATAGGAAAGTATTTTACAGGATAGGGGTATTTGACATTTTCAAGCGTAATAGAAAGCGTATCTGTTTTTTGTGCAGCCGCCGAAAGTGTAATAATAAAAAGAAAAAGGGTTGTGACTAAAAATTTCCTGAAGGTCATGTAGTAAAAGTTTTGCCTATGAAACATTCATAGCATTCGTAAAGTTCTAAAACTACAGAATCTTTACAATAAAGCCCCACGTCCTTCATTGAAAGAGCGGGGCCGGTCATTGTGTGCAAGGGAATATTGTTTATTATTTTTTCAAAGTGAATGGCAGTGTTACCCCGAAAGTAACGTTCCTTCCCATGTTGTAAATACCTAATGTTGGGTCCTCATCACTTAACCTGCCCGGTTTAAACCTGCTCAGGTGATCATAGTATGTTTTATTTAAAAGGTTTTTACCTGCTGCGTAAACCGTGATAACCTGGTTTTTGCTTAACCTGAGCGTAGTACCGATAGCTGCATTCAGCAATGTATAACCTGCAGTAGGCTGTTCAAAGCTGTCTATTTTACTTTGTCTCCAGAAGTTGTCTATTCCAACAGAAAAATAGGAATGCGAAGTACCGCCAATTTTTGGTTCAAACCTTAACTCGTTACGTAATGCCGCAGCCGGGGTGAACGGCAGCGACTCTTTGGTGGTACGGTTGGTAGCCCTGGTATAAGAGAATGAATTTTCAAAATGTAGAAAACCAACGGGATGCAGTGTTAACGAAGCTTCAACCCCGCGTAAAAATGCATTGTCCTGCACAAAATTATATACAGGATATTCCCTTTCGTCTATCTCTCTGGTTTCGCCGGCAGTGCTGTAATAAATGTAATTCTGGATGATGTTGGCAAATACACCCACACTCGTATTAATATATTGGTTCTGGTAGTCGAAAGACGCATCGGCCTGGTAACTCTGCTCAGGTTTAAGGTCTGGGTTACCCACCTCGTAACGGAATGCACCTTCATGTACACCGTTTGCAGACAACTCTGCAATATTTGGTGCGCGGAAAGCACTTCCGGCATTGGCTTTAAAGCTAAATGCCTCATTGAATTCGTGCGTATATCCCAATGCACCTGTAACATGTGAAAACTTATTGGAGAAGGCATCAAACTGAGAATCACCGTCAAAAGCCTTACCAGTCATTTTTCTATAGTCAAAGCGGATACCTGCATTAAAGGTGTCGTTATCCCATGTTTTCTTCACGTAGGCAAAACCTCCCAAAGCTTGCGCATCATAGTCTGGAATCAGCTGTTCCGCGCCGCTTGTATTCAGGCTATGCATGAATTCACCCGACACACCCAATACCGGTGCCCATCCATTTACCTCTTTAAGAGAGTATTTAAGGTCGTAACTATAGGTATAACTATTCAGAAAGAGCGCTAGATCTTCATCGCTAGCGCCTTCAAGTTCCCTACGAAGATTATGCTGGAACCCAAGTGTAGCTTTCAAACTTCCACCGCCGAATAGAATATTACTGTTCAGGGCAACTTTATAGTGGCGTACATCCTGTCTGGGATAGGCTAAAGTCCTGTCTTTATTTTGTGTGTCAGAAAATAGGTTGTTGTTGTCATCTACCAACTGGCCCTGATCATTCCGCACAGGTTCATAAAAACCCAGATTGGTGCGAAAACTTGAAGCGTCCAGGTGCGCATAACCCCATTTTTTGTTCAGGCCTATTTGTCCTTCAAAGTTGGTTTCGTTGAATCCCGAATTTGGGACATACTCTGTAGGGGTTTTATAAGAATAAGCATTTTTATAAGATCCGCGTACTTTATAGATAAAACCATTCTCGTTGCCCTGGAGCATCAGTGAGTTACCAGTAAGACCATTGTTTGTTGCATAATTGGTAAGAAATTCGCCCCTCAATGTACCATCTGGAGCCGGTAGGCCATCCAATATATTGATTACCCCTCCCAGCGCGTCAGAGCCGTACATTAAACTGGCAGGACCTTTCAGTACCTCAACATGGTCGGCACTGTACTGGTCAATTTCAATACCGTGCTCATCACCCCATTGCTGTCCCTGTTGTTTCACCCCGTCACTTACGGTAACAACTCTATTATAACTTAATCCGCGGATAACCGGTTTGGATATACCCGGTCCTGTGGTAACCTGCGCCACACCTGGTACACGTGAAATGGCATCAATTAGATTGGTAGAGGGATGATATAATAAATCAGACTTGCTTACAGTTGATACCGAGGTGCTGTTCTTACGGTTATCAGAACTTGACGCAGAACCAGTGATCACCACTTCCCGTCCTTCAATCACACTTGGTTGCAAAGCAAATTCCAGCGATCCCGGATCTGAAAGCTCAATGGATTTAGTAATAGTTCTGTAGCCAATATAGCTAACCTGAACCAGGAACCTGCCCTTTGCCGGCAGGTTTTTAAAAACAAATTCGCCTTCCTGGTTAGTCACCGCCGAGGTGCGTAAATCAGGAATAGATATGGTTGCACCTGGCAAAGGTGATTGTGTTTGTGCATCCACAATTTTACCTTTAAGTTCTGCTAATTCAACAGCATAGGTATGCTCAAAAGTGAGCCCGGTCAGTAGTACAACTAAAAATAGAAGTATCTTATTCATCAGTATATTTTTTAGCGGGTATGAACCCATCATAAGCCTACTGGTTGCTATGAGTAACCAGTAGGCTTATGATGATTATTTTTTTAATATTTACATCAATAACCGAGCGGGTACAAGCTTATGGCTTATACCGTTATATCAAATTATCAATAGGAGGTATAGGTATATTGATCATAAATCAATATTTAACAGCTTTTTTAAAACTAAGCTGCAGGCGGACCCCGGAGAGAAGTACCGCGTAATGCACTGTAACTTGAACCAAGAACAGTATATGTTTTTGTTAAAACCGTGCCTGACAGTTGGACATGAAAGGTAGGAGTGTGGATATAATAATCTTTTTCAAAATGGGCCGAGCAGATTAAACAATTGTGTTTCTCGTTCCCAATGTGTGCCTTATGCATACATAACTTACCATCCTTGGCGCAATATTCATGCAGCTCCTCATGATGATGAAGAGTACTCCACGGAACCAGTGCAATGGCAAAAACCCAGAGCATCAGGACGGCGAAGACCTTGTGAGTATGTAGGCGTTTCTTATTCAATGAACAGCAAAAGTAATCAAATATCAGTCAACCATGTAATTATAAAGTAACATTACTTTTATAAAAGCCGAAAAAGTAAAATCCACGTATATATATAAATCTTATGGCATGGTAACTGTGCAATCCAACATGCTCATCCCAAATTAAATTCAAAGTCATGGCAACTTCCCAACAAATTAAGAACGGCTATATCGACTATGTGCTTACACATGACGAACAGCCAAAATCGGTATATAGCTTTGCAAAAAAATTAAAGATCTCCGAAGCGGAATTCTATGAATTTTATGCTTCATTTGAAAGTATAGAAAAAATGATCTGGGTAGAATTGACCGCAGAAACTATTGACACAATACGTCAGCAGGAAGTGTGGATACAGTATTCTTCGCGTGACCGCATGCTGTCATTCTTTTACAGCTATATTGAGGTATTGAAAAAACAACGCAGTTTTATTATTTACAGCCTCAGAAAACATACGGCAAAGTTCGCCGCACCAGCCGTGTTATCGGGCGTAAAACCAATATTTGAAAATTTCGCAGAAGAACTGATCAATGAGGGGGTTGAAAGCGGAGAACTGGCAGATCGTAAATTTCTGACCAAACGATATAAGGACGCCCTTTGGATCCAGTATGCGTTTATCATCAATTTCTGGATCACTGACGACAGTGCAGGTTTTGAGAAAACCGACGAAGCTATTGAAAAAGGTATCAACGTAACTTTCGATTTGTTCCAGCGCTCACCTCTCGATAATTTATTTGAGTACGGCAAGTTCCTGTCCAGAAACGGGCGGTTCACAGAAACAATGAGGAAATAAAAACATGGACGAACAGAATAGTATTCCTGTCACTAAAGTTGAGCGCTCTGCCAAATTTGTTAAAACAGGTTTTCAGATTGGCGGAAATTATATTAAGCATTATTCAAAAAAACTATTTAACCCCGACCTTGGAAGGGACGAACTGAACGAGGACAATGCTACTGATATTTATAAATCACTAAGTGAATTAAAGGGCAGTGCATTAAAAATTGCGCAGATGCTCAGCATGGATAAAAATATCCTGCCAAAGTCTTATGTAGACAAATTCACGCAGTCCCAGTACAACGCCCCTCCACTATCTGGACCACTCATAGTAAGGACGTTCACAAAAAACTTTGGTAAAACACCAGAGGCCATTTACGATAAATTCAACATTATTTCTACCAATGCTGCATCTATCGGACAGGTACATCAGGCAGAATTACATGGGAAAAAGCTGGCCGTAAAAATTCAATATCCCGGTGTTGGGGATAGCATTTCTTCAGATCTGAAGCTGGTAAAACCTTTTGCCTTCCGCTTGCTGGGTATGAGCGAGAAAGAGCTGAATATATACATCAAAGAAGTGGAAGAAAGGCTGCTGGAAGAAACAGACTATGAACTTGAAGTACGCAGGTCAATTGAAATCACCGAAGCCTGTAAAGACCTGAATAACGTGGTGTTCCCAACCTACTACCCTGAGCTTTCGGGCAAACGGATTATTACTATGGACTGGATCAACGGCCTTCATTTGAAGGAATTCCTGCAAACTAATCCATCGCAGGAACTGCGCAATAAAATTGGGCAGGCGCTATGGGATTTCTATAACTTTCAGCAACATGAGCTTCGTGCAGTGCACGCAGATCCCCATCCTGGAAATTTCATGATTACCCCTGATGAAAAACTAGGGGTGATTGATTTTGGCTGCATCAAAGAAATGCCCGATGATTTTTACGTGCCATTCTTTTCACTGATATCCTCAGATGTAGTAAACGACAAAGCAAGGACTATCGAGGCCTTCAGAAAGCTGGAGATGATCCACAAAAATGATACGCCGCAACAAATAGAGTTTTACTATACTGCCTACCTGGAAATGATCCAGCTTTTTGCGAAACCATATCTGAGTACAACTTTCGACTTCAGTCAGCCCGAGTTTTTTGCAAAACTGTATGCATACGGTGAGAAAATCTCTAAAATGCCTGAATTTAAACAGGCCAGGGGCGTAAAACACTTTATTTATGTAAACAGGACCAACTTTGGCCTGTATACGATTTTGCAGGAGCTAAAAGCTGTCGTAAAAACAGACACATTTAAACCCCATGTAACATGAGAATTCTGCTTACCGGCGCCAACGGCTATATAGGCACACGGCTATTACCTGTACTACTAGAACAGGGACATGATGTGGTATGTATGGTACGTGACAAGCGTCGATTTGCAGAAGAATCTGACTTTGGTGATAAAGTCAAAATCATTACCGGCGATTTACTGAAACCAGAAACCTTAAGCAATATTCCGCCCGATATTGATGCCGCATATTACCTGGTCCATTCAATGTCTTCAGGTGGTGGGGAGTTTGCAGATCAGGAATTCGAATCGGCTATGCATTTTGTGAAGGCAATTCAAAATACAGCATGCCGGCAGATCATCTATCTGACAGGAATAGTAAATGATGAAGATCTTTCCAAGCACCTTTCATCAAGGTTGGCAGTTGAAAATGAACTTAAAAAATCTGGCATCTCCTTTACCATCTTGAGGGCTGCCATCATTATTGGCTCAGGAAGTGCTTCCTTTGAAATCATACGTGATCTTACTGAGAAGCTGCCAGTGATGGTTGCCCCCAAGTGGGTAAACACCAGATGCCAGCCCATCGCCATTCGCGATGTTTTAGGTTATCTGTCTGGAATCCTGATGAATGACAAAGCTTTCAACCAGACTTTTGATATTGGCGGCCCGGATGTCCTTACCTACAAGGAAATGATGCTCCAGTATGGGGAATGCAGAAAACTGAAGCGATGGATTATCACCGTGCCGGTACTCACTCCCAAACTGTCTTCTTTGTGGTTAAACCTGGTAACCACAGTGCCTTATTCCCTGGCCAGAAGCCTGGTAGACAGCATGAAAAATGAGGTAGTATGTAAAGACAACCGCATTGCAGAAGTAGTTCCAAGAAAATGTTTCAGCTATAAAAAAGCACTCAAACTTGCCTTCGAAAAAATCGAACAGCATTCCATTGTCTCCAGTTGGAAAGACGCCTTAAACCGTGGATACCTGGATACTACGTTTATGGACCAGGTGAAAGTACCCCAAAAAGGAACGCTTCAGTACAAAGTAAAAATGCCATTTGAAAGGACGGCCGAAGAAGTTTTTGAAAACATCTGGGGCATAGGCGGAACGAGAGGATGGTATTACATGGACTGGTTGTGGAATTTAAGAGGTTTTTTGGATAAGTTGTTTGGCGGTGTAGGAACAAGAAGAGGGCGCACAAGCAATACAAGCCTACAGGCTGGCGATGTGCTGGATTTTTGGCGGGTATTGCTTGCAGACAAGAAAAATACCCGGCTGCTTTTGTATGCAGAGATGAAAGTTCCCGGAGAAGCATGGCTGGAGTTTAAGATTGTGAATTTCCACGGTAAACCATTTTTGTCACAGGTTGCGACGTTCAGGCCCTCCGGCTTATGGGGAAGATTATATTGGTATTCTATGTTTCCTTTTCACCTCATTCTTTTCAAGGGAATGGCCAAACAGATCACCACTTACCGCCCCAAATAAAAAAAGGAATATAGTCGCCACAACTATACTCCTTTCTAACCTAAAAACTTACATCTAAGACAGTTCTAAATTGAAAAGGTTTGAATGCAGGTCCAATTATTTTTTATGTTTGTTTAGCGCATCATCCAAAGGCAACTTCGCACACACCTCGCACCCTCTTAGTTATGTACTGAAGACCTTTTGACGAGGTCTCTCTCAGGGATCGGCGAGGTGTTGGAAAGGGTTGAGACCTTATCAAGACCTCGCAAACCACTCTCCGGGTACTCATAAACAGCTCTTCAGTACATAACTAAGTGGATCCAATGTGTGTACAATCATGATGTTTATGGAGTGGTGCGCCATACCCTTTGTCCTAAAAAAGTCTTTTGTTCATATTTTTTTTTAAACAAGTAAACATAATCCAGATAGATAAATATATTTGTACAAATTATTAATGCTTTGGATATACTTCCACCTTCTTGTAAGAACGTACTTGTAATTGAAGATAATCACGCCATTTTGGATGTGATCACTTTAATCCTGCAAAGTGAATCCTATAAAGTAACAGGTTTAAACAAAAGTGCTGATATGATGATTCACATCGATCAATTTAAACCAGACCTGATTATTCTTGATATTATGTTACCTGATGGTGATGGCAGGGACCTGCTGGCTACATTGAGATCAGATGCTGCCACAGTTAATATCCCTGTGCTGATGATATCGGCGAGATATACTGCCGAAAATGTACAGCATGGTGAGTTCAAGCCAAATGGCTTCCTTGCGAAACCATTTGACATTGATGACTTATTGGACAGGATAGAGGGTATTCTAGCCGGAAAAATCTATTAAGCGCCTTTCCGTTTATCCAGACTTTGCATTAACTGGGTATAAAGATCATCTCCGCTCTCTTCCCTTGGTTTAAGTTTCTTGACAGTAGCCCGCTTACCTTTAGCCTTGGCTTTAATAATTTTCAGCAGGTCTTTACTGTATTCGTCTTTGAAGCTTTCTATATTGAATACATCGGTATATTGCTTGATCAGTGCCAAACCTACATCCAGTTCTTTCTTACTAACGGCATCAACATCCGGAACTTCCAGTTCATCGTAACCCCTCACTTCTTCCTGAAATCGGATTTTAGTGATAACCAGCACTCCTTCCAGCGGGTGAATGACACACAGGTTTTCTGTATTTCTAAACACAAACCTGGCTACGCCAGCTTTTTTAGATTTGATAAGTGCTTTTAAAAGCAGTGCATATGCCTTTTTCCCTTGTTTTTCTGGCTCGGCATAATACGAAGTCTCATAATAAATGGGGTTGATTGCATTGATGTCCACAAAGTTTTCCAACTCAATCATCTTTGTTTTTTCTGGGCTTGCATCCTCGAAATCGTGTTCGTCCAGGATCACGTACTGATCGTTTACCAGGTATCCTTTTACGATCCTGTCATACGGAACTTCTTTGGCTGTATTCTCGTTTACCCTTTTAAATTTTATTCTGGCATGGTCTTTCCCGTCAAGCATGTCCAGATCCAGATGGCTGCTCTGAACAGCAGAAAAAAGTTTGACAGGAATATTTACCAGTCCAAATCCTATAGAGCCTCTCCAGAGTGATCTCATAATCAATTGATTTTATCTGTTTCTAACAATATGCCGTATCTTTTGTTTTGTAACTTACTATGTTGAGCCAACTGAAAGCGATAATATATCCGTATTTATAACGACCGATTAACCTTTAACTTTGTTATAACTAAAAAATCACATGAAAACATCTCTTACCCTCGCCATGACGTTGTTGGTATCTCTCACCTACGCGCAGCTAAAACCTATACCTTATCAGGATGGTAGTCAGAAATTAAATGGCTTTTCTATTGCTCCCGCTAAAGGAAATACAAAAAAAGCAGGAATCCTCATTTTACCTGCATGGATGGGAATCGACAACCATTCCAAAAGAGTTGCCGCCCAACTCTCACAATTGGGCTACTACGCCTTTGTGGCAGATATATATGGTGAAGGCAATTATCCTGCAGATACCAAAAGTGCAGGTGCAAAGGCCGGTTATTATAAAAAGAATATAACTGCTTATCACCAGCGCATCAAGTTAGCCATGCAGGAGCTGGTAAAATCCGGTGCAGATGCCTCAAGGATTATAGTTATCGGTTACTGCTTTGGCGGTACTGGCGCCATAGAAGCCGCGAGGGAAAACTTCCCGGTTAGAGGTATCGTTTCATTCCACGGGGGATTGGACAGGGATAGTGCCAGGACAATCAATCCTATTAAACCAAAGGTACTGGTATTACATGGTGCAGATGATCCATATGCCCCGGTTCCACAAATATTAGCCTTCCAAAAAGAAATGAGAATGGCCAAGGCAGACTGGCAAATGATCTATTACGCAAATGCGGTACACTCATTTACAGAAGCCGAAGCAGGCAACGACAATGCTAAGGGTGCTGCCTATAATGAGCTGGCAGACAAAAGATCGTGGAAACACATGTTAATGTTCCTTGATGAAGTATTAGCCAATTAAGGGCTAATACTTGATTGTTATATTTCAGGCAGGTTTTACGCTTTTAGGAACGTAATGATAGCGTCTTGGGAAAGTTTTTCCTGTACCCCTGTAAGCATGTTTTTCAATGTAAGGATGCCACTTTCGATTTCATCGCTTCCAATAAGTATTACATAAGGGATAGCTTTATCGTCTGCATAGCTCATTTGCTTTTTAAGCTTCGCTGCTGAAGGGTAAAGTTCTGCAGCAATACCAGCTTCCCTTAGCTCCTGCAGAAACGGCAGGGCATATAATTCTGCAGCTGTGTCGAAATTACTAATGAGCACCTTAGTGCCCGCAGCAGCAGATTCTGGAAAAAGGTTGAGTTCCTGTAGTACATCATAAATCCTGTCTGCACCAAATGAGATTCCCACGCCAGTCAGTCCCTTTAATCCGAACATTCCGGTGAGGTCGTCATAACGGCCACCCCCGCAGATGCTGCCCATCGCAACCTCATTGGTTTTCACTTCAAATATGCAGCCTGTATAGTAGTTCAGCCCCCTTGCCAGGGTAATATCCAATTCAAGATCAGGTTTTTTTAAACCACTATTTTTCAACAGAGCGTCTACGTAAGCATATACTGTTTCCAGCTCTGCTATACCTTTCAGTCCTACAGTTGAAGTTGCAAGCACTTGTTTCAGGCGCTCTAATTTTTCCTGATAATTGCCTTCCAGCAGGATTACGGGTTTTAACTGATCAATATTTTCAGTAGTAAAACCTCTTTCAAGCAGTTCTTTAGTTACTCCATCCAATCCTATTTTATCCAGTTTATCAATTGCAACAGTCATGTCTACAATTAATTTAGGTTTGCCAATGATTTCAGCAATCCCGGATAGGATTTTCCTGTTGTTTATTTTGATGGTAAAATCGGTCATTCCCAGATTACTCAATGCCTCCTGGTAAATCAGCACAAATTCAGCTTCGTTGAGCAGGCTCTCAGATCCTACAACATCCACATCGCACTGATAAAACTCCCTGTACCGGCCCTTTTGCGGACGGTCTGCCCGCCATACCGGCTGTACCTGGAACCTTTTAAAAGGTAGCGCGATATCGTTCTGGTGCATGACTACGTAACGTGCAAAGGGCACCGTTAGATCATAACGTAATGCCTTTTCGCTGATGGAAGAAATTAACGCATTGGAGTTCATCGCCGAAAGGTGACTTGCGTTTGCTTTCGAAAGATAGTCTCCTGAATTAAGGATCTTAAAAATCAGCTTATCACCTTCATCACCGTATTTACCGGTTAGGGTAGAAAGGTTTTCCATTGCCGGGGTTTGTATTTCAGCATAACCGTATTTCCTGAATACCGTCTTTATGGTATCAAAAATATAGTTACGTTTCACCATTTCCTGCGGTGAAAAATCACGTGTACCTTTAGCTAATGAGGGTTTAATATTCGACATGGCTGCAAAAGTACAAAAACTAAGAGCCGCTTTAAATTTATGTTTGAAAATTATTAGGGCATAAAAAAAGCTGCCGAAGCAGCTTTTTAAATATTCATCTTTTTAATTGTCAGATGGAAGCTTTAATTATTAAACCAATAGTCTAACAGGTTCTTCCATCAATGCTTTGAAGGTTTGCAGGAAGGCAGCACCTGTAGCGCCGTCTACCGTGCGGTGATCGCAGCTTAACGTCACCTTCATTACATTTCCAGGAACTACAGCACCGTTTTTAACAACAGGTACCTGCGAAATTCCACCAATTGCAAGGATACAAGAATCTGGTGTATTAATAATTGCAGTAAATTCATCAATACCGAACATGCCTAAGTTAGATACGGTGAAAGTAGAACCTTCCCAGTCAGACGGCTGAAGTTTTTTAGCTTTAGCACGTTGTGCAAAGTCTTTTACCTCAGCAGATATGCGTGATAATGATTTACCATCAGCAAAACGTATCACAGGAACCAACAGCCCGTCTTCAATAGCAATTGCTACACCAACGTTCACGTGCTCATTATAACGGATTACATCGCCTCTCCATGAAGAGTTCACGTTTGGATGTTGTTTTAAGGCAACAGCAACGGCTTTTACAACCAGGTCGTTAAATGATAATTTTACTGGAGAAAACTCGTTCATTTTACCACGTGCAGCGATAGCCGCGTCCATATCGATAGACATGGTGAGGTAGAAATGCGGTGCGGTGAATAAGCTTTCGCTTAAACGTTTCGCAATCACTTTACGCATTTGAGAAACTGGTTTCTCCGTATATTTTTCTTCACCCACGTAAGCAGCCAGAACCGGGGCAGCTTTTTCTGTAGGTGCAGCAGATCCTTCAGTAGCTTTTGCAGGTGCAGCAGCAGGCTTGAAGTTCTCAATATCTTTTTTGATAATACGTCCACCATCAGCACTACCTGAAACCTGTGAAAGATCAATTCCTTTATCTTTTGCTATTTTTTTAGCCAGCGGCGAAGCTTTTAAACGTGCGCCATCAGTTGCAGCAGGCTCTTCTGATTTTGCTTCAGCAGCAGGTGCCGCAGTTTCCTTCACAGGAGCATCAGCAGTTTTGTCGGCCACTGGTTTTGCAGGGGCATCACCCTGGTTCAGTATTCCGCTGATGTCAAATCCTTCAGGACCAACAATCGCGATGATACCGTTCACTTTTGCAGCAGCACCTTTTTCTACACCAATGTGCAGTAAAGTTCCTTCTGCATAACCCATTACTTCCATAGTGGCCTTATCGGTTTCTACGTCAGCCAGGATATCATCATTTTTAACTTTATCACCTACTTTTTTATGCCATTCAGCAATAACACCTTCAGTCATGGTATCGCTTAACAAAGGCATACGTACAACAGTTACACCTGCTTTTTCCAGGTCTTCATCTGATAACGCTGCGCCAGCTGTTTCAGCTTTTGGTGCTTCTTTTTCTTCAGCAGGTTTTTCTGCAGGGGCTTCTTCTTCCTTTTCAGGAGCAGAGGCAGCACCTTCAGCTTCCAGAGCAGCTTTATAGTCTTCTCCTTCTTTACCGATTACAGCGATAACTGCATCTACAGGAACAGCTTTACCTTCTTCTACGCCGATAAACAGCATAACGCCATCCCAGTAAGATTCAAGATCCATGGTAGCCTTATCAGTTTCCACTTCAGCAAGTACATCACCGCTTTTAACTTTGTCGCCAACTTTTTTGTGCCACTTAGCCATTACCCCTTCGGTCATGGTGTCGCTCATTTTGGGCATTTTAACTACTTCAGCCATTCTATATTTTGTATTGAAATGCGTTCTTAATTAATCCAGGATATATGGATAGTCGGATTGTACATAAACATCAGTATATAATTCTGATGCTTCAGGCCAAGGAGATTCTTCAGCAAATTTAACTGACTGGTCAACAATCTGTTTTACTTTAGCTTCAATTTCTTCAAACCATGCCTCGTCAGCATATTTTTCTGCTACAATCACTTCTCTAACCTGCTCAATAGGATCTTTAGCTTTATATTCTTCTAATTCATCCTTAGTACGGTATTTTGCAGGGTCAGACATAGAGTGTCCGCGGTAACGGTAAGTTCTCATTTCCAGGAAGGTTGGTCCTTCACCATTACGTGCACGTTGCGCAGCTTCATCCATTGCATTATGTACTGCAACTGGATCCATTCCGTCAACCGGGGCGCATGGCATATCAAAACCTAAACCGATTTTGTATATCTCTGTCATGTTTGTTGTACGCTCTACAGAAGTTCCCATTGCATAACCATTGTTTTCACAAACAAAGATTACAGGAAGTTTCCATAACATCGCCATATTGAAGGTTTCATTCAGTGCGCCTTGACGAACGGCACCATCTCCCATATAACAAACATTCAGATTGCTTGTTCCTTTATATTTTTCAGCAAATGCAATACCAGCACCCAGTGGAATTTGTCCACCTACGATAGCGTGTCCGCCATAAAAATTATGTTCTTTGCTAAACATGTGCATTGATCCACCTTTACCTTTAGAACAGCCTGTGGCTTTACCGTACATTTCGGCCATGATACTGTCAGCACTCACTCCCAATGCCAGGGCATGGGCGTGATCACGGTAAGTAGTGATCATAGAATCTCCAGGTTGCAGAGCAGATATTGCTCCGGCGATTACCGCCTCCTGACCAATATATAGATGACAAAAACCACGGATTTTTTGTTGTCCGTAAAGTTGACCAGTTTTCTCTTCGAATTTTCGCATCAGCAACATCGACTCGAACCACTTCAGATAGGTATCCTTATTAATTTCTACTGCACTCATTTTTGGCTATTGATTTTATTTACGAGAGCAAATCTACTTTTTTATTGCAATAAATCGAAGAAATTGTGTAAAATGCATGAGAAGGTTGGATATTAATTTCAATTTGTTCAATTTTTACACAATTTACATTTGGATAACATATCTAAATTACATAGTTTTGACAACCTGACAATAAGCCCAGAGTGGTGTACGTTTAAGTGCAAGTACGTTTTACCCAAACTTAAGAGTGTAACATGATAAAAAAGTTTTTGTTTTCTAGCCTTATTGCCTTGTGCAGCTTCACTGCCCTGAACGCGCAAACAACAAAAGAAACCAACAAATTAGAAGATCCTGATAATCTAGCCTCCCAATATTTTTCCCAGGTGATGGGTGTTGCGGTAGACGCAACGTCAAATATTAAACTCTACAAATTCATTTATGAATGGATTGGAACTCCATACCGTTTCGGTGGTAACACCAAAAAAGGAATTGATTGTTCCGCTTTCACAAAAGCTATATACGACCAGGTATTTAATACTACCCTCTTAAGAAACTCCCGGGATATCTTCAGCATGGTTGATCCATTGCCAAAAGATGAACTCAAAGAAGGAGATCTTGTTTTCTTCAAGATCAGAAGCACAAGAATTACACACATTGGAATTTATTTAGGTGATAACCGTTTTGCTCATGCCTCATCATCACGTGGTGTAGTAATAAGTAACCTGAACGAACCATATTACTCACGCTTTTTCTATAAAGGCGGAAGAATACTTGAATCGGCAAAAAAAGACCTGATAGAAGAATAACCGCTTCTCAACATAAGACATCTGGTCCTTCTATTTTAGAAGGACTTTTTTTTTGATTTTATACTCAATCCTGTATCAGTATGATTGGAATGAAGAAAAATAGCTTTACCCGTATAAAATCTGCGGGTTTTACATTGATTAACTTCGGGATTGCACTGATATTTCTGAGCTGTGCAGGCAATTCAGGCATTGTAGCACAGCAAATTGCAATTGACACCACTAGTCAACCCCCGGTAAGGAAAGATACAATTCCAGTAATAAACGATACCATATCTATTGTAGCTACTGGAGATATTATGTTGGGCTCAGCCTACCCCAAAACAACGGGCCTACCGCCTGATGACGCTAAAGGAAGTTTTAAACACGTGATCCCTTTTTTGAAAGGCGATATTGTGTTCGGTAACCTTGAAGGTTGCTTCTTGAACCAGGGTAAATCTACTAAATGTAAGGATACCACCGGAAACAGCTGTTTTGCATTCAGAATGCCGGAACATTATGCAGCAATTTACAGAGATGCGGGTTATAACCTGTTAAGCATGGCCAATAATCACGTAGGTGATTTTGGATCTGCCGGCAGAAAGCGAAGTGCGGAATTACTGGATTCAATGCGCATCAATTATGCAGGATTATTGTCACACCCATATACAATCTTTGAGAAGGATAGTATTAAATATGCATTCTGTGCTTTTTCACCAAATGACTATACGATGCCTATCAATAATATTGACAGTGCTACGCAGCTTGTATCTTTCCTGAAAGACAGAGCGGATATAGTTATTGTATCTTTTCATGGTGGTGCGGAGGGCGCTGCCTATGAGCATATCCCTAAAACGAATGAAATTTTTTATCAGGAAAACAGAGGTGATGTATATGCCTTTTCGCATGCGGTAATAGACGCGGGTGCCGACCTGGTTTTGGGACACGGGCCACATGTTACACGTGCTGTGGAGGTCTACAAAAACAAGTTCATTGCTTACAGCCTCGGTAACTTTTGCACGTACGGACAGTTTAACCTCAATGGCCCAAACGGTTTTGCCCCTTTACTGAATATTAAACTAAGCAGTACGGGCGATTTTTTATATGCCGATGTAATCTCAGTAAAACAAAGCAAAGCTTCGCGCCTTACGTTGGATACCGCTCAGACTGCGTTTAAAAAAATAGTGTCCCTTACCAACACCGATTTTCAGGGACACCAGTTGCTTTTTTCAAATCAGCAGATTCGCTTAAAAGGAAATTAAGCTTCGTCTTTGGTATTTCTAACGAGGCTAATACCGGAAAAGAAAAAGACTACCCCGATTAACCCGGCTACAATCAGCGCCCGGGTATCTCCATCATGTTTAACAAATCCCCATCCGGTGTAAATCAGACCGATGATGCCCAATACTGTTAAAATTGTTCCGAAAGTACGTTTTACGTTCATAGTTATTTATAGGTTTCCTGCACTCATGCAATATCTGTGCCCGGAGTAATTTCCTAATGATATATTCACGATCGAAATTTCGTATCTTGAAAGAATTAAATTCTAAATGATTATTCTATGAATTACGGTTGGTTAATTTCTCTTATCATTATTCTGGTTGTAGCGGTCAGTTCATTTGTAACAGTAAAACAGGGTACTATTGCAGTGGTGACGATTTTTGGCAAGTACAGGCGCCAGCTTAGTCCGGGCCTTAACTTTAAAATTCCCTTAATAGAGGTGATACACTCACGGATTTCTATACAGAACCGTTCGGTAGAACTATCATTTCAGGCAGTAACGCAGGATCAGGCGAATGTATATTTCAAAGCGATGTTATTGTACTCTGTTCTGGATCAGCACGAAGAAACTATTAAAAATGTAGCCTTTAAATTTGTTGATGCTACTAACCTGATGCAGGCACTGATCCGCACGATTGAAGGCTCAATCAGGGCTTATGTGGCAACGCAGAAACAGGCGAATGTGCTTGCGCAGCGAAATGAAATTGTAAAACATGTAAAGGAACAGATTGATAAAGTTTTGGAATCATGGGGATATCACTTACAGGACCTGCAGCTGAATGACATCACATTTGACGAGGAAATTATGCGGTCGATGAGTCGTGTGGTTGCTTCAAATAACCTGAAAGCAGCAGCGGAAAATGAAGGACAGGCATTGCTGATTACAAAAACAAAGGGTGCCGAAGCTGATGGAAATGCGATTAAAATTGCAGCATTGGCGGAACGTGAAGCCGCCCAGTTACGTGGACAGGGTATTGCATTATTCAGGGCAGAGGTTGCGCATGGAATGACGAAGGCTGCTCAGGAAATGGAACAGGCGAATCTGGATATTTCTGTGATATTGTTTACCATGTGGACAGAGTCGATTAAACATTTCGCCGAAAACAGTGATGGTAATGTGATATTCTTGGATGGTTCAACAGAGGGAATGAATAAGACGATGAAGGAAATGATGTCAATGCAGGTTTCTAAACCGAAAGCGCAATAACATAGTAGCTAACATTTAACTGCAGGACAGAACTACCCCTTCTCTTGCATTTCTATCTTTGCCAGAATTACTCCTTCTCTTGCAGAGCGATCTCTGCCAGAATTACCTCTTCTTTTGCAGAGCGATCTCTGCCAGAACTACCCCTTCTTTTGCAGAGCGATCTCGGTAATTTTGGAGATCGCTCTGGCTGCGCTGAAAAAATGGTGGTACTGCATTCCTGCTGCATGATTTTGCTGCGCAAAACAACGCTAGGCAGGAATGCAGTACCACCATTTTTTTTAGTTTATCCTGTAGCATGGTGGACGGGCAGGGTTGCCTGTCAATATTCCCGGTTATCATTCCCTGTCTTCGATCCTATGCAGAAGGTTTATACCTTATAAGCATTTTCTTTATTCATCCGGTAGCATGGTGGACGGTCATGACACCAGGAGAATCGGAATGTTTAGGTATAATGGGCGCTGCTGTTTGGCTCGGGATAGGTAGCATAATCCGGTGGATAACCTTAAAAAAATTGGGGTACTAAATTTAGGCCTTCTAGCGCGTAGCGGTAGGCAGCCTGAATTTAGTGCCCCAATTTTTATAGTATAGGATAAACCTTATGTTTCGCTGTCCAGTCCGAACAGCAGATCCATAGGCTAAACTATTTCTTTAACTGGATGAAGTCGGCCATTACATGCATGGTTTCATCTTCCACGAAGTCGAAGGTCTCATCCTTTTTGATTTTATCGCCTTTTTTAACCGGAGGCAGGCCTCTCGATGCCCTAAGCATATTGATTTTTTCCAGGTTTTTCACCTCAAGGCTATCTCTTTCAGCTTTCAGTTTGTTTTCATTAAGCGTAACAGAAGTTTCGGTATCACGTTTTTTCATCTCCTCTATATCCTGGATCAGGCTTTTGTAGTCTAGTGATTTCGCCATTCTATCATTGTGAAGTTTCACTAACTCTGGCTTAACAGTGTTAAGATCTGCTACCGGAATGAAGTTTGACTTCTGAACCTCGTCCCATGGAAGTGCAGATGGCTCTGTGTCTTCCCCTATTTTATCCATTGGGTAAAATGATGGAAGTACGATATCTGGCATTACACCTTTGTGCTGGGTACTGCTACCGTTTACACGATAGAATTTGGCCATTGTTAAGTTGATCTGACCCAACTGAGGGGTAGCATCTTTACCACCTTTTATGGTTAATGCTCCCGATCCCGGCACTTTCTGAACCAGACTGGCAAGGCGTTGCAGAATCGATGGGTTAACCAATTTGTTCAAATCGATCGAAGATTGTACAGTACCTTTACCGTAAGTTTGGGTACCGACGATCAGGCCTCTTCCGTAATCCTGAATAGCACCGGCAAAAATTTCAGATGCAGACGCACTTAATCTATCCACCATTACACCAAACGGTCCGTCCCATGCAACACCAGGGTGTTCGTCTTCACTTACTTCAATGCTGCCTTTCAGGTCTTTTACCTGTACTACAGGCCCCCTGTCGATAAACAAACCAGTTAAATCAATGGCTTCAACCAAAGATCCACCACCATTGGCACGCAGGTCCATAACAATCGCATCAACTTTGTCCTTAGTTTTAAGGGTATCGATCAACAGTCTTACATCACGTGTTGTACTTTTATAATTGGGATCACCAGCATTGGCCGCTTTGAAATCGGCATAAAATCCTGGAACAGTTATAATTCCGATTTTGTAATCTTTTCCGTTCGACTTGATCGTTTTAACCTCTTTTTTAGCCGACTGATCTTCCATTACAATTTTCTCCCTGGTCAGTTCAATAATAACTGGTTTAGAAGACATTTCATGTCCAACAGGAATAATTTTTAACCTTACCTTGGTTCCTTTAGGACCTTTGATTTTAGCTACAGAACTTTCAATTCTCCAGCCAATAATATCTTCGAAATCGCCGGTAGCCTGTGCAACAGCAATAATCCTGTCGCCAGCATTCAGCAACTTGCTTTTAAAAGCAGGGCCACCAGGAATTACCTCAGCAATCTTCAACACATCGTTCTCCAATTGTAAACGGGCTCCGATACCTTCAAACGAACGGGCCATGTCCTCGTTGAACTGCTGCGCGTTAGTTGGGTTAAAGTAATTGGTATGCGGATCAATAGTTTCAGTAAAGGCATCCATCAAGGTCTGGAATACATCCTGATTATTCAATTTAGATGACTGCGATTTAAGGTTCTGATATCTCTTGGTGAGCGTTTCTACATTTTTAGCGTCTGCTGTACCTGCAATATTCAGGTTAATCAATTCATACTTCACACGTTTTTTCCAGATCTCGTTCAAAGCAGCAGTTGAAGTTACCCATGGCATCTTCTCCCTGTCGAATACGTAGGTATCACTTTGATTAAAATCATACTTGTCTTTGATGTGCGCAATCGCATAATCAAGTGTTTCGTTATATCTTTTAGAATAAACGTTGAAAATATAAAATGGTGCACTGAGGTCGCCCGCCCTGAACTGATCATCGAGTGTGGTTCTGAATTGTTCAAAATCCTTAATATCAGAGGCTAAAAAATAACTTCTGTAGGGATCAAGTGCCTTAACATATTTATCTAATATCAGAGAGGAAATAGAATCGTTTAATGTTAATTTTTTATAGTTATAGTTTTCTATCAGTGCTACAATTTCCTTACATACTAAACTCTGCTGTTCATCTGGCTTAATATTAGGGATACCTTCAACCAGCTTTTGTGGTTTAGGTGCGGCCTGGCAGGCTAATATGGCTGCTGTGAAGGTTACCAATAATATTCTTTTCAACATCTCTTTAAATAATTTAAAATCCATTTTTATAACAAGAACCAATATGATACCAATTTTTCAAATAAACAGAAAAGAGACAGCTTAATACTGTCTCTTTTCTGTAATCTTTACCAAATATAATCAAATACTTCAAAATCAGCAGTTCTGAGTGCATCAATATGCAAAAACTGTCTTTTAAATGAGTATTGATGCCTTCCGAAATTTTGTCAGGAAATTTATTTCAAAAAACTCTTTTTTTCTGCAATTGAAGTCCGCGCGTCTTTAATCTGTCCTTTAAACTGACTGATTTTAGAGTTTTTTGCAAATAGTTCGGCCCGGTTAATATCTTTAATCGCCAGCGAATACTCCTTCTTTTTGATCTTTACCTGTACAATACCCAAAATGGAATCTATATAGGATGTATTATTATTAGACTGACGCGCCAAAATACCCATCTGCGTGTAAAACCACATGGACTGTGTGAGCTTGTTTGCTGCCAGATAAATTCTTCCCAACTGGTTATATGAAGCCATTTGCCCGGTTCTGTTTCCAAAACGCGAATATGTTTTCAAAGCCACATTAAGGACAACCTGTTCAGCCTCTGTATAATGTTCCAATAAGTAATGAATGTTGCTTAGCCTAAGCAAAGAAGCACCATACCTGGGAAAATTACCCGAATTGTTGTATTCAAATGCGGCTTTACCAAATAAAGTAAGCGCATCATTCAAATCACCACTTTTTTCATTTTTCTCGGCCTCCTCAAAATAAACATCACCCTCTTCCTGCTCAGCGCCAGACACGGCAATGTTAATGGACCCCCCGCCTAAATTCTCCTCCTGCCGGATGAAAGTATTGGTTTGTGCCATCACCTGGACAGAAAATATAAGGCACGAGAGTGCTAAACATAGTTTATACATATTACAAATATATATGTTTTTTGAAAAGAAATCCTATTTAGTTAAATACCTGTACGTTATCATCAAACGAAGCCCAAACCATATATGGATGCGAGTCTGTATGGTATATTTCCCCTTTCGCAGAAATTCCGATAACACCTGCAAAGCCATCTATAGCTTTTAGCTCTGCGAAAGATTTATCACAGGCCTCTTTTAATGTAAAACCATCGGTAACGCGGACAACAATCCTTGCTGACAAGGCAAGGCTCACGATATCTTCTCCAACGCCGGTACAAGAGATACCAGCAAAACTATTGGCATAATTTCCGGCTACGGTTGCAGAATCACTTACCCGACTTGGGATTTCGAAACCTTTACCACCAGTGGAAGTGGCTGCAGCAATGTCACCATTTGCATCCAAAGCCACACACCCTACCGTACCTTTGTTGTTTAACTGATTAAGCTTAAGTTCATATTCCGACTGCCTTTGCGGTGTAATGGGATCAAAAACAGGCCATCCATTTTTCCTGGCAAAATCTATCGCGCCGTTGCCACTCAATACACTATCTTCATATCCCAGCAGTAACGAAGCTACCTGAACCGGATGCTGAACTTCTTCAATATTTATTACACCACCAAACTTCTGGCTTTTACCATCCATGATCGCGGCACTCAGGCGCACTTTTCCATCGCTTTGGATCTGGGAACCCAGACCTGCATTAAAAAGGAGGTTGTCCTCCAGCAAACTTACCGCGTAAGCAACTGTTTCTAACGCGGTATGCGACTGCAGAAATTGATATGCTGTTTTGACGATATCCGTCAAAGCATCTTGTTTGGCTTTTTTTGTTTCCTGGTTAGTGGAAGATTCACTAAAAAAACCGCCGTGGATAATTAACTTCATTATTCTAAAACTGTGGTACCACTTTAGGGTGGTGAATAGTAAGCTGATGACTGTTAAGATCGTAAACGTCACCGTCGCACATCACATGCACAACCATATTTTTGATAGACACGGGTTGCCCCATTTCTACATCTGTTAAATTTGTATCTGTCATGTTCCTGCCGTCCACCAGGATAACCATACCAGAACCGATAGCTTCCATCATATTTCCATTGGAAATATACAGGCCAGTATCTTCGCCCAATCCAATACCCAATATTCCGGGACTGCTGGCCGTTGCATAAAGGAGCCTTCCGATGCGGCCGCGCTGCACGAAATGCGTATCTACAATAACACCATCTATAAATCCAAGTCCGGCAGTAATCTTCACCTCTCCTTTGAGCAGTGCATCTTTACTGTTCCCCTGATAGATCATATTTTTTGAACTTGCAGCAGCACCTGCAGAAGTGCCCGCAATAACAATCTCTTCGGTTTGATATTTGTCAAGCAAAATTTGATGTATTGCCGTTCCACCAAAAATGGAAGATAAACGCAACTGGTCGCCACCTGTAAATATCAACACTTCCGCTTCCCTTACGCGTGCACAGTTAGCCTCATCATTTGCCTGTTCCCTGCTGTTAATGTTTAATACACCAACATTGTGCACATCTAACTGCGCAAAAGCCTTTATATACTCTTCCCCAACTTTTTCAGGAATCAACGAAGCAGTTGTAATGATCTCGAAACGGGATGCAGTATCTTTAACAGATTCTGTTGTGATACGTTTTAATATGCCTCTCTCAAAAAAATTCATATTCTGAGGAAGCCCGAACTGAGTCTCAGTGAAACTGCCAGTGTTTATTGCACCGCCAATAATAATCAATTTACCTTTTGGAGCCATTTTATTTGTTTTCTTATCCTAAAATTTCAAATATATACGCAATAGTTCAATTATTACCATTTTTTGGCCAGTAAATCTCGAATAATAGAATATATGAAATTGTGATGAACTTTAATAAGAACATTTGAGACGCTCCTTTTATTTTTTCCTTTTTAATTGCCTTTGTTTGATTAGATTTATCCACGCTTTTGCTCCTGATATTTTTAAGCTACTGCTTACGGGCTTTTCTTAAATAATATGTATACATTAATGTTTACGTTCGGGTGATGGATTCTCAGGGACTGTAAAAAATGAAAACGGAACCAAGCCGTT
>Ga0247734_1000102_pt1 | contig 77649 bp, 77 predicted proteins | sample UWRJL103311B2_FD_180933 | JGI IMG/M metagenome (GOLD analysis project Ga0247734, IMG submission 180933) | Plant litter microbial communities from Arlington Agricultural Research Station in Wisconsin, United States - UWRJ-L103-311B-2 | ecosystem: Environmental > Terrestrial > Plant litter >... | reverse complement strand
TTTGCGCCGACGTTCTCGTCTTCGCCGAGCATGATCTACGGTTCATACTCAATCAGCCTCGTGAAATTTGTGCGCGCATTGATTGAAGAAGTCTCCGCAGAAGCAGGCGGCCGCCAGGCATATCGCATTCGTTTTTCTGGCTGTCGGAGCAAGCATGGGCAGAAAGCGAGCTGGATCTGCCGACGGCGTTTGGCGAGCGCGGCATAGCCGCCAAAGCCATCAACCTGCAGGATGCCGGCGAAGTCGCCCAGATGTGCCTCCGCCCGCTCGCCCTTGCGGTCGGGCGCATAGACATAGGCCACCATTGGCGGACCATCACCACCCCACGGTCGATCGTCGCGGACATAGGCCCAGAGCTGGCCGGTCTTGGTCCGGCCCCGACGTGGATCGAGCACCGGTGCGGCCGTCTCGTCAGCGAACAGTCGCTCGGATCGTCGCAATCGCTCCAGGATATAATCGCGGAAGGGGCGCAAATACCAGGCCGCCCGGCCTACCCAGTCCGCCAGGGTCGAGCGATCGAGCAGGATGCCCTGACGAGCGTAGATCTGTGCCTGATGGTAAAGCGGCAGGTGATCGGCGTACTTGGCAACCAGCACCTGCGCGATCAGCGCTTCGGTGGGAATGCCACCCTCGACGATGCGCCCCAGGGCCGGCGCCTGGACGACCGCGCCCTCGCATGAGCGGCAGCCGTAGCGCGGCCGGCGGGTGACCAATAAGTGAAAGGTGGTCGACACCACGTCGAGACGTTCGGCTACGCCCTCACCGATCTGGTGGAGCGCGCCGCGACAGCACGGGCATGCCTTGTCTTCGATGTCGACGATCTGTTCGATCCGTTCCAGGTGAGCAGGGAGCGAGCCCCGGTTGGCCTTGCGCGGGCGATCCGCGGGCCCCCTGTTTGCCTTTTCCATGGCATGCTGGGCCTCGGCCAGAGCGGTTTCGACTTCCTCAAGGGCTAGCTCGAACTGATCGGGATCGAGTTGCTCGGAACGGCGGCCGAACCGGTGCCGTTGCAGGGCTTCGATGATCGCCTTCAGGCGCTCGACCTCAGCCTGGAAAAGCTTGAGTGCATCCAACTCGCGGGCTTGTTCGAGGACGAGCGCGCGGAGCGCTGCGACGTCGCTGGGAAGGTCCGCTTCCATGAGCATGGACGCAGTGAATCAGGAGCAGAACCCCGCGTCAACCGGCAATCTGCGGTGCAATCGGGCGGCGGCCACCATGCACCCGGCGCCAGTCCAGACCCTCGAGCAAGGCACCCAGTTGGGCTGCAGTCAGGCGCATCACGCCATCCTGGATCGCTGGCCACTTGAACCCGCCAGACTCCAGCCTCTTGGCCATCAGGCACAGTCCCGTGCCGTCCCACCATACCAGCTTGATCCGGTCACTGCGCTTGGCGCGGAACACATAGATCACCCCCGAATACGGGTCACCTCCGTACTCGACACCGACCAGCGCAGCCAGCGCATCCGGACCTTTGCGGAAATCCACCGGACGCGTTGCTACCATCACCCTGGTACCCGGGCCGATCCCAAGCATCACGCGGCAGTCTCTTGAAGAGCTTGAATGATGGCCACGACCAGGTCAGTCCGGGCTGCCTGTCCGATCCGGACCACTGCTCCACCGACTTCAACCTCAATGCCATCGTGAGAGCACGGCTGCGACGACCCGCCCACGACTGGAACAAACATGGGCTCGTCGCGCGGGGACAGTTTGGCGGCTTCCATGGCGTAACGCAGCTCCCTGCGCCACGTGTAAAGCAGCGCTGTCCTGACCTCCCGCTCCCGAGCAAAGGCCGCGATATTATCGCAGCGCTCCATCTCCGAGACCAACGCGAGCTTCTGTTCCAGTGTCCAGACGCGGCGGCGACCTGCCATCCCCGCGAGAACCTCAATCCGCCGGACAGGCTTCAGAGGCACTCCAATGTCGGTGTCCAATGCGGTCGTAGGGCGGGTCTCGTCCATCCCCGCACTTCAGCACAGCCCCGTGCATGGCAAGGTGGAGCCGGGGCACCGCTTACAAATCCTCGATCATCACGGCCGCTGCGAAACCGGGAGCGGCCAAATCGCCTGGTTCGGGCTCGACGACAGCATCGCGCAGCTTACGCCGCCACGTGTAGACCAGTGCGGTCGACACATCATGCCGCCGTGCCACTTCGGCGACGCAGGCCCCCGGCGCGAAGGCCTCGTTCAGGATCTCCTGCCGTTCCTCGTCGTTCCAACGGCGACGCCGCTCCGGCCCGGAAAACACCGTGATCTGACCCATCGACCGCTCCTAAGCGCACTCTTAAGAGCGCACTTAAGACCGCTCGCTCAACTCATCGGCAAGGCGGGCCTCGCCGGATGGGTACTTTGAGAAGGACACCGGTAGAGCGCTCTAATTAAGATCGACGTGTTATGCCAAGATCTGCATGAATCGTGGTGCCGGCGATAAGCCGGGAGTCATCCCCAATCAGAAACGCGACAATTCTGGCAATGTCCTCCGGCATCCCTATGGTGCGCACCACCTGATTTTCCAAAATGCGCTCTCGAACCTCGTCATTCACAGATGCGAGCACCTTGTGCGTTGCGATAAATCCGGGCGCCAGCCCTATTACCCGGACCCCATATTTTCCGACTTCCTCAGAAATGTAAGTGGTAAGCGCATTAACGGCTGCCTTCGAAACAGAGTAAGGACTAGGTGACCCGTGGCCATAGCCGTTCATTGACGACATGTTCACAATGACACCTTGAGATTTCTCAAGTGCTGGTAAGGTTGCCTTAACAAGCGCAGGAATGGCGAACACGTTCACCGCAAAGAGTTTCGCCCATTCATCACGCGAATAATCAAGGCACGATCGGACCCATCTCGGGCCGAGCAGCGCTGCGTTATTGATGAGCGCGTTGAGGGAGCCAAAATGCGCTATCCCCCTCGTCGTGGCCGCTATAATTTGATCGGTGTCAGAGATATCCGCCGTAATAGCTAGGACTTGATCGTCATCATACCCGGAAAATGCCTTATTTAACTTTTCTTCATTCCTATCAATTGCAATAATTTGGTGCGATGTACGCAATAAATGCTTACCAATCGCTTCACCGATCCCTCCAGCGGCGCCAGTAATCAACACGACAGGTTTGGACGATTCTTTCATTCGTCATTCCTCATCACACTTTAACTAAAAGCTTTTGTGCTCTGGTGTCCGTCAATTCGCAGATTGCCGATAGCCGGGATCGTCAAATTTCCGCAAGCCAAGTCGCTTATGCTGGCTACGCCCCGCCCCCCCGACAAGCCTTAAGCGCTCCCCCAACGAGTCTTTCCTGGCGCGAAAATACCCATCTGGCTCAAACAGACACCTCGCCAAGCGCTCTGCGTCTATGATTGCGAAATGCCCCGGGACAAAGTTTGTCTCGCCTGTGGTATGCAAGCAATATGTTCCCAAGAGGCACCCTCGGCGCCGGCGAGATTAACTGTCGCTGGCGCATATCGTGTCAATGACCTCCACAAAGTCGGAACTAATAACCTCTACTCCAGAATACGTGAAATGCGGTCTGCACGGCAACGGCCAGACGACATCCACCCGTAAGCAGATAGCCGGTTCGGCGCGCGCCAACGCCCGTCATCAGGTCGGCAAACCTTCATAATCTCCAGTTATAGGCGGGACCGATCCGTTGCGCGCGATCACTTCAATCAAGAGCGTCGCGCGCGAATGTCCGGCCAAATGCGTCATTTGCTATCATCGTCTCGCCGTCGGCTTCGCAAGTATGCCCGCACGTCTTCGACTTCACTGCCTTTCAGCTCTTCAAATCGGGGCATCCCATTAGGGACTAGTGCTCCGTCGTGAAGGATCGCCTTGAACGTCTCAGCCGAGAGCGGAACCGACGACCGGCGAAGGTCGGGAGCGATGCCACCTGCGACCGCATTGAAGCCGTGGCAAACAAGGCAGTGCCCTCCAAACAGGGCCGAGCCCCGCCCGATTTGTGTCGGATCAGGCTTGAAAGTCGGATCGGGCTCGACCGCCGTCGTGTCCGGCCTATGAACCGGTAGAACAGCTTTGCCATCGAGCATGAAGGTCAACACGCGCTTAGCCTGAGTGCGCGCGTCGGTATCCACCCCGAAGCTCTGGCGCTGCATCCCAGGGCTCGTGCCCATGCCCACAAGGACCGTGACATATTGATGCCCACCAGCGCTATAGGCGATCGGCGCTGCCAGGATCGCAGCCTGCGCGTTGAACGACCACGCTACCTTGCCGCTGTCGGCCGCATAGGCCACAAGTTTACCGTTGACCTGGCCCTGGAATACCAAATTTCCCCCCGTTGCAAGGATTCCGCCACTGTAGCGGCCCACAGTCGGAACTTCCCAGACTTTCTTATTGGTCACAGGGTCCCACGCGAGGAGCGCGGATGTGCTCGGAAGAGAACCCTTTGGATCGACGCTCGGGATTTCGCCAAATTCATAACCATTGCCCGGCTTACGTTTCCAGCGCGCAAGATCGATTCCGCGATCGGTATATGTGGCACCGGATTCGATTTTAGGAATATAGACCAGCCGCGTCGTGGGACTATAGGCCATCGGCATCCAGCTATGCGCGCCCGTCGAACTCGGCCAGACTTCGAACGACGAGCCCCTTGGGAAACGCGCCGCCGGATTTTCAACGGGCCGCCCCGTGTTGAGATCGATATGCGAAGCCCATGTGACTTTAGCAAACTTCTCGGCGGAAATTAGTTTTCCCGTCGTGCGGTCGAGAACGTAAAAGAAACCATTCTTCGGCGCTGTCATCAGGACCTGTCGATCCTTCCCGCCAATCTTGAGATCCGCAAGCTGCATGTCCATCGCCGCATTATAATCCCAGGTCTCGCCCGGATTTAGCTGATAGTGCCACTTGTACGCACCGGTTTTTGCGTCAAGGGCAACCACCGAGCACAGATATAGATTGTCGCCTTTACCCTGACTGCGGATTTTATGGTTCCAGGGCCCGCCATTGCCTGTGCCGACAAATACCGTAGAGGTCTGGGGATCGTAGGTGAAGGCGTTCCAGGCTGTCCCGCCACCGCCATACTCCCACCACTTGCCCGACCATGTCTTGGCCGCCCTCTCCTGAGCGGCATCCTCAAACCCGTCTGCAGGATTACCCGGCACTGTATAGAAGCGCCACAACTGCTTGCCAGTTTGCGCGTCATAGGTCGTCACATAACCGCGGACATTTGCACTGTCCGCGCCGCCATGCCCGATGATTACTTTGCCATCAAAGAGACGGGGGGCTCCGGTAATGTAGCGTCCGTCATTCTTGTCGACGGTAAGCACCGACCAGACTGGCTTGCCACTCTTCGCGTTAATCGCGATCAGCCTTCCATCACCCGTTCCGACGTATAATTTGCCATTCCAGAACCCAAGCCCCCGGCTGCCCCAGCCTTGACGCAGCTTCTGGCCAGCCGCGCCAGGCACGTCGGGATCATAGGTCCAAAGTTCCTTTCCGCTCACCGCATCGACCGCATGAACCACGCTAAGGCCGTTGGCGAAATAAAGAATACCATCTACCGCGATCGGGATCGTCGCCGGATTTCCAGGCCCCAGGTCAAGCGACCAGGCGAGCCCGAGCGCCTTGATGTTGCTAGCGTTAATCTCATCCAAGGGGCTAAAATGCTGCTCGCCATAGGTCCGCCCATAGGCAGCCCAGTCCTTGCCATCTGCACCATCCGTGAGGCGGGCTGCATCTACTGGTGAGACATTCTCAGAGAGCTCGGATGGATCAGCACCTTCGGGCTTACCCGCGCTCCCGCATCCCGAGAGCGCTAAAACACAGAGCAATGAGCCAAAGTGAACATAGCTCCCCCGGAATTTTATCTGGTCGGTTTTGCGCATTCATTGTCTCCCAGGCCCCTCTAGGCTGGCAGCGCCTTCATCACACTGCACCTTAGAGGCGGTATTTTTGAGCACGCCTCTTAGAGCGACAACCCTAAGGGAATTAGGCTCGTCGATTCACAAAGCGCCAAGCGCATGACCCGGAGAACGCCGCCGAACGTGTTGCCAACACCAACACGCTCGCGGTTCGAGCCTACGCAGTTCCGACGTTAGGGTTCAAGTGCATCATCGCGCATCTCGTGTCAATCGCCATGGGCTGTTATTGAACGAACAATCAACTAATCTCTACTCGTGATTATGGGCTAGAGGCCAACGATCGACAAGCAGATCGACGAATGAGCGTAATGCATATTGCCACAAGTCAATGGGCTAACTCAAAACACCAAATGAGGCTGCGCGGATGCAATGCCATCGTGTTCGATCCTCATCATGAAGCGACCATGCGGATGCCTATCGTATGCGTTCGGTGAAGACCCTTCAGGTTTGGCCTGAGCCTTGCTGAGAGCGGGTCAGGCTGCCTGGGCGTCGGCGTGAAGGTTGGCCTGACGCGCTTTCCAATTCCATGGCAGGAGTTCGTGCAAGCGGGTCTGCGGATGATCGGAGATCGTCGCGATGACGTATGCGAGCCACGCATGCGGATCGACGTCGTTGAGCCGGCATGTCTGGATGAGCGTGTAGACAGCGGCGGCGCGCTCGCCCCCGCGATCCGATCTATAGAACGTCCAGTTCCGCCGTCCGACCGCGATGGTGCGCACGCCCCGCTCTGCGGCATTATTCGTCATGCAGATGCGACCGTCATCGACGAAGCGGACAAAGCTGTCCTACCGCGAGAGCATGTAGTTGATGGCCTTGGCGAGGTCGCCTTCGGGTGACAGTTTGGCGTACTGCGCGCGTAGATGCCGTTCCAGATCGGCCACCATGGGAGCCACGTATTCCTGGCGGCAGGCCAGACGCTCTATGGGTACTTTGCCCCGGAACTCACGTTCCAGCGCGAGGATGGCGTCCATGCGCGTGACGATGCCGCGAGCCAGCGCCGAACCATCGGTCCGTGCCACGTTGTAGAAAGGTCGCCTTGCGTGCGCAAGCAACCGGCTTCGTAGATTGGCCCTGCCTTGCGGCCCTGGGCGTACAGAGCATCGTAACCGCCATAGGCATCGGCTTGCAGAATGCCGGTGAAGTTCTCCAGCTGCCGCTGGGGATACACCCCGCTGCGATCGCGGGAATATCAGTAGGCCACCGCCGGCGGTTCGGTCCCGCCAAAGGGGCGATCATCCCTGACAGCGCCCCAGATCCGGCCGGTTATGGTCTTGCCCGCAGCCAGAACCGGCACGTGGGTGTCGTCATGATGGACCCGCTCGCCGCCCAGCGCCTGGTCCTCGACGAGGGCGATAACGGGACGCAGGAGGCTTACGGTGCGGCCGACGTAATCCGCCAGCGTGGAGACGCTTAAGGAAATGCCTTCGGCGGCATAAGTCTCGCTCTGCCGGTTTAGCGGTTGGTGAAGGCCGAACTTGTTGAACAGCACCATGGCCAACAGGTTCGGTCCAGCGGACGCCGGCTGATCGGGTGGAATGGTGCCGGTGGCTGTGAGATTGCCTCGCAGACCTTGCGCACGAACTTCTCGCGAACGGTCTGCACGACGATCCACTGACGGGGGACGACCTCACGTGTCTCAGTGACGCTCTCGCCGATCTTCCTGAGCCTGGTGCCCTGGCAGCACGTACAGGCTTGGGGTGCGGGGATGACGACGCGGCGGCGCGGTAGATGATCGGGTAATGGCGCGCGGGCCGGCTTCCTGCGCGTGAAGCGCTCGACAGGCACACCAAGAACGGCTGCCTTGCCGACGGCGGTATCGGCGGCAACCTCATCCTCGGTCGCGGAAGCGACCAGATCTTCGAGTTGCAACTCCATCTGGTCGATCAGGTGCTTGTGGCGTTCGGAGGACTGCCCCCACTGCGCCTGACGGGCTTTGGCAATGCGCAGCTTGAGATCTTCGATGATTGCCTGGGCATCGGCGAGTTGGGCTTGCGCGATGGCGGCATCGGCCTGTGCAACGGCCACCTTCGCCGCTCGACCAGCAACGAGGCGCGGAGCGCTTCAACGTCGTCAGGAAGGTCCTCGATGCTCTCGCTCATCGGGGAAAATTAGAGCAGAAATCAGCAAATCCGTCGAGCAAAAACGCCCGCAAATGGCGGATATCTGCGACTTCTACCCAGCAAGTTCGGGTCGGAAGGTATGCTGCGGATTACGCCAGTCGATGGCCTCCAGCAGAAACCCAAGTTGCCCTGCCGAAATGGAAATGACACCACCTACGGCCGCCGGCCAGATGAACTTCCCACTCGAGACGCTTCGTATAAAGCGATGCCTCGACGCCGTCGTGCCATATGATCTTCAGCAAATCTCCGCGCTTTCTGCGGAACAAGTAAAGATCGCCGCCATGCGGTTTGCGGCCAAAGGGAGGCCATCCCGTTGCGCATATCCGTATGACCCGTCGCAATACACACGCGGGCATGTCCTGGGATCGGGATCACGCCAGCAACTTCCGCAAGACGACCTTCAAAAGCTCGGACGACGCGCCGGGCGGTATCCGCAGCTTGGCGCAGGGCAGCTCGATCAAGATTGCCCTGTCCACAACCGGCGCCGCTGGCTGTTCCGGCTTGATTGTGACCTCGGCGAACTGGGGTGCCGCTCGCGGCCTCTCGGGCGCCGCGCCCACCAACATCCGCCGCCACTTGTAGATCAGCGAAACGTCGACGTCCGCGGCGCGGGCGACCTCCCCGATCGAAGCGCCGGGTGCCATCGAGGCCTCCACCAGCGCCAGTTTCTCATCCAAACTCCACCGCCGTCTCCTCTGCGCGCCGGAAAAAACCGTCACCTGACCCACTGCACACATCCCGTAGCCATGTGGCAAACCTCAGTGCTTGCCACATGGCTAACCTCTCAGGCCTAGCCGATCAGCGACAGAGGGCCTTCGCCGGATGCGTACTGCCTATCAAACGTCAGCATAGCCAGTCGCTCAGTCCTACTTCTGAGGCGCTCACCGACTTGCGATATTCTGGGACGCAGTCCGAGAAGTCTGCTCGAACTACTAAACCTTCCCATCTGCCCAAGGATGCCAAGCCGATCCCCGCACCTAGGTAAGGTGCACGCCACCACATCGACACTTAAGTTTATAGAATGGCGATTGTCGTGAGGGTGGCGCCCATGTTCGGACCAAAGTGGCAACCGTTGGGTCGCCGCAAGGCTCAAACGCTCCCTCCCCTATGATCTGTGCTGCCGCCGTCTGTGCCCCGTTGTTTTCGTAGCAGTTCCGTAACCTGCGTAGATTAACCGGCTTGCCCAAGGCACACACATCGTCACGAGACGTGTCCGCCACCATTATGGCTAGGCGCCCTTTTTCGGCTTGCCTATAACTCTGATTCACCAGCCTCGCTCGCAGCATGGCTGGCAATGATGCGGCGCCATTTGACAACGCCATTATCCGTTGCTGCGAGCTGCTCGGGTGCGTCGTAATCTTGCGCTGTAAACACCACCTTATCCTGCCCGATGAATAGATTGAGAAGGCTCCATGATGCCCAAAGATGATAGTAGGCACGATAGGCAAGAGCCCTCAAGCCGGACACTCTGCGCGTCGAAAAAAGAAAGCCGCGGCAATGCTCTCCGTCGATTGGGACCATGTAGCGAATGAACATCAAGCTGGTAAACCCAACACGCGTGATTCCAGGCAAACGAAGTTCGGCTGTCACATACTCGCCTTTGGGTGCCCCCATTTTCTTACGTCGCCACCACACATGTTTAGGCCATTTTCCCAAATTTGGATAATTATCCTGAATTGGGCCGACTTTCGAGTAACTATAGCTCACGCCGCGACCGTCAGGCATTGTTTCCGATGCCACATCCGCCCATGCCGGGATCTTGGTGAACAAATAAAATGGCGAATTACGATGAACGAAGAGATCGTGTGTATCCATCAGATTCTCTAGGCCAGGAAGCCAATTGAAATCCCATTCCTCGATATCGAAATATGTGATGGCTTTTTCGTCTAGTAATTCTGGAGGAACATCATCCTCAATCGGTTTCGGATCGCGCAGACCCATATAAACCCAAACAATGCCGTTGCGTTCTTCGACGGGATATGTGCGTATGTTCACACGGCCAGGCAACCGCGAACAGGGCCCTTCGTTCAACGCAGCGACGCAAACCCCCTTAGTGTCGAACGTCCAGCCATGGTATCCACATGAAATCGTTCCGGGGAAGTTTCGCTTGCCCATCGACATGGGCAAGCCCCGATGTGGGCAACGATTATGGACCGCATACACTTTGCCAGCGTCGCGATACAAAGCGATTTCCTCGCCGACCATCTTCACCGCTACCGGTTTCCTACCGATCTTTTTGGACTTCGCCGCCGGATACCAAAACTCTTTCAACCCTGTTTTGGGGAGCTTGTCTTTCAAGAAATGTCCCGATCCCTTAGCCTTCGTTTGGCCGCTGCGCTCTGGGACGATTGGCGCCTGCGTGTTCATCCTAATCTCCTTGCCTTGATGACCGCTTGCTGAAGCGAGATTCCATCAGTGTGCACGAGCGGACTTGTAACACAATATTCGTTGTACGACCATATAAATTTAAGCCAAAGCGCGCATCCGATTGACAAAGGTTCCGGCCGTTTGCGCGCGAAACGGCAGGGCCGCGCGACGCTTTCTCGCTCAGTGAAACGGATAAGGACCAGGCCATTGGTGTAGAACGACCTTCATTCACGCCGGCACTTCCGTGTTAACTACTGATTGCAGAGCCGATCCGACACCCGTTTGAACTGCCAACATTCAGACTGCACGCCATAAATCCGGCATGGGTAAATAAAATGAAATTTTCGGTTGCTGCCTCAATATCGATCTTGGACGACTTACGCCTAGTTTTCATATTATCAAACCTGTTTGTATATGAGCAAACGTAAAGCATAGTCGATATCATAAACGAAAATGCATCCAATAGTTTATCATGATCAGCATTGGGCAAGCTTTGTTCAAATTTATCGATAAACTTTTTGCCGCAGTTATCAAAATGTTTCCTTATTAATGGGACCCAGCGCTTTACGCTTATTATTTGAGATAGAAGCTTTACATAAGCTTGCCGCTGCCGCGACGACCCGTAACGAGCGTTGATCATTGGCATGGAATAGGCTTCGATGAGGGCTTTTACAGCATCTGCAGAGGGCAGTCGTGTAACATCAATGCCATCCAGTGCCTTAAGGCGTATTCCTTCCATTTCGATAGCGCGCCGTTCAATTACCGCTTCAAATAACTGCTCTTTCGTTCCAAAGTGATATGTCGATAAGGCGAGATGGAGCTTTCCAAATTCGGCGATATCGCGCAACGACGTTCCATCATATCCTTTTTCGGCGAACTGACGCTCCGCGGCGTCTAGCAACTTGCCGCGGGTGTCGACGCCGGCTCGCGAGGGCTTCCGTTTTTTGAGTTCCGGGGTTTTCGCCACGTGAGCACTATCCTTTGAAGCTGTGTCCATCCGCTTTCTCATTTTGTCGCTCAACTCAAAATCCCTTCTCACTTCGCCCGACCTTGTGCACGCTGTCGTAGAACATTTAGCTGTCAGTGGAAACCTGTGTGTCGAGCTTTGTGGCGCTCCGTGGATACTCGGATAGCGGTGTGAACGACTGATTAGCGCGACTTGGCAGGGTAGGTTCAGGAGTTAATGTTGCCGGTAGGTAGCGCCAACCTCCAAAGCGGATGTGCGCTGCTTTGAGCAGCAGCTTTCGATCTATGCGGTGAGCTGCGGCCTTGGCCACCGACCGGAGAAGACCGCTCGACCATTAGCCTGATAGAACGCCCTGAACACGACGGCTGACCTGCCCGCCGGCAGTCGCTCGATCATAACGGGAGTCTGGCGGTTAAATACGGTGGCCCGGACGCCGGCACAAGCGCGTCAGGCATGAGGGTCTCGTCCTGCCGGAAGGCTCGACGCGCTTGTGCAAGCGTCCGATTTCCCAACGATCAGTGGGGCCGGACATTGTTGTAATCGTAACGCCAGATCGCAGCTTCCAGCGGGCATCGGCCATGCTGCCGAACAGTTCCTCATTGAGTAGCTCATCGCGCAGCGAGCCGCTGAAGGACTCGATAAACCCGTCCTGCTGAGGTTTGTCGGGATCAATGTGATGCCATTCGATCTTGTTCTTGTCCGCGCATTCCAGGATCGCCCGACTGGTAAATTCGATGCCAATGTCCCTGACAATGCTGACCGGTTTCCCATGAAAGTGCACCAGCGTGTGGAGTTTCCGCGCCACTCGGGCGCCCTAGATGCTGGTGTCGCCTACCAGGCAAAGGTTTTCCCGGTAGCAATCATCATTGCCGGCCAAAATCCTGAACTTGCGGGAGGAGCCGAACGTGTCCGAGGGAAAGTCCATCGACCACCGCGCGCCCGGAACCAGCGGCGCGGGCATCGGCGTGCGGCTGCTAAGCGCTCGTTTTAGCTTCGCTGGCCTACGGCTCGGCCACGACGGCGGCGAACCGACAATCGTTTCTCCCGGTAATGCCGGTATATCTTCGTGTGGTTCATGATCATTCCCTTGCGGTCCAGCATGATGACCGATCCGGCGATAACCAAAGCGACGGCGCTGGCCCGCAACTTTACGCATCGCAGTCCGGATGGCTCCGTGGTCCGGCGGGCGTTCGAGCCGGACGGTTTTGGGATCGACACCGATCAGGACGCAGGCTCGGCGCTGGGAGATGGCATAGCCTGTCAGAACCTTGAGCACTGCGGCTCGCCGCAGTCCTGGTGTTGTCAGACTTTTCCCAACAGATCCTTGAGGATCACATTGTTGAGCATGCTGTCGGCCAGCAGCCGCTTGAGCTTACGGTTCTCCTCTTCAAGCTGGCGGAGCCTGCAGGCGCTGAATACTTCCATCCCGCCATACTCGCCCTTCAGCTTGCAAAATGTCGCCGGGCTCAGCCCATTCTTCCGACAATTCTCGACCGTCGGCCACCCGGACTCCTTCTCCATATCATCCCGATGATCTGCGCCTCGGTAAAACGGCTCTTCCTCATGCACCTGGTCCTTCCTCGTGGACAGACTCTACATCAGAATGAGGGACTTTTCGGGGACAGGTCACGCATTGCAAAGCGTTTTCGTTACTTAATAATTTAATTCGCCCGGATCCGCAGCAGGTATACTCGACATCTTGGGAAGCCAGTCGAATTGCGCCCATTGCTTGCGCGAGACAGCAGAATGCAGCGCCACTGCACCCTCGCCGCCAATAACGCTAGCGTACACTACGCCAAACCGCATCTTTCAGTAATATTAGGATGCAGAAGGGATTGAGGCGCCTTCTGCATCCTAACAAATGACGCGCTCGCTTAGGCCGCTGCGAAGGCGTTGCCCATGGCTTCCCAATCCGCAGAGCTCAAGGTAGGCGTGCCCTCTACGGTAATGCGCTCGAGATAGCGATCGGCAGTCTGATTCGGGACGGCATAGTGCTGGACCGCACGATTATCCCAGATCGCCATTGCATTGGGCGTCCATTTGAATCGCACCTGATATTCCGGCCGGCGAAACTCGTCAGACAATTCGCGGATCAACGCCATTGCTTCGTGCTCTTCCATGCCGACGATGCCCATGGCATAAGCCTCGTTGACGAAGAGCGTTTTCGCGCCAGTCTCCGGGTGAATGCGTACGACGGGATGATCGCACGGCGGATATTTTAGCCGCAGTTCGGCATAGCGTTCCGGCGATGCGTGAACTGACCGCCGCGTCGCATAAAGAATGTCAGTTTTATAGCGCAGCTTCTCAATCCGGCCTTTCATCTCATCTGTCAGGCCGTTGTAAGCGGCAACGGCGCTAGCAAAGCAGGTGTCGCCACCGAGCCGTGGGACCGTGACTGAACGTAGCAACGAAATGGAAGGCGGCGAAGTCTGGTAACAGGCATCGCTATGCCACCGATCTGCCGACTGATTCTTGGCCCCGCCGGCCCCTTTGACCATGTAAATTTCTGGCCGCTGAGTGTCCTGACCGTCCATAATGATGCTACCAAAGAAGCGCGCCAGCTCAATGTGCCTTTCAGTTGTCATATCTTGGTTTCGGAAGAAGACTACCCCGTGTCGCAGCAGCGCGGTTTTGATATCCTCATTCGTCTCTGGGCGCAGCGGCAGTGACAGGTCGACACCCGAGAGTTCTACGCCGATGTCAGGCTGCAAGATCTTTGCAGTCATACCAGTCGGGGTGCGATAGATTTCCGCATAATCCTCAACATCATAGACTTCAGTCGCGACATCCGTCTCTACGCCCATCGATAGTCTCCCGTTATATGAACTAACTTCGCCTTACCCGGCGGTTCGCGGTGCACGATGGCTTGTCCGTGTGTTACGCCAGCGACCACCGCAACATCTTTCGATCGGAAAATATTTGTACGTTCCATCAAAACTGTCAAGTTAATTTGCGATCACGGAGGGTTATGGCAAGGTTTTAAGGTCGATTGCAACGCACCTGTCGCATGGGCGAAGCGGCTGGCGACTTAGGAGCAAGTGAGCGAGCGTCCGGCACTGAAAGGCAGCGCGGCCGCCAGGCAGAAGCTTCTCAAAGCTGCGGCGAACTCGCTGCTCCTTCTTACCTCAGCATTTTTCGAGATGTGCGAATGGTACCGCGCGTTGGTCCAGCGATGCCGCGAAAGCAATTATTTGGCCATGAACGATCATAGTAGCGCTTTCCCAAATCGGATATGGTAGCGCCACATTGCGTCAGGATTAGACATGCTTTTTGTTCACTTTGTGGTGTTGTCGTCCGCCTTTTTTTAAACTTTGCATAAGTGCCGCTCCGCGCCGCTGCTGCTGCTTGGGCTGATGAGAGTTCCTCGGGAGTAGCCACGGTAGCGTGGGTATTGCCCTCGAACTTGGGGGCGTCTGCGGTGGCCATATCCCATCCGCCATGGATCAGCCGCTTCTTGGCTGCAAGCGCATAGGCGGTTGGGAGGATCATCGCAGCCGAGCTCTCACGATGGCATTGAGGTTGAAGTTGATGGAGCGGTGGTCCGGATCTGACAGGCACACCGGGCAGACGTGGTCATGACCATCATTCAAGCTCTTAAAGAGACTGCCGCGTGATGCTCGGGATTGACCCGGGCACCACGGTGATGGTAGCAACGCGTCCGGTGGATTTCCGCAAAGGCCCGGACGCGCTGGCTGCTTTGGTTGGCGCCGAGTAGGGAGGTGACCCGTATTCGGGCGCTATGTGTTCCGGGCCAAGCGCAGTGACCCGATCAAGCTGGTATGGTGGGACGACACCGGGCTGTGCCTGATGGGTACGAAGCTTGAGCAGTGAGGCTTCCGCCGCCCTGCGATCGAGGACGGCGTGATGCGGCTGACCGCGGCGCAGCTGGGCACTTTGCTCGAGGGTCTAGACTGGCACCGCGTGCATGGTGGGCGACGTCCACAAGCGCCGCAGATCGCCGGTTGACGGGGTGCGCGATCGCTGATTCACTCCGCCAATGCTGGCTTTCCGAAGACATTGAAGCGCTTCGCGCGTTCGCTCTCGAGCAGTGCCGCAAGCTCGCTGAGATAACTCTCGCTGAGGGTGAGGCGGATGCCGAGGTCGAGCGGCTGCAGTCGATCATCGATGCCTTCATGCGCCATCGCTTCGGCCGACGTTCCGAGCAGGTCGATCCCGACCAGTTCGAGCTCGGTCTTGACGATATCGAGACGGCCGTCGGCCAGGCTCGCGCGGCGCGCGATACCGCACCCGGCCATGCACCGGCCGCCCGAGCGCGCAATGCCAACCGCGGCTCGCTGCCCGCACATCTCGAGCGTATCGAACAGGTCGTCGGCGCCCAACGGTTAGACGTCGTTCCCACGACCTTCCGCGTGCTCGTCACCTGCGAGGGCGCTGCGTGCAGGCACCCACACCGGCGCGCATCGTCGAGGCAAGCATTCCGACCGAGGCGCTTATCTCCCAACTCTTGGTCGCAAAGTTTGCCGATCACCTTCCCTTGTTCCGTCAGGCGCAAATCTACGCCCGTCAAGGTATTAAGCGCGATCGCACGATGCTCGCCGACCGGGTCGGCCGTGCGGCCTGATACCTGCGCCCCTTGCGCGATCATACGCTTGAGGAGCTGCGTAAGACCGAGCGCCTCTTCGCCGACGAAACCACCGCGCCGGTGCTCGTTCCCGGGCGTCGTCGCACCAAGACCGGCCGGCTCTGAGCCTATGCCCGCGATGATCGATCATGGGGCGGGAAGGATCCGCCGATGGTGGCCCAAGTCTACGCCGCTGACCGAAAGGCCGAGCAGCCCGAGGGTCATCTTGGAAATTCTTGCTGGCATCTTGCAGGGCGACCGCGCCGCGCTCGCCGAATGCCGCCAGCAGGTCAGGTTCGCCTTCTGCTGGTCACATGTCCCGCGCAAGTTCTATGATCTCGCTGAGCAGTCGCCGGTAGCGGCCGAGATCTTGAAGCGCATCGCCCAGCTCTACGAAGTCGAGGAACAGGTGCGCGGCACCTTGGCCGATCAGCGGCGCGCCATGCGCGAAGAACACTGTCGGACCTTCGTCGACGGCCTCAAAAATTACCTCGATGCCCGGCTTCGCCAACTCAGCAGCAAGAATAAGCTTGCCGAAGCGATCCGCTACGCCGTCAGCCGCTGGACGGGCTCGTGCGTTTCCTCGACGATGGGCGCATCGATCTCGACACCAACACCGTCGAACGCGCGATCCGTGCTCTCGCCCTCAACCGCAAGAACGCCCTGTTCACGGCCTCCGGCGAGGGCGGCGACACCTGGGCAGTGATCACCACGCTCATCGAAAACTGCAAACTGTCCGCTATCAACCCGCACGAATGGCTCACCCGAACGCTCGTCGCGCTAGCAAACGGTAACCCGACCAAACGCGTCGCCAAACTCATGCCGTGGACCGCCGACGAGATAACCCCAGTGCAGAACGCTCTTGCATACCGGTCGAGCCTCAAGTGTGGATGAGGAACAGCGGCGTGTTCCACGTTCATCGTTTGGTGTGGGCATTGCGGGCGACCGTACGCAGCTGCGTCATGATACCAACGGTCACGGCCATCCTGCATCGCAACGGTGCTGCCGGTCGCCTCTACGTCGATCATGCGCTTCATGGAAGGCGCCTGCTCGCGGCTTCATCGACGTTAGTCTTGAGCAGGACGCGCTTGCCGGCGAGGTAGCCGGATCATCGATCGATAAAGGGGAACGCGGCCGCCCTTCTTCGTAAGCGCTGTTCCGGCTCCACCTTGCGGGTTTGAGGAGCAACGCAAAGTCTCCGCGGCCTGATTGGGCTGGAGCACGCTGCTACTATGATAATCTCTGGTGATGATCCTGTGAGCAGGAGCGCGCAGCGGTTCGAGGTATTCACCGGTGCCGGCAAGCGTCGGGAGTGGCCGCCCGAGGTGAAGGCCTCGATTGTCGCGGAGTGCTGTTCTGGTCGCGAGGGCGTCAGTGCCGTGGCGCGCCGGCACGGGCTTGACCCCTCGCAAGTCTACACGTGGCGCCGGGATCTGCGTAAGCAGCTTGAAGCCGAAGGCTTGGTGTTACCATCGCCCGAGCCCGAAGCGTTTCCGTTCGTACCTGCGTTAATCGACCCGAGCTCCGTGTCAGATCCTGCGCTACCCCGCCGCACCCGCCGACGGCGGCGTACCAAGGATGCAGCCGTTGAACTGGTGATCGACGGTGTGGCGGTAAAGATCGGCTGCGGTGCTGATACTGACGTGATCACGGCAGTGATCAACGCTCTCAAGGCGACGCGATGATTGGTCCTGGTGCTGGCGCGCGGGTGATGGTGGCGACCCGTCCAGTGGATTTTCGTAAGGGACCAGACGCTTTGGCCGCGCTGGTCGGTGCCGAGTACGGCGGCGATCCTTATTCGGGCGTCATCTACGTGTTCAGGGCCAAGCGCGCGGACCGGATCAAGCTGGTCTGGTGGGACGGCACCGGCCTGTGCCTGATGGCCAAGAAGCTGGAGTCCGGCGGCTTCAAGTGGCCGGGCATCCAGGATGGTGTCATGCGCGTGACCGCCGCCCAGCTCGGAGCGCTGTTGGAGGGCCTGGACTGGCGCCGCGTGCATGGCGGGCGCCGCCCGATCGCGCCGCAGATTGCCGGTTGACGGGGCTTTGCAAGGCTGATTCACTGCGGTCATGCTCATGGAAGAGGACCTCCCAGACGACGTCGACGCGCTACGCGCGCTCGTTCTGAAGCAGGCCCACGAGCTCGACGTTCTCAAGGTGTTTCAGGCCGAGGTCGAGCGTCTCAAGGCGATCATCGAGGCTCTTCAACGCCACCGGTTCGGACGTCGCTCCGAGCAGCTCGATCCCGATCAGTTCGAGCTGTGCCTCGAAGAGGTCGAGGCCGCGCTAGCGCAGGCCGAGCATGCCCGGGACCAGGCGAACCGCGTTCCCGCCGATCGCCCGCGCAAGATCAACCGCGGCTCGCTGCCTGCCCATCTCGAGCGGATTGAGCAGACCATCGACGTTGAAGATACAGCTTGTCCCTGCTGCGGCGGTGCGCTCCATAAGATCGGCGAGGACGTATCCGAGCGCCTCGACGTTGTGCCGACCACCTTCCGCGTGCTGGTCACCCGCCGGCCTCGCTACGGCTGCCGCTCGTGCGAGAGCGCAGTCGTACAGGCGCCTGCGCCGGCGAGGATCGTCGAAGGCGGTATTCCCACCGAAGCGCTGATCGCGCAGGTCCTGGTCGCCAAGTATGCCGATCACCTGCCGCTTTACCGCCAAGCGCAGATCTACGCCCGCCAAGGTATCCAGCTCGATCGTTCCACCCTGGCTGACTGGACGGGGCGCGCCGCATGGTACCTGCGTCCGTTGCGTGACCATGTCCTCGAACGGCTCCGACAATGCGAACGTCTGTTCGCAGACGAGACGACGGCACCGGTGCTCGATCCTGGGCGCGGCCGTACCAAGACCGGCCAGCTGTGGGCCTATGCCCGTGACGATCGTCCATGCGGCGGCGGTGATCCGCCGATGGTTGCCTACGTCTATGCCGCCGATCGTAAGGCCGAACGGGCCGAAGCGCACCTGGGCAGCTTCGCAGGCATCCTGCAGGTCGATGGCTATGGCGGCTACGCTGCGCTCGCCAAGCGCCGCCAGCAGATCAGCCTCGCCTTCTGCTGGGCCCACGTGCGCCGCAAGTTCTACGAGCTGGCCGACAGTTCGCCGGTCGCGACCGAGGTGCTGCGGCGCATTGCCCAGCTCTATGCGATCGAGGACGAGGTTCGTGGATCTTCCGCAGAGCACCGCCGGCACGTCCGGGGCGAGCGCAGCCGTGTCATTGCGGACGACCTGCGTCAGTATCTCGATGCTCGCGGCCGTCAGGTCAGCGCCAAGTCCAAGCTCGGCGAAGCGATCCGCTACACGCTCACCCGCTGGGACGGCCTTTCCAGCTTCCTCGACGATGGCCGCATCGACCTGGATAACAACGCCGTCGAACGCTCGATCCGCCCGCTCGCGCTCAACCGTAAGAACGCCCTGTTCGCAGGCTCTGACGAAGGCGGCGACAACTGGGCGGTGATCGCCACGCTAATTGAGAACTGCAAGCTGTTCGGCATCAATCCGCATAGCTGGCTGACCGACACGCTCACCAAGCTAGCGGAGGGTCATCCTGCCAACGCCGTCGGCCAGCTCATGCCGTGGACCGCCGTGGGCTGAGAACACCGCTTACCCTTCTTCCCCTTGCCCGTTCAGCACATTGGCGAAACGGCACACGCCGGCATGGACCTGAGCACATCTCAAGCGCTGTGGCTTCCCATCTGGCCTGTCAGGCCCCCAAAACGATAGCATTGCTGTGGCTCCGTTCGGCGAGATGACGATCGACGGAGTTGGGGGCTACGTTCAGCTACCCGTCAGCAAACCATCTTACGCCGAAGTCGGACTCGTGAAAGCTGCTCTCGCAGGCTTGGTCCGGGTCGTAACCCCACTCCAGCCGCCGCGCTAATCCAGCCATTAAGCAGCATCGCGACAATGATAAAGCCCCGCAAATGGATGATCATATGCGCGCCAGCATCATACTGGCCACTTTGCCGTGCAGCGCCAACGCGCGAAAATGCGGCCTCATCAACTTAGCTTCGGAACTTTTCTTCATCTTCAAGCGAGAATAATCGTCTTCGCTTCTAGGAACGGAAGTAATCCTTCGACTCCGCCTTCGCGGCCAATACCAGATTGTTTGACCCCCCCGAATGCGATCGAGAAATCGGTACGCCACGTATTTTGTCCTACCGTACCAGATCGCAACTGACGCGCCACATCTAGGGCGCGCCGGTCATCATTGGTGAACACGGAAGCATTTAAACCGAATAGGGTATCGTTAGCAATATCGATCGCCTGCGTTTCATCGTCGGCTGGAATCACGGTTATAACCGGACCAAATATCTCTTCGCGCGCAATCGTCATACTGTTATTCACATCAGCAAACACAGTCGGTTCGACAAAATAACCGCGGCCCATATGCACCGGTCTGCCACCGCCGGTAGCAAGCTTCGCGCCTTCTGCTTTTCCCTTAAGAATATAGCCCTCAACTCGATCTCGCTGGCGTTCCATCGCGAGTGGCCCCATATCGGTCCTCATATCAAATGGGTCGCCTACCTGGATTTTCTCGAATTCGGCTGACAGAGCATCGACAAATGCGTCGTGCCGATGCCGACTTACTAATATTCGGGTTAGCGATGAGCATACTTGACCGTTCAAGACGCGTGCCGATGAAGATATTGATTTAGCGGCTTCTTCGACGTCATAATCGTCCAAGATCACGCCAGCAGACTTCCCACCCAGCTCTAGCGTGCAGCGGGCGATACGCTCACCACAGATCGCTGCTATTTTCTTCCCGGCCGCTGTTGAACCTGTGAAGGTTATCTTGTCTATCCCAGGATTTCGGACGAGAGCCTCTGAAACATCCCGATCAGCAGTAACGACATTAAGGACACCCTTGGGAAGCCCGATTTCTTTCGCGATTTCGGCCATAATAAGACCTGAACCAGGAGATTCAGGCGACGATTTCAGCACCACGGTACATCCCGCCAACAGGGCCGGGGCGAGCTTCCAACCGATCAGCCCGAGCGCGCCGTTCCACGGGATAATTGCGCCGACTACGCCTACCGGCTCGCGGACGAGATAGGCCTTCGTTGCCCCGGGCGAAAATAAAGGCACATGCTCCTCTTCCCAAGCGTAAGACCCAGCAACCCCGGCATAATAATTGAAGGCGTAGGCAGCGCCCGAGGCAACTCCGTCGGCTAACTGTCTAACCACGCCGATCTCGTAAGTCCAAACGCTGCTCAATGAGTCACTGCGCTTCTCTAACTCACGAGCGATAGCTCGAAGATAGTCCGCCCGTTCGACATGCGTCAGGCGGGGCCAAGGACCATGGTCGAAGGCCGAGCGCGCGGCGGCGACAGCCTTATCCATATCGGCCTCTTGGGCCTCAGCAACCCAGACAAATGGCTCCTCAGTTGAAGGGTTCACGACTTTGAACCTAGAACCGCTCGAAGGCTTGATCCACTCTCCATCGATAAAGAAACTATCTGGCCGCTCAATCAGGGATTGGGTGCTTGCGGAAGTTGATGCCAAGGCGTGTAATCCTCTAGTAGGAGTAATTGCTAAATCGGCGCTCAGCAAGTTTTGCTATCTAACCGGACGTAGGCTGACGGATTGCAACGACCTAGCAGAGACAGGTTGGATACTCGCAATGCGGTTGCCCCCTCGGCGGTGATGTTGCCAATGTGATTCGATGTCCGCCTTTCGATTATTATTACGACCGGTCAGCCGTACTTTTATGGCAGCGGGCGCTACGGCACTCACTTTGCATCTCAATCTCCCAATGGAGGCGGCCTGACGATCGCTTCGGTAATGCCATACCATTTATATTGACGATCAATCAAATGTGCAACCGGGCATACGTCAGAATGTCGATGCGTCGCATTGTCAGGCGCAGCCTACCGTTGCCTGCAGCATAACTCAGCACTCCAGTTCCTCAGTCACCCGGCATTGCAGCGAGAGTACGCCCATTAAGGCGCCAAGGGGGTATGGCGTCACCAGAAGTTTTTCGGGGACGCTCACACAGCCTCGCGGCTCGATCCGCTCCCGCACCGGATATAAAAATACTATTTTGATTGAACGTACAATCTTTCACGTTGACAATGGGGGTAGTGTTTCAGCTACGTGTGGCTTCAGCTGTTAAAAAAAACATTGGCAACCTCGTGAGTATGGCCAGCAGCCACACGAGATTAGGGACATGGGAGCCTGGGATGCTGAAGGAAAGCCAAGTGAGATACCGTGCGCTATTCAACCGGGGCAGTCTTGCCGCAATTGCCTGCGCGATCTTTTCACAGCCTGCGACGGCACAGGATGGTCCCGCGACACCCGAGAACTCTGCTAGTGGCTCGGACATCGTGGTGACGGCCAACAAGCGCGAGGAGTCGATCAACCGAGTTGGCTTGACGATCCAGGCAATTGGAGCCGCTTCGCTTCAACAGCGGCAGATTACGTCACTCCAGGATGTGGCCAACGCCGTGCCGAGCCTTAGCTATACGCAGACCGAGCAAAGCACGCCGGTTTACACCTTACGCGGGGTAGGCTTCTACGAGACGTCGCTTGCCTCCTATCCGACCGTTAGCGTCTATCTCGACCAAGCGCCTCTGCCGTTCCCGGCGCTCACTACCCTGACCGCCTTTGATCTGGAACGGATAGAGGTCCTCAAAGGGCCGCAGGGCATCTTGTTCGGCAACAATGCGACTGGTGGTGCGATCAATTATATCGCGGCCAAGCCCACATCTGCTTTTTCGGCAGGGGGCAGCCTTTCCTATGGTCGCTTCTCGACCGTCACAGCTGACGGTTTCGTCAGTGGTCCAATATCCTCGACGCTGCTGGCACGCGCTGCCTTCACCCTTTCTAAGGGCAGCGGCTATCAAATAAGCGCCAGCCGACCTGACGATCGCAACGGCGCACCCGACACGCTGGCAGCACGCATTTTGCTCGATTGGACCCCAACCGATCGCCTTAAAATTCAGGTCAACCTTAATGGATGGCGCGACCGTACCGAGCCCACGGCAGGACAGTTCGTAGCATTCTTTCCCACCTTCGCGCCGGTGCCGGTCAACGGACCGTTCATTCCAAACGCAACCTCTGACAACCGTGTCGCAGACTGGTCGCCGGATACTGCCCCACGCGCCGACAACCGCCTGCTTCAATCGGTCCTCAGGGCCGATTACGAGTTGGGCGGAGATATCATTCTGACGTCACTGACCTCCTACACCGACTACAAGCATGATCAGGTTCCCGAAGGCGACGGGCTACCGCAACACAGGCAGGATCTCGACTATAGCCGTGGCTATATCAGAAGTTTTTCCCAGGAACTGCGCATCGCGAACAACAATAGCACCACGTTGCGTTGGCTGGTTGGCGCTAATTACTCGCGTGACCGAGTTTATGAGAATGATGCCGTCAATTTTCGCGATGCCACAACCGGAAACAACCCGGCCTTTCTTGGCTGGCCTGGTAGCGGATTTTATGCACGGCAAAAGATGGAAAATTACGCGGTCTTCGCAAACGCCGAATACACGCTTGGGCAGATTACTCTGAAAGCAGGCGCCCGTTATACCGAGTCTCGGCGCAAGACAACGAACTGTGTATACTCGCCTTATGATCCGGCCGTCGTGGACGATCCTCAGCCGCGCTTCTTCACGAATCTTTCAAATCTCCTCACTGGAGCTAATCAATCAGTCCCAGCGCCGGGCCAATGTTTTAATATCAAGCCAGATACCCTTCTTCAGGGCGCGTATCTTGATTCCCTGAATGAAGATAATGTGTCATGGCGCGTGGGTGCTGACTGGCGGGTATCGAGCAGCACGCTGGCTTACTTTAACCTTGCCAAGGGGTATAAGGCAGGAGGCTTCCCCACCCTTGCCGGCACGGGCATTTCTTTCCAGCCGGTGACGCAAGAATCAGTCATGAGTTATGAGGGCGGCATCAAGACTCAACTTCTCGATCGGCGACTCAGCATCAACCTTGCCGCTTTCTATTATGATTACAAAGACAAGCAGTTGAAATCCAAGGCCGTCGACCCGGTGTTCGGTCCGATCGACGCGCTGGTCAACATCCCGAAGTCAAGCATCAAGGGTGCTGAGATCGAACTCCAAGCCCGGCCTTTCGACGGCATGGCGATCGGCGGCGCGGTTACCTATCTTGACGCTACCATCGATCGGTTTACGGGTGTTGCGATCAACGGCGCGACAGGCACGTTCGACGGGTCTCGTATTCCATATACCCCCAAATGGCAGCTGTCCGGTAACGCAAATTATGAGTTTGCGGTGGGTGCAAATTCCAAGGCTTTCGTCGGCGGGCAGATCAGCCACCGCACAGCGACCAGTTCGGCAATTGGTAGCCCCGACTTTTTCACACTGCCAGCTTACACAATCGTCGACCTTCAGACCGGTGTCGACTTTGACGAGGGACGCTACCGCGTCATGATATGGGGCAAGAACGTGACCGATGAATTTTACATCACCAATGTCGCTTCGGCCGTAGTCGATGGCATTTCCCGGTATGCCGGGCGCCCGGCGACCTACGGAGCAACCGTCTCGTTCCATTACTGATATTATAGTACCTCTCGATCCTGGTATGCCGCCCGAATAATCGAGAAGCTTCGTGGGCCGTCATGATAACCAACCTGACGGCCCACGCGCATGCGTTTGGTGGTAAGCGAAGTGCGATGAGGCGAGATACCCTTAATGAAATGAGACCGGCCCGCTGAATTTCGAGATCGGTATCTGTATGAACCTAGGCAATGGAACACAAAGACGCGCGCCTTATGTGCGCTTCAAGAAACCTTTAGGCCGCTGACTTATTGTGCCCCAGTCAGATGCGGATGGATGCCAGCTGGACTGAGACCAGAACGTTGCCGGCGCGCTTACCATAGTGGGCTGCGAGAGCGCGGGACTGGAAGAATCACTCGACAAGGTTGCGGTATCCGTAGAGGAAAGTGCTGAAGGTCGCGCTTGCGCTTTTTTTGGCATAGGCTTGATTTTTGCCATGTCCCGCGTGATGCCATCTTTATCCCGAGCGCGTCGCAATCATAAGCCCAAGCCGCTAGCAGCACGTCGCCGATGGTTCGAACATGTAGGCGGCGGTGCAGCAGTCGTCAGGCCGGCGAGCAAGCGCTCCATGCAACCGCGCGCCATTGGCGCCATGCTGGCAAACTTGGGGGGGGGGGGGCGGAAATTGATCATCTGCACGTCGCCTTCATAAGCTGCTGAGACCGCTTCCAATATAGGACTGAACGACCTTGCGCGCCGCCGCCGGTTACGCGCTTTACGCATGCTGTATGCGGGCCTACCCGCTTTGGATGGGCCGCCCAGGGCGCACCATCGCGTATCCGCCAGAAGAGCACCCGGTAATATCGGTCGGCTTCAAACCGCCCACCCTGGTGGGCGACGGCGGCACGGTTACCAGCCACTTCAGATCTAACAAATTGAAACGCGCCATCTTGGCAACCATCCGGTGAAAGCGACGACGTAGCTTTGCAGCTTTGATCAGGTGCCGATCGAGCGCCAAGCTGGCAGGCCGGATGCTCGGCGATGCGGGCGGGCACATCCGCGAGCCAGGCATGCCGATCAACGTCGTTGAGACAGGCAGTCTGGATCAGGGTGTGGAGGATGGCCGCACGCCGGCCGCCGCCATCGGATCCGCAGAATAGCCAGGCCTCGCGGCCTAGTGGCGCGCAGCGCAGCGCAGCGCACGTTCTGCCGCGTTGTTGGTCAGGCGCAACCGCTCGCCGCGATTTAGGGCAACGCGCTCAGAACTTCGCGCATGTCCGTTGTCCGGCGTCGACCTCCCTGTTTCGCCCCAGGGATGAACCGCGCTGCCAACTCCCACCCCCGGTGGTTCATACTGCGGGGGGGAGCGCGATCCCTTTGGCTATGCTACCGCCGGGAGATACCAGCCCATGCCATCATTCACTCCATCTCTTGCAGGACGGAGTACATCACAACGTGCTGGTATTGCTCAACAACTCCTGGGTCAGCCTTTCAAACACTTCGCGCTGCAATACGGGTGGAGCGGCCTGAGGCTCAAATATAGGACAGACCGATAATTCAGGTGTCCAAAAACAACATTAGATTGAACGTATGAACGAATTTATTGACCATCACGAAGTCCGCTTGTAGCATCCTTTATGGTCGTAGCGTTGGCCGCGGTAAGTTCTAACGAACGCTGCGGCGGCGGCCTTGCCCGCCAATGAGGGCCGAATTAGCCAAGTGGTTGTAAGGAGAGAGCATGTTCAGTGGAGACGCATTAGACAGACTCGCTATCCGTGAATTGATCGACCGCCAATGCGACGCCGTAATGCGGTTCGACCCGGGCAAGTGGGAACAGGGGTGGGCAGACCAGGCTGTTTATGAAATCGCCGGCCATACGTTCACGGGGCGCGAAGCCGTCGTGGAAGGGTGGCTTGGCATGATGGACAGGATCAAGGCCATTGCTTTGTCTGCTTTCCCTGGCGCGATCGAAGTGGACGGCGAGCATGCATCGGCCGTGACTCACACCTTGGAGCACGTCGCTTACAAGGATGGCACGGTTCGCGTGCTTTCCGGAATCTATCATGACGAGCTCGTTCGTGATGGGCAGTCGCAATGGCGGTTCATGCGCCGCGAATTCTCCTTGCGAGTTCTCGAAATGCCTGCCCCGGCTGCCGATCTGGCTGACGCGGAGCATGTGGATGACGAGTGAGACACCAAATGGCGGCGAGGCCTCTGCTGTCGAATATTGTTTTGAGACCATTAACTGGTCACCTTTGACTGGCTATAGCAAGCCAGCCCCCCTGCTCATGGTCGAAGCTGCAGCGGCCAACGGCTATTCATGGATATCGTTCGACGTCCGGACGTTGGATCTATACGTTGCCGAAGGCGGGCTATTAGACGATCTGAAGCGGCATATCGAACGACATGGCCTTGCGATGCTGGCTCTCCACGCGGTCCTGCTTTGGGATGACATCCCTCGTTCCGAGGCGACGGGCATTCACGCGATCGAGTTGTGCGAAGAACTTGGCGCAACATACATTAATGTGTCTCTTCAGTCTCCGATCAACACTGATGCAATTAAAAGCATAAGACGTGTCCACGATCTTGCTAGACGGCATAATTTGCAATTTACTATGGAGTATTTTGCGCATACCCACGTTAATTCTCTCAATACATTACGTCATATACTTGAGGTTGCCGAAATTAATGGCCCTGCGATCATATTAGACGCATGGCAATTTTTCGCCAGCCGTGACTCGTGGGACGCACTTGAGGCGTTGCCTGTGGAGCAGATCGCTTACGTTCAGTTCAGCGATCACGCAGCGACAATGACGGGAGATTTCATCCACGAGACCGTTCACCACCGCCTTCTACCTGGAGACGGAGCCTTCGATCTCGCACGTTTTGTCGGTGTCCTGAAGCGCAAAGGATATCGAGGTATTGTCGGCCCCGAAATCCTTTCTAAAGAATCGCGGGAGTGGCCCCTCGCAAGTTATGCCAGATTAGCTATCGAAAAAACACGAGTATTCTGGAAATAAAATCGAATATAGGCAATCTCAAAAAAACGATTATTAGCAATAATAAAAACAATTGTTTGGGGGTAGAGATGAGGAAAGTAAAATATACATCAGCCGTAGCATCGGTATTGGCGATTGGATGCAGTCAAGCGGCGGTGGCGCAAGTGGGAGCAGATGCCCCCTCTGAAAGCGCAGCGCAATCCGAGAGCGGTCTTGCAGAAATCATCGTTACGGCCCAGCGCCGTGCAGAAAATGCCCAAAAAGTGCCCATCGCGGTGTCAACGGTGACCGCTGATGTTGTGAAGTCGCTTGGGATCACGAATGCAGAGGGGCTCGGTCAGCTTCTACCTGGCGTCACTCTCAATCGCCAAGGGCAAGGTGTTATTACTTACGTTCGCGGGGTCGGCTCTGGCTCTGCCATCGCGGGCAATGAACCGTCAGTGGCAATGTTCATTGATGACGTCTACATGCCAAACGCGTCAGGTGCGGTCTTCGACTTCAACAGCATCGAGGCGGTCTCCGTCCTCAAGGGACCTCAAGGAACGTTGTTTGGTCGCAATGCGACTGGCGGGGTAATCCAGGTCAAGACCAAAGATCCTACAGCAGAGACGAAACTTGATGCCGATATTGGTTACGCGAACTTCGACAAAATCTCAGCTGCATTCTACGCTTCGACTGGCCTGGCCGAAAGCGTTTCGGCCAACATCGCGAGTTACTTTAATAATCAGCGCGACGGGTGGGGTACAAACGTCCTGACAGGTGCGGATCAGTTCAAAAACAAATCTTACGGGGTTCGCAGTAAAATTAAAGCCGATCTTGGAGATGATACGACAGTTCTGCTCATCGGTAGCTACGATAAACGTATATCGGACCAAGGCGGCATACCTGGACGGGTTCTACCCGGTACGTTTGGCTTCCGAGGCTATTCTCCGGAAGCCTTGGGCGCGGGTTTTTACGATTCGGTCATCAACGTTCCAGCCAAAACCACGGTTCAATCGCTGAGTTTCAGTGGTAAAATTGAACACGATTTCGGTAATGCCACTCTCAAGAGCATTACTGCATACAACGACGTTAAGAACTATCTACTTGCTGACCTCGATGCATCGCCGACCGATTTGCAAGATGCCGTACAGCGACAGGGTTCGCGGACATTTACCCAAGAATTTCAGCTGGTTTCGCCGTCCGGATTACCGGTGCAGTGGATTTTAGGAGCATTTTACCTTCGCGACAAGTCGCGAGTCCAGACGCACGCTTACGGTATAGCCTTGCCAACGCCGTTCGACGCTTCTGGCTACCAGACTACCAATTCTATTTCCGGCTTTGGCCAGATGACAGCTGAAATCCTTCCCTCGTTGCGGGCCACTCTGGGCCTGCGCTATACGAAAGATCGCCGGGAATTCGACGGCCAAGTTATAAGCGGCGGGGCCGTAACGAGCGGTCCTTTTACGGATGACGTTACATTCAAGAGCCTTACCGGGCGGGCATCACTCGACTATCAGGTTTCTCCGTCTGTCATGACCTACATTGCCTATAACAAAGGCTTTAAAAGCGGCGTATACAACATCTCCGCTCTCTCGCTCGGTAGTACTGCAGCTCCCTCGCCGGTGTCCCCAGAATCTTTAGATGCATATAGCATCGGATTTAAAAGCGAATTCCTTAATAGACGAGTTCGTTTCAATGTTGAGGGATACTACTACGACTATTCTAACATACAGGTTAGCCAGGTCGTTGGTATTGCCACCGTTTTGACAAATGGTGGTAAGGCAACCATTAAGGGGGTTGACGCGGAACTGACTGTTTTGCCCGTAGATAGGCTTACGCTCAGCTGGACCGTGTCCTACGCAGATGGTCAATATGATGACTTCCGGAACGGGCCACAATTTTTCCCACAGGCACCAAATTCGCCGATCGCGATCCCAGCAGGATGTGCCTTCACGACTTATCCGGTCGGCTCGTCTGGAGCGGCAGGAACTTCTCGGCCATGCAATCTGTCTGGAAATAAAACTGTCCAGACCTCTCCCTTCACCAGTACGCTAACTGCAACTTACGTCATTCCCACGTCGGTGGGTGAATTCCGGCTGTTGGGCTCATATTATCACGGAGGTAAGTTTTATTATGAGCCGGACAATAATCCAAACACAAGAGCGCCGGAGCTAGACTTATTCAACAGTTCTGTATCCTGGACGTCTGTCGATGAGAAGTACGGCATTAATCTGTGGATCAATAACATAACCAAAGAGAAATATTTTAACACCGTTACCGAAAATTCTACCGGTGGTTTTCGTTACGGACCTGCCGCTCCTCGGACATACGGCATCACAGCAAAGCTACGTCTGTAACCAAGGGCGGGTAGTGGAGGTTAATGGATATATGTTTTCCCGGATTATTTAACACCGATGACACCTCGGCATTCGCCGAGGTGTCATCATATTTCATCTGGGCTACAAAATTTCGGCCGTTTTTTATGAAGTCCGATTGGTTGTGAGGAAATTATGACGAACGTTGGCGTAAGCAAGCGACGAACTGATAGGCCTCATCAACGGACAATTTTTTACGGCTGGTGGATGGTTGTCATCGGAGCGCTCGCTCAGGGCGTCGGCGGGGGGCAGGCCTATATTACCGGGCTAGTTATTATCTCACTACGCACTAAATTGCACGGCTCAGCTGAAGACTTTTTGCTTGCAACAATCGGCGCGCAAATGGCTGGTTACGGCCTTATGGCGCCGTTTTATGCTTACCTCGTGAAACGCCATTCTCTGCGATCGATCCTCGCCGTTATGTTCGGGCTCGCGGCAGCTGGTTACTTCGCTATGAGCCAAGTTACGACGATCTGGCAACTGGCTTTAGTATACGGACTCCTGTTTTCGCTGGCTTATTACGGTTATGTGGCGGGTCAAACAATCGTTGCACAATGGTTTGAGCAAAAACGCGGCTTGGCAATGGGCATCGCGGCTTGCGGTAACGTAATCCCCGGCTTCCTTGTTCTGCCGATCTTAACATTCATCACCTATCGTTATGGCCTGCCAGCGGCATGCGTCGGTTATGCAGTTGTGCTGCTACTGCTGATCCCCATCACGCTGAAATCTGTCGTTGATTGGCCTGAGCAAAAGGGAACGTATCCTGATGGGGTTCCTCCTGTTCCTGGGCGAGCGGGCACCCGACCGCTGGACGATGTCGCTGATTGGACATTCAGGCGTATGTTACATTCGAAAAAATTCTTCATTGTCGCAGCAATTGTGACTATATTGCAGGCGACAATCATTCAGGTTGTGACCAACCTTATGCCAATACTCCACCAATCCGGGATGAGGCTGCAGGAGGCCGCCTTACTGGTATCGATCCTATCGGTTACGGCGCTCGCGGGAAAACTCGGGATGGGGTGGCTTTCGGACAGGCTGAGCACCCAAACTATCGTTCTTCTGCCTGTGATTTTCCTTGCCACGGGATGCTTGTTGTTGGTCGGGGATGCTGAGAGACTTAGATATATTGGTGCTAGCGTTTGCGCTGGTCTAGGCGGTGGAATGATCAATGTTGCTTTCGGGGTCGTCATCGGACGCGCATTCAGCAGAAGCTCGTTTGCCTCGATTGCAGCCGGAACTGTGCCGATTTTCGTAATTCTCATGGCCGCAATGATGTGGGGGATCGGCCGCAGCGTCGACGTAACCACAGATTACGACTTTGCTATGGTGGGGCTCGCCGTGCTGCTAGCCATTCCCGCTGCGCTCGCCTTCAAAATCAGGGCCTCGGCCAGTGCCCCATGATCGCCTCGCCGAGAGCCCCGGATGATCCGTTTTTCAAGCCCTCGGTACCGAGGGGAGTGATAATTGATCTCGACAGATTTAAGGAGATAAACATGTACCCCTTTAAGAATGATAATGTTTTGCTACGCGATTTCTGGTACGTTGGAGCGCTTTCAGAAGAAGTTGAAAACAAACCACTAGGTCGGATGATCGTCGGTGAGCCGGTGGTTTTTTACCGGAAAAAAGACGGGGGCGTGGTAGCAACTTCTGGCCTCTGTCCACATCGCTTCTTTCCCTTAGCGGAAGGCTCGGTCGATGGGGACAATCTTGTTTGTGCTTATCATGGAATCAACTTCGGACCGGATGGGCGTTGTGTGCGTATCCCTTCTCAAGATTTCGTCCCATCAAACGCCCGCATTCGCACCTATCCTATCATCGAGCGAGGTGGGTTGGTCTGGATTTGGACGGGGATCGCCGGTGAGGCCGACATGGCGGCCTTTCCTGATCTCGACGAAACTGGCATTACCGCACCTGGGTTCAAGACGGATTGCTATACGTGGAGATTCGCAAATGGCCGCTATATGGCGCTTTGTGAAAACTTGACTGACCTATCGCACATCGGTGTGCTCCATTCTAAATCTGCGCCAGGTGCGCTTGATCACTGGCTTAATTCCCCGATGACGATAAGCGGATCGGATGGTGTATACCGGATAGTCCGGAGCATGACTGGGCCGTGGAACTCATTCCTTGAGGCTCAATATGGCCCCGAGTTAGCTATTGAAGGCGAGATTGAGATGCACACGCAGTCAGACTATTACAGTCACGCCTATATGCGCACAAGCAGCTTCATTATCGACAAGATAGCTAATGCGACATCAGTTCCCGCGGACTATGGTTTAAGCTTTCAACATCATTTAATTACTCCAGCGACTGCTACGTCGACCCATTACTTTGGCTGCCGTTCGAGAAATTTTCGGCTCGTGGATCCCGATTATGATGCTATCTGGAAGGAGGCTGATTACCGCGTCCGCCAGGAAGATGTTTACGCGATCGAAGCGATGGAGCCATATTTGGCGGAGTTCGCCGACCCTCGGCGGGAGTTAATTGCCAAAGCAGATAGCGTGTCGGTTCGTTTTCGCCGTAACATGCAGCGTAAGCTGGATGCCGAAGCGGAGCGCTACCAGAGGCAAGCGACCGTGCATCAACTTCCGGGGACGTCCGATGCGGTTGCATAGTTAGATACTAGGCGTGGTAGCCCATGCGAGGGTCTGGCCGGATGGCAACGTTGACCTCTTTATCGACACAGATGCAGGCTTGATTGACGACACGCCTCTAAAAGGCCGGGCAGGTGCCGGCGGAATCCGGGCTACACAGCGAACACGCTCGATCTGGTGGTGCTTCACAACAGTTTTTATATCGAACGTCGGCTCGCCTGAGCGCATAGCATCTGTTCCACAGAATCGCGGAGTTAGGGAGTTATGCGGTAAACCCCCACAGAAGCCGGCCTTGCGCGGATCGGGACAGGCGTGAATTTCGCGGGGCACATAAGGGTTTTGCGCGTGGATATCGAGCAGTCAAAAGAGCCACGTATGGGCACTCGCCGAAATGGCGGCCCGGTTGTACAAGTGGCATGGCGTCGGCACTGGAGCGACGAAGAGGAGCTGGCGATCTTGAAGGGGACCATGCAGCTGGGCGCCATCATTGCGGTGGTCCCGCGTCGGTACGGGATCGGGGCCGGTCAACTCGACATTTGGCGCAAGCAATTGCTCCGCAGCGCGATGGCCGGGTTCGTGCCTGTCGAACTGACGCCCGATGAACCGCTGACCATGCCATCCGACCCCGGCCGGATCGAATTCCGACGCGGCGGTGACTTCCCTGTGTCAATCGGCAGGCTGGTCGACAGAGAGCCGTTGAGATGGCGCTCGAGGTTATCGGGAGCTTGAACAGTGAGCCTGACGCTGCCGCCCGAAATGAGCCTCTCGATCGCTCGCCTAAAACATCAAACGAATGATCCGCCCTGTGGGCGTACGGCTTGATCCAGGTAATTCAAATCTGAGGAGATGTCCGCTTGGAGGTCCCACAATCAGTGCGTTCACTCTTTGCTCGACGTGTTTTACACAGGCGTAGCGTTATCGGCATTGATGCTCATGTAAACTATCAACGCCACCTGACAGCCATAGTAGCAAAACTCGATGCGAAATTTGAAATATTTGCCCCGTGTGGGAGATATCCGCCAAAGGCGTGCGATGCAAAATCTTAGATCGCAGGGAAATGCGGGTTGAAATATCGGTAGAAAATTATCGCTGGCGTTCGTGTTTGTGCAGCCGGCAAACTTTCGCTTGCCGGCTGCTTCAACAGCTCACACAGAAATGCCTTCAATGATAGCGCGGTCTTCAGGACGTAGAATTATCGTCTTATATTCAAAATAATCCTCGAGGCCTTCGGGGCCCATTTCTCGCCCAATTCCCGACAGCTTTACTCCACCGAAAGGTGAGCCAATGTCATTGCCGATGGCGTTTATTCCAAAAGTGCCCGTTTCGATGCGCCGTGCTATTCCAAGCCCACGTATGATATCGGGTGTGTGCACGGATCCCGCCAATCCAAAAGCAGAGTCATTGGTAATGGCTATGGCCTCGTCATCGGTATCATACCCAATAAGCACAATGACGGGACCGAATATTTCATCGCGCGCAATCTTCATCTCATTACTGACGTCTGCAAAGACAGTCGGCTGGACATAAAAGCCGCTCGGTAAATCTGGAGGCGATCCGCCACCACTCACCAGCCGAGCACCCTCCTCAACTGCGCTACGGATATGCGCGAGCACCGTGTCGCGTTGCCGTTCCGACACGAGTGGACCGATCTCCGTGGCAGGATCGGAAGGATCACCGACGCACAGGGAACTGGCCATTTCACCAATTGCAGAAACAACCTCCTCGTAACGGCTGCGAGGCACGAGAATTCTCGTACGTGCTGCACAAACCTGTCCGGAATTGGCAAAGGAGCCCATTCTTAGAGACTGAACGACATCCGCCAGATCGGCGTCGTCGAGAATGATTGCAGCGGACTTGCCTCCAAGCTCGAGATTGAACCGTTTGAGGTTTTGTCCGCATAGTTGCGCAATATGCTGGCCCACCATAGTCGAGCCGGTGAAGCTAACCTTGTCAACGCCCGGATGCCCGACAAGATATTCACTAACATCGCGTTCCGCGGTCAAAACATTGAGCACGCCTGCAGGCAACCCGGCGATTTCGGCCGCCCGGATCAGAACATATGAACTGAACGGCGCTTCGGGTGACGCCTTGAGGACCACCGTGCAACCACTGATCAATGCGGGCGCGAGCTTGAGGATCGTGAGATAGACGGGACCGTTCCAAGGTATGATGGCTGCGACCACGCCTATGGGCCTGCGCAAAACCAAAGTTGGCCGTACGCCGTTGCGATACTCTTCGAACTTCGTGCGCTCCCCCAACGCCAGATAATAGCGCAGCGCCGCAACCGCCGGATCGACATGGATCTTGCGCACTACGGAAGTCGGACATCCCATTTCGACAGTCATCGCTTTTGCAAACTCATCGGCTAGGTCTGCATATGCGACAGCAAAACGACGTACGATCTCAAGTCGATCAGCGACCGAAAGCCCGCCCCATCGATCGGCTGAAAGCGCGGCCGAGGCTGCGGCCACGGCCGCGTCGATATCACCTCGCGACGCGGAAGGCACGGACCCGACTACAGTTTCCGAATGCGGCGAGATGACTTCGATGACCCCGCCGCCGGTCGATTTTACACGGTGGCCGCCAATGAAAAGATAGTCGAAATGATGGGCTACATCGCCTTGGTCCGTGAACGACCTACCGACCTCTTCATGTTCGGCATCGATCGCCGGAATAGCATTGCTCATCGTTGCGCCTTCTCTTGCATATCAACGGACGGCGTGGCGTCCATCATCCTAACGTGTCACATTCGCATGTCCGGCGCTTTACGTCAATAAGTTGAACGTACGACTAATAGTACATCTTTCCGCCTTGTGAGTATGCTCGACTGGAGAAGGCTCGTGCGATCGATGTACGCGTACATCCAGTTGGCGACGTCACGCTCCAGATACCTGGGCGTCGTGTCCTTCATCGCGCAGCTGCCGGGCCGCCGCCTCGCCATTCCTTCGATCACGAACTCCCTCCAGATCGACATGCCTGCCGGGCGAGCTCCTTGGAATGGCGGGGCACATGATCGTATAGCTGATCAAAATCGGCAAGGTTGGATGCCTCTGCCTGATTGCACAGATCGAGGAAATGGCAGAAGGCCCATACCGGCTTTCAACTGACCTCGCCCGCTAAGGAGCCGTCTGGCAATACGACAAAGCCGCTGCGGCTGGGAGATGCGCTGCCCGGCCGACGAGCCAAGGTCGACATACCGCTTTTCTTGCTGATAGGAAGAACCTGCATGAACAACTCTGACCTCGCCGATGCGATCATGGGGACCGCCGGCACGACGAAGGCCGACGCGCGCAAGCTCGGTGACGCCGTGTTCGAGGCAATTAGCGACGCTGCGGTGGCCAGTGAAGAATTTTCAGTTAATGGTTTTGAGACATTTAAGGTTAAAGACAACCCCGAGCGCGAAGGCCGCAATCCGGCCACCGGGGAAGCAATGACATTCAAGGCCTCAAGAATGCTGTCGTTCGCCCATGCAGTGACGATCAAGAACAAGCTTAACGGTTGAGAGCCCCGAGGCGCTTCACTGCGGCGGGGCGCCTCCAGCTTATCCGCCCGACTTCCGGGCAGTCCTGCCAGCGAATAAAAACACTTGCGTGGTCAACGCCTGCCCGGTGACTTTCTGTACGGAGGCCACTAAGTTTAGCTATGTCGATTTTTTGCCTATTGGGGAGACACCGGCCCTCCTTGGTTTCCCTCGCAAAACAAAGAGATGGCGTCGCAGTAGCGCTCTGCGACTCGTGCGGTGTGCCACTCGTGCGCGTGGCGCCTGGCCCGTGGAGGGTGCGGCCACCCCGAATGCGCAAGGCGCAAGCCCACGAGGTCGTTTAAACACGTGACCGTAGCAGGTTGGCCCCTTCCTCTCGAGGCTTGGCGTCCTTCCTCTCGAGGCTTGGCGTCCTTCCTCATCCAAGGGCGCGGCGTGCTTCTTCCGTCACTGTGTAAACAGCCTGGCGTTGCGCTCCCCGGTTGTGATGATCGACGCGGTAGCCTTGGTAGTGTCGGCGAACCAGGCCAGCACGTACGAGCTCGGAGACGGCGCGACTGACGTTGGTAAGGCCCGAGCGTCGGATGCGACGGTTGACATGCTCTTCCACCAGTCGGGTGGCTTGCTCGAGATCAGTCGGCATGACGCCGCGGCCTGCAAGGTCTGCACGGACCCGGTCCGCGATACCAAGACGTCTGGGATCACGCTGCGCCACGGGCATGAGCGCCTCGCAGAGCCACTCGCGCACTGGGATCAAACGATCTCCCACTTGGACATAGGGGCCGGCTGAACCCGTCGACGAGCTCGCCTGGGCAATCAGGTTAAGAACCATGTAGCTGTATCGCGGGCGCTCACACAGACCTGTAAGGCGCTCGAGTATCCCAGGTAAACCCGGAAGGCTCGTCGGATGGGTAGCGGCCAAAACCGATTTGGCGCTATCGGCGAAAAGATCGGGTTGGAACATAGCAGGAATCAAAGCACATGCTGAGACCTCTGTGAATCCCAAAACTGCCACAGGCGGATCATTTACCAGCCGTGGCACTTTATCCGGATCAGGCACCACGGCGCCTGAGAAAGCTTCTCCACCAAACTTCCTCTGTGAACTTGATTCGGTGCAGCCACGGGTGGCACTTTACCTCGCCGGGTAAAGTGCCACCCGTGGTTTGTAGTTATCGCTGCACTTGAGCGGGTTTCGATCAGAATGAACCGGCGGGGATTCTTTGCGGCTGCGTTTTTGCTTCATGAACCTTGCTGGTGAAGTAGGTCGGCGTGGATGGGTCACCCGCTGCCCATCGATTTGCGCTTGTGTCTTATGCGCAGCGATCGATAGCGGATTGAGCTGCCGGACAGCCTCGGCGCGGCACGGGCGCCTTTGCCGCCAAGCCGCAGGGCGCTGACGTGCGTTCGCGTCGGATCGAGGAAAGAGCGGCGGACGTCCTATCTGTCTTGAAAGTGCGTAAGGACGTCTCGTTGGAAGAACTGCTGGTAGCGCTGGCTGACACCGGCCTGATCGTCCGGGTGGCAATTTATCCGACCCTTGCTTCTCCATCCTCTTTCCTCCAATTTTCTTGCAGGTTCGAGGTAAAAAATGACATGTCGGGCCAAGCCACGCCGTGGCGACCTGTAAAGATATGCAACTTTGCCCTTTGGGCCCTGTTAGAATTTTACAGGTTCGAGGAAATCGGCGTGTACCAGCTAACTCCCATCGAGATCGCCAATAGGCAGGCCATCAATTTGGCTGCCCGCCTGTGCTGCGGGATAGCGGTATGCCTTTCGGCCGGGGTCGTTCTGCCTGGTTTGTGGCAGGACAAATCTTGGGACGATCGTCGGCGATCCCAAAGCGCAGCCCTTTTCCCGCCCAAAGCCTGGTGGCGGTAGCAGAAGCTGTATCTGCTCTCGACCCCTGTTACTCTTGCTATTGTCGGTTGGTTCGCCGCGACGCTGAAGTGGAGCAGACCGGCTGGATGCGCTCTTTCCCCACATTCTCGCGCTAGCGCCATCGCAGATGGCCCATGTCACGTGCGGCTTTACAATATCACCTGGTTGACAACATCAGGTCATATGATTTTAGTATGCCTACCCGGCCGCAGGGGACAATCCATGCATTATCGCAGCATAAGTGCATTCATCGCAGTACTTAGCACGTCCACGAATACCGCCAGTGCTGCGCCTGGACTAGGCGAGCGCGTCGTCGCTCTCGCGAGGATCCCCCAGGCGCCCTCGGCATCATCGGGGTCGATCGCAGCCGTTGGGACACCTCGAAGTATCGCGGCAGGGGAAACTTTCCGAGTCTACAATCTTAGCCGCCGCGAGGTGACATTTGGCATGCACCAAGCCTCCGCAGCAGCCAAAGAAAAGCTAGTATATCCGCAACTGGCAGACCGCGAACCATACCGTGTAGCCCCCGCATCTTCGATCGCCGTCCCCACGTGGATGTTGCAAGGATATTCGCCGCTACCGGCCGCAACACAAACCTGCGGCCCGATGGCTTACCGGTTGACCGGTTTCCTCAGGCCGCAAGCCGAGGCACGCCGAGCCTCATTCTACAACGTGATGACTGCGATAGCCTGCGAGAACGGGATCTCGCCCGGTCTGTTCGATGCGATGATAATCCAGGAGAGCCGTTACGACCCCGGAGCGGTATCGCCAAGGAAGGCTTTCGGTTTGGCGCAATTGATGCCGGGGACAGCGCAGCAGCTTGGGGTCAATTCCTATGATCCCGTCCAGAACCTGCGCGGTGGCGCGCGGTACCTGCGTCAGCAACTCGACAAGTTCGGCCAGGTGCATCTCGCACTCGCTGCGTACAATGCCGGCCCTGCCCGCATCCGCGGCGCAGCCGTGCCGCCGATCCCAGAGACACGCGACTATGTGGCAACCATTCTCGCGAATTGGTCGCGCCTTGCCCGTCCTTCAGATGTCGAACGTCCGGACGTCCGGCACCCGCCGCCCCACAATCGCGCGGTCGGCATTTACACGTTCTAAACCTCCCCTCGTCCAGGGAGATCAGGCTCGGCGTTCCCGAGGTGCCGCAACCGCTGAACAGTGCGCGCGACTGCTACTTTCCCCCCGGTTGTCACCGATGAACAAACAGCCAATCGACAGGTTTATCCACAGTGCGGCCCGTACCGTCGCGATCGCATCCGAGCAGGTGGGGCATCTCACCATGGTATGGATTGCGCGATAGCGCGGATCGCGAGGCGTATGTGACGCCGGACCATCCAACGGCTGACATTGAATTGCTGCGCAATATCGGCCGACGGGATTTCATGGCGGACGCGCAGCCGAAAGATCGCGAGGGTCAGCGGCGGCATGCTCGCCAACGCGGACATAGGTTCTGTCGAGGGGCTGTTGATCGACAGGATGTCCTCGTGCGGGATCAGGCACCAGGCGCGAAGCTCGAGACCTTCGGGGTGCGCGCGAAATTCGTTCTCGTGCGGGTCAATGCGCATCTCAGCACTGTGCAAATGCCGCATCCTGGCCCACGATGCGATTTTCTCCAGACTGTCTGGCTCCACCTGCGATGCGAGATAGCCCTGCATGGCGAGCAGCCTGGGGTCTGGGCCAACGACGGGGCGCAAGCGCCCCAGCCACCGGACAGTGCGGACGATAAACGATGAAAACCGTGACATGGAGGAGCTCCTGGCTAAGGGAATGGATGAAGACATCCACTTTCCCTTCCCCTCTCCCCTCTTTTTCCCCGGGGTCGGCGTGGGGGCGGCCAGATCGCGCCAGGAACGCTACGGCGTGATGAGTTTCGCTTAAACGACAGCAAACCAATAGAAATTCTATATGAGAACACGGCCGCGGATGGAGAAGTGGTTTGCTTTCCCGGAAAAATTTCCTGAAAGTGCCGGTATAGGAGAGGATGATCGAGAAATGGCCTGTTTCCAGGAGTAGGAGGCCCTCGCCATCACGAACACAGATACAGAGCCGCCGGACATCGAAGCCTATCGCGAGCGGTTGGAACGTCTCAAGCCGCGCCATCGCCAGCTGCTTCGTCTGGTCCACCAGGGCCTTATTACGAAGGAGATTGCCCGCCGTTGGAAGCTTTCCGACGACCGAGTGAACAAGCTGATACGCGAGGCCCGCAACATACTGGACGGCCTTTCGCGTCAAAAAGCGGCTCACCTGGTCTCCTTATACGAGGCCAGCATCGCCGGCTCTCCACAGTTGGACGCAGTTCCATCTGAACCCCTCGAGGCCGACCAGCCAATGGGTGCCCATCCGGTGGGGCTTCCCCGAGAGAGTGAAATACTCCCAATTCCTCCTGCCAATTCTGGCGCGGATGTTCGAATCGATGTCGACGCGCTCGCCGAGCAGCAGGATGATTACCCTGCCTCGAGCGTAGCAGTTCAGCTTCGCCAATTGATGCCGGTCCGCATAGGCAGGGGAACACGCAATGACCTGAACATCACCTTCAGCCTCACCATAGTTGCGGTCCTGACAGCGGCAGCGTTGCTTTCCGCAGGCGCCGCAGCCTCGCTGCTCGCTACGCTCGATGCCTTGCTGAGGCGATAGACCGTAATCCCCCCTGATTTATAGTGCCGGGATCGATCGATCACCGGCGAAGGAGAACCTATGCGCGCTCAACGTCAATTGATCGCCTCCAGCGTCGCCGAACGGCTGTTCGCCGCTGAGACCGCACTGGACATCGCGGCGGCCCGGATCGCCGAACTGAATGCGGCTCTGCCGCTGGCCCGGTTGGATGCCCGTCTGGCCGCCTCGGTCGGCCAGGATGCTCTCTGCAATTCGGCGGCTGCGATGATGCTCATTACCCAGACACGGGAGAAGGTCATCGCGGCGCATGCCAATCTCAAGCAGGCCAGCGATGATATTGGCTTGCGCGAGGTGAGCTACGGCGATTTGCTGAAGGTTCACGCCGCCGACGCGTCGCCAGATGTCCAGCATCTGCGGGTAGCCTGAGCCATGCGCGTCGGATCACGCAGGGGTTCGGATCGCCGATGACACGGCAACTGCTGTTTTTCGGCTTTCTGCTGGCAACTTGCCTGTTCGCCGCGGTGCGCGGCGGTAGGCCCGAGAAGATCGCGGCGATCACCTTGCTCGTCGGGGCGATCTTCTCGGTGACCCTCGCACGGCCCTTCGACGAACGCTTCGCGAACGTCGAGGTCGGCATCTTCGTGACCGACGCGCTCACCTTGATTGCTTTCTTGTGGCTGTCCGTCCGCAGCACGCGGTTCTGGCCCTTGTGGATCTCGGCGATGCTCGGTGCCGAGACCGCGATACACTTGCTGCGGGTTGTCAGTCCAGGGATCGTCCCCGTAGCCTACAGGGACGCGCAAGCCATCTGGAGCTGGATCGCGCAGCTGATGCTCTTCGTCGGCACGGTGCGCCATCTGCGACGGCTGCGCCATGAAGGCGCCGACCCGCCATGGAAAGCTCGATATCTCCGGCTCGACCGGGCGAAGTGAGCAAACCCCGCAGCGCACAAGCGACCGGATAGCACAGCAGCGAAGAGCGTCCTGGCAGACGACAGCGTAGCTGGCGCCATGGCCTTCCTGATCTAACTAGGAGCGTGACATGCCGAATTCCGAGATCCGCCGGGCGCGGATCGACATGTGCCTGAGGCTTGCGTCAATGCGGGAAGCCTTGGGGGAGTGCCTGGGGGAAAGTTTCTGCCCGACACCGGGTCTCAACATGCTTCTGGAGCTGTACCTCGCTAACCACGAAAATCGCGCCGCATATATATGGTCGTTGTGCATGGCCGCCCACATTCCCTTCCCCACTGCCCACCGCAAGGTTTCGGTGCTGGAGGAGAAAGGACTACTTGTGCGTGAACCGGCCGTCCGCGACCGACGGCGCATCGGCGTGAAGATCACCAGCAAGGGCATGGACGTGGTCGAAGACGTCCTCGACCGCTTTCTGGCAATCCTGAGCCTGACGCCCTCGAATGAGAAAACCCGCGCCGTCTCACCATGCGTCCCTGCGGACTTGCCACGAGCGATCGGCCTGTGATCCGGTTACGGGGCGTTCGAGACCCGACGCGGGTGAACTTCGTTCCAGAAGTCGAGACGCACGACCTGTTCCGCCGCGGGTTTACGGGGTGTCGACACCCGCGACCACCGACCTCGTGCGCCTTCTCCATCACCCACAATACCTTGCCCAACCAAGCGGCAGTGATCGTCGCCCGAAGGGTCGAGATTCGGCAAGGCCGAAGCTCGACCGGAGCGGCGCGAATGCGCCGCGAAGGCAGAGCACGGTGCCCGCGCAGCGGGCAGCCGCCCACCTGCGCGCGGGGGCCACCGCGCTAAGCGTCATGTGTAGCTCCATGGTCACGACAGGCATAAAAATGCCCGGAATCCGGCATTTTAGATTGCCTATCGACCATATTCGGGCAAAGTATCCCCGCTTCCGTGAACAGCCGGAAGCGGGGCGTGGAAACCTCTCTACTAGCGAACTCGGTCACGGAATCCCCGGGGCCGGGTGGCATGCGCGCATGTCCAACCGGCTTGCCGGTAAAGGCGCATGCGCCTGCCGCTAGACAGGTTTCCAACATCCGGCTTTGGCCGTCGCCCCGAGTGGACATAGGTGCGACATATGGGCCAAGGCGAAGTGGCCGATCACAGGATCGGCCGGCAATCCACGAGCGACAACGAAGGCGACAGCTTTGGCTTCGCCATGCTCTACCGACAGGAAAGGCCGCGCCTGATGCGCTTCTTCCTACGCAAACTGGGTAACCAGGCGGATGCGGACGACCTGAGCCAGGAGACGCTCGTGCGTTTTTTCAAGGCCGCGCCTGCCGAGTTGGTCACGCCCCAGGCTTATCTCACGCGGATTGCGACCAATCTGCTGCACGATCATGCCGAACGCGGCTCGACCCGCCTTGCGCAGCGCACGACGGTGATCGAGGACGCGCTGGACGCGATCGGCGGCGCCGACCCGTTCCGGGAAGTCGACGCGCGCCAGGAGCTGGTGCGGTGGAACGAAGTGCTCAAGGAACTCATGCCCAAGACGCTGGAGATCTTCCTTCTCAATCGCGTCGAGGGATATAGCTATCGGCAGATCGCGACTGACCTGGGAGTTCCGCTGTGGATCGTGCAGAAACACATGGCGAGGGCCATCCGCCATCTGGCGGCGCACCAGGAGCCGACCGATGACTGAGGCCAGCAAGATGCTGACCCCGCGCGATCACCGCGAAGCGCAGAAGTGGCTTAACCGGATGCTGGAGGACCCCGAGCGGTACCGGCGCGGGCTCACCCGGTGGATCGCGCGAAAGCCCGCCCGCGAAGCATGCTATATGCGGCTGGTTAAGACCATCGAGCGGGCCGACGGCAGTGCCCAGATGCTGCCTTCGCGCCGCCCGCAACGATGGTCTTCCCTGTATCGCCTGCTGGAACCCAAATCTATCGCCGCCGTCGCCGTCGTAGTGCTGGCGGCCTCGTTGACAGTTGGCATCACAAGGTCCGGGGGCAATTCTGCGACACCATGGCTCGTGTCGAGCGCGGCGGCCCGCACGGTATGGAAAACGCGGGTGGGCGAAGTGCGTACCGAACACCTGGCCGATGGAACGGCAATCCTGCTCGACACCGACACCATCGCGACCCTGGATACGGTGTCGGGGCAGCGGGTGATAGAGATTGAGCACGGCCGCGCGCGTTTCACCGTACCGGCCGGGGCGGCAGGTTCGCTTGTGGTCCGGGCAGCCGGTTTCATGGTAAGTCCGGTCGGGCGAGTATTCGACGTGAGTTATCGCGGCACCGTCAAAATCCAGCCGATCGAAGGCGCTCTCGAAGTTCGCAAGGCAGACGACCGGGAAGCCGCGTTGGCGCTCAATCCCGGCGAAATCGTAAGCCTGGCCCATGGACAAACCCTGCCGCGATCGGCCACTGTCGCCCGGGCATCCGAACAGCAGTGGGTTGATGGTGTGAAGAGTTTCGACAACGTGCCGATCCGGGAAATCATCGCGGAGGCAAACAGCTACAGCGACCGCCGGCTGGAGCTTGCCGATGCTTCACTGGGGGACAGGCGCTTGTTCGCCGAGATCAATATACGCGATATCGAGATGGTCGCAGAAGCAATCTCCGGTTTCCTCGATCTCGACATCGATCGCTCGCACACCAACCAGCTGATCCTCGTCCCGCATAAATAATTCGTCGCCTGAGAACTACAGTTCCGGCGGTGCCCCGTCACGTCGAGTGAGCCTCACAAAAGAGGCTGTTCGGCCACTAGGGGGGCACTCGCATGCAATTCGGGAAAAGCGTACTTCTGTCCGGCACGGCGACGAGCCTGTTGGTCGCCGTGCCCTGTGCGATGGCGCAGTCGGGCGAGCGGCAAGTCTATGACCTGCCCGCTCAGCCGCTGGGCGAAGCGCTGCGGGCCGTCGCGCGCAAGAGCGACCGGCAGCTGGCTGCCGACCCCGAAGCGCTGGAGGGGTTGCAAGCCGCGGCGCTGACGGGCGAGTACACCGCCGAGGAAGCCGTGCGCGCCCTGCTGCGCAAGTCCGGCCTGCGGGTCGTGTTCTCGGGACGGACAATTATCGTCAGGGGGCGATCGGCCCCGCCGCGCGACGAGATAGTCCGCGCGGCGGATGACAGCGACATCGTGGTCACTGGCAGCCGGTTGCGAGGGACGCCGGCGATGTCTCCGGTGGTAACGATCGGCCAGGACGATATCCGCAACGCCGGCCAGGCGGATCTGGGTGAGGCGATCCGCAGCCTGCCACAGAGCTTTGGCGGCGGCCAGAACCCGGGCGTTGCCATCGGCAGTTTCGGAGCGGGTACGACCAACCTCAACTCGGCCTCGAGCCTCAACCTGCGGGGTCTTGGCTCTGATGCGAGCCTGACCCTGCTCAATGGCCGCCGCCTCGCTTATGGCGGCGCCAATCAGGCGGTCGATATCTCGGCGATACCGGTCGATGCGGTCGAGAAGATCGAGATCGTGACCGATGGCGCTTCCGCGATCTACGGCTCCGACGCGGTCGGGGGTGTGGCCAACGTCATACTGAAGCGCGATTACAAAGGCGCTGCCATTTCCGCGCGGATCGGCGGCGCGATCCAAGGAGGCGATTTCGAGCAGAAGTACAGCGCGGTGGCCGGGACGCGATGGTCGTCCGGCGGCGTGATCGCGACATACGACTTCTCGCGCAATACCGCGATAAGCGCGCACCAGCGCGATTACACCCGCAACCTCGACGCGACCTCGACGCTGTATCCGTTTCAGAAGGCCCACGCGGTGCTCGTGAGCGGTTACCAGGCGCTGGGCGAGGATGTCGAAGTTTCGCTCGACGCATTGTACAACGACCGGCGTCACCGTGTCCTTGCCCCGTTCTCGACGACCGCGCCTTATTCGTTTTACGGCAGTGAAGCAAAGGCGCGCACCAAGATGTTCACCATCGCGCCATCCATCAAAGCGAACGCCATTGCGGGATGGACGATCGCGCTCGACGCTGTTCGGGGCGAAAGCCGCGCGCGCTATTCGACATTGGTCGCCTCGGGCGGCGCCAATCTTTACGATACGCACGGCTGCTATTGCAGCACGCTGACCTCGATCGAACTGCACGGCGATGGCGCGCTGTTCGAAATGCCCGCGGGTTCGGTCCGCGTCGCCCTTGGCGCCGGCTATCGTCGCAACGAGCTCGACTATTCGCGCGAACGGACGAATTTCCGGCCCGTGACGACGCCGGGGCAGTATTTCCACGGCAAGCAGGAAAGCGTCTACGGGTTCGGGGAAGTCTTCATCCCGATCGTATCGCCTGCCCAGGACCTGAGCTACCTGCGCCGCGTCAACGTCACGGCGGCTCTGCGCTATGAAGACTATCGGGGCATGGGCAGCGTCGCGACCCCGAAGCTGGGACTGATGATCGCGCCTACCGACGATTTCGATCTGAAGGGCAGCTGGGGCAAGTCCTTCAAGGCACCTACCTTGTATCAGCAGTACCTGAGCCAGGACACGTACCTGTACAATGTCACTGGCTACGGCGTGGGATATCCCGCCGGCTCCACTGTCCTCTACCGGGCGGGCGGCAATTCGGCGCTCGAGCCGGAACGTGCCCGCAACCTCACCGCCACGCTCTCTCTTCACCCGGTATCGATCGAGGGTCTGCAGCTCGAACTAAGTGCCTTCCACATCCGGTACAGCCAGCGAGTGACCGAGCCCATCATCAGCGCGGCAGGTATCCTGAGTAACCCGGCGTACGCTTCGCTTGTGACGCTCGCTCCGTCTCAGGCCGCTATCGATGAAGCGATCAATGCCGCTGCTTTCGGGCTGACGAACTACAGCAGCGGCGCCTACAACCCTGCCAACATCGTCGCGATCATCGACAACCGCTTCACCAACGTGACCCGCCAGACGATCAAGGGCCTGGACATCTCGGCAGCGTACCGATGGCAGCTTGGCGACGGCAGCCTGCGCGTCACCGGCGCGGCAAGCTATCTCGAAAGCAGGCAGAAACTGGTAGCGACCCAGCCTTCGAGCCAGCAGGCGGGGACCATCTTCAATCCGCCGCACCTCAGGATCCGGGCCAGCGCGGTGTGGAACCACGATGTCCTTACGATGGCGGCCTATGTCAGCCATATCGGCAAGGTCACGGACATCCGCCAAAGCCCGGTTCAATCGGTCGAAGGCCAGACGCCCATCGACCTGTCGGTGACGTACCGCTTCGATCCCGCAGCAGGGGTGCTCGGCAATGTCGAAATGACGTTGAGCGTGCAGAACGTGCTCAACGACGAGCCCAGCATCATCAAGACGCAATCGGCGCATTTCACGCCGTACGATTCAACGAATTATTCGGGTATCGGCCGCTTCGCATCGATCACACTCACCAAGCGATGGTGACCATGTTGCTGGCCAGCGCTGCCATGGCGCTGGCCCCTGCACCGGCCGCACAGGAGCATTTGTGCGACGGCTTGCTTCCCGCCATCCAGCTGCCCCGCCTGCATGACAAGCGGCTGATCCGCGCAGAGGACCTCGTTGGCTTCCGAGACATCGGAGAACCGACTGACCGGGTCGACTTGCCCAGCCCGCTTGGTCTATCTCCCGACGGCCGGCGAGTGGCCTTCCTGCTGCGCCAGGCCCAGCCGTCCGCGAACCGGTATTGCCTCGGCCTCGTCGTCGTCGAACTGGCCCCATCCGCGCCGCCGCGCCTGCTCGATGTGGGCGGAGACCTTATCCGGGAGCGGCACGTCCGGAACGGGCTGGAGGCCCCCGAAACCGGCCTTCCGGCCATCATCACGCCGCGCTGGTCGCCCGATGGGCGGCACGTGGCGTTCCTGAAAAGGACGGCAGGCATCGTGCAGGCCTGGGTAGCCAATGCCAATGGAGCGCCGAGCCCCCACCCAGTCACCAAATCGCTATGCGATGTTGAAAGCGTCGAGTGGTCCAGCGACGGAAAGCGCATCGTTTTCAGCGCCCGCCCTGCACTGGAGGAGGGGGAGGCCGCAATCGCACGCGAAGGGCGCGGCGGGTTTCTCTTCGACGACCGGTTCCGACCCATGGCCAGTAGCCGGCCTTTCGTTCCGGGTCCCGTCGCCCGCCAGACCTATTCGATCGATCCGGGGACCGGCGCGGTACAGGATGCAGACGGGCCCGCCGATAGTGCTGCTGCCCCTGCATCTCCTCAGCCTCCGTCATCGGCGATGTCCGCTGCGGACAATACCGTGGCACGGGCATGGATTGAGGCCGCACCGGCAACGACCGTCCACGCTGCCGCCGCACTGCACGGCATCGTGCGGGGACGGCTTTTCACGTGCGATGCGCCAGACTGCCAGGGACGGCTGGTCGGAGTGTGGCCGAGCAAGACGGCGGACACTTTCACATATCTTCGGCGCGAAGGAGTGTCGGGCGGCGCGCTCGCCTTCTACAGCTGGCGGCCGGGAAAAGCGCCGCGATCGCTATGGCGCACGACCAATCTCCTCGTCGGTTGCGAGGCAGCGAAACACGCGCTTGTTTGTCTTGAAGAGGGTCCGACGCTGCCGCGCCGGCTGGTCGCGTTGAACACGCAAGCCGGCAGGACGACAGTCCTGTTCGAGCCCAATCCCGAGTTCGGCAACATACGGCTTGGCCCGGTCAAAAGGCTGGATTGGATCAGCAGCGACGAGACGCCCGGCTTCGGACACCTGGTGCTGCCACCAGACCACCGCCCGGGACAGAAACACCCGCTCGTCGTTGTCCAGTACACGTCGCGCGGATTTCTGCGGGGCGGTACCGGGGATGAATATCCCGTCCAGCTCTTTGCCGCCCGCGGCATGGCGGTGCTCAGCTTCCAATATCCACCGGACTTTCCGCGTGACACAAACCCCATTCCAGCCACGTCGCCTAGTGAACCCAGCGACTGGAAATGGCGGCGCCGCGTACAGGCTTCGCTGGAAGCCGCCGTGGAGCGCGCGATTGCGTCGGGCGTCGTCGATCCCGATCGGATCGGGATAACCGGCCTCAGCGACGGCGCGACGACAGTGGCCTGGGCGTTGGCCAACAGCCATATCTTTGCTGCTGCGGCGATCAGTTCGTGCTGTATCGATGCGGGCTCGATCCTCCCGGCAGGCCCCCGCCTGGTGCGCAGTTTCGAGGCGGACGGCTATCCGGGCATCGGCGACGAGCGCCCGGACGTCTGGCGGAAGATTTCCCTGGCGGCGAACGCCGACAGGCGGCCCCTGCCGGTGCTCATGCAGCTTTCCGACGACGAGTACGATCATGCGTTTCTGACGTACTACGCACTCAAGGCGCGGCGCTGGCCCGCCGAAATGTTCGTGTTCCCCGATGAGCGGCACATAAAATGGCAGCCGAGCCACAGGCTCGCGATCTACGAGCGCAGCGTCGACTGGTTCGATTACTGGCTCCGTGGCCGGGAAGACAGCGCGCCGGATAAGGCACCCCAATATCTGCGCTGGCGAGCACTTCGACGAAGCGACCACAGCGCGATCAGCCTTCATGTGATCCAGGACCGCGCCCAGGCCTCGGCGTCGACAAGCGCGAGCAGCCGGTGAGTATCGCCGCCGCTTCGCACTGGATTGTCCAAGCTCGCGGCGATTGCGTCGGTCTGGATCAGGCCCTGCCGGGCGAGCAGGCCGTCGAGCAGCATTTCGCGGATGAGGCCGAGGTTCGCATCGACGAGCGCGACACAAAACGCGTCGGCACCACCTTTCGTGCGGCGCCGCAGGACCTGAGCCGGCAACCGGCCAGCATAGGCCTCGCGCGCCATCACCCGATTATGACCGCCCTCGCACCACTTCCATGTCGGAATGCGCAGGCAATATTCGACAAGGGGCTGGGCCAAAAGCGGTAGACGCACGTCCGCGGCGCCTGGCTCACGCGCTTCGTGATAGAGCTGGGATCGCACCAGCATCGCGACATGCGCTGCCTTGCCAAGCGCTGCGCCAGGCGGCGCGTCCAGCCAGGGATGCCCGATCACCGCAGCCGAGCGGGCGATCGAGCGAACCGTCAGGAATCGCGAATTTACCGGCCATCGATAGCCCTCGCCTCGCAATCGCCTGCGCACAGCGCGATGCAGGACCGTGAACATGCTGGAGCGCGAAAGCATCGACATATCGCGTATGGTCGCAAACAGTCCTTTGCTTGGGCCCTGCGCCTGCAATCGGTCGAGGACGGGTAGGACGGACTGCAGGAAGCAGAAGACGTTGTCGCCGCCGTCCCCTGCGAAAATCAGATCTGCCCCATGCTCCTTTGCGTAGGCATTGCGGAGCTTATCAGCGCCTTGCGCGAAACTGCGGGCGGTGGGACGAGGAAGATGCCGGGCAGCCGAATATCCAAGATCGACCTTGTCCAGATCGTATCGACACGAGACAAGCGGAAAGCCGAGGCCCCGCGCGACCATCGCGGCGAAACGGGTCTCATCCCCCTCCCCATCCCCTGTCATCATCGTCAAACAGTCCGTCTGCCGCCCCGTCCGCTGCAGCGCCGCGGCGACCAAAGAGGAATCCAGCCCGCCCGACAAGCTCAACACCGCCCGCTCTGACGAGCGGGCCATCTTTTCCGTGACATCGTCGATCAAAGCCTCCAGCATGGCTGCCGGGTGAGGATCCCGTGCGACTTCGCTGACGAAATTCCAGGGAGTCCAGACGACCTGCGTCTCCGCATATCCTTCATCGGGCCGCAAGCGAAGCATACAACCTGGAAGAACCTCACTGACGCCAGCTATGCCGGTCGCGGCGCCACGATGGGCGGGACGCATGAGAAGATCCGCGACGACATCCCAATTGATGGCAGGCTGCAGAGAACCGATGCGTTCCAGGTCGCGAACGTTAGATGACATTACGCTCATGACCCCGTCCGTCCGGTAATAGCAGGGGGCGGCACCGGACGGATCGCGCAGGACGCTCAGCACGCGTGATGCGCCGTCCCACGTGCAAGAAATCCAGCTCCCCCAACGCGACGCCAGGAGCGAACGTCCTTGCGACTGGGTCAATCCGCGCCATTCCGTCGGTGAAAGGCTGCTGGCCTTGCTGTCACCGCACCTGCGGTACAATGACCCGATGACTATGGCATCGACCTCATCGTTACGCGCAACCTCGGTCGTATCCGCAAAGAAGAACGTAGTGGGTCCCAACGTCAGACCCGCTCCAAGGCCAAGGCGTGCCTGCACGAAGCCAGCCATCGCGGCGTGTTGCTGCACCGGCCCGCCAACCAGGCAGAGAAAGCGGCTACTCACCGGATGCACACGATAGGCACGAAAGTACGGACGTGATCCGGATCGTCGTTGAGAACCGTCCCCTCCCATTGCACCCAGCAATGAGCCACGAAGGGACGAGCTTGCACCGCGATAACCAATTCAGCCTCGTGGCCATTCGATTGCAGAGCGCGCAGCAGGGCGATGGATTTCATCAGGCATTTATCGTGCATGGAGAGCAGTGCATCGGATTGCGCGAAGGCATGGGCGATGCGCACAACATCGGCGCCTGCGCGTGAGGCGGCCTTATCAGCTTTGATCGCCCAGGCCAGCACGCCAGCAAGGTCGAGCCGGCGCATCTGCCACATCGTGAAGTACTGCCATGCAAGCGCGCGCACAACATCGGCGCAGTCGAATTGTCCTCGATCGGGCAAAGCGTGTGTCGCGACGGCGATCGACGATACCCGAGGCCAACGCGCCACGGCAGAGACCGTCAACACGCCTGTTCCCATCAAACCCTCGATCAGACTGGCATCTGCGACGTTTTCTCCGGCAAGGATGTTCTGAAACGCCAGGTTCAAAGGGGCCGGGAGAGCAAAATACCTGTCGGCCGCGAGGTCCAGGAAGATAAAGCGGCCATCGACGTCCGCGTAGAAGAGGTCATCGGCTAGCGAATAGGCCATCTGGGACAATCCATCGGTGGGGTGCGCGAGAAGCTCCCGCGCACCCGCGTTTGCGATCAGTCGTCGGAGATGCCCGACATGGGCAGTCGCTCGTCGGTTTCATCGCGCTGCCCGATCGCCGCCCCGCGCGTTTCCACGCTCACGGCACCGAGCTCGATCGCTTCGAACGAAGCATCTTCGTTGGTCTTGGTCATATTCGCCTCCATCAGCTAGCCGCGGATTGCGGCAAGCAAATGGTATGGCGCCCCTGCCATATATCCGATCTTATAAGTTCTCATTTTGAGAACAAATTTGTCGGCGGCACCTTTCACGTAACAAATTGCTCGCATTCCCAACCCACGAACGAACCGTGAAGTGGGGCAGGCAATCCTATTTGAGGCGATTAATTATGACATTTGTTTCTATCGCGGCGACGCATTTAAGGCGCGCTATCTTGTGTTTTAGAAAGCGCTCGTAGTCATCAAGCCCGCGGCTCATAACCTTCAGGATATAGTCTGGTGTGCCCGTCACCAGATGACACTCGCTTACCTCATCCCAGTCGCGAATAGCGTCCTCGAACATTTGTATCTCATCTTCGTGCTGGCGCGACAGACGCACCATGACGAGAGCAGACATTGTCCACCCGTCGACTGCGGGATCAATGCGCGCGACGTACCCCTGGATGATTCCGGCCTCCTCGAGGCGTCGTACACGTCGCAGGCAGGGAGACGGTGAAAGCCCGACCTTTTCGGCAAGATCGGCATTGGAGATTCGCCCGTCTCGACGCAGGACGTCGAGAATGCGGCGGTCCGCATTATCAGCTATTTTCTGCTCCATATTTTCCCTTAAGCGCAACGTTATAGCGTAGACTTGTCATGTCGACGCCCAATGCGCAAATACTCGCGGCGTTGGGGGTGCTACGTTGCCATCGGCCCGCATGAGGGCTGACGTGGAAGAGAAGGACCAAGATGACCGCGCCGCGCGAAAGCAAGACGACCATCGGAGAGCACAGGCTCCACCCCGACACCCTCATGTTGAACTACGGGTACGATCCGTCTTTGTCAGAAGGCGCGGTCAAGCCGCCCGTTTTCCTGACTTCGACCTTCGTTTTCCCTACGGCGGAAGAAGGCCGTGACTTCTTCGACTATGTCGCGGGCCGCAAGGAGCCGCCCCCGGGCCAGGGACGAGGCTTGGTATATTCCCGGTTCAACCATCCCAACAGCGAGATCGTCGAGGATCGTCTGGCCGTCTATGAAGGCGCGCAGGCGGGCGTGGTCTTTTCCTCAGGCATGGCTGCAATAACGACGACGATATTGGCCTTCGCGCGTCCAGGCGACGTTATCCTGCACTCGCAGCCGCTCTATGGCGGCACCGAAACGTTGCTGGCCAAGACCCTCGCCAATCTCGGGATCAAGGCTGTCGGTTTTGCCGACGGCCTCGACGAAGCAGCGATCATGACGGCCGTCAGGCAGGCAGCTGAGTCGGGCCGGATTTGCATGATACTCATCGAAACGCCAGCCAACCCCACCAACAGCCTGGTCGACATCTCGCTGCTTGCGCGCATTTGCAGTGACATCGATAAAATGCAGGGTTATCGCCCGCTTCTGGTATGCGACAACACCCTGCTGGGTCCCGTCTTTCAACACCCCCTCGCTCATGGCGCCGACATCTCGGTCTATTCCCTCACCAAATATGTCGGCGGCCACTCCGACCTGGTCGCGGGAGCAGCCCTGGGTTCCGCGGCGCTGATGCGGGAAATTCGCTTGTTGCGTAGCGCCATCGGGACACAACTGGATCCACATAGCTGCTGGATGTTGAGCCGTTCCCTCGAAACGCTGGGCTTGCGGATGGAGCGTGCCAATTCGAATGCTGCCGTCGCGGCGAAATTCCTGCAGGCTCATCCGAAGGTGGCAGCGATCGCTTATCCGCCGTTTTTCGCGGAAGGCACGCGACAGGCGGAGGTGTTTTCCAATCAGTGTACCGGAGCAGGGTCCACATTCGCCTTCGATATCGCAGGCGGCCAGGCGGCAGCGTTTCGCTTCCTCAACGCGCTAGAGATCTTCAAGCTGGCGGTCAGCCTTGGCGGCACGGAATCTCTTGCGAGCCATCCTGCCACTACCACTCATTCGGGCGTTCCACTGGATGTGCGCGACCGAATCGGCGTGCTTGAATCGACGGTCCGGCTGTCGATAGGCATCGAGAATTCCGACGACATCCTGGCTGACCTCGCTCAGGCGCTTGAGAAGGCATAACTTACAACCCGAGCGGCAGTGGGGGGTGGACAATCCCATCCTCGCGCTGCCGCCCGATGGCGCCACCCGCCACCCGCTGCTCGCCGGGCTACCGGAACGCTACGGCGATAATCCAGTCGCAAGTGGCAGATCCGACGCCACGACGATCTGTCTCACCTAAATGGGCATCTGGGGCTCTCGTCAGACACCACTCGACAACGGCAAGGCCGCAAGCGCACTTTCAAGACACCGTCGCGCCCACCGCACTTCCGTTTCCGTTGGTGAACGGTGCTGCGCTCGCTTCAGAAGATCAGCGGCGTGTTCGATGTGAAGATAAGCCGGTACGGCAATCCCGCTATCGTTTCGGTTTGGCTCATTTCCAATCACAGGCTGCTCCAGTCCAGTTCGGCGTCGTCGAGAGCCTCGTGCATGTCGGGATCCGCACCGAGACTGCTGAGGCGCTTGCGTACCGTTTCGGGATCTCCATCCTTGGGGAACGCTCGGTCGGCCTTCGCAGCTTGCGCCAACTGCCCAAGGAATCCACCGCGCTCGACCTGCTGAAGCACCCACCGCCCGAATGGTACAGGATCGTCAGGTGCCTCGGTGACGTTGACGCGAAAGTCGTAAGGCCTGGTTTCGGAAAGGGACGGCATGGTGCGAATCACTCCGGTTTCGACTGGCCCTGCTAATATATGTTCCTCTTTTGTTCGGCAATCAGCTTTATGTCGACGCCGTCCGATCGCCCGCGGTAAAAACTATGTTTCGGACGATGCGTCGTTCACGACCGTCAGACGCCCGCCGGCAAAATCATCGAACTCACCGCCACGACCAGGCGGTATGAACGGCGCACAGATGAACGTCGACGCAAAGATCGAGTGTATCTGCACAGAGGCGCGCACTCGACAATTTCATTGGTTCAGCTCGGGCGCGGATTGATCCTTATGCTGCCCATCGCTGCTACGGCAATCTGCCCTGCATGTGCGAACCGCCTGCGGTGGTACCGAGCTAGCGCCAACCGAGTGACCCGTTTGTCCCCTGAGCGCAGCGCGTGCCACAGTGATAGCAGCTCGGCGCCTTGCCGGGCCAGATAACCTTCATGCAGACGCAGCATGTGGAGGCGATCCGCGACGCGGACAAGAGCGAGCCGGCGTTCAGGATTCCTGGCGGAAGCTGCCAGTCGATCAAACAAATCGACGGTCAGAGCGGCCACAACCCGCACATCCGTCGGCCCGACCCGTAGTACCTCAGGAACTGGCCCGAGCTTTCCGGGATCGGGCTCGGCCCTGAGGACAGCCCCGATTATGTCAGCATGCCATTCGTAGAGGCTCACAGCCCGTTCCTGTGTCACGCTTGGGACCGCGAAGCCACCGCCGGGCTGTAGCTCGACCAGCTGCTCGCCCACGAGACGGTTCAGTGCATCCCGAACCGGCGTGATACTGACGCCAAAACCGTCAGCGAGGGTGTGGACGACCAATGGGATCCCGATCCCCAATTCGCCATGCCTCAGCATACGTCTCAAATCATGCACGATACGGTCCGCAGTGACGGCCTCAGGCGACATGCTCAGAAACAGCCAACAGATGAGACGATCGCGCGCCCGATACGCTTCCGATAACGAGCAAACCGAAGGCCGGCCCTTTTTGGCGTGCGTGAGCGGCGACCCATCTTTGTCTGCGCCCCCGGTGCGATCTTGAATTGATATTGATCGGTCATGGCGGGTTCTCCCGAGTTGTTCTGGATGCTCGGGCTCGATGCGTCCCCCCGTCTGACTGAACGCCGTCGAAGACACGAGCGTCACGCCGCCAACCATGCTGCGTGACGAGACAACCTCAGTGTTAAGGGATGTCTTAAGGAGCCCGATCTTTTGCAACGGGACTTCCGCGCGATCGTGGGTTGACATCGTCAGAACGTCAGACGCGCCGAACCAGGTTAAACAGGGATGCATCTCGTCGGATATGCATTGAAACTAAGGCCGCTTTGAAAATCAACTACGCCCGCGTAGTTTCACTGACCGAGTTCTGGAAACGTTGTGCCAGCGATCCGACACAGTAATCGCCTATCAATTGGCGACACTTCAGCCGGAGCGAGACCGGGTCATCCAATAGCAGTTCCAAAGGAACCCTCATATTGCTCTCCAAAAACAGGACAGACACAAAAATATGCGAGGCGGGCATGCCCAAGGCGAACCAACACCGCAGATGATTTTCGAGTATTGATTTCGGGTTTCCGGATTCAATTTCCCGCAACCAGCGAACGCTGATGCCGACCTTGGACGCCAAACGGCTTTGCGTCATCCGCAGTCGCTTGCGTCTTTCCTCGACGGCTCGCCCTAATACAAGTTTAATGGCATCGATCGGCTCCGCAGCCGGTGTTTTACTTTGCATAAGCATGCCCAGGTCCCCCTGATAAGCAGCCAATAGCTCCCGTTTGCAATCCGACTACGCCACACTGATGTCAGGTACACGGTTCGTCAAACTCAATCGTTCTCGAAATGAGACAGTCCCGATCACCTGTACATCATTGTTCCGACGCACGAAGGCACAAGTCATCCGCCGCCGTTCGGCCGATCGGCAGCACTTAGGCACTGGTACGCTTCGACGATCTCGTAGTTCTCGGCAGAGGATAGGCACAGCAATGCGGCGACGTACATCTGAATGGCTTTAGGGGGTGCGGCGAGCTCGTTGTTTGCAATCAATCTCGCGCCGATCTGCGCGACGAGCCGAGCCGTGTTCATAGATGATCCGACATAGCGGATATGAACACCCATACACGCTCTGCAACGCGCGCCCGCCAACTCGGCCATCACGTCCCATGGCTCCTGTCTGTCGAGGATAGCAACAGCAACAGACAGCGTCAGGCCATACGGAACAAATTCGCGCAGAATGCGACCAACGCGGTAATGGCATTGGAGGAAAAGTTCGATCCCGTCTTGCGAGAGACGCAACTTGTAAGTCCTAGAGTGTTTCATGTTGAGTGCATCCCCAGCGAATCTTAGGCGTCCGCTTCTTTCTGACGGGGATCGATAGTATTTGACGCTCTGGTAAACATGGAAAACCGTGCTGAGCGGATGCGTGAGTGCCGGTAAAGGCACTGGTGGTTCCTTCATAGGAACTGCCAGTTCCCCTGTAGCTTGTCACTGCCGGCAACTTCCGATCTCCAAGGCCTGGGCACGCCACATAGTGTCCGTCCAACGGAGCATTCCATCATGAAAACCCTGAGTCAGAATGGCAGTCGTCGCGAGGTGACAGCCATCGGCATAGTCGCTCTCGTCGCGGCTGCAGCATTATTCGCCGCGCCTGCTTTCGCCGGCGCCGACGCAACGTTCGACACGGCCCTTACGGCTTTCACCGGCTTCCTCGAAGGATCAGGCGGCAAGATCATCACCGTCCTGTCGCTCGCGGGCGGCATCGTCGGTTTGGCTTCGGGCCGTTTCTCGCTCGGCCAGGTCGCCATTCCGGTCGGCGTCGGCGTCGGTGCCGGCACCGGCATTCCCATAGTCACCTCGACCGTCACCGCGACGATCTGACCCTCTGGCAGACGGGGTGGCAGCTCCGTCGGCATTCGTACGGAAGGTGGCGGGCAATGTCAGTCGACAAGTATGTGATCCCTTCTCATCTCGACGATCCTGAGCTGATCGGGTTTTGGACCCTTGATGAGTTCTTGGCCATGGTCGTTCCCTTCATGTGGGGAGTTCTGTCCCAACACATCATCATCGGAATTGGCTTTGCCTTTCTGGGCTGGTGGGCTTTGAGGAAAGCTAAGGCGGGCAGGGCAACATCGTGGTTGATCCATCTTGCCTACTGGCATCTTCCGGGCGGGTTTCCCTCGCTCCGGGCCACGCCACCTTCCTACCTCCGACTGATGGTGGGCTGACATGGAATTTTCGTATCAGCATGCGCAGGGGCAGCGCATCCTGCGTCAGCGCAACCTCCTCGGCATTACGACGCTCGTTCTTGCTGGGCTGGTTGCTCTTTTGCTGCTTATTTCCGCGACCCGCACCCGCGAGGTGGTTCTCGTGCCTGTGCTTCGTTCCCCGCTGACGCTGTCCAGCGCGGCGGTCTCGCGCGAATATCTCGAGCTCATCACGCGCGACACCGCGATCCTGACCCTCGATCGATCGCCGGGCAGCCTCGACTACTGGATGAAATCCGTCCTGGAGATCGTTTCTCCCCGCGCCGCCGGGAAGATCAAGGCGGATTTGATGAAGATCGTCAACGAGCAGAGTGGCTCGAGCATCTCGCAGTATTTCCAGCTGCAGTCGATGGACATCGACACCGACAACCTGCGCTCGAGGGTCACCGGCAAGCTCAACACAGTCGTCGGCCAAAAGGTCGTCTCCAGTGAGATGCGCACCTTCCAGTTCGACTGGGAATACAACGGCCTGACCTTGAAGCTGATCGGCTTCGGCATGGTCACCAAGGAAAAGAAGGACGGGGACGCGCTATGACGTCGAACCTATTTGTCGTGGGCTCTTCTGCGCTTGGCACGGCGCTGGCGTCACGCTTGTGCAGGCTGAGCCGGACCGCCGGCGGCGCCCTAACCGGTCTCGCGTTCCTCTCGCTGGCCGCCCCGGCTTATGCTGCGGGCGATCAAACGCTAATGGCATCGGACGGCAGCCAGGTGCAGTGCAGTGCGTCTGCGCGCGATCTCACACGGATCAGCCTCGTCGAGGACGAGTTCGCGTCGGTCTCGAAGATCAACACTGGCAACCCGGCCGACGACTTCAGCGTCGTGAACGAGCCGGTGCGCGGCGACATCTACCTGTCCGTACCCGAGGGCTTCGCCCGCACGGCGCTGTCCTTCTTCGCCACGTCCAAGCGCGGTTACGTCTACAAATTCATCTGCCGCGTTTCCGGTGACGAGGCCGTGCAGGTCTTCATCTCGAACCCGGCCATCGCCCGGGCCGAACTGGCGGAAAATGCTCCCAAGGGCCAGCAGCAGGCGACATCGCAGGATCAGGCCATCGCACTTGTGCAGGCCATGTACGCCAACAAGATCGTCGACGGATACGAGATGCGCCAGCGCTCCTTGCGCCCCGTCTACGTGGGCGATCTCAAAGTCCAGATGATCGCAGAGTACCGCAGCGGCGGGATGACCGGCCGTGTCCTGCGCATCGAAAACAAGGGCACGCAGGAAGCCACTCTGACGGAGGCCAGCGTCGCTCCCGCCAGTTCGCTGGCCGTGTCCATAGCCGAGCCCAAGCTGGCGCCCGGGAAGGTCACGACCGCCTACCTCGTTTCACGTAACGGAAACTAAGCCATGGGCATCAAGGATATGTTTTCCCGCAGTCGCCGGCCGCTTGACGGCGGCGGCGGCGGCGCCAGCACAGGGGCGGCCGGCGACGCAGGCTGTGATGACGGGGTTTCGCCGATCCCGACGGAACTGGATGGCAACACCGAGGCTCGCAAGAAGCAGCGGATGCTTCTGGCAGGCGTGGCGACCATCGGCGTGGTAGCCTCCAGCTTCTGGATCTTCGGCGGCAGCGACAAAAAGAACGCGCTCGATCCCAACAAGGGCGAGACGGTGAAGGTGTCGACCAACGACATGGTGAACCGCAACCTGTCCGAGCAGGAGTGGATGGCGCTCTCGGAAAACCGCCAGCAGAGCACCGAAAACCAGCTTAGGTCGGTCGATCACACCAACGCCAGGGTCGCGCAGCTTTCCGAGCAGCTCGAAGCGATGAAGGCGCAGAACCAGTCCATGTCCACGGACGGCCAGCGCGTCGTTAGCGCTTATCAGGCCGAGAACGAGCAGCTTCGTCGTCAGATCAACGAACGGGCAAGCCCCTCCGCCCCAGTGCCGGGCCCTGCAGCCATGTATGGGCCCGGCATGCCTACGTATCAGCGACCAGATGGTTCGAGCGCCGGTGGACCGGCCGTGCCCGGTTCTCAAAATGGCATGGGCCGTTCTAGCGAAGTCAAAATGGTGTCCTTCACCAGCGGGAACTCGGGCAACGCTTTAAAGGTGGACAAAGGCTCGACGGTCTACACCGACAGTCCCAACTACCTTCCGCCCAACAGCTTCGCTTCGGCGCGGGTTATCGTCGGCGTTGATGCTGCCGCCGGCGTCGGCAGCCAGACTGATCCGCTGCCTGTCGTCCTGCGCGTGACCGGCCCTGCCCGGTCGGTCTTGCAAAACGGAAAACTCCTCACGACTAAAATCCAGGGCTGCCTCATCAACGGCGCCGCGCGCGGCGAACTCTCCAGCGAGAAGATCTACGTCAAGCTGCAGAAGATGACCTGCCCGCAGCCTGGAGGTCGCTACGCGGTCTCCGAGGTCAAAGGCTTTATCGCCTTCGGCGGCAAGACCGGCGTGCGCGGCCGGGTTGTGAGCCGCGAAGGCGGGCTTGTCAGCCAGGCCTTCATAGCGGGTCTTGTCGGCGGCTTTGGTCGCGGTTTTGCCGCCAATTCCAACAACGCGCTCAATCAGCCCAACATCATCGTCGATGGCAAGCGCCAGGACCTGTCGATGGGAGACATCGCCAAGGGCGGCCTCGGCGAAGGCGTCGCCCAGACCGGCGACATGGTCTCCAAGTACCTGATCGAGCGCGCCGAGCAATACCAGCCCGTCATCGAGATGCCAACCGGCGTCGATGTCGAGATCGTCTTCCTGGAGGGTGTATATGTCCGAAACTGAGATCGGGACGGCGGTCAAGGCCGGCCCCCCCGGCAAGTGGCATCAGCGGCTTGCGCTTCGTCTGCCGGCCTATTGCGCGCTTGCCGGCCTTGCCGGCTTCGGTGCGGTTGCCGGTGCGTCCTATGCGAAGGATTTCATTCAGCCGCCCGCCAGGAGCGTCGGCGAGCTGCTCAAGGCACGCCTTCCCAAGACCAAAGTCACCAGCGTCAATTGCGACAAGGTCGACGGCATGTGTGAAGTGACGGCGGAGAGCAACCTGTTCTACATCGATCGCAGCGCGCGGTATCTGATCATCGGCCGCGTCTACGACATGGAGACGCGCCAAGACCTGACCGCGACGCGCCTGCTCGAGATGAACCCTGACATGCTCGTTGGTGGTTCGGCGAAGGCGAACGCGGCCAGCGATAGCAACGATCCGCCCGCCATGGCTTCGAGGCAAAGCGCGCCGCAGCCCGAGCCAGGTCCGGCAAGGAAGCTGCCGGTCAGTATGCTTTCCCCGGCCGGCTCCATCGTGTGGGGCAATGTTTCGGGCAAGACTGTCACGGTATTCAGCGACTTTCGCTGCAGCTATTGCCGGGCTCTTAGCGAAACCCTCAAATCGATGAACGTGCGCGTCGTCGAGCGGCCGATCTCGGTGCTCGGCAGCCGGGATATCGCCAATCAGGTGTACTGCGCGAAGAACCGCGAGAAGGCGCTCCACGAGGCCTATTCGGGCTCGCCGGTGAAGGGCAGCGGTCCGTGCGATACCTCGGGCCTCAATGCCAACGAAGCCTTTGCACGCAAGCACGGGCTTGGCGGCACGCCGGTCATCGTGCGCGAGGACGGCGAGATGATCGAGGGCTACCGGCCGCGCGAGTTCCTCGCCAACTGGCTGGCGGGAGGCAAGTCATGAGCGACGCCAAGTTCCTGCTTGCCGGCCTGCTGGCGGGCACCGCTGGTCTGTCGGGCTGCACGTCGCTTGGCGGCAATGTGAAAGGCGACTTCACTTGCAAGGCCCCCGACGGCATCTGCGCCCCCAGTTCGATGATCGACGATCGCGCGCTGGCGATGATCTCGAGGGAAGACGGTGACCGTCTGATCCAGCCTGCCGGGCCCTATGCTGAGCCGCCGACCGAAGGCCGTGGCTACCAGAATGTTGCAGCCCCTGCCCGCACCCGCGAGCGCGTGCTGCGCATCGTTTTCCCGGCGCAGATCGATGTTGCCGGCCGGCTTCATGAGCAGTCCGCTGTCCACGCTGTCGTCGAGCAGGGTGAGTGGAGCCAGGCGCTGGCAGGGAACGCCGTCGCCTCAACGCCAGACCAGGTCGCCGCCGCGACCGGAGGTGATACCCTTCTCGCAGCGGTCGAGCGCGCTGAGCCCCCGACGATCGCCTCCGTCGACCCTGATCTTCCCAGCGATGCGGCAGTTGCAGCCGCCCGCATCGATGGCGCGGGTCAAGGAGCTGGGGTTCCTGATCCGATCGGCGACATCAAGGACCAGGTCGCCCGCAAACTCACGACCCCGCTCCGCACACCTTCCAAACAATCGGCGGCGTCTCGCTCAGTGTCGTCGGAGAGCGCCCCTCCTACCAAGCAACCCGCCGCAACGGTGTCCGGTGCTGCCAAGCCGGTGGCACAAGCGCCCGGCTCATCCATCACACCCACCTCACCCGCGCCAGCTGCCCCGGTGGCTGTCGCCGCCAGACCGATGATCTCGGTGCCGGAGCATGCAACCGCATCCGGGATCGCTGCAGTAGCCGCTGTTTCTGCCAATCCTGCGATCCGCAGCGGGCTTGCCCGGGGTGAACCGGAAGCGCGCGCGGCGGCCAAGGAAGCCAACCCGCTGCCGGTCATCGGCGCCTCTTCCTTTCCGGGAGTCCAGCCGTGAACATGCTGCGCAATCTGCTGAACGCGGTCCTCGGCGATGACGAAAAGCCGGAAACGGCACGTCCTGACACGACGGTGCCCCGCCTGGTGCACTGGCTTCCCTACCGCAGCTTCGATCCCAAGACGCACCTGTTCTACAACAGCGCCTCGCGCGGGTTCGTGCTCGAGGCATCGCCGATGCTTGGCGCGACCGAGGCTTCCGCGGAAATCCTGACGCAGTTCCTTTCCGAGGGTATCCCTACGCCGGGCACGCTGCAGTTCCATGGCTGGATGAGCCCGCGCGTCGGTGACCGGCTCTCGCAGTGGTACATGCCGCGCTACATGGCTGGCGGCATTTACGAGCGCATGGCCAAGCACCGCACGGAGTATCTGCTGGACGGGGTGTGGAACTCGCTGTCGACCTCGGCTCCCTTCTGCCTGCGCAATCATCGTCTCGCGATTTCCTACGCGACGCCGGAATCGAGCCGGGTCTCGAACGAAGAGATCATCTCCGTCATGGAGGGGCTGACCTCGGTTCTGGAATCGATGGGCATTCATGCGCGGCCTATGGATCCGGCCGGGCTCATCGCCTGGATCGATGACCTCACCTCCCCAACGACCGCGCCGGGTGACGACACGATCACCTACAACCCGTTCGATTCCATCGCCGACCAGGCGGTGCGCCATGACCTCGAGATCAAGATCGAGCCCGATCGCATCCTGCTGCGCACGGAGCGTTTCCGCCCAACCGGCAAGATCATCGACGACGCCCCCGAGATTGGCGAGATATATCCCGACACCTTCGACGTGCGCTCATTCTCGGTGCGCAACCTGCCGCAGCGCTGGGCGCCGTGGGACATGGCCAAGCTGATCGGGGACATGTTCGCCGACAAGCTGCGCATGCCCTGCCCCGTCTCGACCAACCTGTGCCTCGACTTCCCCGATGCTGAAGCGGAAGGCCAGCGGGCGGGCCGCAAGTTCATGCGCACCACCAGTCTTGCCGATTCCAAGTCGGCGCGCATGCTGCCCCAACTCAAGGATCAGTCGGCGGAGTGGAAGTTCGTCAAGGACGAGCTGCGCCAGGGTCGCAAGCTGGTGCAGGCATTCTACTCGGTCACGACGTTCTCGCCCAAGGGCAAGGGCGACGCCAACGAGCGAGTCCTCAAGTCCGTCTACCGGGCTGCCGGTTGGGACCTGCTCGACGATCGCTATCTGCAGATCCAGGGCCTGCTCGCGGCCATGCCGATGACGATGGCCAACGGCCTGTCGTTCGATCTGAAGAACATGAAGCGCCTGCGCACGGTTCTGACCACGACGGCGGCAAGTCTGGCGCCGCTGCAGGGCGAATATCTGGGGGGCAACAACCCGCACATGATGCTGATCGGCAGGCGCGGCCAGCCCTTCTTCTGGTCGCCGTTCGAGAATACCGCCGGCAACCACAACGTCGCGGTCTTCGGCAAGTCCGGTTCCGGCAAGTCAGTGGCGCTGCAGGAATTGTGCGCGGCGTTATGCGGTGCCGGCGCCAAGGTGGTCGTGATCGACGATGGCCGCTCGTTCGAGCACTCCTCCAAGCTGCAGGGCGGCGCCTTCGTCGAGTTCACGATGTCCTCGGGCTTCTGCATCAACCCGTTCTCGATGATCGACCCGGACATGGCCGAGGCGGACGAGGATTACCTGCTCGACTGCTTCGCCATGCTCAAGTCGATCGTCAACCAGATGGCCCGTCACGTCGACAAGCTCAACGACACCGAGCGCGGGCTGATCGATGGCGCCGTTAATCTGGTGTGGAACGAGAAAGGCCGGGGCGGTTCGATCGACGACGTGATCGAGGCGCTGACCGCCACGGAAAACCCGCTGGGCATCGATCTTGGCATCGCCATGCGCCCGTTCTCGTCGGGCGGCACTTATGGCCGCTTCTTCCAGGGCGAGGTGTCGTTCGAGCTCAAGGCGGACCTGACCGTATTCGAGCTGTCCGACCTGTCCTCGCGCGAGGAACTGCGCTCGGTTGTCCTGACGGCGATCATGTTCATGGCATCGCAGATGATGCGCCGCATCGACCGCTCGATCCCCAAGGCCCTCCTGCTCGATGAAGCGTGGCAGATGCTCAAGGGTGGCTCGATGGCCGACTTCATCGAAGCCTATGCGCGTACCTGCCGTAAGTACGGCGCCTCGCTGGTCACCGCGACGCAAAGCCTCAACGACTACTACAAGTCGGATGGGTCCAAGGCGGCGCTGGAGAACAGCGACTGGTTCATGATCCTGCAGCAGAAGGCAGAGACGATCGCGGACTTCAAGAAACATGATCGCTTCGAGATGGACGACTACACCGATGCCCTGCTCCGTTCGCTCAAGCGTAACGGCGTCGAATATTCGGACGTCATGATCAAGGGGCCCGACACGCTGACGGTCGGCCGTCTCGTTCTCGATCCCTATTCCGGCACGGTCTACTCGTCCTCCCCCCGCACCTTCGCGCAGATTCATGAGCTGCTCGGCCAGGGCCTGACTATGGAAGAGGCGATCGAGCGGGTCGCCTTCCCGAATAATCCCGAGAAGTGGGGCGCCAGTGAAGGCGTTCCCATGGCGGCGGAGTGACCCCGGTGGCTGCACTTCCCATCAAGCCGGCCGCCTCCTTCGACTATGGTTTCCTGCTTTACGCAGCGCTCCACATCCTGGGCTTTCTCGCGGTCACCCTGCTCATGACCTGGGGTGTCATGGTGCTCTTCTTCCTCGCGATCGGCGGCTTCAGCCTCGATGGCATGATGCACCAGCTCGCCAATCTCTCCGGGCGCTACATCGCCGCCGATGCCGCCCGGACCGGCCAGTTCAAACTCATCCTCGGCGCCGTCCAGCTGGTTGTCTCCGCCGCCATCATCTTTTTCCGGCGTCACGCGATCCTGCCGCATGGGCGTGAATGCCTGGAGCAAGGCGCATGACCGATACGATCGAAACCCCTGTCGTCGATACACCGGCTGATGCTGCACAGCTGGCTGGCGAGGGCGTAGCCACGCCCAAGGCAAATGGCATCGTCTTCGCGGGCTACACCGCCCCGCAGCTGGTCCTTGGCGTCGCCCTCATCGCGGTGCTGATCTGGGGAATGTGGGTCACGCGCGCGCTCACCGCCCCGCCCCAACGCATCGTCAAGGCGAACCTCTCGGGCATCGTCGGCGATTACGTGCAGGCGCAGGCCCGCAGCGCCACCCCGCCCGATCAGGTGCAGGAGCAGATGCGCGCGTTCATGACCTCGCTCGACACCGAGCTGCAGCGCCGCGGTGCTGACGGCCAGGTCGTGCTCGTGGGAGAGGCGGTGCTGTCCAAGAGCGTCCCGGACATCACGCCCGACATCCTGACGGCGGTATATGCCTCGGGCGTCAAGCGGCCCCTGCCCGCCACGCCGCGGCAGATGAACCAGATGCTGCAGGGCGGCGTCCCGGGTCCGATCCCGCAGGTGCCGACCACGGCACCCGCTCCCGCGCCTGCCCAGGTGTCTGCGGGCGAGAATCCGTTTGCACCGGCTCCTGCAGCTGGAGGCCCTACTTTCGATCCGGGCATGGCCGGCGCCAGTGTCTCCAGTTTCGGAGGCCTCAATGGCGCAGGCGGCCAGTGATCTCTCCAAGGAGGATCTGCATATGGGCGATCAGCCGCGCGCCGGTTGGAGGCCGAACAAGCGTCTCTGGGGTACGCTCGGCCTCTTCATCGCCGGCGGCTGCGTCCTGAACGCCATCTCCGATTGGCGGGACACTCACGCCCTGCTTATCAACGCTTCGGAATCGCTGCCCAATTGGGCCTTCGTCATCCACAAGACCACCCGGCCGCAGCGCGGGGAATATGTGTTCTTCGTGCCGCCGGCCAATGCGCTGGGCATCCGCCATTTTGGCGCGAAGAAGCAGATGTTCGGCAAGATTGTCTATGGGATGCCGGGCGATACGGTCGTGCATCGCGGCGCCGAGGTGCTTGTGAACGGCCGCATAGTGTCGCGCATGAAGCCGCTGACCCGGATGGGCGAGACGCTGGCACCCGGTCCTACCGGTGTCATCCCTGCTGATTGCTATTACGTCGGCACGCCGCACAAGGATGGCTTTGATAGCCGCTATGCCGCGATCGGCTACGCCTGCTCCAAAAAGATCGTCGGTGTCGGGAAGCCGATCCTGTGAGGCGCGCGGTCGAGACCTTCGCGCTGGTGGCGCTTTGCTCACTCACCATGTCGTCGACTGGCAGCGCCAGCGTTCATGGCGTCGCGGGGCAGACTTTCCCGATCATCGAGCCCGATCTTCTCGCGACCATCGAGCAGAAGCTGATGCGCCTGCAGGAGTCCGGTGGTATCGACCGCATGAATGCCGAGTTCGCGCGCCGCGCTGAGCAGCGCGTGCGCCGGCCGATGCCCGTCGGCGGCATCACCGCCGCCACCCAGCTTCGCGAATGGGCCTACGATCCAACGATAGTCATCGAGAAGGACGTGCGTGACCAGAAGGGCAATGCAATCGCCCGCGCCGGCCAAACCGTTAACCCGCTCGACTTCGTGGCGATGCACCAGGCGCTGGTCTTCGTCGACGGTGACGACAAGGCGCAGATGGACTGGGCCACCGGGACTTACTCGGACCTGAAGGCCAAGATCATTCTCGTGAACGGCTCGCCGATCGAGGAAATGACCGCCCGCAAGCGCCGCTTCTACTTCGACCAGGAAGGCCGGCTTACCGCCAAATTCGGCATTCGCCACACGCCGGCCGTGGCCTCCCAGTTCGGCAAGTTCGTCAAGCTAACCGAAGTGGACTTGTCCAAGCTCAAGCCGAAAGGACCGCTGTGATGCCGCTGTGGGTGGACCTGCTGCGCACGCCGATGGCGGCGCCCGAGACCGCAATGCTGCGCTCCATGCGCCGCTCGTTCCAGATGCTGTGCATCGCCTGTGCCATCTGCGTGGCGCTGGTCTCGCCGCTCACAGCTCTGCTGGGACGCGCCGCGCCGGTCGGCATCGCCGGCCTGCTGCTGACGACGGCGATCTACACCGGGCTCTATGGGTTTCGGAAGATTCGGGCCGATGAGGCGTTCCTCGCCGCCGCAAGCTCGGACGAACATCCATGAAGGCGCTGCGCCTGCTGGCCATCGTCCTGGTGGCTTTTGTCACGACGGCGGTGTTCGCCCCACGCGCGGAGGCGCAGTCGCGCTGCACCGGCAAGTTCGTCAATCCGATCACCGATGTGTGCTGGTCGTGCCTCTTCCCGCTCTCGATCGGCGCGCTGAAGATCTGGCCGAGCACGCGCCCGGACACCAACAACCCTTCACTTCCTGTTTGCGCCTGCGGCAGCCCCATGCCTCGCATCGGCATTTCTTCAGGCTTCTGGGAGCCAGTCCGCCTTGCCGATGTCACCGTGAAGCCGTGGTGCTTCGTGAACCTGGGGGGCATGAAGATCGCGCCGGGTTTCGACATCGGCCAGGGCCAGTTCGAGGGCCCTTCGCAGATCGGCGGCAAGGCGCAGAACTCGTCGAAGTGGCACGTCCACTGGTACGTTTATCCGCTGCTCTACTGGATGGAAATCCTGACGGATTTCCTCTGCTTCGAGCAGGCCAGCTTCGATATCGCCTACATGACCGAGGTCGATCCGCTCTGGCAGGACGACACCCTGTCCGCGCTCATCAATCCCGAAGCCATCATCTTCGCAAACCCGATCGCGCAGGCCGCCTGTGCCGGCGACTGCATCGCATCGACCGTGGGCCTGCCGCTCGATGCCACTTTCTGGTGCGCCGGCTGTCAGGGTCCAATGTATCCCCTCAACGGCAACGTCGCGGCTTCCATCGGCCATGTTCAGGCCTCGCGCCTCGCTCTGGCCCGCTTCACCTTCAAGATGCACCGTCAGGGCCTCGCCTGGGGCACGATGGGAGCCAAGGGCCTGTGCGAGAAGTACCTGATGCCGGTGCTCAAGAAGCAGCAGTACCGGATCCAGATGACCAATCCGCTCCCAACGGTCAGCGGCAAGGCCGCCTGCTCGCCGATCGGCGCTTCGACCATGCCGCCACAGGCCGGCCGCGCCTTCCCCGTCCAGGGCGAAGATATGGGCTACCTCATGTGGCGCAAACGCAATTGCTGCGTTCTTTAGGAGGGTTATGCCGATGCGACGTATGACTATGATTGTCGCGGCCCTTGCCGGTGTTGCAGCCATCCAGGCCGTTGCGCAGAACGTGGACGGCTTGGATATCGAAGCAATCCGGCAGCGCTCCACTACCCTGAAGGAGGATGCTGAGACTTTCGTGAACCATGTGAAGGGCCGAGGCGATGCCTTCCGCGACGAAGCGCTCGCGGTCCAGAAGACCGGCACTGACAGTCTGGTCGAGCTTGCGAAAGCGGACTTGCCGATGAACGGCGCCAAGACCGACAAGGGTCACATCGATTTCGACGAGATCATTAAGGGCGCCGCCCAGAATGTAGCCGGCACCAAGGGCGATGCGCCGCAGCTGATAGTCTTCGCCAGCCTGTCGATTCCGCCCAAGGCGCTGCGCCGGCTAATTGGTGATGCGTCGCGTGCCGGCGGCATCGTCGTATTCCGCGGCTTCCCGAACAACTCCATGAAGGCCTTCAGCGCGACGCTGGGCAAGGTCGTGAACGAACAGGACCAGCTCGCCAATGTCGGCATCGATCCGCGTCTGTTCCGCGCCTTCGATGTGCAGGCGGTGCCGACCTATGTGGCGGTCTCGTCCGAATTCGACCTGTGCTCCGGCTTCAAGTGCAAGACCGCCCTGCCCCCGCATGACCGGATGAGCGGCAACGTCTCGATCAAATATGTGCTCGAGACATTCGTGGATTCCCATGGCCCCGGTGCCGGTGTCGCAGCCGTCGCCTTGCGCAATCTGGAAAAGGCCAGCTGAGATGCGGCGTCTTGCCGCCCCGCTCCTGTTGTCGCTGGTGTTCGCCGGCGCCGGCGCCGTTCTTGCACAAACCACCGTCGACCAGGCCCGGGAAGAGGGTAAAACCATGGGAAAGGAGCTTCGCGCCAACGATGCCCTCGTCCCGAACGCCGGCATGGCCGAGCAGGTTCCGGGCTACGCCGGCACGGACCTGCCCGAAAGCGCGTATTTCGATGATCCCGACAAGCTGGCGGCCGATGGCGGCGCGCAGGCGGCCGGCGATGACGCTTTCGCGACGGCAATTGACCGCAAACAAACCCGCGCAACGTTCGACCCCAACGAAATCCTGGCGACGACCGCGCGCGCGACCGCGATCGAGGGCAACCCGGATACTTATCTGCAGGGCGAACAGCTTGGCGGTTCCTCCGGGTCCTGCACGCCGCTCCCGCCTGGCGGCGGAAACATCAGCTATTATGAGGCGACCTGTAACTACGGCTCGAAGCTGGAGCAGACGAGCCAGACCTGCAAGTCGACGCTTTCTGTCGATGTGCAGCGGGTTACGACTTACGTATACTACACTTCGGTTGCCGCCAGTGTGTATGTCAAACGCTCCAGCCTCAACGATGAGATCGCAGCCGGAACCTGCAAAGATGTCGGAACGGTTCCGTACTGCGATAACATGGGAGTCTATGGGGGGACGGCCGCAAGCAGTTGCCGGAACTCGGACTACGTCACCGAGAAAATTGAATGTACTGCCGAGGCGAGTACGACCGGACACAGCTTTGGTGGCCTTTTCTCCTGGCCTGGTATCGCGGTCGCTACAAACAAGCCCTGGATGGCGATGTCGGAGACCACCCTCCCCCCGGTCATCACCCGCAACAATGGCGCGTGCACAGCTGCAAACGACGCGCAATGTACCCTTCAAAGTAGCGAGGTCTGCACCGACAACGATCCCGTGACACGGGTTATCAATGGCGTGCCGGTGACCCAGCCCTGCTGGGCCTGGCAAAGCACCTACCAATGCAACACGATCACCCAGGGCAACGACTGCGGTGACCTCGATAGCAATGCCCAGTGCACTTACGCTCGCGATGAGTGCATCGATGATGAGGAAGACCCGAGCTACGATCCCAGCACCTGCAAGGTCAGCCAGAAGGTATATCACTGCCCGGTTCCCGTCACCGCCGACCCTGGCCCGAAGCAGTATGTTTGCGGCAATGACGTCTACTGTGTGAATGGTGATTGCGAGACGATCGAGCGCGAGGCGTCGACCGAGTTCAAGGACGCGCTCGTCGCCCTCCACTCGCTCGACCAGGCCGGCACGGAGTTCAACGAGGAGAACTTCACGGTGTTCTCCGGCACCCGCGAGACCTGCCACAAGCCGGTCTTCGGTCTGATCAATTGCTGTGCCGGCAAGGTTTCCGGCGCGCTTACCGCAGGCGTCGGCGCCGCTGCGATTGCCGGTGGACCTACGGCGATCGCCGCGATCGCCACGCCGTTCCTGACGATGTTCCTGTGCTCCACCGAAGAGAAGATGCTCGATATCAAGGATCGCATGGGGTTCTGCCACAAGGTCGGAACCTACTGCTCGTCTAGCATCCTGGGCGTCTGCCAAGCCAAGAAGTCCGCGTACTGCTGCTTCGAGAGCAAGCTCTCGCGCATCCTGCAGGAGCAGGGTCGCCTCCAGCTGAACAAGCCCTGGGGGAAGCCCAAGAAGGAGCAATGCGAGGGCTTCACGATCGACGAGTTCAGCCGGCTCGACCTGTCGGTAATGGATTTCACGGAAGTCTATTCCGAGTTCATCGACGCGGCGAAACTCCCCGATGAGGTCAGCACACTGGCCGATATCCAAACCAAGATACAAGGGTATTATGACCTCCACGCCAGCCAGTGACGCCGGCCGGGCCGGCGCCCCGTTCCGTGCCCGGAACCGTGCATCATCGACATGTCGGTTCTCGACCTCGCGATCTTCATGCGGGTCCACCGCTCGAACCGGGTTTCATTCGCTGGCGAAGTGTCCGCCGCGATCAGCAACTGGTTCGCATGCACGGTGAATCCGATCGAGATCGAGCAGGGCTTCCGCCGGATGCTCGAGCGGGGCTGGCTCATGCGCCAGGGCAAGGGTGTCCGGTCGACGATCGCCGGCCGAAGGCATGGCCGAACGCACCTGCGGGGGCTGGTGCGCATGGATGGATCAGGGCACCCGCATGCAGGGCGTCGCCCGCATGATGAATGTGCTGAACCTCGCCATGATCAAACTTGATGGGGATTGTGAAAATGACGGTGAAGACCATGAAACGTGATGCGCCGGCAAATCGGCTGCGCAATCATCTGACACACTGTGTATCCATGCTGCTGGCGGCGGCGCCCTCGCTTCCGACGCCGGCAATGGCGCAGGACCTCGGCGGTTCAAGGATCGCAGCGCCGGACGACGAATACCGGGGCGGCGACTTCTATTGCGGTGAGCGCAGGTTGGGCCAGTGGTTCTACTGCGAAAAGCCCAAGCCCAAGCCGGCCGAGCCCCAGACGGCAGCGCCAGCCAAATCAGCGAGCGAACGCATGGCGGCGATCGGCAAGGAACTGGACGAACTCAAGGCGCGCGCCATCCTCGAACCGACAGAGGAAAACGTGATCGCCTACGTCCGCTTCCAGCGCGAGCAACTGGACCGGGCCTCCACGTTCTCCGACACCTGGCAGCGGGCGCTGTGGCAGAACCCCGAGATCGACTACACGCTACAGCGGCCGGTCTCAACAGTGGCCAAGCGCGCCTGGTCCGACAACCGCACCGCTGATCGTGACCAGGTGCTGGCCAATCTCGGCCAGCGCTACGGCATGTTCTATTTCTTCGCGCAGGGCTGCGGCGCCTGCGAAATCTTCGCGCCGATACTGCTCTCGGTGGCGCAGAGCCACCGCATGGCAGTGATGGCTGTCTCGATGGATGGCGGGCCGAGCCGAGACTTCCCCGATTATGTCGTCGATTCCGGACAGCGCGCGCGGATGGGCGTTCCCGGCAATGCGACGCCGGCGCTGGTCCTCTTCGACACCGCCACGCGCAAGACCGTGCCGATCGGCTTTGGAATCATGTCCGCCGACGACATCATCGAGCGCATCTACATGCTCACCAACACCAAGGTCGGGAGTGACTACTGATGTCCCACACCATGGCTCACCCGCACCCACATCTGTCGCCCCGAGCCCCTCGCCCTTCTCACTCCCGCGCATTCGTTCGGCGGCTTGCCGCCGGCGCCATGGTCCTCGCCGCCTCGAGCATGGTGCCGGCAGGAATCGCCAGGGCTGATGTCGCCGGGCAAATGAACTCGTTCTTCAACGATACCGGCGGCGCCGCGAACGTGACCGGCCCTTCTGCCTACCAGGGCCAGTCCGCGGGCTATTATTCGATGGGCAACGTCTGGACCCGCTATCCGCAGAAGAGCGTCCAGCCTTTCAATCTGCAGCTGCCGAGTGCTCGTGCCGGCTGCGGCGGTATCGATCTATTCTCGGGGTCGTTCTCGTTCATCAACGCCTCCGAGATGGTGGCGCTCCTAAAGGCGACCGCCAACAATGCGCTTGGCTTCGCTTTCAAGCTGGCGATCGACAGCGTCTCCCCGGAAATCGGCAAGATCATGGGAGAGTTCGCGCAGGCCGCGCAGCAGATGAACCAGATGAATATCTCGTCCTGCGAAGCCGCACAGGGCCTGGTGGGCGCAGTCTGGCCCAAGATGACGGGTGCGCGATCGACGATCTGCGCCTCCGTTGGCAACAGCCAGGGCGTATTCTCCGACTGGGCGCGCTCGCGCCAGGGTTGCGGCGCCGATGGCCAGATCGATGATGTGCTGGCCGGCAACAACGATCCCAGGATGGACGATCACATTCCCGGGTCGCCCCGAAACTATACGTGGGCTGCGATCAAGCGTTCGAACAAGTTCGGGTCCTACGACAAGGGCTTTTCCGAATATCTGATGACCGTGGTCGGGACGATCATCACGAACCCGAAAGCCGCTGACGGCGCCTCGATCCAGTACCTAGGCCCGGCCGAAGATGCGGTGGTCACCGCCCTCCTCGATGGCACCCAAAACGGTAACACCGTCAAGGTCCTCACTTGTGACGAGGACGAGCAGTGCCTCAACGTAACAGAATCCAATCTGAGCATTCCGACCAGCTCGGCGCTGCGCCCCCGCGTGAAGGCGATGATCGATTCCATGCAGGACAAGATCCGCACCGACAGCGCCTTGAGCAACGCGGAGCAGCAGCTTCTTAATATGACCAGCGTGCCGCTCTACAAGATTCTGACCGTCCAGGCCCTTGCCCATCAATCGTTCGATGTGGGCGATTCCGATGCGCTGGCCGAGATCGTCGCTGTGAACCTGCTAAGCTCCATGATCGAGAACATGCTGGACCGTATCAGCCAGGCGGAGGTGCATTTCCAGCCTGCGGACCAGTCCACCGCGGAGACCTGGCGCCGGCAGCTGGGCGAGGCGCGGCAAAAGTATGGTCAGCGCGATATCAAGCTGAAGAACACCCTCAACATGACGATCGCGCTCATCAACAAGTCCGTCATGCTGGAGTCGACCCTGCAGAACACGATGTCGCCGGGCATGGCGGCGTCGCTGAATTTCACCCGCGGGCTCAACGCACAGGGCCTCAACTAAGCGGCGGAGACGCATCATGGTCGAGGTCTTCACGATCGGCGGCGGCGAGTACATCGTCAACACCTTCAACGCCGTCGCTGCCTGGACAGGTGGCGGCGGCTACAAGTCGCTCATCAAGGTCATGTTGGTAATTGGCCTGATCTACGCTCTGCTCTCGGTGGCCTTCACCATGAACTTCCGCGCCTGGATAAACTGGTTTTCGGGTTCCACGCTCATCTACATGTGCTTGATGGTTCCCACCGTCGACGTGAAAGTCACGGACCGGGTCAATCCCTCCCTTGCGCCGGCCACCGTCGCCAACGTGCCGCTAGGGCTTGGCGCGATCGCCAGCTTCACCAGCCAGGTCGGTGACTGGTTGACCCGCACGGCCGAGACCGTGTTCGTGATGCCGAGCCAGCTCAATTACAGCACCAACGGCATAATATATGGGGCGCGGCTGTTCGACCAGACGCGCAATTTCCAGATCCGCGATGCCGAGTTCGCCACCAACCTGCAGGCGCATTTCAAGCAATGCGTGTTCGGTGACATCCTCCTGTACCGCAAGTCACTGACCGATCTGGCCCAGTCCAAGGATCTGTGGACCGACATTGGACCCGGCTCAGAGGCGCGCGCCCAGCCCTGGTTGGATCGGTCGGGCGGCACAGTGACCAGCAGCATCATCACGTGCCGGAACGCCTACAACGCGCTCTCTGGTCAGTGGGCCTCGATGATCGATGCGGCGACGCCGTTCTGGGCCAAGGAAGCCTACCCGAAGCTATCGACGGCGCAGGCGGCGGCCAAGCTGCGCCAGGACGTGCCGATCGCCAATACGGCTTTCACGGCGGCCACGTCGGATTACACCGGCACTATGCGGCAGACCACGGCGATAAACGCCTTCATGCAAGCCCGCGACGGCATGGCCGGCAGCACCGCGAATGCTTCGATCGACACTTTCGCGACGACTCGCGCCGATATTCAGGCGCGCAACACGTACAACTCGATCGCGCAGCAAGCGATGTCTTGGGTCCCGATCCTCAACAACGTGCTGACCGTTGTCTTTTACGCCATGTTCCCGGTGATTTTCCCGCTGTTTCTGATGCCCCAGACCGGCGTTTCCGCGCTCAAGGGGTATTTGACCGGGTTCTTTTATCTGGCAGCCTGGGGTCCGCTTTACGTCATCCTCCATATGATCTGCATGACGCGGGCGACGACGGCCGCGACTGGTGTTGCGGAAGGGGGAATGTCGCTGGGGACCTATGCCGGGATCGGCGCTGTCAACGGCGAGACGGCGACGATTGCAGGGTTCATGCTGATGAGCGTGCCCTTCATCGCCGGGGGCCTGGCCAAGGGGGCGATGGGAATTTCCGGGCAGGCTACCTCGATGCTGGCGCCGGCGCAGAACGCGGCCGAAGCGGCGGCGGTGGAGCAAACCACGGGGAATTATTCCTACGGGAACACCAGCTTTGCCAACTCCACGTCGAACATGCGGCAGACCAGTCAATGGTCGGATGCCCCGTCCTACTCAACTGGTGCCGCTGCGTTCAGCTCGCGTTTCGACAATGGCGCAGTTGCTTCCAGTTATGGCAGCGGCGATTCCGTGTTTGACACCACGGGCGCGATGTCTCGGCTTTCGTTCGTACCGACGATGACCACGGGATATGTTGCTGAGCAGCGGCAGCAACTGAGCGAAGTGCAACGCGAGATCCGCAGCCTCGAGCGCGGCGAAGGACATACGGTCTCTGCAAGCTCCACAAATCGCGGCGTCGTAGGCCGCTCTACCGATGTCACGAGTGGGACTGAAACCGGCAGTGGTTCCCAGTCTGGAACCCAACTCGATTTGTTTGACCGCAGGACCAATTCTGATTTCGCCGGACTCGACTCCCGGAGTAGCATTTCACAGTCCAACCGGGTGACGGATGCAACAAACCGGTCCGCCGAGACGATGGACAACGCGACCGCTGGGCTGAGAACTGGCGGGGCTAGTGGTCGAGGTAACAGTGGTGGAACGGGGAGAAAAGGAAAGGTAGGCTTGCCGACCGATGCAACTGTTTCACGGTCGCAGACCATCCAGCAGGCAAGTCGCCTAGCGCATAACGCCGAGCGCACAAGGAATGTGGATGAAAGTTCAAGCACCTCCGACGGCAATCGAAGCGATCATTCGAATGGTAGCAATGCGAGCACCTCGGAGGGTAGTTATGAACGGGGAGGTATCTTCAGCCGCAGCTCCTCATCATCCACATCATCGGTTAGCCACGAAAATGCGCTAAGCGATGCCTATTCATGGGACGAGCGGCTTCGCGAATTGCAAGAGCTTTCCAATCAGCTATCCAATGACATTAGCTACGCTGAGTCACATGGCATGCAGATGAGCGAAAATATGAGCCAGGAGTTGGCACAATGGTACCGCCGGGAAGCGGCGGAAAATCCCGGCCTCAATGCGCCTGGCTTACACGAGGTGAAATTTACGGCCCTTCAACGCCAAGTCCGCGATCAAATGGTGGCCAAATTCCTCGAGCAACATCGGCAGAAAATTTGGGATCAAGTCGGCCGCCGAATGGATCGATCTGGCTTGCATGAGATTGTTCCGCCACATGTTTCCGCAAGCGATGCAAGAGTCAGAGGAATGTATCATCCTCCCGGTATTGGCGGCGTTCCACACTTTGCGTCGGCAGGAGATGGCTCATCGACAAAAGCGCGCATAAAGAGCGGCGAAGCTGAGCTACAAGGCGCTGCGCAAGCGAGACAGGCAATGCGTGCGGGCAGTGTCACCGCAGGATCAGAAGTCCGATCTGAAGTCGATAAACAGCTGAATAAAGGATTCTTCAGCGAGCCCGAGCTACGAAAATGATTTAGAGGAAAAATATAAGCCAGCTCGCGAACAGGCATGCCACGAGGAAGCTGAGAAAATATCCGATACTCTCTCCTATGGTGAATTCGCGGACCTCATGCCATTCGGCGTCACACTCAGTGTCATCAAAGGGTTTGGGTACAGATAGCGGCCCTCCTTCGCGATCTCGAGTAGCACTATATATAGTGAAGTCAGTTTCGAACATGGTGATATACCTTTCAACGATTGTTGCAAAATGGATGAACTTTTGCAATAATCGTTGCCATATTTACGGATTAAATGACAAACCATTCTACATGGGCCTCTTTGTATAATCTGTCTTTCAGCCGTTTAGATTTGCCACAGATTACATCTTGCCTCTTGTGAGAAACAGCGTTCCTCAAACTGCTATCTTCCCTGGGTCGTACGGACTCTGGAGCCCGACTATCTCACAGTAACATCCGCGCATCCAAAAATCGATGTGGCCTGGATCGAGAATTGTGATCATCAGCTCGGGGGGAAGTGCCGATACAGGCTCATTGGGATTGCACGTTACCGCGGTGAAGCCATTGCCCCCCTCTGTCCGCCGCCAAATAAGGCAACCGCCAAGGCGGGACCATTGATCACGCGAAACCACATCTCCCCTTTCAACAGAGGCCTTCTATCTGCCAGATTGCGCTTGGCCGCTGTGAACTCGCAAAATTAGGCGAGCGCCACGCGACATCGATTCTCGGGCTTCTCTGCCTGCGCCGTGGTGAAGTCCTAGCTGGCGCACATTCGTCATTGGCCGCACCGCCCTCCCGACTAGCACATCCCATGTGATAATATATCCCGAACGCTTGCTACTTTTCTCGGATTCCGTAGCCCCGGCTCTTCGGACGCCGCTACAGGATCTAAGCGATTATCCGGGGCCGCGCGGTGAACAGTTCAGCCCCCGAACCACAGCGTTTCGGGCTCACCGCGCACGCCCGCTCGACTACACATGCTGCCTAGCCTGCTTGGACCCCTTTGGCGTAAAGGGCCCGTGGGTGCCAATCACTGGATCGAGATCAGGCACCGCCAGCGACGCGATCCGCGCCAGCGCTTCTAATGAAGGCGCATCGCGGCAGACGTCCCAATCCTGACCGTGCGGGTAAGCACCGACGACCCGGAAATCGTCGGTCGCCTCAACGCGGCAGTGTCCGGTACCGACCGGAAGAACCAGCGCATCTCCCGCAGCGAGCTCGACAAGGCGACCGCCTGGTCCGCCCAGCATGAGCTTTGCCGAGCCGCTGAACGCGCCCAGGACTTCGTGCGCAGTCGAATGGTAGTGGTGGTAGTCAAAGACAGTGTCGCGCCACTGCGGGAGCCAGCCGTTAGCCTCGAACAAGGTTTCGAATGCCGCTGCCGCGACATCCCGCTTCTGCTCGGCGGCCTGCCGGTAAACCACGATCGGAAGCCTGGCATTGTTGGGTACCCAATCGTTCTGATCCAACTGGAACTGGTGTGTTTCCATCACGAGGTACCTTTTGTTACCGGGCGCCGGATAAACGCCTTTTGAGCACTTTGTGTTCACGAGAGCGCGTGATCACCGATTTGTCCCACCTCAGCCTCCAGGCCTACCT
>Ga0247734_1000101_pt1 | contig 78131 bp, 65 predicted proteins | sample UWRJL103311B2_FD_180933 | JGI IMG/M metagenome (GOLD analysis project Ga0247734, IMG submission 180933) | Plant litter microbial communities from Arlington Agricultural Research Station in Wisconsin, United States - UWRJ-L103-311B-2 | ecosystem: Environmental > Terrestrial > Plant litter >... | reverse complement strand
ATTTAAGCTTTCAAACTAACTTTCAGTTTGACAGATTTCCAATAGTATTTAGAGTCACGTTACTAACCTCAGCACGTACCACGACTCAAGTAAGTATCTGACTCGGGTGTACTAAGTTCATTTTAAGGCTGACTCGAGCGAATTAAGTTCGCGCGTGAAGGTTTGAATCGAATGTATTTAAATCTTGAACCTGATTGGCGGTTCGGGAGCATGTATGCGCTTCAATAAGTTCCATTACATCTCGCCAAATGGTTTCAATTAATCGTACTATCGATATGGTATCCTCTAGCAAAGACCGAGATGCAAACCGGCGCTTCTCTCAAGTGGATCTTGTAAACTCAATATTTCATTCAAGCTTGCTGCCCAGTATTCTCGCTACCACGAATCGATGAAATAGGACGGGTATGGCACAATGGTCCATTCACCCTCGCCGACATAAAGCCAAGGGCCATAAAGTCTCTTGGACAACAATTCGCCACTAAAAGTGAATACAACAGAAAAAAATCCAAAGAAAACCCCCCCAAAAATTGAGGGATCTGTGTGGTGCTTCAACAATTTCATCATACTCATATCTGACAGTACTCGAGTTATTCAACGTTACATTCAAATCAATTATCGTAAAATCTCACATGGTTCCAATAGACATGACATGTATCCTACCCAGGTCTGATGTGATATTGTTCGTCTATTGAAAAGGACGTATGTTAGCTTAAAACTCTAACTCATATCTGTGACGGTCCTTGATGATCTCAATTTCCTGCAGGTTGCAACAGAGCTCGAGTAGACTACTTTGAATATGGCATTGGCTTCATACGGCACTTGGCATGCAATGGACATCGAAAGCAGAATGTTTGGCAAGCATCGAAACCTTATTCTTCTCCATTTACGTTTTCCCTGACGTTGTCATTCAGTCGATAGCCCTACTCTAGTATATTCGCCAAGACCCCAACATATCAAAAAAGCAGGCACGCATAGCATGGCATATGCAAGCAAGTAGATCCTGAAAATCCCGACGGCTCCTCAACTCCCAATAATTCACTTCGCACCTACTAATAGTGGCCCGAAAAAGCAAAACATACCTATCAGAAAATTTCAACCGCGCTCACCAAAGTATGCAGGACAGGCAGTACAGCGGTTCGGTTAGGAGATCAGCGCTGTACAAACCGGTACAACGTGCATGGGGGCTACGAAGTAGCTAGATGAACGAAAGGTCACGACGTACTGGTGTGTCTAATTGACAAATAGGACCTCATTTCACAATACGAGCAAATATCCTCTTGATAGGAAACGATATCACATTGCTTTTTCCAGGTGTTGACTGATTTAGTGGGACTGTGCTATTGGAAAACCCAAATGATTCTGTGCACCAGGTTGAAATGATATGTATCAAGCGAGAATTTGGGGAAATGATGTGCACTAGGGGATTTTATATGATGATGATCTTCGATAGGCGAGCGCCCCTATTTGCTAAACCAAGGGTGCTCCTTGCGCCACCATGGATTGACCTATGGAATTGAGGGAGGCAGCTCCTTGGAACCTTGGAGGGCTGAGTTGGTGGAAGTGCTGATGGTTGGCTTTCGGGGTATTCTCTCCGAAGAATTGAGAATGATCAGCTACGATGTGCATCATTGTTGCATGGTTGAAGCCAATATTGACCCGCGGTAGCGGAAGCAACATACGATCAATCTATTGATGTAACGGCACTGTGTTACACTTGGGAAAGTCGCTGGTTAGCAGGGTAGCGAGTCGTTCTCAATAGACAGGCGGCTTGTGCAGATTTACCCACTAACATGCAAGTTGCTTAACACGGCAGAGACGAGGTATACACTTTCTTCCCAGCTGCTAGGTGTCTTAGTAGATCGGCGAACCCCCTAGAAACGATCACAAAAGAGGTATTCGTTCCTGAACTCTGACATAAGTACGTACAAAGTGCGCGATTGTTTTATCTTAGGAGTACTTTACCACGGTCAGCGAGATGGTGAATCGAGAGAATAGTTCCGCAGTTAGGTAGATTTGTATAAATAATAGCTTGACACGTTTTACAGTATTCTTTTGATAGGTTTGAATGAAATCACATAGCAGAAAATAAACATGTAGCTTTGAAATGGTTAAAACTAATACCTAACCACTAGAACCAAACATTTCGTTTAGACATGTTTCACACCACTCAAGAGTTCTGTCTTAAATGCCTGCATCTGCCTAGAGCTGTCTGGAGGCCATAAAGACCGGTAGTGTTTCGCCCAGCGACAGTGGTGCGACGGCGCACAAGCTAAGATAGGGGAAACTTACCTGTGGTTCGGTACCCAAGGAACCGGAGATTGAGAGCATGGGAATTTGCTTTCAAGGCTTCCTAGTTCCTATGCTAGGTAACGAGAGCTTATTTGGATCATGGGGACCTTTTTTCTGTAGTTATGGTGTGGCGGTGACGGTTGTATTATCTCCGGCTGGGTCAGAAGGGTCGACTAAGATGCTGGGCTGGGACTCAGGGTCCGGGGTCCGGTGAGGAGTTGTAACGATCAAATAAAATGCCGATTTCTACCCTTTTGAGAACTTGCTATCAAAGAGTACCCCATCTTCTGAACTAGAGTGTTGGGAGGATCAGCGTGTTTGCAGCTCATGGTGTGATGGTTAACAAAAGGGTTCAGGTACCGTCGTTAACTAAGATAGATGTGACCTTGCTCATGACGAACTCTAGAGTCATTTGCTAGTCCGATGAATATGAGATGCAGTTTGTGGCAATGATCTGTTGGCCTGGCATTAACAGTATTGCCATTTTCAAACACAATCATTGGATTTTGAAACCGGGAGAGTATTTCGTGAAGGTTCGAATTTTGAAGTAAGATGTCGGTTCAAAACATTTCCAACGCTGCTACAGTGCAGCACAGATATGAGGTTCAGTGATTAAATGAGGTTTTCAGCTCAATGCTCAAGAAAGTGTTAGGAAGTTATTGTTTTAGCTGTAATTATAGAGACATAGCTTGATCGTACAGTATATACATAAGGTATGCTACTGTGATGTATATGGGTATCTGAGTTTAACAAAAGATATACAAAGTATTAAGATGCTTAATCGCTCCCTGTAGTTCATCTAATCAAAGGAAAGGCGTCTACTCGTAATAAAGATTCCCCCCAATATCGAAACATAAATTTCTCCGCCCTACGCCGAAATGAAGACCGTCTGCCTCCCTTTTTACCGCCCCAAAATGCACGAGAAAAGAACCTTATTTTAACCAAGAAGTGAGGAAAGATGCATGCGGGTGTCCCGGGGTGTCTCGGGCCTGGTATTCAGCTGAAGAGGTGGTAGCTGGACAGGCGTGGGAGGCGCGGTAAGAGGATGGCTCCGCGAATCTTGGGAGTAGTCCCGTGGAGAAGCAGGAACATGATACTCTGGTCTCCGTTGGAGAGAAGGAGAGAGAGCACTGTTGATATACTTCGAATCACCATGATAGCGAGCGAAGTGCTGGACTTGGTTATCCGCCTCTGAAAGGAAGCCACTCTGGGGCCCAAATCGTAACATTGGAAGACTAGGTCTTCGGGAATCAGGTCGAGCATAAGTGCTCAGAGGAGGAAGCTCGATTGCTGGTGAGGTTGCAAAGCGAGGTGAGCCTGCATATGAACCATTGTCGGAAATGAGAGAGGGTGCTCCATCAAAAGACTCTGCTCGAGATGCTTCTGACACAGATGGAGAAGGAAGAGGTGCATCTCGGCTGTGTCGCGGTAAGTAAGCAGTTGATGAAATGGTGAGACCTCGATTTTGGTGTTCTGTCGGTCGAGCAAAAGAGAGTGATTGTGAGCGTTCATCGAAGTTGCTTTGGCAATGAGAAGAGGAAGTTCGGCGACGGAGCACTAGACGTCTCCGTCTATTCATGCTACCATTCCACCAATTCTTCACGGCGTTGTCGCTCCGACCATGAAGTCGTCGAGCAATCTCCGCCCATCTCTTTCCCATCTCCCCTACCAAACGCTCGATCTGAAGCCCCTCCTCGGGAGAGATTGGATCATGGTTGAGTGTGGGTTTTAAGTTTTGGTGATATCTTTCTCGACATTGCTTGGGAGATCGAGATCCGATCAGCTGTGCTATCCGCACCCAGTTTAATGCCCCCTGGGTGTGAACAAGTTGACACAAGTATGCGTCTTCTTGTTGGCTCCAAGGGCCTCGCCGATGTGATGCCATGTCTGTGACGGGTGATGAAGATAGATTGCAAGAGTTATGTCCCAGTTCGAACGACATGAGTACGTGAAGCTAAATAGCTAGTAGCCGTTACAGATGATATTGATGATTGTCACCAGGTGGGCTTTAGCTCAGATATATAAGACGATGATCTTTCCCTGCGCCGTGAGCTTCAACGGCAAGGCCACTAGTAGTATGGTGCTAGTTCGGCCTGATAGGGAAGAGATGTGATAGCGCTTAGATGGTGGCAGTTTTGGCGTGGAGGCTAGTGCAGCTACTTGAATCGGAGTTTCAATGATTTCGATTGATACAGATCCCTCTTCTCGGACCCTTATAGGGGACGGCTTGAGATCGTTTATTCCTCCTAGTCAATCTGGTTGCTCTAGCCAAGTCTTGTCGGAAAAAGTCTATAGTTGATCGTTCTGATAATAAGGCTATGGTCGAGGCGGGATGGCTATGTAGTTGAGAAGGCTTCTATAAAGGAGAGAGTTGAATATACTGATGATCTAGTGGAGTGTATATCGTCCGTGTAGATCAAGAGGTATGATACAGTATGTGCTGAGATGAGGTCTGATACAAGATAGTGGAGGTGGATGAGTTTATGAGTGAAAAGATGCAGACAGTTGTACTACCTAACCACTCATGTCGTCAGGGAATGATTTGGCTATTAGTGTATATAAGTGTGGGGGGTTGTGCGGCTGTGGCCAAATTGCAAACACCGCAAGTCCACGATCAAGCATATAACTAGGATACCAGGGAACTCCAGGAACTGGGGTCTGGTAGCAGCTGGTATTAGGAGTACAGTTTTGGGCGAGCGTGTGGTGGTGGAGGTATAAAATAAAAAAAAGAGAAGCACCTGGATCTCTGGATGTTTCGCCTGCAAGTACGATGCACGCTGAACGGGGTTAAAGGACCCTCAGTATCCCGAAGCAATGGCCAGGATGAAGAAGGTAATCTAGCGTGGATTTGGATTTGGATTTGGTGGGGAGAGTCTGAGTATATGCTGTGGCCACTCGGTGGTCTGCATGAAAGAGATGGTCGCCTGGGCAGGGTGACACCTCCGAGCCCTTGCTGATCAGCGGGTGGCTTCTTGATCCGCTGGCCTGGGACTGAGCTGTATTATTTCCATCCTCAAACTAGAGTAGCTGGAGCAAGCCCGCTACGTTGTGCTCGACTCGTAGATCCACTCATATATTGAGCATCAGCTAAGGTAGGTTAGCAACACTAGTATTATCAACCCACCATATGGGGACGCCCAGGTGCGCTACGTTAGACCTAGAATAACCATGTTCCGAATCTCCATATACTGGATTGAGTCTAGAGGAGTTGGAAAATATGGATCCCAAATCCATTCAGGTTTAGGAAGCACAGTGTGGCAGCAGTCAAAGCCAGACGCTAGTGGCCTCATGCAGGAATGAATAACGAAAAAACTTCCTAGAAAGGTACAGTAGGCTCATGTGTAAATAAGCAGAGCAAGGTAAACCACGACGTGCACTGATGCAAAGCTTAAAAACCGGATGGTCTGAATGTGGCGGAAACAGACGAGAGGCTAAAGCAGGGGTTCGGATCTCCAACGCCTTCGTAAAGCAACGAACGGATAACAGCTCAAGAGGCTGAACGATCACTTGCCACTGCTCTGGATAATTATGTGAGGGTGAAGACGGTGGTGGGGTGAGTTTTGGTCTTCCCAAAAAGGGTGATGGGCGTGATGTTGGGCTAGCTGAGAAGCTTTGTTGAAAACGCCCTTTGGCCAAAATAGTGAATTAAAGTTTCGCTTGTTGACCGTTGCTCCGAACAAGGGTACAGCGCTCAATGGACGCTAGTCGTTGGTAACAATACTATAGTCCTGGACAAATAATTGCACAGCGTACAGTACTATCATGGTTTGTCATTCAGGCACCTGACGCGAATCGCATTTCTTCATTTGCCCATCAAATACGGATACCGCATCGTCTCCTGTTTTGCATGAAACATTCGTCCCTTACCGCCCCTTTTCTCTCTTATTATCAACTCGACAAGCATCTGTCTCGTGCTCATGTTGCTCTTTGAGCCATGGCCATACCCATGCCCATGCCCATGGTACGGCAATAATATTCAATCTCCTACGATATACCTTGTCCATGCCAGGCTGGGCGATGCATAAACATAAACCGGGGCTAAGTTAATATATTTACCACAAATTCGTTCCATGAAAAAAGTGTAAAAAGCAACTTAGAAGATCTGGTGCATAATATAACTCGGAATTGAGACCGTTGTTTTTCCGACGCTGCTTCTAGATTGTATTCAGCTATTCCCCTATTTTTATCTCTTCTTCATTTCATTTTTTTCTCTCTTGAAACTTTGACTAGGTTAAGTTACCTGGGGGTTACTACTACTGTATGGTGGATGGAGAGGGATAGCCTTGCTTGGTATGCCGATGAGCCCTTGGATCTTAAACCCCCCAGCATCGCATCATCACTGATCGTGCGCCTTAGCTAGTCAGATCCTCACTACTATCTGTAGTTAAAATAAGATCATGATTTACGAAAGGCAATATCTGGGCAAGGAAAGTTTCCTTATTCGGATGAGTCGGACGGATTGTTCGCAAGCCGGAGCTGCTTACACAGACTCGTACGCTGCTGACCTCTCCAAATATTGGCGGATTGAGTTTGCGTGTGGATCCAACAGTCAGTCAGTTGTGTTTTCCCTCCACGCCGTAATACGTTGACCAAAGCACCATCAAACTAACCACAACCTCAACGCCGGGAACGGGAACGGAGAGTTGTGTATCATCGTACAAAGATGATCTCCTGCTGTGGCTCGAGAGCAGCATAAGGCTGTACTGTACAACTTGATGTGGAGTGAATTCAATTGGAAAAATGAAATGAGGTTTTCAGGTCGAATTATTCGTATTTTGCATCCTTGCCATATCAAAGATCAGAAACTCGTCTGATTGACATCGGAATGAGCCTCATATCTCGTCATTTTTCTCCATTTGCGGAAGACCTCCTGAAAAATAGATGCAGCTTCACAGGGATCGAGCGCTATTTTTGAAACTGGGTGTTTGGCTTGCGTGATGCTTCCCTGGTGTGTCTCTACAGTAATGTACTGTACTTACATATGTACCAGGAATCGACGGTAGGCTTCTCCTAGCCGCTCAATTATCTATGTCGTGCGCAACACGCGCAGACTTGAGAAAGGGCTCACACCGTTGAGCCAAAGCACCGGATTCACGTATTTTTCAGGTCGGCGACCAGCCCATGTCGTGGCGTTCTGCTCATATCCACCGGCAGCATATGGAGACACGGTGCAGACAGGGATATTGTTTTTACTGTATCAACAAGAAAACTTGAAGCATATTCTAATCTTCAAATTTGCAAAAAATGATCTGCCTCATTCGGAGTGTTCCTCATCATTTGTATGAGCTTCTCAATTACAAGTGCTTAATAGTATCCTAATATTCACCTAAATACTCCCGTTCGAGGGGGGGCCATACCGTTAGCTTGATGAGCCTCATGGGATGCGCAAAGCAAAATTTTCTCCGCATTAATAAGCTGAAAGTTCCGCGATGGGCTTCAGGATTGGCTGACTTTCGCAAGTTCACACCTGAATTGGACTATAAGTAATACTCTGCAGGGGTTGAGTTAACAGTGGGGATCTACCACAGGGGCTGAAAATAGCTGCCGACAGGAGTTTGACGGATGTTCCACATCTTTACTTTTTCTTACCCAAGTGAAATAAACTCAATTTCCATCGGCTCCAATGAGAACGCGGAAATCGGATGGACTGCAGAACAGAGAAGGATTGATCGTGTTTGACAAGAGATTTCAAACCATCAAAAAGCAGCAATATTGCTAGGATAAGCATAAAGCTGTGCTACGTCGCAGGATCGATCTGCAGGCTTACTCCAGGTTCAGAAGACGTTGTTATGTATGAACTGCAGTATTAATTTCTGGGTCTGGAACACTGAGTGTCGTCCAGAGAGCTACTGGTAGCCATTCGTCCTTAGATATAAACAACAATACTGGATGGGGTTTGCTGGTCACATTTGATGTGAACGCGTTAGTAGTCTAGAATACGATTGGCGGCTCGAGTAGGATTTTCTAGAGTTGCGGGTTTAGCTCCGATCTTTTCTACTGATACATCCATACGACGCTGTCTAACTGTCTATTCAGGTAACCACTCTGGGAATCCCCTTGATACTTGACCTATGCTAAAGAGAAATCTGCATCCCTCATTCTGATGACCATCACTTTACAACATGTGTCCAAACCCTCCTGAGGGTATGATTCCTTCCAGAGAAATATGCTTTTATCATGGCGTCTTTCGCAGAACCAGGCAAATCCTTACATCTTTACCGGGCCGTAATCATTACTGACGGCTCGCTCCCCGCCCAGAAAAAGAACTCTCCACCTTTTTCAAGTTTCAGGGTTCCCCAAAGCCCAAGCTTCCACTTATGAGCTCATATCATATGAACGATCGTCAATTACATGCCGATCAAGGCCAATTATTGGCGGAGAAGTTAAACTTCCTGAAATAAGTAGAGGTGACTTTGTTTCATCTTTTAAAATCTGCTTTGTCCTCTCCAATATGCTGTAGTGGTTCTTGTGCTCGTAAATGGCTCCGCTATTTTACCATAACTACGGCCTCCAGGCAAAATAACATCAGCCCAAGCTAAAACCGTGTGGGTCATGTGTTCGATGAGCCGTCGCAAGCACGCTCTGTGCACTTGATGGCTATTTATTCTTGGGAGGCGTCTATGAGAGCCGTGCCGAAGGTAGCTCCCAGAGCAAAAGTTAAATGAAAACACCTCGACCCTGCGATCTCTGCCAGAGACAGAAGCCTTCCTATAATATGGCTGATATGACCTAGCATTAAAAACCCGACACCAAGGAACTGGTCTCCGGGGATGCTATAATGAGAACACCCTGCTGCACAGTCCTGCATACATATAATATAGCATGCATCTCTGGTGCAACTTTCAAGCGTGATGGTTGGATCCATATGGCCTACGGGGACGCCGTTGCCTGTGTCGTAGACAGGTATCGTCTAGAAGGCGAACGAACAACCAACGTGCAGAACGTTTGAACTAGTTTGCGTGCAGACCTTCGAGACTTCGTAGTTTGAGACAAAAGACCCAACTACTGGATTCTGCCCTGGTGGATCCTGATTGGTGAATAATACAGGTTTTCGCCCGTAAAAGCCAACAGCTGTGGCCAAATCGAGCGAATTTAGACGAACACCAGTTGTGGCTTGCGCTTTCGACCTATACCTACCCGCCCAGTCAGTCTTTTTCCGCAACCCTGCCGGTTTGCCGATAAGTAAAAGCTAGATATGGCCCTCATTTGAATGATCATATTAGAGCTGGCAATAACGTTTGATTACTTGTCGAGCTGGGCATTCTCGTACCCTTTCTGGATATTATTTGCTGGCTTCCCGCCCGCAGCCGGCCCGTCCCAACAATGCTGTAGTGGAGGGCAATTGGGCTCCTCCTACTGTACAGTATAGTAATGGGGGAAAGTAATTGTGAAGGCTGGTCACCACCACCACCACCACCACCCCCTGGCTGCGCTGGCGCACTGCTCAGCGCGGCACTCGTTCCATATCGCGTGGTCCTGTAAGATCGATCACGTCGCTGCAACTGCCGCGGTGGGTGGTGGTGGAGATGGAGTACGGAGCGGACTTGGTAAGGAAGACGGAGCGAGCATTAAGGTGTGCGCAATTCGACTAGCTGATCGACCGGACTTGCCTCCTAAAAAGGTAAATATACGTACAACGGTTGCGGGAGGATCTACTGTACCAGAGCACGAGTATCGCCAATCTAGCACAAACGGGTGCCAAGTCAGCAAGTGCAGCAAGTACAGTAGCAAGGCCTCCACCCGTGGAGCCGTGGTTACCAGTCAAGCGAGCGAGGTCAGGGGTTAGCGAGACTCACGAGACTTTCGGCAAGGGGGCCAGTATCGTATTGTTGACGCCAGGCCATTTGTGGTAAAAGCGGTTTGAATTCATCCGACTGCTTGACTACGCGACTTCATGCCACCCACCCTGCCACCCCAAACTGTACATAACTTTGCACAAGCCGCCTCCACAATCCACACCCAGAGCCCCAGACGGCTGGTCAGACTCGGACCAGGCGCCACAAGCCCACTCATCTAGCACTCAGTAGTCGTTCGAAAGAGCCGGTGGAAAATAAGAATTTCAAATCCACAGAACCCTCAGCCTACTTTGGGTCGGAGGGAGACAGTGAGAACGAAAAGGGCCGCCTAGCCTCCGACATAAAGCGGAAGCCGGTACAGCTGAGCGATTGGTCTGTTTACGATGGGAGGGTCCTCACGCCAAGTTCCCACCAGTCCCACGAGGCTATCCGTTTAGAAACGTAAACTCGTGCAGCCCCTTTTCTGGCCGCGTCTTTGGGAGCCGGTAGGATCCATGGGTCGGGATGGGCTTCCACGTGGCTCATAGTGCTCGCTGTAGGTACTGGTCGTCAAGCAACCAAGACAAAACACGGGGCTCTCCTTGTCCTAATGTGGCAGACTTTGAGAGCAGTGGAGCCCAGATCACACATCTGCCGACGCCTTGTTAGAGCTCCCACCGGTCTGTGGTCTCGCCTGCTTAAGACAACTTGAGTGCTAGATTTGAAATCCCATCTTGAAGACTTGGCCTTCATGAGTTCGCAAGCTCCCTTGGCAGAGTGTAATGTGTCTTATGTTTCGTGGAGAGTATCGAGAAACGGGCTGGAATCCTAACCCTGTATTATTTATTGTCTCTCAAAGGATTTTTCAGCGTTGGATTTTTTCAAGCAGCCCTAGCACATTGCAAAATCTGTAGTTCCCCAAACTGGATACAATTTGCGAATTTCTTAAAATAAACCTCCCTGTTCTCAGCCCTAGATCTCATACACATCTCGATTATCTTTTCTTTTGTTACCAGCAACTGGGTACGTGTTGCCAAAAAGCAACACACTCAAGGATTCTTCCCTAGAGCCTGTCTTTTGAAAGTAAATATTGAAGGGTAGGAAACAAACCCTAGTACATGTTATCCGCATTTTTTATAATTAGCGTTGGTGGGTGGCAACCCCCTCAATGGCTGTGGAAATTCTTGTCTGTATTCTATTTTCAATTTTGAAATCTCCCTGATCCTAGACTTCAGTGCACTATTAAACGAGAGCGTTAAGGGAAGCTGAAATGAAAAGGATCAGAACTAGCCAGAGTCACTGGGCAAGTGCTTCGTCCTCATTTGGATCTCCTCACACTATACGGCCATTTGACACACGATCACAAATGTAATATTTACGGTACCTAAACATTAGTTATATTCAAACTACCTGAAGGTGACGTTTGTTTTGACGTTGTTGGATGCTGTCCGCATTTTCTTTGTATTTTCATTGTCTGAATTTCCAGTTTACTCAAGCCTATTAATTTATCTGAGAATTTAAAATTGCAGCGCACTCCTAAGAAGTCCTCTGAATGACTGCAGTCACGAAAATACCGGTCGGATATATGTAAGTAAAAGTGACGATATGCATTACCTTTTAGATTCAATTACAATGGACTTTTCTCTAGTTCTCGCCCTTCTACTTTCCGAGACAATCTTCCAACCTCCTTTCATTCCACTATAATCTTTTATAATCTTTTAGAGACTTCTTTGTAGTAAAAATTTCAAATTTCAACCATATTATCTGCACCACATTGCACCAATTCTGCTTGCTAAAAAGAATATCATTCTCAAGGTCGACTAGGAAGCCACCTGTAGTACAATAGCTTTGATAGGTGTAATTTCACTCTTTCACGTCAATTATTGTAGGTTCTTAAAATATTGTAGGTTTGTGGAGAGTTGACTTTAAGCCCGTGAAAGAAAATCGGATAATGGACGAAAAAAGTTCCTTATTATGTTCCCTCATGTTAGACATGTAATGCAACTCCTCTGTAGCGTTTACTAAGATCAAACTGAGACTCAAATTGTTGTCCAGCCTAGAACAAAGAAGAAATGGTAAAATACAAGCCAACAACTTCTGACTTAAATAGCCCAAACCTGCGGGAAGACTAGCAATTCTTGTTTAAACAGAATGACTACAAAGACTCTTAAGCATGTGGTTTTACTACATTCACCAAAGGAAGTATTTTGTCCCATATTGATGGAAAGAGAGTTGCATGCTTTGAATGATGGTGCTTTATTCTTGACCTGAGATTTCCAGACTTAATATCCAGTACTTGAGCACCAGCAATTCTTGGATGCGTTGTTCTTGTCTCCCAAAAATATGGCTGAACATGTAATAGCTTAGCGTCCCTCATACGCAAAGCTGTTAATATGCTCCTGTGGACAATTGAGGATCGTGGCAATTGCATCCACTTTCCTCCAACTTGAATCTTCAGTACCCCCCTAGATCACGTAAAGATTGGTGGTATATGACTAATTTGTCAAGTCGGCATGGCGACCTAGTCACATACTCTTGCCACTTCGCACTTTCACAACTTCGAGGTCCAGAGACCTTGGCTCTGCAGTACATTTGGCACTGTTACCGTGACATCCATTCCCTTCGCAGCTTCCCACTCAGCTTCCTGGCAATCTTCAAGACCAACTCCATTCAAGAACTGCGCAACCACAAAACTAATCGGCTTCTTTCCCACCACAATCATCGGCGCATGCCAAGTGCCAGGCCCGTAGGTCACAGCCTGCGAACCCTTTGCTACGAATGCTCGAAGGTTTGTTAGATCTGGTAGACCTCGTCCAGGTAAATTTTCACCACTTGGAACGGGCAAGCTTTCATCTTCTGAAGATGGTGGCAGCGTTGGTGCAACGATTACGAGAAACCTTGGCTCATTCGCCTCGGCAGCGGATAATCCGAGAGGGATGAAGGTTTGGGACGTGTATGGGTGCCGTTCAAGAATTTTGACTTGAAGCGTACCCTCAGAGCTGCTATCATGGGGCGGGAGGAGGGATCGTGGCGCGCAGACGAACATTCTCATGGCGGGTCTACTTTGAACTTGGCTTGGAGCGGAAGTGTACAAATTTGTGAATTTGGCAACGTCGCCATAGACTAGTGCAGATCCTTGATTTCCCAGTACTGAGCCAATTGGAAGCTCTTTCAAATGAGGGCTGGGAACCAACGCTGGAGCAGGATTTTCGATCACATCACCAAACGCAGCGAACGTATCTTGGCAGAGGTTTGAGGGCTTAAACACGAGGTGACCATTAGGTGATTGAAGCTTCATAGGAGACATCACTATTTTCCTCTGGATATCCGTGGGAGATATTGACAAACTCTTCTGTCTCATATTAAAAATCTTTTGACCTATCCGTTCCACTCCTCATGTTGGAGGTTGGAACAAAAAATGGGGGGGCTCGCTAGCTGACCAATTACAGCCTCGGTATCTTCTACAGCGACGATAACATCAATGACCAAATATAGGCTTTAGTATTCCAAATTTACTAGATCAAAAGTCTCGGGCCTATAGATCAATAATTACACTTGTCAATACATTCTATCAGATGAAGCATAGCACCTAGATTGGGATATGCTGATCGATTAACTCGAGTATATCTTATGATGTGGAAGTCCAAGACCACTAACTTTTCGTCAGAGCATCAAATCTACTCGCCCAACATTGTCAATAGTAAGTCACCAAATGATCTTATTACCTTACGTAAGCACAAGTGAATATCTAAAAGGCCACAATATTCTCCGAAACCACGATTTAACAAGTTCACAATGACATACTCCAAGTATATTGAGAATAAAAAAATGCCGCTTTCAATGAGTGTTTCAAACATCCCAAGAGTCTTTGGGTTACCTGAAAACAAAGAAAAGATTAATGATTGCGACGTTAGTAGGTGAGTTTAACAGCACGTCTTCAACGTTCAGTATAGGTCTCGCTTAAATCAGGGGTTCCTATTGTCTCCCCTCTTCAATATCACCAACAGACGTTGGAGGCTATGTATTAAGTTGACTTCGCTTCACTTCTCCTTTCTATTGTGACAATATCAGCTTCTGTGTTGATATATCTGAATTGGCCAACTTTAACAATACCCTTCTCTACTATTCTTGAGGTTACAATGAAAGCTCTTTGGTTTAAATCATTATGCTTTTATTTCCTTTCTCCGACTCTTCTTCCTCCCTACAACTTTACGAAAACCTCTCTTCATCATAAAGATAGAATTTGTGTTTGTCAACGATCATACAAGTTCGAACAGTCAAACCCATACAAACGCAGCCATGGGTCAAAGTTTTTCACTACTGCCGTGGCCCCCTCAGCCTCCAATCCCAGCGTAGGTCCTTGCACAGTTTAATCATCTCTTGATTCCTCAGAGAATGAGCTATCTTTCATCCTGATGCTAACGTCTTCTTTAGCGATGCTCCAGAGTCTAAGAAAGCGTTTTATCGACTTGCAACCACCAATCCTGCAAATTGGGGCTATCAGCCATGTAGAGGCGACCCGTTTGGAAGGTACCGCACCGAAAAAACCCTCAATGGTATGAGCCTCGAAAGGTATCAACGGGAAAACGAAAAATTGAAAACCATGAACGCTTTAGAATACGCCGAGATGTTCACCAAGTCAACAGCCCCACCACCCCCTCCCGATGATAAAGCCTCCGACGATATCACAACTTCGAATGGTAAATCCACTCAAAGTTCCTCTACTTCCCGTCGAATGGCTTCCAATATTAAGGCTTCTAAAAAGTCCTCTACTTCTCAGAGAAAGGCTTCTAATTCCAAATCCTCTAAACGGCCGTCTAATTCTCGAAGAAAAGCTTCCAATGACATCTCAAAATCCAATGGTAAAACTAAAGCTTCTAACAATTCCACAACATCTGATATGAGAACTTTAGACGAAGAAGACTCAGATGATCTTAATGGACTTTATGGTGCTACTCCTCCACCTCCACGGCGATCTACACGACATACCCAAGCAGAAACTATCATAAAGTCGGAAACTGGAATGTTGGAAGAAACAGATTCTGATGATCCTAACGGACTATACGGTGCTTCTCCTCTACTTGCACAACAGTCATCTCGAATTGTTCCTTCAACATTCACTACTGGAGGTTTAAACAACACTGTATCAACTGTCACTTCCTCCCAAGAGATGACAGTTGGGGATGGTAATCAGCATCATGCGCGACTTAAGACTCCAGAATTTGTTCCATGGATTCCTGCCGAACGTTATGTTTCGCCTGAATTGGACGGGCCATGGAAGCCGTACCAGCCAGCTCAACCTGCAGACCAGTCTCCACATGGACCCGTTCCAGCGCCTCGAGGTGTTCAAGCTGGCAATGCAAATGTAAGCGATGAGAGTAACTCAAGTTTAGGAGAGTCGGACTCGGATTCTGAATTTGGGTATATCTCCCCCAGCCAACCATCTAAGAAGAGGAAAGATGAAAGTGATGATGACTACAAAGATCCTGGGACTAAGAAGAGCTCCGCTACTTACCAAGTCAAACAATCATCATCAAGAAAGACCGGATCAAAAGCAAAGAATTCGGCCACATCCAACAATAGCCAAACCTCCATCACCAAATCTCGGAAGCGAGCAAGAGACTACGATGAGTTAGAAGAAGAAGAAGAAGAGCCGAAGCCGAAGCCCAAGAAACCAAAAACCGCCTCTACATCAATCTCTCAATACGATCCTAAGTGGAACATTCCTAATGGAGACTTGGGATCTTGGCACAAGGATACTTACGTAGCCCTCCTCCAGATTCTTCGCAACATTCGCGCCCAGGAAACAGCTGCTGGAAAGACCGGAGTTCAAGGCCTGCGTGACGTCAAGTTGTGGAATTATGCGTCTGCTGAGTTGGCAAAAGTTGGCCACTTTAGGAGCGGAAGCGCATGCAAGCTCTTTTGGGGACGCTATGGCCGCCGAGAGTCTCAGTTCGACGAGCGGGCTAATCCAGGTATGTGTTTACCCTTTTTATTTGTTGGAGAAATTACTGACTTGAGATTTCCAGATCCAACACGCCTCTGCACTTCAATGCAGAAGTGACAACTCAAGGACGGTTTGAAGGAAAGCAGGGCTATGAATTTTGGACCATAGAACATGAATATAGAAACGTTTATCGTTTTATATATGGGATGGGGAATTGCCAGTTTGTCGTTGATTTTCAGTTTGATACTATGGACCTGGTGTTACATTTTGTGTCGAAGGAATACCTCTCTGGCAGTCATAAAAGGTGCAATTCTTCTGCGATTATCCAGTGTTTGCCCTTCTTACTCTTGTTATAAATTATTTACTACGGTTCATTGTTCATTGAAACCGATCTTTTGACCTGTGTGATCTTGAAATTGTGCCATATGACGTAGTGAAGCCCATGACATATTATATATACAAAGTTTCTATGCTCTGCATTGTTGTTTATTGTGAATATCCGAAGACTGGGTCTGTCATTTCATTTGGGCTCATGATGATGCTCAATTTCCTGTTCTAACTAAACTATTTGTGAAGTTACAGTGTTTTAAAACATGTTATGGGGGTTCCAGTACAATTCCAGATGGGTATGGCTTGTATTAATATGGTATGGAAGCACACAATTCACAGGAAGTTGAAAACTCAAGGCGAAGGATGAGGAAGATCCCAAAGCATAATAGTAAAATCGAAACGCATATCCTAGTTTTCTTAGTAGAACCTGGAAGCAAAGGGATTTCAATATCGATTATCCTGCTGGGCAGAGGAGTCTAACTGACACATAACATAAGCCACCATTCAACGTGTCATTCCATAAGACTAGAGTCATGAGCTCGCATACTCCAATGCACAAAGTTTAGCTTTTATAGTTGTTTTAGTCACCAATGAAACGCATCTAACTTTTTTTTGGAAAGAAAACAATTTCGCGTGAGACGGACCTCAGAAATCAAATTGTGACTCCAAGAAGAATGAATGCACCAAAGGTTAATAAAAAACTACACGGTCTGTGAAAGGCAACTTTAACACCAACCGTAACTACTTTCATTCACTAATGGGTAGAGATAGACAAGTAGACCATAGTGATCAGATAATTAACTGCGTGAAGGCCAGTTGAGGCGTACGTATGAGAGTGTTGGCGACCATATTAAAGTCGAAAAAGTGGGAGTTGCCTACACGAGTTTAGTACCGCTCGGTTTTCATCAGAATTCGTAACGGGTTACTAGAGCTTATGTATGCCTACCAGAACGATACACTTGAGAATCCTTAACTAGATAAAATCGGGAGGCTTCTTCGATTCGGGACCAATTAATTCGAGCCAAATCCCCCCTCTCAAGTTGAGCTACGCTACGTCGCCGGGTTGTCTTGAGAATGATATGACCCACTTAGCTAAGACCCAAATCCCGTGATCGTAGCCTTGTTATAACCTATCTCATCTATTTCCAACTCCTCCTATCTACAAACATTACTCTCGGAAAGAAGGAGGCGCACATGTCCTAATCCTTTCAGTGCTTCTTATTGATTTCGTTTAACGTTACCTACTGACGAACGGTACATTTGATTAGCAGGGACTGGTGCGCATTTCAATGTCCAACACGTTATCCTCTGACACGTAAACCAACGCCTACATCACAACACCTTACCCTCCGAATTTCCTCCGATTTTAGGAATACACCTCCTGTCTTTATATTCCATTTTGTGTTTGAAAGGCACATTTACGAACCTTTTCACACCACACTATTCAAGCACAACGCCCGACTAGGGGAGACCTTCACAATGGCTACAGATATAGATATGGACATTGATATAGATATGGGATTAATGGAGGAAGATTATCCACAGGAAGATGTTAATATTGCAGATATGCTACCATCTGTGAGTATAGAACGCGGTTGTAAGCCCTTTGCGTATATACTGAATATCAAGCAGCCACAAGCCTCCCAACAAATTCCTAGCAATGCGCCAAACGACACATCTGGATCAGATAGCCACGAGCCAAGCCCAGAGAAGATTCATCTTCGTGGGCTGGATAACCTGACCACCAAAGATATCAAATCCTTTGCCTCGGAATACTATGGAGCCCACGAACCCTACGTCCAGTGGATTGACGATACATCTGCAAATTTGGTTTACGAGACAGCAGACATCGCGCGTGGAGCTCTGCTTGCAATTGCGGCTGTCGAAATCGCAGATTTAACACAAATACCGGCCCTTCAGATGATTAAAGCCAAGCCATTCCCGGCCCATCCGAACACACACCTTGAGGTGCGATTAGCAGTTGTAGGAGATCGCAAGCAAGCCGGTGCGCGTGATAGGAGCAGATTCTATCTCATGAATCCAGATCATGATCCAGCCGAGCGACGGAAGCGGGGAGGCGACAGGACAGGAAATAAATATAGAGAGAGGGATGATGGAGGTTACCGGAGCCAGAGATATGATGATCGCGAGAATAGGAAGCGTCGAAACGATGATGAGGCTGCAGGATTCGATGTTAACTTATATGATGATGACGAAGCAGCCTTGGCACAACGATCTGAACGGAGAAATCGCCGCCAAAGCTCGTTTTCTGGCAGTAGTGACTCGAGGGACCGTGGGGATAGAAAAGTGAGATTTAGCGGTAGAGGTGCTACCGGGAAGGAGTTGTTCCCCGAGAAAGGCGGCCGTGGCACAAGATTGAGGGACCGTAGTGCTTCCCCAACCCAAGATATCAATGAAGACTTGGAGGCCGACCGCAAGTATGAGAGGCAGCGACGAGATAACGCAGCAGCCGCCAATAGAGCAAAGGCCTTGGTAATCAAGGAACGACTTCAGGAAGATAGTACCAAAGAGCTATTTCCCCACAAGTTGGGTGTCAGTCATCATCGTTCTCTCGCATTCGATGCTGCTGATGCTACTGCGGACCTGTTTGCAAAACAGATGCCTGTTCCTTTTGTGGATGGGAGTGTTGATGGCTATTCTCGACCAGGATCCGACGTTGGGAGGTTCAACATTAGAGGCGCCGCAAAGGCAGGTGTCACTTACGACTTCTCGATCAAAGGAGGTGCTGCCAGTGTGAAGGAATTGTTCCCATCACATAGTGGCAATGCAGGGAAGGAGTTGTTCTCTGAGCGCTTAGAAGGCAGAGGAAATCGACGTCAGAAGGCTGGGGATCTATTCGATTGAGTGTAGGATGGTCACGGCAGGGGCACTTTAGAACACATTTACAACTTTCTAGGGGATGGGAAGGATTTTGCATTTGTTTTACGGCGCCTGGAGTTGGTGGTCGAAAGATACCAAATGGTCTTTGCAAATACTTGGAGATATGGTTTGTACTAGAGACAAACAAAAAAGTGCATAGCGTGGCGTTACTCATCTATTTAGCAACAATGGCCTTGCTCTCAGCTCCTAAAGTTTTCACGGTATACTAGTTCGGACTCAAAGTTGCGTGCGAATAAGACTTCATCCTATATACCGAGAATCTCTAATACTTAAATATGAACAAGAGTTAACCGTATGACAGCTCAATATGTGACGTATCACAGCCGAAGTAGAAGCAGAAAACACTTCTATTTTTCTGATACTCTTGTGACGGATTCCAGAACTCAAGGGGACTCTGAGATTTCGCCACGGTCTCAAGATGATATTTGAATTAAGTGAAACACACTTTACCCCAGATCTAAAGCAGAGTTCGAATGGTGTTGTGCCAGGGTTCCCTGCAACTCTGATGTCTGATTCAAGCATAAAGGGAGTCAATGCATATTAAGCATATGCGGTAGGGCATTGACGTATTGGCATGAACATGTGTCGAAATGTGGGTCAGAAATTTAGTAGCCATAGTAGAGTGTCATGAACGGTTTGAGGTTAAACACGTGCTTGTCACAAGCGAAAATACAATAGGTAAGGTGTAGTAGCCTTTTTTTTGATCTTTAGGTAGTCATCTACAGCCCTAAAAAGGAAAAACAAGCTAATCCCATGAGTCCACATTTCAGAGTTACCTCTAGAACGTATATCTAATCCACTCCTAATCATAATCCTGCCTCGGATCTACCGTCGACAATCATAGAATCCTTTCATCCCCGTTCTATACCAGACGTCCATTCATTAATAGAGATTATGTACAGGGGCTGAGAATGCCACATGAACGCCAAAATCAAGCTTTCACTCGCAGGTCGTTGCCTATGCGCCAATGGCGATAATGATTGCGTTATTATCGTTATTGTTAATGTTGTTGCGATCATTTCGGTTGTCTATTTGAGAAATTAGAATAGCTCGATTGAATTTACAAGCATAGATATAGACTCAGTATCAAGTGAGACTTACTATCGTTATTTCTTCTGCTATCTTGCTCGTTGCCGAATGCCACAAATACTTGGGCATCGGTATTGGCCTCGATGATGAGCGCTGGGTCAGCACTCTCCTGAGCGTTCCTCCATCTTGGTGCCGGTGCTCCAGCTGGAAGAAGAATCTCGTCGATGAAATCATTGGCATTGTTCTCAACTCGGCTGAGATCAGCGTTAGGATCGTAGTTTGCATATTTTTGTGCGGTGCCAGTAGATCCAGCGAGCAGCTCCTGAACACGGGTTGCCTGCTCATCCCTGGTGATAGTATACTTGTTGGATTCCGAGATGACAATGAGCACTTGTTCCTGGGCGTTCCTGTTGCTTTGCAATTTGCGTGCTAGGTAACGTCTGTTGTCATTTCCATCTATACGCTGGTCGATCACTTCTTGGACAACCACAAGGACCTGGTGACTGTTAATAAAGGTTGCAATTACGAGTTTGAACCAAAACTTACCACATTGACGTTCTCATTGTTGTTGTTGCGGCGGTTTTTGAAAGTGTTTCGACGCACATTATCTCTAATCTGTCTAGAGTTGTCGACAACGATGATTCTTTCTTGGATAAGCTGGACCAGTTGCACATCCCGACCTCTTTGGTCATTTTGAACTACTGTGTTTGAGAATTGGGTAATGGTGATATCTTGAATGATATCATTGTTCCTATTTCGGTTGTTGTCCCTGTTCTGGCGTTTTGGAGTCCAGTGAACGCCCCGAGCCACGGCACCCGATTGTCTAACAGCAACACCATTCTCGAATCTTGAATGAAGGTGTGGGGCTATGTTGAGTTAGTAGTGTACACCTAATATAGTAAAAGGGTACGGACCAGCAATAGCGACAGAAGCAAATCCCAAGAGGGTGGTTAAAGAGGTAGTTGGGAAGATCATGATGATAAGTCGAGGTAGTGTGAAGAGTGGTTGTGGTTGTAGATGATTGTTAAGTAGTTGTAGTGATTGTAAATGATTGTAAGTAGTTGTAGTGATTGTAAATGATTGTAAGTGACTTTCAGTGATTGCAAAATTAAAAGGGTTAAGTATTAGACCTGCTGTAAAGGGTTGTGGCGGCCACTGGGGCGCTCGGTGAAAAGAATGAAGGTGAATTGAATGGTCACTGGAGAAGCTTGAAAGTAGTGATGATCAAAATCCAAGAAGTAGACGATCCCACGAGCTTATATATGAAGTCTTCGAGGATGCCTGCTAGATGTCACGATCTCTCGGATAGTACAGTCTCCGACCACGAGCCAACCCCAGGCCAGGGGCCAACGGTGTCAACCGCATTACTTCCGTAGAAAACGACGCGGCGGACGAACACCCCAATGAAGAGTCACTCCAGGGTTGTCATATTGATGCAATACCGGATTTTCGCTGAATTGGGGACTAGACTCATAGAAATGGGAAGGGCTTGGCGGTCATAATAGCATAGATGCCAAGCAGAGTTCCCAAATACTTTACACGTCTGATGTCGAGGAGCATCACGGGCCTCGTCCCATAGTCTCATATTATCATCCCAATTCCCGGTTGACAGCCTCGCCAAATAAGCTTAAAACTCGGGATGGCCAATCATGATCCTGACCTTGACCAACAACGTCAAAGTGTAAAGTGCTTGGCATGAGGCTCTCCCTTGTCAGACGCTCCCGAGGACGAAACCGTGCTGGTTCCATATTTCTTCTGCAACACCATCGGTGCCAAATAGCCCTGGATAGACTATACTGGCCTAGCAAACGTTTAATAAGAAGCGTGATATAACCGTGAGACAAAAAAGAAGCCCGTGGAGGTTGAACAAGGGCTAAACTAGCTACACCGTGTGTGCAACTAACTATTTCTACCTAGTCTGATCGTGTCATGGCGTACAAAATGTCCGATGAAATGCAAACACCGCAGAAGACGAGGGCAAGTCGCTGTGCGCTGGGAACGGCCTGTTTAGTAATACGCTCTATCGACTACTTCTTCATCCCATGTCGGATGATATCATGTCCGATGCAAAAGACCTCCGTGTCGATGGGTGGATGAACGGATGATAGCACATTCGCATGATAAGTAGCCTACTCTCGAACTTTTAACAGTTAAAACGCATATGAGCCAAGAGATTCTAGTCATACCGTTCTGTGCATGACATGGTAAAGGTTAAACATCGAACGGTTCTGCTTAGTCGCACAGAGCATAAACTATCTCCTCATCGAATCTTTGAGAGGCAAGTGTTTGATTTCTCTGAAACCCAGCACCTTCATGATTTTGCTACAATCTTGCCATGCGTATTCTACCCTTCACTTGTCGGTGTTGTCGGAGTCATGTGCTCAATAGTCTCCGACACAACGGATCGCTCATCGACTACTTCCTCCACAATACAATCATACGTTTGTATCTTGTTTCTCCACTTAATCTGCTTTGTTGTGCTCTGGGCTGTCAAATCAAGTTGGGATCTCAACGGCTTCGTTGCCAAAAGCAGCTCTTGTTTGGCATGGAAACATTGAAGGAATGACAGCAAGTCGGCATTTTGAGAGCTTCGGAGAGATAACTTGAAAGACATTCCGCTATCAGATCTTCATCAACGCCGACCGGCCATGAACAGCTCACCGCTACGACTTCGTTTCGATAAGCCTGTTCAGGTTTTGCGTGTTACAGAGTGAAGATCCTCCAACGTGGTGGCTTTGACTTTAGACGGTGAATCCCGTCTTCATGAATTCTGCTTTCGAGAACGTGGAATTGAAGAGATAAGTTGAAGTCTCCTGTGTCATCGAGGCTCCCTTCAGAATTCACCATCATTTTGTTGGAATTTTCTTGGCTGAAGTGAAGACCGAAAGGTGACATGGAGAGCTGTCATGTCACGTGAATATATTCTAGCCCACTTTGGGCTTAGCTCGAGCAGAAGGTGGTTGGAGCTTTAACTTAGCGAAGAAAAAAATCTCGAGTTCCAAAAGTTTTACGGCGAACATTTCTGGAGCTTCACGACAGCACCACTTAACCCAATTCCTCACTGCACCCACCCGTCTTTTATCAATACATTCAGAAATGGCTTACACACCTAGAGGTGCACCTAGAGGCGGCGATCGTGGCGGCCGTGGCGGCTTTGGAGGTGGCCGAGGAGGGGATCGCGGTGGACGAGGAGGGTTTGGAGCCCGTGGAGGAGGTGATCGTGGTGGACGGGGAGGATTCTCAAGAGGTGGCGGCAGAGGTCAGTTTTTACATCCAGCAAGGCTTGTGCTTCTTAGAGCTTGTTCTCTTTGACCCATTGAGCCTTGCATCTTGCGTTTTGAAAATCGCGCAAAGTTATGAGAACAAGAGTAGCTGACCGGAGGGTACTAGGTCAAGGCGGTGATAGAGGAGGTCGTGGAGGTGGTCGTGGAGCACCACGCGGAGGCAGAGGAGGTGGAGCCAAAGGTGGCGCAAAGACAATCGTCGTATGTATTTCATGGACTAAAGTTGGACTGTGTTTAACATGATCAGGAACCCCATCGCCATGGAGGTATCTTCGTTGCCCGAGGAAAAGAAGACATGTTGGTAACTAAGAACATGGCACCTGGAGAATCCGTCTACGGCGAGAAGCGCATCTCAGTTGAGAATGCACCAACCACCAATGATGATGGCACGACCAGCTCAACTAAGACCGAATACCGCGTATGGAACCCCTTCCGCTCCAAGTTGGCAGCCGGTGTCCTAGGTGGTCTGGATGAGATCTTCATCAAGCCCGGAGCTAAGGTCTTATACATTGGTGCTGCTTCTGGAACTTCAGTTTCTCACGTTGCAGATATTGTTGGGCCAACCGGCACCGTTTTTGCAGTCGAGTTCTCCCACAGATCTGGTAGAGATTTGATCAACATGGCTACTCACCGCACAAACGTCATCCCTATCATCGAAGATGCTCGTCACCCACTTAGATACAGAATGTTGGTCTCCATGGTTGATGTTATCTTTGCCGATGTTGCCCAGCCAGATCAAGCTCGTATCGTTGGATTGAACGCACATCTTTTCTTGAAGGTCGGAGGTGGTGTTGTTGTGTCTATCAAGGCCAACTGCATTGACAGTACCGCCCCAGCGGAGCAAGTTTTTGCCAGAGAAGTCCAGAAGATGAGAGAAGAGAGAATCAAGCCTTTGGAGCAATTGACCCTCGAGCCCTTCGAAAGAGATCATTGTATTGTTGCCGGCCGTTACGTTCGGTCGATAAATTAGATGTTGATATGGATTTCGAGAGGGGGGAACTGGCTTGAGGCTGTTGTTATAAGCAGGCACCTCCAATGGTGGCATGGCATGTCATGAGTTCCTGATACATTTGCTTTTAACTTGTCAGGATAGGCTGGGTCTGATTAAAGGTGTAAATAGGATCTGGCGTTCAGGTCTTACATAGTTTGGCGAAAAAAAAGAATACCGCACAGCTTTTCCTAATGAATCCCTGGCCGCTTCACCTTTTTATCTTTATGCATTTTGGTTGGATATATATGCATGCAGTCATGATCGCTTGCACACATCCTCCATTAAAGTGATCGTTGGCTAAGCCCCGACTTGTCTTTTCTTCCTCTGGCAATTTCTCCAACTTCGGCAGTTCGGGCCCTTGCAATTTTTTTTCTTCTTTTCTTCCGGCCGTGGGTTCCTGCTCTGCTCTGTTCCTTTGGCATCCACTTTAATGAGCTGTAAGGATAGCATCACGACCATTTGCAATGTGTCTTTCGATTTTCATTGATTGGGTCATGGACCAAATATGGCAACTGGATCCTGTGGCCCTCGGTAATTAGTGCATATCTAAACATCTCTCCGACTTGAAATCTTGGGATCTCATAAAATCTGCCAAGCGCACACAAAACATTTATTCCACTGGTAATGGGACCCTCACCACCCTCTTCGTGAATTGAATATCTGTAAGGTAGTTGATATCACTACTTGCTATCGGCCAAAGTTTTTTTGTCCACTGTAGTCACCTATCAATACCAACATTTCCTTTGCACAAACCCGAGCGATATCTACAGCATGCGATTACCGAATAATGTTATTATTATTACAACGCCAGTTATAAAGGCGGTATGACTTATATCGCGTTGCTTGGAACCATCATGCTTAGCTGTAGTTTACTATACTGTCTGATTCTAAAATATCTTGAAAACGATTCCAAGTGTAAGAGCGTTCGATACTGCGTGAAGTCACAACTGAGGAGAGGGATCAAAAGTAATAAGATGTCTGAATATATCACGCGCTGCACATTTAAAGATTAGGGCAACGAGGCACAATTGTAAAACTACCAAAGTTTGAGAAATAGAATGTTTCATTGGTGTTCTATCAGCAATGCAAGGATAATTTCCCCATATGTAACTCCGCGATTATTTTGCCATTATGTTAGTATCATTACCAAAAGGGGTATCATTTAAAAAGAAGCTTCCAACGCCACGCTAAAGATACGCTGCCAGATCGCAAAGTGTAAAAGTAGAAAGAGAAAACATGTATCTAGATAGCTAAGTCAGCAGCAGATAGTCACAGGTCTTTGTAGTATCACTACTTACTGTTTGCTGTTGTTCAGTCTTTCTCAGAAGAGGCTCTCAAAGGACAGCTGGAATTACCTCGGTTCCGGCCCGATTTTCCCTAGAAAGCAATCAGATTTGTTTCCACAAGAATAAGATGAGGCTAGCCACCTCCTGTATCTCTTCTCGAGCCCACTGGGGCAGTGGTCGATTCGCCGATTGAGGGTGGTGGGACTCACGCTCACTCTGTTTCCGCTTCAGTTGGAAAGAACCGTTTTTAGATAGACTCTTCTTTGGTTTCGTAACAGGTTCACGAAGAGACCGCTGTGGCTGCGCAGGACGAGCCATTGCCTGATATAGTTTTGACTAATAGAATTAGCTTTCTCGAGTAGATGTATTGAAGTCCAATTATTGACTTGACTTAAGCAGTAACGCCTTCAGTGCTAGGGTGTAGCGAAATATTACTTGAGATTGATCGGGGAGGACTAGGGACACCACTTGAAGTGCCCTGATCGGCTTCCTTTAGGACGGCACGATGTGGAGATTGTGGGATGCGTACATTGTGAATATCCTCTGGTATACTGGCAGCCAATGATGGAGTGGGAGTTGGCGATTTTGAATTGTCTAAAAGAGTGCTGTTCTTTGGAGTGCTCGATGAATTGTCAACAATCTGCCCCTGATTGATGATGCCTTGCACAAAGTCGGATGGAGTCATTTGACCGGTACCAAATGCGGTACGAAATTCATCCTTTCTAGCTCTAAGACTATTTATCGCCACTTTAGTCATCTCGTATATTGCTCCAGAGTTCCCATGGAGTTTGGAAACGAGTTCACTACAAGTACGTTTAGAATTTGTGCAGAACAATTTACGACTGTAATGTGCCAAGATGACTTGACACATTCAATGCGATTCTTAGTACTGGAAAATTACTTACCGCAAGATTGGAGACGCCAGACGATCCTCAGGTCCTCTCTTTTGGGTGTTGACTAGTTTTGCATACTCACCAAGAGTGTTGGACAACACTTTCGAGAATTCTGCCCGAAGAGCCGAGTCAAATGAGAAGAACTTTCGCGGGGTTGAACTAGCCTCATCCTGCACCAATTTGTTGTTGCTGCCCTTTTGAGTAACCAAATTTGACCCGTTTACACTGGCGCTGTTGCTCTTTGGGACCTGGATTTTATTGAATCCGGTTGAGGAAACCGTTGCATTTGCTGGCGTGCCTCCAGGCGGTTCCTACCAGTCTTAGAGTCAGCGTTCGGAAAAAGGGCATGATATTGTAGTACGATATAAAAGGAAGGGGGAGGGGGGTGTACCTTATGATTGGCCACAACAGAATCTTTTGGACGGATGACACCTATAATATCTTTGCTAGTTAATGAATTCACGTCGCCAGAACTTGCTGGAGGAAGAATACGCTGGCTCGATTGAGAATTAGGTAACGATGAAGAACCGTTTGGTATTGCATGTACCGGCTGGCCGTGCATATTGGTTCGGTTGATAGCTGCCTGCCGAGCTGCAACTGCATTTTCTTGTGCTCGTCTCTGTTGCATTACTCGCAGGTACTCATCCTTATCGCGCTGTCTCAAGTGCTCGTCTGCTCGAAGCTGCTTTACCTCAACTCTCTCGGCAGGAGTGAGTTTGTCTTCATCCTCTATCTCAAACGTGTCAGACTGTACAATCGAGCATATGGTTCTGCAAATTGTTTGACTTGCTAGAATTTCATCCAGAATGTAGGGATCCATCTTCTGAAATTCAGATAAGTCCTGTCGCTCGACATTCTTTGGCTCAAAAAGGTAATCTGCAGGTTTGCTAGTAGCTCTTGCTAGTGGGCTCTTCTTGTCAACAACTCGTGAGGCCAGCTGCATCTTGAATATGGTCTTGTTATGGACGAGAGTCTCAAAAGTACCCCCTGAAACAAGTCGGTACACGAAGACATTTTTCTTTTGACCAAGTCTCCAAGCTCTACCGATGGCTTGTTGCTCTTGAATTGGATTGAACTTGAAATCGAAAATGACAACACGGTTCGCGCCTTGAAGATTCAAACCAAGACCGCCTGCATTTGTTGATATTAAATAAACCTCATCATCGCCTACGTTGAACTTTTTGACTCGGGCTTGGCGCTTGGAAGACTGGGTCTTCCCGTCTAATCTTGCATATTTCCGCCCTTGTACTTTGCAGATATCTTCTAGGAAATCCAGGGTTGGAAGTGACTGAGAGAAAACAAGAACCTTGTCCCCTATTGCTTTGGAAGCATCCAAAATCTGGAGAAGAATTTTGACTTTATTCGAGAGTTCAGGTGCTGTCAAATCAGGGGCATTGGATGCAAAGAGTGCGTTGGTTTGCTCTAGTAGGCGGCGCGAAACACCTGTACCTAATTGGTCATCGGTTTCGGTGCTTTCTTGCTGCTCGGTGGATCGGTTCTTGTTCTTAGCTTCTTCCTTGCGCAGGTTGAGTCTTGCACTAAAACATTGGGGATGGTTGCAAATAAGACTGAGGATAGCGAGCCAGCTCCACATGGTTGCCAATGATACTTGTCCATCTTTAGTGACTGAATGTTTGCTCACCAACATCTCTTTCACATATATAATGTATGCCTTAATTTGCAGCTCCGTGAGGGGCACCGTGATCACAAATTCCTGTTTGGGCGGCAGATCATCACTAATAACTGACATATCTGCTCGATTAATCTTAGGGGCGACGTCCTCCTTAAGGATTTCAAGCCATTTAAGTGACTGTCTCTTATCCCTAGAATTACTGTCGCTGTAAAGGCCAGCTTGGATTGGGTTGGCATATTTCTCCCGAAATTCGTTCATCGGACCAAGATAATTGGGAGCAACCCAATTGATCATGCTAAAATACTCTTCGACGTTATTCGCCAGTGGAGATCCTGTTAGCGCAATCCGGCTCATTGACTTGAAACCTGAGGCTGCTTTAGTAACCAGAGCTTTTGGGTTTTTCATCTTGTGGGCTTCATCAGCAACGATTATGCTGGGCCCATTTAAAAGACATTTCTTGGCTTCTTTGTGTTGTTCGTGATTCAGAATGGCTCCGTCTTCTTCGGAAGTATCATCGCGAGTCAGGCGTGTGAATATGTCATATCCAATAACGAGAACGCCGCCATTGTGGTACCAATCTTGTATTATGTCCAATCTATCCTCGACAGGGTTCGTGGCATCGATTTTCCACAGCTCTCCTAGAACGCCCTTGGGAGCCCACAGAAGAAGTTCGTCCATCCAGTTGTCAACAAGCGCGGGAGGGCAAAGTACTACGGTCTTTGACGCTCTCAATCTCTTAGGAATCTGCGAGTACATATTCTTCTCGGCAGATTGTGAGGTTTCTGATATGGCAACAAGGAGGGTGATACTAAAGAAAATTTAGAGAGAATAAGGATACAAAAGTAGGATAAACTTACACCTGCATAGTCTTTCCAAGCCCCATAGTGTGCGCGAGAAGACATCCCTGACCCTTATTCTCATCCGTGACGATCTGGTTCCACATGAAACGTACGCCTTCAATCTGATGAGGTTTTATGCGTCGACCAATGTCCTCATTGACATGTACTAAACCATGGTGTTCGAACTTGCCTTCGTTTATAATGATATGATCATGCTGGCTCGTATAGGCCTCGGACTTAGCGAGTTTGTTCCGTAGTTCAGCTCGACGTAGTTCCTGCGCAGCCTGTCGCTGCTGAGCATTTAATCTCAAATCACGTGCTGCGGCGTTTTCAAGAAGCTTCCTAGGCTTTTTCTTCTTACTTGGCGATTCTAGTTGTAGAGGATCATCGGAAGAAGCGCTATGAATGTTTAGTAGGGGGACGGACATTCGAAACAATAGCTTAAACTTACTTGACTTGACGCCTTATCGCAGACTGTGGTTCCTCGTCGTCATCACTCTCCTCGTCATCTTTGATCGATGGGGGAACAGGGGCTCCAAAACAACTTTCAAAAGTCTTGCAAAGCTTATAGAAACCTTGGAAAAACCGATCATAATTCTTCTCAATAAACTCTTTCGCATTTTTAAGGTAAATCAACTTTTGGTTTTTACAGGTGATGTAGATCCAAAAGAGTCGTAAGAAGTATTTGCAGGTTTGGAAGGTATCCGGGTACATTCCCTTAACAGATCCCTCTTGGTTCGACGCCACAGCCTAGAATATCATTAGTTAAGACGTCTGCTATGATTGGAACGAACAGTTTCATACCTCTATAGTTTGGGACATATTAAACCAGAGATCTGCCATGGGGGTGGATGACGCCATGCAAATAATCTTGACTCGTTGTCCTATCCGAAATCCATTTTGAAGAATAGCTATTACCAGGCGTGCTCTGTCTCCAAGCTTTGTCCACTGATGATAAGGATACTTCGCAATGGATACAGGATCATCCATACGGGGGAGGTTGCTGATATCAGGAACTGGGCTTGATAGATTATCCCCATCAGATATCAGGATTGGGCTATTAACCTTTGGGGAGATCTTGAGTTTAATGGTAGTCTTTTTCTTTGTTGGGGTGGCCAGATCATCTAAGCGAGATTGCTCCCCCCCAGAGGACGAGGACATAGTGAGATCGATTAAAAGAGGTGGCTTCTTTGGAGTACTCCGTAATACATTGGATTCTTTCTCCGGAGAAGAAGCCCCAACGCTAGCAGAGGCATCAATCATCGGCTCGCCTTGACCAGAAGATGTGGCAACTCGCGATTCCGTCAACGGCTCAGGTCGAACAACTCCAGATTTTATTGCATCATCCAGAATGCTTTCATCAGCGTCAATCATCGCAGTATCTTCTTCATCAACCTCACTTTCGATAGCTTCACCCTCACTGTCTGCAAGGTTGAGCTCAATCTCCTCATCACCGTCATTGACGATGAAATCATCCATATCATCGTCCGAACTAGAAGTATCTTCAACACTACCGATAGACTCGCCATCCTCATCATCATCAACAACACTGCTAACAACAGTCTTTTTAGAAGCTGGTGCTCTTGGGGGAAGCTTTTCGGGCGCAGTCTTCTGCAAGATTGTTGACTGCATCCAGATCAAACCCTCGCGTTCATAGATACTCTGCTCCATGCTACGCGCTTGCTTTCGGACCTGAAGTTGACTGCTCCAGTTCAGACCAACAATTTCCTTTCGAAGCTTAGGAATTCTGTCATCATTGAGGTGGGCGAGACGGCTTTGAATTGTTTTGAGTTTCTCGATTCGAAATGCAGGTTTCTTATGACATTTAGTCCAAAGTCGAAATGCCTTGTGCTCTTTCTTGGGCAGTTTCTGCTTATTCCAATCGACTATCATTTCAGCTATGGCCTCATCAATAGCTTCATTAGTTTCTTGTAGAGTGATGAGCTTATTTTTCACAGGCTTCAAAAGCCGGTCGAGCTTTTCACCCTTCTCATGCCTCTCCTTCTCCATATCTCTCCATGTTTCCTCATCATACTCATTTTCTTCGTCAGATTCACCATAGAGAGGTAAAACCTCATCACCACCTGGTATGAATCGATACTTTTCCAAGGAATCTGGATCAAATTGGTGTTGATTTACAGCCAGTTCTGAAAGCCCAACGCTGAATACAGCATGCTTATCATCACTAGTGTGCTTTGGAGCCTCGGGATCGACCTCCGGCCATGAGGACAGTGCCTCTCTTTGAGAGATAGTACAACCATTATCGTTCTTATAATGTAAAGTAAAGGATGCGCTAGTGTGCTTTGGGGCAAGTACGATCGGATACGGCATGTTCGCGTAAAATACTTTTTTGTTTCGAACAAACACTTTTGACTCTGTGGTGAGGAAGTGCTTAATAGCACGATGCACATAGAGACGGCGCCCACTAGATATCTCATGGCGGTTTTCAGAGAACGTGGTTTCTATCTCGGACCGGGGCAGTTCCTCCTGGATTGCAATATCAGGATAGAAGATGCTATCGATTGACATCTTCTTTTTTCCTAGGTAACCGAAAGGTAAAAGATTTGAAGCAAGTTTAGCCTTGTCGGTTTCCATTTTCTGGACAATTAGCTCAGCGGCCTTAAGGGCATTCTTACCACCATTATTAAGGACCTGGTTTTGAACAACTTGAGTGCCCTGAAGCAAGCTATCGTAATTGCCAGGGACCGGTTGATGTACAGGAACCAGTCGCTTCCTGCCGTTTTCATCAGTAAATGGCACACCTGGCTCCATCTCGATGCTGTCTGGTTCATATAAGATGACATGATCCGCATTCGTGGGGACTTCACGATTTCGATCCTCATCAATCACTGCTGATACAAATGTTGGAGCAATACGCTTGCGCTTTTTTCCATTCAAATCACAATTGGCATTTAGATCTTGCTTGGTAGATGAATCATTGGCAGGTGGCAGAGCAAAGGGCTGGTCATCTGCATTTTTTTGGTACATATCCATATCCTTCTCCGGTATCTGTACATCTTCTTGACCGCTTGGAGCTATCTTTAATCGTTTGTTTCCAGCTGCGTCGGTGAAGACAAAATCAGCGCCAGGAACTCGAGTGCCCTCAGGAGTTGGAGTAGCAGGATATTGTCCGCCGTGCAGGTGCGGGTGAGGTATTTTAGAAGTATCAGGAGTCAACTGGCTTGGTAAATCATATCGTGGCTGTGGTGTGGTGAGATAGGGAGCGGGCTGTTGGAACCCTGGAGGCAGACCATATGGAGAAAACTGCTGGCCATGTCCACCATGACTAGCACTAATGTGGGATGCATTCTTTTGCGAGCTTTGTAGCTGAAATTTTATGCTCTTTGATCTGAGTTCGTCTATGGCACCAAGCAGATACGATCTCTGCCCAAGTATTTTGACTTCAAATTCGCTCTTCAACAATTCATCGTTGACATGGTTTAGCAGAGTGCTTCCTGTGACTTCTTGTTCTCTCAGGTTCCTCTCGAGCCTCGCTGGGTCAGGCTTTGAGTGTGTTTGGGTCTGGGGCGTCCATGTGCGGTCATCTGTGCAGAGCTCCCTGATGACTCTGTCCACCGTCCAGTACCAGGGGTCCTCTTCCTCCATACCTAATGTTGTATTCGGCTCGAGAGAAAAGCCCGGAATCGTCGATGGGTTCAGACCATCGCTGAAGGTTCGAAGCCAATTGTCTACTTTAAGGTAGTAGTTAGCCATTGCCCATGCGTAACAGAAGGTTGGGTTAAGTATGAATGAATGGTATGCACATATTAGAATTGCACGGCTGAGAGTTGAGACGCTATACTTATAAGCAGACCGCGTAGTCCAAACAGCAGATAAATAGTGAATTGGGTAAGGCTATGCTTCACACAAGTCGTCCTGGTGAAAATCTCACAACCGGGAAGGTGCGAGCTGTGACTTACACAGAATAAATGAATAGAGACCATGGGAAGGCCTGTTTGCGCAGAGAGCCCAAAGCGCTGAAGGACCTCGACTTCAAATATACAGGTATAGTAGCTGCTTGGGCGTCTTGCTCCAGGAAATCCGGACGAAGACGTTGCAATAATGCTCGCAGAGTGTTGATGGTGTCGTTGGTGAACTGTGAACTAGACTCTAAAAAGCACAGCCCAAGTGTTCGCAGATTCGTCGTTGCTCTTTCTGACGCTCAATATAAGGGTAGTGGACATAGACAGGCAGGTGGATAGGTAGTCGAGGGGTGATGATTTTGAGTTTGTCAAAAGAGACCTGGAATCTTGTGAAAACTCGCCGATGTACAGTAACCTCGTACCTACCCGCCGACTCACAACGATTACGACCAAAACGCCGTAGGAATACTGAAATGACGCTAAGATAAGGAAGAGGCGCTAAGATAACGAAACTTGGCGTTTCGGCAGGACGGACGGGGGCCCCCTGTTCCTCTCCTGTCAGCCTGTCGCTCACCTTTGGATTTTGACGTTGGAGAAACACACCGGACAGGTTGTCTGAAAACTCCCAGGTAGAGAATTGCAGTGCGCAGAGACACACGTTCTCTAAAACCCTAAACACCGAATCTATTTCCAAATGGGTCAAAATATAAATAAGTACTACAGTACATTGATTTCTGCAGTTTACCTTTACATAACAGTACAACAAGGTGGGGATTTTAAGGTTTACTTCGAAGTATTACCCTTCCAGCCCAGTGAGCCGCGGGGCAGTAAATTCGTCATTTGGACGTTACTCGTTAGGTTGGACGTTAGGAGCTAAGGTTACGCTAGCAACAGAAATAAACAATCCAGAACGCTTCTTACAAATCCGACTTTTGATTCTTCAATTCTTCACTTCTTCCACTCTATATTCATCTCCATACAAGCAAGAAGCAGGCCTCTTAATCCCAGATCACGCAAAGCACATAAAAAATGACCTCCCTCTCACCATCACCATCGCCCTATCCACCGCCTTTAACCACCGCAGAAGCATCCGCTCTCCTCCTCACCATCAAGGACCGCACTATTGCTCGTGGCCTCACTGTCCGTCCTCCTCCGGCCCTCATCCCTTCTGCAGGTGATCCCCATAACATCCTCGCCACCACTGCTCCTGTTACTCTCTTTCCCAGTCCCTTCCCACGCATCTGTTTCGAGCAGGCGAAGGGCATCCAGAAAGCTTATAACGAGCTTTATGCGGCCATCGCCCAAGATGAAGAGTTTCTGAGAGGCATCGTTGAAGAGTAAGCTGCTTCTAACCTGTCTGAAGATGACGTGATTTTCCTTGCATTATGAAGATTCGAAGTCAAAAGTGGATAGATAGCAAGGTCGGGATTTCTGACTGGGAAGATAGGATTATTGAGGTCGATGAGTTTATCGCCGAGTTATGGCAGGTGCATTTGAAGGTCAAGGAAGAAGGTTATGTTCAGGTCAGTGGTGCTGCTGAGAGTCACTTTATTCGGCAGAGCCAAAGCTGATCGTGGCCCAGAATCTTTCTCTGGGGCTTTTCAGATCCGATTACATGGTTCATCAGAGCGACAGTGATGCCGTTCCAGTAATCAAGCAAGTCGAGTTCAATACAATTGCCTCCTCTTTTGGTGGCCTCTCGTCTCAAACATCGGCTTTACACAAGTAAGTATTCATTTTAGAGAATATGTTGCGGCTCCAAGAACTAAACGCATTATAGATATCTGTCTATGACTAGTTATCCCCTACTAGAGAACAGTATCCCCTCAAAATCTCTAGATCTTCCCACGAACTCTAGCACCGAGGGCCTGGCTCTAGGTCTTAGTTCCGCGTTTCACACTTACACCAAACGCACTCAATCTGAACATGAATTCTGCATCATTTTCCTGGTGCAAGATCCCGAGCGAAATATCTTTGACCAGCGTCATCTGGAATACGAACTGCAAAATGGCAGCTCTCCAATTCCGGTATTTCGAGTACCTTTTGGTGAGATTCTGTCTCAAACTTCGGTTGCTCATTCTTCAAAACGGGAACTCTACTACCACCTCCCAAGCAACCCTTCGAGAAAGTTCGAGGTTGCAGTCGTTTATTTCCGCGCAGGGTATGGCCCGGGGGATTATCCAGATGACAATGCATGGAAAGCTCGCCTCCAGGTCGAACGGTCAAATGCCATAAAATGTCCTTCGATTCTCACCCAGTTGGCTGGTGCAAAGAAAGTTCAGCAAGTTCTTGCAACCCCTGGGGCATCTGAGTCTGAACCTTCGGTGCTCTCTCGATTCATTAAAGGTCCACCTAATGCAGTAAAAGACGTCGAGAAAACCTTCACAAACATATTTCCGCTGGACGATACGCCAGCTGGGCTGTCCGCACGCAAAATTGCGACTGATACAAAGCTTTGCAATTCCTACGTTCTAAAGCCTCAGCGGGAGGGCGGTGGAAATAACATCTACCGCTCGGCCATTCCCCCTTTTCTAGCTTCGCTCCCAGATTCTCATTGGAAATCATATATTCTTATGGAGATAATAACGCCCCCACCGGTTCAAAATCTCATATTGCGTAATGGCGCGATAGAGAAAGGAGGTGTCATTTGTGAATTAGGGGTATATGGAACGTGTCTTTGGGATTCGTCAACGACGGAGGTGTTGCATAATGAAGAGGGGGGTTACTTGTTGAGAACGAAAGGTGACAAGAGTGAGGAGGGAGGTGTGGCAGCAGGTTTTGGATCGATGGATAGCTGTACTTTGGTGTAGATCTAGATAGAAAGATCTAGATTATGTGAGTATTCCAACAATTCGTAACACACATCAGGTGAGTTTGACCGAGAAAATCTAGAAATTGTTTCCGAGTGATGCTGCTCTTGCATGAAGCAAAGCTGCAGTAGGAGTTGGTTCAGTCGCGGTCGATTAGGTAGTACAAGTCCAGATTAAGGGTGGTGAGTCGGAGGAACTGATTATTCCGGGATAATAAAATGACTGAGCAGCGAACTTCGGACCCCGGAAAAAGTACTGGTTCTCACAATCCACCCACTCATCCATCCTATTGCGAGCTTTTCTATGCCCTAGAAATTTAGTACGTACTTCTAGCGAGTCACTTATGTTAGCAATACTTCCCATTGATTTCAGTAATAGCAATTACCCACATACCTTAGATAAGGTACGACAGTTATGTTACTAGTCTCGCTATTCTTTTTGTGTTTGTATATGGTTTGGTGCAAGTGTCACTATACGTTATCCTAGGTGTTCGAGTTCAAGGATGATCGATGCTTACAAAGCTCGGAGACAAGAAGGCGGTAGTGTTTTCTTTGTGCGTTCGTATTCCATTTGATGCTCCGAATTCTAAGTTGAACTACTTCTCAGGTATATCAAGCGGCACGGCTCGAGTTGGTGTCGAGGCCGACCAGCCACTTACCGTTGTCTACTAGGTAGGTTTCTTGGTATCAACAACGTCATAGGTTGGACCGTGATATGTTTGAAATCTATTTGGTAGTAGAACATCAACAGAATATTCTGTAGTTGCTCTATGCTTTCAATTTACAAGTCATTTTGCTAACACTTGTAAATCGAAGGTAGGGTTCCATGTTCTGGTGATGCTTTTCTTTGCCGCGGCGGCGTTGCATTGCATTTTAACTCTTTTCAAGTGCCAACTTATTTGCAGTCAATGTGCATTTTGTTCTGCTATGGCGAGTTGCCATATCTCATATTACGTTTGCTCCTTTCAAAAGTGGTCGATGGAGGCTACTAGAGCCTCAAATCGACTGGTGGTAATTTCCGCTACGAAGTCCGTTTAGGATCAGCGCAGTGTCGCGTATATCGGAGTTTGAGCTACAGGTCTTTTCATGTGTTTCCTTCGATTTTGGATGCTGTCGAAGCCATGTTGTGTGCGTTTCATTTAAATTGTCAAGACTGTGACAGAAATCAGTCAGTTTTGACTGTATTCCCTTCCACTGCACATCTCTATCGCATTACCATATACTCGACTCTAAAGAGTCTAAGAAGACTTCGAGGTCATAAGTATCTACTGTTATAAGCATTATTATTTTCGTCTGAGGCAGAAGATAGCCACCGGTGCCAGGTGAGAAACAATGAGGTAGCCACTAATAACACACTTTGCAGTGCCTCGTACTCAATGAACCTGGCTGGGATGATGCACTCATTATCAGTTCACATTCTCCTGTAGCTGCACTTTCGTTGATCGATGCAACTTGAAACAGTTTTGCTTTTTGTCTTCAATATTGTGGCTGTCGAAGTGAGCAGTCACTCCACTTTCCCATGAAGTAACTTCGTAATAGCCAAGACTTTTCAACGTCGCTTCTACTTTTGTCTAAGTTCAACAGTAGATACCAAGAGTGAAGCACCGCACAATCTCTAAGAAAGCGGTCTAAGTTATTGGTACAAGCATTGCATTTATGTATACAAGCTGTGCGCGTTTTGGGTTAACTCTCATACAGTGGAAATATATTCATAGCTCTATAAATCGCTGCACGACGCAATTCCTAGTATCAGAATTATTACTTCATTATTCATAGGTAACACATATCTGATGGCTTCATAGAGTATGTAAGCAATGTGCTATCGTGTCATTCACAGGTGAGAGGTCCGGAATATTCATATGTTTGGTCTGTCTAGTCCAAATCTCAGGCGCTATGACCGCATACCACTCAAGTATCTGTTGAGAGGGATTTCTTTGTGATCATATGGATGGGCTTCAGGGACTTCCATCATGCTCGTTTGCTCTAATAGGTTCCCAGGTTGCTACCCGCTGCGTAACCTGGAGGTCTCTACTCAATGTATGGACATCTCTCCACGCACTATCTAACCCTGACGGTGATCATTTGCTCTACAAAACCTCTACTAAAACTTGGACTCATACCGTTGTCTACCTATGAGCTTGCTATCGGGTTTTTAGCTTTAAATCCCCCATGGATCCACTCAATCGTCAACCAGCGTACCATGTAGATGATATCTCGCCAACTCCTCCGGTGCATTCAGGTACTACATTTTAGAAAAGTGTTGGGCACGTAAATTTTGCGAGATGGGAAGTGCAAACCTCGAGCTCGTTGGTTCATTACATTCAGGACCTGGTTCTTGCTGACCATACTTCTTTGTACGAAGCACTTCTTTCGATATTATTTGTCCAATATTACTACTTACTGCACGACGTTTTCCAGTACTCGAACTTTGGAACTGTTAGGTGTCTTTCTTGTGGTGACTCACATTACTATCATGTACTAAAGTCGAGGGGGTTTTCGCCAATTGGATGCCTCGTTCAGATTGTGTCTAATTTAGACCATTTCGAAGTAGACTGCAAGTCACCAATTATTTACAACAGTACTTCCTTCACCTCTCATTCTTTCTTTTCGGTCAGACCAGATCTCGAATCACCAAAAATCCAAAGCCTGCTACACAAACAGTTCCAAGGAAATAACTTTACACAAACTCCCTGATTGGCAGATCTTAAACATCAATACTCGGAATCACCATATTAGATCTATTCAGTAAAGCGTCTTAAGCGACATAGAGCCAAGATGTCATCCGTTACTTCTTTAACACAATCTACAGCTGTGCTCTCTAAGGATCACCAGACCATTCCAACTCAAGAGAGATCTGCATTGAAATTCCCGAACGATATCTACTACCAAAAGAAAAAGGCACCTCGTCCACCGGGGCATGGAGAAGCATGGGATCTAGTTCTTGAACAACTCCAACTAACCCGTGGAGAGATGTACAACCGATTAGAAGAACGTGGCGGCCAAGCACCATATGATCTTGTAACCAAGGACGGTATCCCTTCTTGGGGGTCCATTATCTACCTCGCTATTCATAGAGCGGAACTAATTGGAGAGCCTGGGCTTCTTGGAAAGGACATATCAAATATAGGCTTGGCGCTCTATCCAAGTCTTAATCCAAACAACGATAGTGTTCGTCACGCTCTTACAACAAACCACAAATTTACCCGGACTGATAAGTCCCCCATAAATATCCCAACAGGTGGCTCAGGCGCCTTGTGGCGGATTGCAACCCGAGTTGAAGTGGAAAAGAAAAAGAAGGAGGACAAGGCAAGAGCAAAAGCGAAGTTGATGGTGAACAATGGTTTAAATCAACCTAAACCAGCAAAAGGCGTAAGGGAGCTTAAAGATGAAGCTGATCCTAAGCCAAATATCATGTCAATGAAGCGGAAAGTAAGCGTCACCGAACACGAGGCCGGAGAAGGCAAGGAGCCCGTTCCTGGTGATGGACTAGAACTCATACCAGCGAAACGTATCAAGTTCGAAACGCCAATCGCCAGCCATAAACCACAATCTTCTCTATCAATTTATAAAGCCCGACCACAGAAATCAATCAAGCAACTCAATCCAAATCCAGCCACTCTACAAATACCCACTCCACCAATAACCCCAGTAATCTCAAAATCTAAACTTGGAACATGCGGATCAAGTCCCATTATTAAAAATGGAAGTACAAAATCTGTTGACCAAACTATCACCACAACATCAAAATCTTTAGCACCAGTGATAACGCAGAAGAAAATTGAACAAAGTAAGCAGAGAGTCACCAGGTCTGGCCGGAAAACCAAGGCCACCAGTAAAACATCCGTCGGCCAACCTATTATCCTGCCGAAAACGACACTGAAAAAAACAACCAAAAAGGTGTATTATGGGCCAAAGGAGATACAAATTGCCATTGAAAATAGAAGGAAAGAGGAGGATAACATAATGAAGCTACCTGAAGATCACGCCGAAAGACAGAAGCTTGAAGCTTTCAGAAAATACCAAAGAGAACTTCAGGAGCGCCAAGCTGAGTTCCCAGCCCCAGATCAATTGGCAAACGATGATGATGATCCAATCCCAGAATGGTGTGAGCAAAGGAGGAAGCAACGTGCTGCTGACGCTGCTGCATGGCATGAAGGGGTCAAGGAGGAGGCAAGACGTCGAAAAGTCGAGGAACATCCAGAATATTTGGAACGCAGGCGTATGCTAGACAGGATAGAGTCTTATCGCCAGGCTTTTCTAGAACGGGGGAGGCAAGAACAGGAAAACAAAAAGGCCGAACGGAAATTCGAACGGGTTCCAGAGATATTGAAACTTGATCTGAAATCTGCAGATGGAACTACCACAGAGAGGATAGCTGAACAGGAACCAATACTTGCGGAGCAACATGCTACTTGGGAAGAGGAGTGCAAGAGCCGAGCCAAAATGAACAGTATACGGAGGGAAGAGATACGAGCAGTCAACAAGTTCTTGGCGAACCCGGAGCTGAAGAAACACAACATACATGTTTCTTATGCCACTGTAACTCAGATTCTGCCTAGTAGTCACCCGTACCTTCAGAACTAAGGGATGTGTGCCGGCATATGCAACCGCTATCAAATTTCTCGCGGCTTTCCTGTTTGATACGATGGTTAAACTAGTCAGAAGATGGTAATACAATTACAAACATATCCAAAGTCCGCTCCAGCTCGTGACACAGCATAGTGAGAGCAGTGAATTCTATAATTGACAGGATAAAGTCTTATCTGGGCGGCCAGGAACATACCGTAATCGTGTTAAACTCTTTGACACACACACTATCTGCTGAAATCACATGTTATTGCTCCGTCACTCACAGAATAAGAGCGTAGTCTGAAATTAGTTTTTACAAAATCGAAATGGCAGTGAAAATTCGATCCGGAAAGCACCGTTCACATGCCTCACATTAGATTGCGAAGTTCAGAATTGGGACACTTGTGTCAAATTACACTCTATGATATGCTCAAGAATAGATAGACACACTCGGTGCATTTGAAATTATTCTCATACTATGGACTATGTTTCAAATGGCACCTGCAATCTTTGGCTGGAATAAGTGGAGCAAATCAAATACCTCTGGATGTCGCCGCAATATGGGCTCTAAGCAAGGTGAACAAAGTTATTACGTTGGCCTCATGCAGGACCTTAATGGTGCTAACATGCCTCTCCAATATCTTAATATATTATAATTAATTGATTTATTGCACTTATGGATCACCATTCATTAAGCATGGAATGGGGAATTGGTAAGCTGAGTGGTTCTGCAGTTGAGATGTGAATTTATAGCGCGGCGACTACATCCCATTTAACGAGTATAGTAAGCTAAACGCGAAAGACGGCTCGATACCTTAATCAAGCAGCTCGTTTTAAATTGAATGACTTCTCTTTTCAAATTGAACTGTGCAAGTGTGAGCATAAGTACTCTAGAAAGTCTTCCTATATTTCGTCCATCTAAAACTCTTCAGCAATCTGATTACAGAATTCTCAAAAGAAACCCCAGTAATAAAGCAAGAAGTAATATAGCCCAGATCTCTTGAGACAAAACATCACATCCCAAGAATCTCCAAACTCTGATTGCTAAAGTATAGCCCTTTCTAAGATCAATTTTATAACAGTCCAACTACGCAAAATACAACATGGAGCAGAATTTAGCAAACGTCTTGCCAACTAATGGTTGGGTGGCTATCAATAGACCTCTCCCCTTGCCATCCCAAATACTTACAGAAGATGCCTCCAACAATGGGGAAGTAGCAACTCAAGAGGTGAACACAGTCACTCGTGCCACAAAACCATCAGAATACCTCACACCGCCAAAAAGTATTACTGAAAGTCCGCCTCAAAAGCCACGAACACCCCTTCCCAACGAAATGCCTCCAGCCTTCAGAGTTACTGTACCTTCAACCTCAGCTCGAGCAGTAGAGAGACGGCCAATGAGATTTACGGATTTCTTGGACAATTTCGTCCGCCGAGATGCTGGTAAGACATCACTCACAGCGTCAGAGTGGATAAGTGATGAGTCTGCTGCTCGACAGAGCTTGGAGGCTTTGTTCCCACCCAAGGAATTCTGGCAGCCCTCCGATACCGAACTTAGAGCTAATGGTAAGAAAGTTGGACGGACAGGAGATATAGAGAAAATGGGGGGACACGCGAACGCCTGGGCCGCTACATTAGAAGCACTTGGGCTCACCGCAGGAGACTGGCCAAAAGACAGGCTCACGCTTCCAAATATGGCACCCCACGAGGGTAAAGCAAAATCTACAAGACGAGTGGTAGTTGAAGGTAAATCGGAGAAACTCCCCGTTTGCGAATTGCCCTTCATCATCTATCATATTCTCCATCGCGCACCTGGACAGATGTTGCTGCTTGACCAACTCTTCAACATCACACTTGCTGTTGTGCCTAATATGAACCCAAAGAACGCTTCAACTAGACACTGCTTGAGTACACACTCGGAGTTCAAAAACGTTACGGAAGATAAGGAGGGCCGAACAATTTCTGGTTGGACTATTGCTACTGTATCCGAATTCAAGAATGCAGAAGGTGCAAAAAGAGAAAAAGAGGCCGAAAGAAATGCGAAAAGGTCAGAAAGGGAAGAAGCACACAAAAGAAGTCACAGCGCGAATGGGGAATCAAATAGCGATGCCGACACAAGGAATCGTAAGATGGCCAAGAATGAGGATGTAAAGCTCACGATGAACGGAATGTCTTTGCAGGAGAACAATTCTGAGGATACGGCCAGCATTGGAACGCATGATGGACCAACATCTGGAAGTTCACACGAACTTTCCCCTGAAGACTTGGTGAAGGGGGTAAATAGTGACGAAGATAGTCCCAGCTCACGGCTTAATGAAGAGGCCAAAGCGATCGACGCTACCTCGAATACCGAAGGTCAAACGCAAGTGACCACAGCATCCTCCAATGCGGATGAGCTGCCCTTCAAAACGAAAGATGCTAGAGATACCCCAATTCCGTCTGATTCTGACACAATCAGCGAAGATCCAACAACCTGTTCAGCTGATGAAAGAGAAGTAGCAATAGTCAGTGTTTAAGAGGTGTTTCGAAGCATTATGCTATCGTCAATTTTTTAAGGCGCTGAGACAGATTTCGATATGCAATGGCGGTGGCAATTTATTTGTATATAATTTTAAATTAGAGGATACTCGATATCAATTTGCTAGGCGTGAAGAACCGCGAAAACTATTGTGTGGAGATTTGCGCTGCTGGTGAGCCATAGGGCTGAAATCATATCAACTAAAGCAGGGGTGTCAATTTAGCAAGGGCTGGTTTAGCTTTAGAATTGGATCTCATAATAGAATCTATTCAATTGGAGTGAGGTAATAAACCAATAGTTACTCACTTGATTAGAAGGCAAGTACACGAGTCAATCGTGACTGATCGTTCGAGAATCCAAACAACCTAGAGCACAACTTCTTTACCTTAAATGTTAACGAACATGGTATAACAAGCCCTTGGAAAAAGAAAGATTTGTGTTTGCCGTCTGCATGCCAGAGGACAATTCTTGGATTTTTTTGTATTCGGTTATAGAATATAACTCGTTCCCAACGATAGCCCAATTATATGCCACCGAACCCCAACCAAACTTGTCACTCCGGGTATAGCCCACCATTCCCTTTACCAGTTGCCTTATATATACACAATTCCCGTTCAATTTTCGACGTCCCTCATGCATAACAATGCAAATTAGATATCCAGACATTAAAACCATAAGAAAATAATACAGATACTGAAGTATCCTATTGTGCATTTTTATTGGCGATTCCTTGCATCTTTCTCAATGCATCCCGATGAGCATCAAGCATGTTCCCCCTTCTCATCTGCTCATCGAACGCACTATCTCGCTCTCCTTTGCGCCGTTCTTCACGCACTTTCTTCTGTCCCTCCGCTTGGCGTTCTTGCCAAAGCGCACTGCGTTGTCTCTCGAGTGTGTGATTGACAGGAGTCGAGGTTTTGATATCTTGCTGAATCGATGACCGCCACATTGCTAGCTGCTGTTCGCGGGATACTGAGCTGGGAATTGATGACTGCCGCTTTGGTTGGTGTGAGTCAAAAATGTTCTGGCGAGAGTTCGTCGATTGAGAAGTGTAAGATGCTTGGCGGATCACCGACTGGCGTTGAGATATCGACATTTTTTCACGTTCCAATCTCCCCAAGGCTGATGGGCTTTGTGGTTGCAGGTTGACATCGCTTATAGAACCTGTGTTTAGGCTTGAATTATACAGCCCGGGGGTGGATGCTTGAACAGAGCTGCTTCTTGACATTCCCCGAGCTAGAGTATCTCTCCCATGTAATGCAGCGTTGTTTCCATAAGGATGACTAGGTGAGTAGGTGTGCTCGATAGGGGACTCGATGATTTGATAGGGAACATTAGGTGTTGAAGAATTTCGATGAGATGTGGTACGGTTGTAAAGTTGTAGAGGTTGAGTCTGGAGTGACTGATGAGAGGCTGATCGCTGCAGGATGGGTGATTCGTCTGTCCAAGACTCTGATCTTGAAGGTGCAGATGTTGCTAGATGAGAGTTTGGTGGTGACAATTTCGGACTTTTGTTTGCAGATATCTGAGATAGGGTTCTAGCAGGGTTGGCCACGCTCTCGGAGGTCTGTTGGAGCTCTTCGACATTTACAGGCACAGCTATTTCTTTATTCGTGCCGGACTCTTCTTGAACATGGCCTATTGCCACAGGAAGCTCCTCCAAATCTGGTGAATCTGCAGAACTTAAATGTTTTGCCCACTCATTTGTTCTATACGACATCGCTACTTTTGAGAATCTCGCTGGTAGTCGGTCCTTAGTAAGACTTGATGGCCTTGGGTCCTCAGCAGAACTCATGGAATCCCGGGCAAGAGTAGGCTTTTCTATGCTTGTCAAGACCACAGCTGGAGTTTTTTCTGTTTGGTTATCTATTTTTGGGTCCGTACTCGATGTTAAGGAGCGTGAACTGGCAGAGATTTCTGGCAGCTCTTTGGGGGAGCTGTCCACGTTGTCGGCTATCATGTAGTCGTGGTTTTCTGCTACAGATGCAACTTCTAGAGTCTCCTTGAGTGCATCTTTCTCTGGTTCATTTGAAATCACTTCTGGCTCTGTATCTTGATCAAACGCAAGGGACGATCTGACACTCCGTATCTCCTCATCAACACTGAGATCATCCAATGTTGCGGCGACAGAGCTCGCTCGGTCATCCTCAACTTCATGGGGAATTACCAACTCTTCCGTACTGTAGTTGTTGTCACCTATCGAAAGTCTCTTCGAGCTTCTTTGCGACCTCTTAGAGAGTTTTCGTAATAGCATGGAGCCAGTGGCAGATAGACGACTCGCCGAGAATCTCCTCTGAGAAGCTTGCTCATCGTCGGCAAAAGTAGCGACTGATGAGCGATCATCCTCAAATTTATCATCAGGCACTTTGAATGGGAGTGGAACAACTTCTGGAACTGCCGTAGTCTTCATAGACTCCCTCTTCTCGAACGATGGCTTTTTTTGCGTGAGGTCATCCTGCTCTGGTTTGACGTAGCTTGATGGTGAGGCATAACTTGATCGTGCGGTGTAGCTCAACCGATCCTGGAAGAAATACATTCGTTTGCCATTCTCATCAATGATCTGAGGGGGTTCAACATCTCGAGCTACTCTGACTGTCACTGTGCCCTCTTTACCACTTTTTGACTTCATTATTCCATTCGTTTCAGTTTCCGTTGGCGTCGGCATCGGTGAAATCTCAGCCATCTCGATTGCATCCTCTTTCGAGTTTCGTTCTGAGTTGACGGTACTCAATGGCCCTTTTCTTTGGCTGTCCATGTCCCCAAGACCCGAATCTCGCGGGCGGTCAATTGACTTCTCCACGTCTTGCTCTCCATAAACTGCCTCCCATCTCTGCCTATCTCGCTGGATTCGCTCCTCTATGAGCCTACCTCTTCTCGCTTCCTCCTGTTCCACGGTCCTTTCTCCTTCAAGTCGCTCCGCCGTTCGTTTCTCACGAAGCTCCTTGACGACCTTCCACACCTTCATTTGCGATATAAGGCCCGCAAGGAAAAAAAGGATTATTGCTGCTATTTCAACTTTCAAGCCCCTTGTATGTGGATAAGTTGTGGCGCCCAATGGAAATAAATTGCCATTGACATTCCAGATGTAGGCCCAGAATTCCTTCAGTCCAGCCCGACTGAAGCAATCAATTCCCACAACCAGTACTGTCGCACCTCCGAATGAAGTAAATACCATCAATCCATAAGGGCGAGTGATATGGCTGAATGAGGTGGAAAATGCGACAATGCTAAAAACTGCTATGAAAACAGAAACACCGCTAACAGAGGATATAAGTCCACCAGGCTTCAATACTAAAAACCACATACTAATACAAAATCCTCCCAAAAGACAACCCAAGCCTTCGGTGATCTCAGTAAAGATGAGTGAAGCTCCACCGAGGATAAGTCCAGTCATGACCACGGCTACTAGGTAAGCTCCCTGTATCGCATTGCTTACTGGAAAGTTCATGACATATAATATGAGTACTGTAACAGCTAGACTAGCAAGGTAGGTCGCTGACAAGGAGATGTGCAGCATTTTGTTCTTGATTCCAACAAGAGTATAGACAGTTCCGCTCAAAATAAGCAAAACTCCTCCCACAGAAAACGCAGGAGTTATCCGAGGTGTGAGAGGGAGTTTATTAGGGGTAGCAGTAGCTAAACGATATTAACAATAGAATGAGGCTGAAGATTGGGTTTGAATACCATTATATAAAGAATCACTGTTGAGAACGGCTGTGGGAGCAGGTCCATTGATATTTGATGGCAACACAACGGGCAGCGTTGAAGATGGGATTGGGGTTCTTGAGCTGGAGCTCGTGGCCAAGGTGCTACTCTTTGATTGGATCTCAACTGTTTGCTTCGTAGTAACTCCATCTTTGTCGTTGGTGCCGGCACTTATTCTTGTTTGAGTGGGACTACGCGATGTTGTTGTCGGAGTCTCAGTAATTGTGAGCGAAGCCTTATCTTGCCTCCGTAGGTGAAAAGCTCTTGGATCCCCCACAACACCATTAACAAGATAACAAAGGGCGAGTATGAGAAGAAATTTCGAACGGAATGAGCACATCATCTTGAGTAATAAATCACCATACAGAGAGCACCTTAGGCGAACTCTCGTACCAGAAATAGTGAAAGGATAAGACGAAGGACTTCATAGGCTGGTTATTAATGACATTTGTAGAGACTGTGGTGGGAAATGACTTCCAGAACAAAAAGAATTATTAATGCGACGCAGAGTGCGAATATGCAGAGGGTAAGGTACGGAAAGAAGTATGCAAGTGGCTTCCTTCGAGCTCTTATGGATCAATAGAGGATCAGCCCAGGGGTATCGGGCAGAGGTGGTACTATCTGATGATGGACGAATAAGGGAGCTGGAAGTAAAAGCGCAGGGTGGCCCGATAGAGCGTAAGGCGTCTGTAAAGAGATGAAACTACTTCGGTAGACACTAGCGCAGATACAGGACAATGGTGTGCCAGGCGAAGTGTCCGAGCCAATCTGGCCAGTTAGAAGCTTCTATTTGCACAAACTGTAGGGGAATGCCATAGCCTAGTTACTTGTATGCACGTATAAAATACAGGAAGGAATTTGTACTATTTTCCGAGTAATATTATAACTCCCTCGTCGACCACTTCGAGTCCAATTCAAGGTTTTGCAACACGGATAAAAGGTCCAGGTGGTTACAGCACGGCCGGCTATGGACCACCTACCTGTTAGTTGTTGATACTTGTACCTCATCAATGCAATGCACTGTGTCGTGGCCCTCAAACTCCGCGCTGCTGGATCGGAGGGGGTGGCTCATGATCAGACATCTCCACCAGCGACGCCAGTTATGGCGCGCTCAGCTCCGATAGAATAGTAGGAAGATCCATGGGGACTTCGGATGATCGGAAGAAGAAAAGATCTTTCAGGCAGAGTAGTGTTGTCCAAGAGAATAGAGGCGACAGGGACGGTACGGCCTGGTTTCATAAGCGGTGGTTGAAAACATATAGGGGACGTGGTCGAAGTTAAGCGAGATGAGCCGGAATTACTCCAACGACCTTTTTCAATAACGCCCACTCGGCAAGCCAATCAATCGCATACGGCCATATTGATATAGATCCCACGGCGGCAGATTCTTCTCCAGATCTTGTCTTCCAAGCCAGTCAGTCAGTCAGTCAGTCGGTCAGTCATTGCCCAGCTGCTGCGCCAGAACCTTTCTTTTTCTTTTGCCTTCAAACGCCCAGGATAATTGTTCGTTATGCCTTAGTAGGACTTTGTTTTGGCTGGTGAGACAAAAATGACAGTATTCTCAAACAATTAATTACCGATTTGTCGTTTTGTATTACTGGGCCAGGTAAGGGAGAATGAGAGGGAGAGGGAGATCTGTTGGGTGAACACTTGGATCACTTGCCGGACCGCATCTACTCTGTACTGCTTGGTAACCGGTAACCTAATGCGATCAAGCTCCAGGTACGCGAGGGAAAACCTCCGAGATCACAATTTCTCCCTGCTCTACTTACATACTACTACTGTACCGGACGGTAACTGACTGGGGTGGGCGTCACAACCTTGTGGACGCGATGTGGTAACAAGCTACGAAGGACCTTCCTTGCACGACTTGCTCCCCAAGCCAACTACTATCGTCCTTCGGACCCCATTATCACACCACAGGAGAGTCCGTCGACACCACGTTCGCGCGCCGAGCATCTGCACCATCCAGTACAGTAAGCTGGAAATTATCGTCCCTAGGATATGAGATGAGAGAGCGCGATGGTTGCAACCTTGTGACCAGGAGCTCATCTTAATTTCCCGTTAACAATCCAACGGTCAAGATCTTGTACTAATCCTACACTCGGCATACCGTAACATGTTGAGCGAACATTCTTAACAGGCGTACGAGCATTTGAAATGATGATTTGTTTCCGACATACTCCGCCTCATCTCTGTGCAACTGTTGCCACGACGTGATGCTTTATGCCAGACGGACTCTTTACACTGCTGGCGTCTTCAATATATCTTCGGGATTATTCTCCTATCCCAGGCTTGCCCACATGATACCACCCTATCCCGCGGTAAAGCTTAGCCCATAAACCTATGTCGAGTGCATGCTGTAGTACGAGCACAGCATCAGAATGCTTGGAGAAGCTCTACCCATCATAGTTTGGTTATCGAGGCTAGATCTAAAATCTAAGTGACAGAATAATAACCTCCAATGCTTTAGTACGGTTTCTACGGTTTCTGCTTACTGGAAGTTGACAGCCATTGGCTTTATAATTGTGTGTATCACCGTACCACTATCCAACCATCATGAAAGATGGGCGGAGAAAATCCTGGCAACAAGTATTGCCATAAAGAGATAACTTAGGTGTAAACCACGCTCACAAGAGGATTTGCGGTGATGGTTGCAATTGTATTATGCTCGTAATGCTTGCTGTATACGCTTGAATGTGAAGACCAGCAAATATCCACCGATCTATTGTACAGTACTGTACTCACTCAGTAATACTAAAGATACTATTTTTGAGGAGCACACTCGAAAGATTTACTAAGTAATCGTAGCTGCGCTGACTGACAAGTGCTACTCGCAACCTGGCACTTAGAGACCACGACTTCCGTCAACCATTAGCCAAACTGAAAGCAAAGTGTACCCTGCCCAGGAATAGTTGAGAAGAAGTTCGAGAAAGTTACAAGAATGCAAGTACAGTATAAACCACCAGACCAATCACGGTTTCTGATTGCCAAGATATGTTCTCCACTTTAAACCCCCTAAAACTATTCACGACCGCACCCAACGCGACGCGACAGCTGAACCATAGATCCCAATTCAACCAAGCTATCACCTATTCCATCCTAAACTGCAACAAAACCAAAACATAATAAACTCCCCAGAAAATATGTCTTCTTTCCTCCTCCGCCGTGCGCTTCCCCGTGCGCTCCCGGTTCGTGCGTTCAGCACCTCAAGCCGTGCCAACAGCTTCGCCAAAATGACCATCATAGGCCGCCTCGCCGACCAGCCCGAGCTACAAGCAACCAGCACCGGTAACGAGATTCTGCGTTATGCTGTTGGAACGAACAGCGGACCAAAGGACAACCAGAAGACCAGCTGGTTCCGGGTGACGAGCTTTTTACCCGAGGGCGCCCAGAGAGATTTTATTGCAAGCTTGGAGAAGGGGTACGTTTTTTGCCCATCTCTTCCTTTTGGCGTCGACAGAGGGGAGAGGAAGGAGAAATAGGTTTTCTGCGAAACTCTACTAATGAGTGCGCAGAACTTTGGTGTATGTTGAGGGTGAGGCATCCATGAGCAACTATAACGACTCAGAAGGCAAACCACGCAGCGCATTGAACATCGTCCAGAGTACGTCTTCCTCTCACTGCCCTCTTTCCTTCTTTCGTGCCTCTAACTACAGACCAACTGAATAACGTTTCTCAGACAAAATTGAAGTCCTCAGCTCCAAGAAGTCCGCAAGCCAGTAAAACTTCAACAGATAGACACGTCTTTGACATGGTTTTGAGAATCCCATTATAAGGAATATGCAAGGAAAGGAGAAAGATACCACTACAGCTGATAATATATTCTATTTGTCGATATGATTTTTATGTTGTGCGAAGAATTGGCAAGACCATTAGGCGTTTGGTTTTGGATGCCTGGAGGAAATTGTACTTGTATGATTTGGGGGTTTTGGCGAGAGACCTGGACTGGGGAGATTTTGATCTAAATATGACAATTCACCTCTACCTGTTGACTTTTTGTCTCTGCTGTTGTGACAAATTTGTTCTTCATGTAATTTGGATTAAAATATGGCTTCGGGCTAGTCTGTTAACATGAGTAGAGGTATGTTTGCTTGATGGTAGTTTCATGAGTACCCATTTGTAACTCCAACAGCTCAAGTTATCAGAGAGAGGAAGACGGCATCTTTCCTATCCTGTAGTATTGCGATTTTCATCACAGAAGTCGTACGCCAATAGTACCAAGCTCCAGTTTGAAAAGGTTTCCAATCCATGCTTCAAAAGCTCAACCCAAAGCTATCAACGCCTCAAAAATCTCACAGCAAACGGAAACGTATGAAACCTCCAATAGCAACACCAGTTTAACGTTTACGGAAGCATTCATGAAGAGATCTTACGGCGTTCATGGGTTGGACAAGTACTGACAACAGAAACAAGGCACGACGTACTTAGATATTTGTAGCTATCACAATATTTTTGGAACAGTTTTAACGGAGCATGTATCTTGATCACAAATAGTAGAGTGATTCGGGGGGGAGGGTTGACCAATTCAACAAGCATCTAAAGACTTATTTGTAAAAATCGTGGCTGTTAAAATGTATTGCAGGACATATGCGACTCCTCGTAGTACCGTTAGGTAGCAGGGTGCGTTTCTATAGTTGAAGTTTGGAAAATTGGTATGGCCTGGATACCTGGATACCTGGATACAAAGGTAATATAGTCCTCTTTTTTTATAGGTAGATCTGCGATACGGCTCGGTAATATGAGGTCAATAACATTTGCATTAATGGTAGAAAAGCCACATAAAAGGCAAAAGCAGGATGTAATATTACCCTAAAGGTCAAAGCCCTAGATTTTCGCTGCTTAAAGACTGACTTGATATCATAATGCTGCCATAGCCTAAGTCTATCATATTCCCGTCCTCCATCCTTGGAGAATACCTCTAAAGACTCGGCGATTAGTTGCCTCTGACCTATTGTAGGCCAATCCAAAACGGGCCCCGTTAGTTGCTTGGGTATACTTTCGTAAGAGTGTAAATATAGCACTACTTGTTTTCAAATTTCGCTCATGTTCGTGCTTTCATGTTTCGGTTGCTTCGGCCTCGGCATCTAATTCTTCATCACCATCCTCGACATCTTCTCCGTCCTCGTCCCCAGTTAGAGTTGTTGTTCCCATCATACCAGTCATCGTCTGATCATCGTCTACATTGCCCCTGTACATATCTCGTCGATAGCGGGGGTTCTCCTCATTGAGGTGTTGACGCAAGCCCATAACTCCACTGCCTGAGAATACGCAGAAGACGCTCCTCTGATGCTCCGTGAACTCTGATTTCAGTTAGCATATATAGAACCACAATATGGAAATATTTGGCATACCAGGAGGTGCTTCACGGCAGAATTCTTCGAGGTCGGCGCGAAGGAAAGCTTGTACACCCGTTAAACTCAGATGGGTAAGCTTTGGGCAATTGTTAAGTAACAGGATAATGCTCTATTTGTTGTTAGACTAGCAAAGATAAAATCAGTTTGATCTTGACTTACATGAAGAGTCAAGTTGATGCAATAGCTGAGATGCACTCTCTCCAAGCTGCTTGAATAATACAGAGGGAGGTTGGCAGGATGTGCTCTGTCCCTTGGAAATATGTCGGGACGTCTCGCGCCAACACGAGCTGCACCTGCATCGGCGAGAGCCTGCACACTTCTATCTGTTATGTTGGAGCACTTAACTAAGCCTATTCTCCTGAGTTTTGGCAAGGATGCAAGCTGCTGCACGGAGTCGTCGGTGAGGTGAACGCAACAGCCGAGATCAATGTAGCGAATACGGTTACAAGATTTGACCAATTGTTTAATGGCAACATCTGTAAGATTGCCACAATGTCCTAGATGAAGATAGTGGAGGTTCTTGCCAAGCTTGCTGATGGAAAACACTGCTTGGTCCGTCAAGTTTCTGCATTTTGCGAACACTATATTTCGCAACCTAGGTGCTACATCTATAATTTTGGCAACAGCACGATCTGTTAGGCGAGCACAGCTTGTAAGGTCTAATATCCGTAAATGTTCGTATGTTCTATCTGAAGGTAGACTGAGAAATGCAGCATCCGAGATGAGTTCGCAATTTGCGAGTCGAAGCTCACGTAGACAGTGGCCGTTCTGAAGGAGGGCTGTAATAGGATCATTGGTAATTTCTTTGCATTGATGAAGATCGATTTCAAGGATATTTCTGCAGTTGTTGGCGAACGCTAAGATGGCAATATCTTCCAACTGCTCACAGCCGTTGAGTTTAAGCTACAAGATTATTAGTATGGATTTACGCAAATAAGTAGCTACTTACTCTTTTGATATATCTGCAGTTCTCAGCAACCAACATTAGTGACTCGTTGGAAATCTTTTTGCAAGATGTAATATTCAGCCCTTGCAACCTATGGCAATACCGGGCGAGCACCTTCATTGATGCTTCCGTAATTTCAGAATCACCAGCTATATCCAACGCCAGCAAGTGCGTGGCATCCGTCAGAAGATCGATAAGGCCACCATCTGTGAGCTGTGTGCAATGCGTAAGAGTCAATCTCTCAACCTGTGTGCAAACGGCCAAAGGTTTAACACTCCCATCACTGACATCCTTGGACAAACCAGCAAGGTTCAGCCTCTTGATAAACCCTGAGTATGCAAAGTATGGGGCAGGAAGTGAAAGAGTCTTGCAGATTCTTTCATGTTTTTCCCACGATGCGCAGACCGGCCGGTGCCAGAGCAGATTCACGCCATTCCTAGCCCACTCCTTGCAGACAAGCATGCAATTTAACTGATCTTGTGGTTTGTTGAGCTTCGAGAATATGCCGATAAGAACTTCCGCTGGTAGACGACCGGCGGGCACTTTCTGCTGCTCCGTAACCGCCATATCTTGAAAGGTTGCCCCGATGGAGGATTGTGAATCATTGCTTCCATTATAAAATTCGGATTCGTCAGGGTCAGGGCGGATAGGGGAGTTGCTCGATGAAGATAGTGAATCCCCTTCCGGTTCAGGTGTATTGCCGTTGACCGGATGATACCGCGCATTTGTATCGAGCGCTCCTAGGTTGAGAGGCCCGCCTCTCATGATGGCGGTGGTAGATGCCCGTGTGTGTGTATTTGTGATTATGTAGCTTCGGTGGATAAATTTAGGCTGTTGAAATGCTGTAGTATTGTTGTATGCGATACTGTGATAGGACTTTTATCCAATACGCTGTGGGACGTGGGTTGGCGGGCTTCGTCTTGGGTTTGGAGGTATGTATGTATTCTAGTAAGGGAGGAGAGCGCAACGCAGCCTCGCGGAGCTTATAAATTCCTGCTAAGAAAATAGGACAGATAGTGGCCAAATCCAGATGCGGTGATTCACTGGGCTTTTAATGAACATATGGCTCCGGGCTTGAGTGTGTGGTTGCAGAGCGTTTGGTGTTTACTTTGGGCTGCTTGGTGATCAAATCCGGGCGATGTGGAGTGGTGGATACAGTAACACCACCAGAGGTGAGTGATGTAGCAGGCAATCGTGGTGGTTGGTTCGCTTCCCCAAGAAGTTCTGGCCATACGTTGGCGGGGAACTCGGACAGTAGAGTTCTATTTTGGTAACGATGCGCAACCTCTTATATGTACAATATATGTCTTAATTAACTTTTATATTTTCAGCGGAACTCTAATATGTTTGTCGGAAACCCAATATCTCGGTCAGGTGCGTGAGCCAACCTCAAGTTGCTATAAATCAGAGATACCGAAACTCCACGTAGCTATCCCAGCCATTTACTCAAATTAGATGAGACGACGACAGAGTCAATACAGATGGCTTCAAACTCCAATGCTATTCTGCTCTCTCTGCTACTCTGTTACCCAAACTAGTTTTCGGCTACGTTACCCCTGATCTTGTCAAATCTACGGGCGCTCCGAACTCCTAAGGTCGGACTCAAAGAGGGTTTCGTATATGGCTACGGCTCGAAACAATCTGCTCGAGTTCGTGAATTCCTAGTAACTAACCACTAACTAGTATTTAATCGTCAGAACCCTCGCACACAAAAATACATTTTCATTTTTCACTTCCTTTACATCAATCACCATCATATAATCAATGATGCGATCATCTTCAATCTTCCGGCCCTTTCTCAGCATCTGGGCGGCACCTTCTATCTTTATCCTCCCAGTTATTCCATTGCTCTTTCGACCATACAGAGGTTCTCTAAAACTCGAACCCGTGGGTTGCGTCAAAAGGCAGGTTCTGTAAAGAATCAAAAGAAACAACCCTCAAGCCATTCTATGAACAAGAATAACCGCGGCGACTCGGGATATTGTGATCTCTATTTGCTTTTTGATTTTGATTTTTACTATAAGCAGTCTTGGCCGACAAAATAACGAGCAACATGACGAATCATCCAGTGATGTAAATGAGGTTAATTCTAAAGGCACCGTGGATTGATTTTTCTTCGAATCTGTTAGCTGGTGCTTTACATCAGTTGATTATTACGTTGCAACTGTTCCTGCTCTCTACGAAGATTACAAAGTTTCTGGGAAAGGTACAATGAACAGACCTGGGTTATATAATGTCTCCTCTTGTCACCCTCTCCTCTCTTTTTGTCTCTCCTCACTCTAATTCAAGACTACGATATAACAGCGACACATTCTTATCACTTTATCAACTAAGATGAGGAGTTTCAATATTTTCCGCTCCTATATGACCTTCAGTCGAATCTAGGAACTGCGTGACCGCTTCAGGTTGCGATCCGTAGGTGGGACGTATGCTTTTCTACAAATCGTACGGTGCCATCCTAGCCAAAAGATATGTAACTGCCAAGCGCGGTGTCCTTGGTCTGATGGGAAAGTAGCTGGCATTCGGGAATGACAGGTTCTAAGTCTTGAGCACACCGTGATAAGTAATATATCCTTTCATTATAAAAATTCAGTTGCTAACTAGTTTTTCTGGCAGCTCGGCTCCCAAAGGCACAGTATCAAGCCTCACGATGCGTGTAACTTGGATGCCTCATAAATCCGTGCAAAATGTCGGAGGAAAGAAGAATATATTGTTGCGTGTCATCATCCTAATATCACGAAATATGTGAGGTTCCTCAAGGTAAAGATATGGGCCCTGAATTCATGTAGTCTAGAAAAGAGAGGTTTCTCGTGATGGAAAGCTATATATGGTAGTACTGGTGGATGAGTGCGGCCACAACACTACGTGTGGATCATCTGGGACTATTGATAGAAAGACTTATGTCTATACGAAATATTTCAAATTTAAGTTTTCACTCGAACACCAAACCTGCAAACGTGGTTGTCCCTTCGTGACGGTAGATTTGAGAATACTTTCAATTCGGTTCCGCCGCCAATGCAAAGCAAGATATCATCAGTAGGTCTACTGTATTACAACAATACTCCTCATCTTCAGATATTGCTTTGCCAACGAGTGCAAAATCAGACACATTGATTAGGATCAAGAAAGGGGTAGGGGAGGGGTAGGTAGGTACTTCTAAGCGAGCTTGCCAAGCCATTCCAGATAAAGGTCATTTTCAGTAAATGAATTATCAAAGGATGTGAAAAGGGATTTCGTATTGCTTTAGACTCTCCTTGAATTTGCAAAAGGGAAGAGACAAAATAAAAAATCTTAGTTTCTACTGGTCCTGCCAGCAATAAATGATGTGGCTCCAAGCCAAGCCTTTCCCCACGATTTCAGATGGAAGCCAAAGGATCGTCATAATAAATCAGCCCACCCATCCAACATCAACATCTTCCAACTGAAAGATCACAACGCCAAATACTCAAAATGTCTCTCCGTCCCCCAATATCACGAGCTATCCGCTTCTTACCCCGAACCAACAACCAATTCCCCATCCACAGACTCCCGCGATGTCAATTCCGTTCCCTAACCGCAAATTCATCCAATTATGGCCCTCCAAAGTCCTCACGCACTACACTCGATCGCATGAACCTACACCGTCTTGAGACCCAACGTAGAGCATATTACAAACGTCGATCCTATTATGCTGCCACCGGACTTGTCTTCGGGTTACTAGCCATGTTCCTCACCGTCCGCGCCATCGAGATGCAAACACCATCTAAAATGGACTCTGGAAAACGAGTAGACGATCCTTTGGTCGTTTTAGGTCGCGAGCGCAAAGTCGTAGTCCAGAAGCTCGGCGAGGAGCCTGAGGAAATCACAGACGTGGTTGATAGCGGTACAACTTCCGTACCTAGCTTCCCGCGGATATTGGACTTCTACGATGATGAGAATGAAGGGACAGCTTCAGCTTTGAGGCCCGAGCAAGTTGACGATCGCTTGGAGGAATATCAGCTGCTGGGCTTGGGAATACGGACAGTGAGTTTTTTGGGGATACAAGTTTATGTGGTTGGGATGTATATTGCTACGGAAGACATTGCGGCCTTACAAGAGTGTTTGATTAAAAAGGTTAATCCGATTGCGTCAACATTAGTAGCAGGCGAGAAGGAGAAATTGAAGAGCATGCTATATGATGAGGAGAAGGGAGAGGATATTTGGAGTAGTGTTTTAAAAGATTCGGGAGCAAGGGTGTTATTGAGAGTTGTCCCGGCACGGAATACGGATTTCCATCATCTAAGAGATGCATGGGTTAGACAGATCACAACGAGATCGAAGATTCCTTTGAATAAGGAAGAATATAATGACGAGAGTTTTGGGCAGTCACTGCAAGAATTCAAGGGTTTGCTGAACCGGGGAAGCGTTCCGAAGGGAAAAGAGTTTTTGGTTGCTAGAGGAGCAAAGGGAAGACTGGCGATGTGGTATAACGATGGGAAAGAAGGAGCGCAAAGACTGGGCCACGTTGATGATGAGCGGATTTCTAGAGCTTTGTTCTTGAATTACCTTGCTGGCAAGACCGTTGCTTCAGAACCGGCCAGGAAGAGCATTATTGATGGAATTATGGAATTTGTGGAAAGACCAGTTGGGACGGTCGCCACTCAAGTCCACGTGTAGGCTATGTATTTAGTAAAGCTACTGTGTAACAAATCACCACACTGTGTAACACTATTCAAAATGGAGGGAGGCAACTTGTCTGTTCGCAAATCAAAATTACTCAGAATGACGTCTGCTTGACTGATGGTTTAATGGTATTTGGTACAGGTACTCGTACAGTCGTTGCTATTTACATCACACAATGGGTATAACACTTCCACCTGCAGAATGTCTCTTTATAGAGCACCGGCATCTTTCAACAAGTTTTTCAATTGACCCTTCTTGGCCTGAAGATCCGAGTTGCCTCCAATGTGTTGTTTCTTGATGTAGATATTTGGGACCGAAGTCTGGCCATTGATTTCCTTCAAGGCTGCTTGGATAGCGGAACCATCATCTAAATTTCCCGTTAGCTTTAATCCTCACATTCTCAGCCAAGAGCAAGCCTTATGTAAACTTACCGACTTGGTCAAGCTCGATGGCGTAGTATTTGGCTCCCATGTCGTCGAGAAGGGACTTTGTTGCTTTGCAGTATGGGCAGTAGGATTTAGAGAAGACCGCTATGATTATGGTTAGTATTTGTGGCCAGGGCAAATCGCAAGGCGGTACATACCGACGGCGTTCTCGTCAATGATCTTTTGGGCCTTTACTTTAGCGGCAGACATGATGGATGGATCGACGGAGGCGGAATACAAAAATCGGCGTAGGAACGAAATGGTGGGCAACGAGTATATTTGGTTTGAATGGGAAAAATGGGTATGTGTGATCGGGAGAAGGGGAGGGGGGTATTTTATATGAGAGTGTTAAGAGGGGCTAAATTGATTTGTGAGGAAGGCAAAATGTTGATTACACAGATTTGAAGGCCGATGATGCTCTAGAAATGACGCGACCCGAGGTCCCGCAGGCGCTGTTTCTAATTGGACGAACGAAGAAACGAACGAATTGGTGTGCTGACAAAGAAATCAGGGTGTGTGTGGGTGATGCTGGGAATAAAACGTGACCGCTGCGTTGGCACACCTGCACAATCCCAGATGGATATGATATGTATGAGAATACGATCAGTACTGCACTGTACGATACAATACTAACACTATATACTACATTATAATATACTGTACTGTACTGTACTGTACTATACCACACATCACTAGCACTGCAACAGTACTGCATGTACTGTATGTAGGAAGGGTTTCCTAGGGATATCTATCCTATGGGAGGCCAACCACCCGTTTAACAAGAGATGTTTTCTTCTAGTTGTGTTGTAAATGCAATCATAATAAATTAACCAACTCACCCTCGAGTGTGCCTTTCACGATTGCTATGTAATACCTCATCGTGAAAGTGTGTGCTACATATCATTTTCTCTACTGGTTTGGTCCCGCGACCTCCGTCTTCGCCGCTTGTTACGTTTACGTTTGGCTGGGCTGTTGGATAATACTAATCTGCTGTCTGGTCCCCGCCCCAAAATAAATCAAGGGACGAGTCGCTAGCTAGTCCACCCAAAAGTGAGCCTCCTAGATCATTCCAGCGACATCTGTTACATTATCCTCCCGCCACAACTATCTCCATAACCACGCCAACACCTCTCGGAATTCGCATTGCTTACTATACCACCGTGTTTAGAAAACCTCGAACTTTCCAAGGCAGCAGAAGACAAATGTACTATTGAGAATAGCAGGCAAAGACAAGGTGGCATCACCATATCCCCATGTCTATGTTATCTCTGATACCACGCCTTCCTGACTCTCTTCAGAGCTACCTCTCGGAAAGCTACCTGCAGATTCAGAAAGCGTATACCGCACTCCCTCCGCCCGCTCAACAATACCTAGAGTCTGCTGCGAAGTATACGCACATTGACCAGGTCCCGCCCAACGCTTTAGCTGGAACGGTACGTACCAGGCAGCGCGCCATATTCAATTCAATTGGAAATACCATGCTAAATGAACGTGCAGGCCTTATTTCTAATTACTGCTGCTGCCATGAGTCGCTGGGGAGGCTTCAATCCGTGGAGCAATCATGGTCAACCACGCCTGTCGCCGTTTGGACGTAGCCAATACCCACCAAATGTATGCTAAGCTTCTACACCCAATTCGTGCGCGATTGTTAACATGCGTAGGTCACTGAGGATGATTTCTCATACATTACATCTGACGACCTGGCCGAGCCTGGGCGAGCATACGATCCACATCGCGCACCACCACCCAGCATGCAAGCCGAAGACGACGTTCTCTTAATCAAGAACAAGAGCCTGCTTTATCCGGTCAAGTTCCCCGCATATAGCATTGGAGATGGGAAGCTACAAGTTAGAGATATCAAATTGCGAGCAGCGCTTGCCATGGGCTTGCCAGAAGGGTCAGAGGCTAGACTGAAGCTGCTATATAAAGGGCAGCAATTGAAGGACGATTATCGACCTTGCCGGGATTACAACCTCAAGAACCAGAGTGAGGTACTATGCATAGTAGGAGAGGCACTAGAAGAATCCGGGGACGACTCGGAAGATACCGAGATCGTGCAGGATGCAAGTGGCAAGAAGAAGAGAGTCCGGAAGTCAAAGAAGAAGTCCAAGGGCAAGAAGTCCTCCAACTCGAATCTAAGGGCAGACAGTGGGCCATCCGAAACCTCGCGAACTGCATCTCCGGCTCCAAAGACAGCTATGGATAAGCTACATGCAATTTCTTCACATTTTCATACGAAGCTTCTACCTCTGTGTGTACAGTTTACTGCTGCTCCACCACAAGAGGCGAAGAAGAAGGATTTCGAGCACAAAAAGCTGAGCGAAACTATCATGAACGAAGTCATGCTGAAGTTGGATGCAGTGGAGACCGACGGAGTACCGGAAGTTCGAGAGAAGCGACGCGCCTTGGTCAGAGAGGTACAAGGCGTTCTTGATGGATTGGATGCTGCTGCGAAGGTCACGGGTTAAGGACCTGCGGGGAGTGCTGTGAACATCATGTGACTTTACGAATTCCATTTTGATCGATTGCATAGTTGTTAGGAACCCGATGTCCCCTTACAAGTGGATGTCTTGGTTCAGCAAGGCGTTTGAGATTATTGGCTTCCATAGAGGATCATTACAAGCAGCATTGAGAAATTGCATTCTCGAAGTTAGAGTGTAATCAGAATCTATTATTGAGTCTGTAACTCCAGCAAAGTATTAGAAACTGATGTCTGGCCGTCTCTAATGATCTTCGGATACAATATATCCCCTTTTTGGAGACCCTTCAGCTTCTTAGGCCCTAGGGAATACATGAGAAAGCCTTTGCCAGCAACCACATATATTAGAGTGACTTTCTTACCGTCGTTAACAGTATCGGCCTCAAATTGACCAGTGACGTAGACAAAATTTCCAAAGCCGTATCTAGCGATCAAACTTCAAAGGCGCACTTTTTAGATATTCACGTACGCACGAATTTAAGCGATCACTCAAGCACCAGAAGGATTTTTGTCATTTTGGCATGGTGTTGATGTTGCTCGTGAACCACTTTTATCATTTTGCACAAGCTAGCCTTCCGTAAAATCTGACCTACAAGCCATGCAAGGAATTACACGAGATAATTGAGTTCGAGTTGAAAGCTAATGAGTTGGACACACCTAACTATCAAAATCGCCCTAGAATACGTCTTTTTGATCTATACGAAGCTTGAGTTCAATTTGGTTTTACTTTGGACACATCCAATAATTTTCCACAGTAAGGAGGCTTTGTAAGTCAAAATTTTCAGTCAACCATATGTTGAAGCTCTCTCTGGGCAAAGGTGAAAAAACTGCCAGTCAGCAAATCAACAACTGAAAGACAATTACTGATCTGGATTCAAACAATATCATGGTAAAAAAAAGAGACTTGCAAACGCAATATCAAAGTTGGAAATCTCGTTTTCTTTTTTGCAGACCCGAAGTGTGCCAAGGCGTTATTCCCAAAGCGGATTAGTACATCCGAGATAGATCCCACAAGGTGATTTCAAAACTTGTAGTTAACGAAGACCAAAATCACATCCTCCACCAAAACGACGGTAGGAGCATCGACAAACCATTCGACATTCGGTCTCTAGTTCAGCAGCGATAGCAGGGCAAGATGTCGACTTTCGAACAAACCGTAAGTCGATCACTCCCACCTTGCGCTTCCCTCAATACCCGGCATCAACACGACGAGCTGTATTTGTGCGACGGGGCTGGCAGTTATGAAATAGAGACGGATTGCTAACATGGACATGAATTAGATCACCATCGATGGCAAGGGTCACCTTCTTGGTCGCTTGGCCAGTACCGTGGCAAAGCAATTGCTTAACGGCCAAAAAATCGTCGTTGTGCGATGTGAAGCCTTGAACATCTCTGGAGAGTTCTTCCGTGCGAAGCGTACGTTTTACACCCGACTCTGACTGGAGGTGGAGTGGGAGAATGAGAAATCGGACAGCGCACAGAGGTGCGAAGTTGAAATAGTACTGACTTTACTTCGATTATAGTAAAGTACCACGCCTACCTCCGCAAGATGACCCGATACAACCCAACCCGAGGAGGTAAGATATCTTCCTAGCGTTCACAGAGCCTGTGAATTTAGGAGCCTGGTCTGACTTGAAATAGGTCCTTTCCATTTCCGTGCCCCATCCAGAATCTTCTACAAGACCGTTCGTGGTATGATTCCTCACAAGACCGCCCGTGGAGCCGCCGCTATGGAGAGACTTAAGGTGTTCGAGGGTGTCCCACCACCATACGACAAAGTCAAGAGAGTGGTCGTTCCCCAGGCCTTGAGAGTGTTGAGACTGAAGCCAGGACGCAAGTACTGCACAGTCGGTAGATTGAGCCACGAGGTCGGATGGAAGTACCAGGACGTTGTTGCGAGGTATGTTGCATGATTTGATGATTCAAAATAGCAGGATCTAACATGTGATAGACTTGAGGAGAGACGGAAGGTCAAGGGTGCCGCATACTATGCCCGCAAGAAGACTGCACGAAGACAACTATCCGATGCCCAAAAGAGCGCAAAGGTTGACGACAAGACCAAGACGCAATTGGCTGAGTACGGTTACTAGAGACTACGGCGGTGCATTCTAATTTTTCGCGATCGATGACTTTGGGAGATGGGGGTTGGGATGGAACATGTTCTTTTTCATTTGCAATCAAAAAAAACCTACGACAATGCTTTGTTCGACCCGTCAAGGGAAGATCCCAAAGATCTGGTTGATACATGGTTGGAGTTGCTTTGCTACATCGGTTAGGCATTTGAACTGATGGGCTGGGACTCTGCTCTGTATAGCTTTCGTCATGCATGTGGCTCATAGGGAAAATTGAACCCTGCAAAAAGTATTGATGGTCTGGTCTTGTAGTGATGTTCATCTGAAGACTGGCTTGTGATATCCTGGATAGAGTTATTAGTATTGTGGAAACACTTAACCTCACCCCCAAGTGGACTTTGAGAAGTAACACAACTTCTTTAATTAACATTCAACACTAGAGAATATGGTCTTCGAGTTTCTTCTTTCCTCACTTCTGTCATGTTGCTTTTTGGTTCGTGTTATAAGACTTAATCATTTTGTACCATGATGTCTTATACTGTATCTCAAGTTCCTGGTTCTGTAAGACAAATCATTGGGATACCCGGAAGTATTTGATTCCCAGTGGGTGCATTCTAGGGACCTCTTGCCCATGTCCTTTGATTTCTTTCAAACCTGGAAATCTCTCATATATATACATATATACTTTATACCTATAAACAGCTGTTTCAATTACACATTTGACTTGTGGGGAAGGCCGCTAGTCTCCGAATACTGGTGGCAGACTACCGTACCCGACATCTTGCCGAGGAAAGATTTCCGAAATGCGGACGCATTCGTGTTACCCGAAGAATGACCAGCTCTAGCTTCCAAGCTGAGTTCCCCGGATTTATTAACTTGGAGAAGTTGCTGGGGTCTAATTCTCCTATTAAAGCGAGCTTAGGCAACCGATTCTTGTTTGTCCAAAGATTATCTTTGAGGTCTCACTTTCTCTCAAGCTTACCCCATTACCCCACACCAACCAACACCCCTTGAGCCTCCCAAAATGCCGAGTTCAACTCCAACCTCCAGGTTGCAAAGACTTGCTGCACATTTCCTCCCCACCTCCGCAGAAGAAGTAGTCAAAGAATACAAACACCACATACATCAACTCTCCCCAACATTCTTCCTTGAGCGCGCTGCTCAAATCGAACCCGAAGCAGAGGCTATCGTGCACACAACCGCAAACGGCAAATCCCTCCGACGGTCTTACATTGAGTTCGCAGACCGAGCTCGCGGCCTCGCATACTATCTCCAAAAACATGGCCTCAACCGGGTTGGCATCCTGGCCCCTAACACACCCGCATTCCTGGAAAGCATCTTTGGAATTGGGGGAAGCGGGGGAGTGAATGTTGCTGTAAACTACCGGTTGAAGATGGATGACATCACGTACATTTTTGAATACGCAAAGGTGGATTCGATCATAGTGGATTCAGAGTTTGAGCATCTGCTAGATGATTACAAAAAGAGGAACCCTGGGGTGCCGTTTATCATTGATACGGATACGGATTCTACGAGTGGAGCACTGTCCGGGCCATTTGATGAGGCGGTTTTGGAAGGCCTGAATTATGATAAAGAAAATGGAAACAAGGGTTGGTCGGGGCTAAAGAGTCAGGTTGAGGACGAGGATGATACAATTGCTATTCCTTTCACGAGCGGGACCACGGCGAGACCTAAGGGCGTGGTGTATACGCATCGGGGAGCTTACTTGGCCGCGCTGGGAAATGTGATTGAGAGCGGATTGAACTATCATGAGGGGAGATGTGGTTATCTTTGGACTTTACCGATGTTTCATGCTATGGGATGGAGTAAGCCTTTGCTTTAAATTTGCTCCATATATTGATACTTGACTGATAAATTTCAGCATTTCCTTGGGCAGTCACAGCGGTCAGAGGCACCCACTACTGTCTCCGCAAGATCGACTACCCTTTAATCTGGAATCTTCTCAAGACTGAAAAAATTACCCATTTCAACGCTGCTCCAACGGTTAACACTCTGTTATGCGCAGCAAAAGAAGCCGAGAAACTTCAAACCCCAGTCCGAGTGACCGTAGCGGCTTCGCCGCCAACAGCTTATCTCTTCGAGCAAATGTCAAAGCTAAATCTGACTCCCGTCCATGTATATGGTCTCACGGAAACCTACGGTCCAATAACTAAAGGCTATCATATGCCAGTATGGGAAGAAATCCCACTCAAAGAAAAGTATAACCGTATGGCACGTCAAGGTCATGGCTTTATTACTGGGCTCCCAATACGAATCATCAAGCCGGACTTACCGGAAGGTGTATTGGTTGATGTAGCGAAAGACGGCAAGGAGATTGGAGAGATTGTCTTTTTTGGCAATATTTGTGCCAAGGAGTATCTTGGTGATCCGGAGGCGACAAGGAAGTTGTTCGCGGGTGGCGGTCTGCACAGTGGTGATTTGGCTGTTTGGCATGAGGACGGAAGTGCACAGATTTTGGATAGACAGAAGGATATCATCATTTCTGGTAGGCTCACTGACTACCTTCTTTAGAGCTTAGTGACTAATGAAATCCATAGGTGGAGAGAATATATCTTCTGTAGCGCTCGAAGCAATGCTCGTACAACACCCAGACGTGCTTGAAGCCGGTGTAGTGTCAGTGTCAGACTCGCACTGGGGCGAGAGGCCAAAGGCCTACATCACCGTGAAAGAAGGCAAGTCAATGAAAGGAGAGGATCTGATAAGTTGGGCGAAACATGAGAGTGCTATCAGCAAATTCATGGTACCGCGGGAAGTTGAGGTCGTAGAGGAGCTGCCTAAGACGAGTACGGGGAAGGTAAAGAAGAACGTGTTGAGAGCATGGGCGAAAGGGGATTACAGCGAGAAATGATAACAGGATAAATAAAAAGCTTCTTAGGACTGGGTTCTAGTGGATTTAAAGACAAAACACTATAAACTTAACTAGTTACAGGTGGTTAATCTTATAGAAAGTACTGATATTCATGACCTCGACAATGTTGATACACATATCGGCTCTCCAAATTCAATTCTATGCCGATGTCTTTATCGATGTTCATGTATTCATTGAATTCTGAATGCGTGAGAGTTTCAGGAATTGAGTAGTTGTGTTTACTAGCTCCAAAGACTCAAAAGAGGTTGTTAGATCTGGTCAAAAAGTTCACAGGTATAAAATTACCTCAGTCAACTCCAATGGTTATGATAAGTAGACTAGAACTTGTCCATAGCGGCTTGACGAGTCTTAGCAAATTGGTATTTATTCACCACCAAACGCCCCACATGTACAGAAGTTAGAGATTTCAGGCCCAATTCTACATATCTCTTCACTTAGAAATCTTCGCAATCCTGCCTCCAGCTTCGCCTGTGGCGCTTAGGAATTCGGCATAATTTCGAGCTACAGTTGTTTTGCCTGTTCCAGTATTGCCGAGAAACACGGTACCAAATCGTCCCTCCTTCCAACTCCACGCCTTGTCGTACAGATGTTCCAACAATTTACTTGAGCTTTGACACATGAGTCTTAATATTTTGAAGCCCAACTAAGTTCATGATCTTTGCATAGCTTCCTCTATTTTACCTGAGTTCGTAGTTGCCATTTCTTCTTCATCATCTGTGTCTTCAACTTTAGCCGCTTCATCGTCAATCTCTCCTTCCTCGTCAAGAGACTCTGCCCCGGCTGGACATATGGCTAACAAAAGGTTTCCCTTTCGTTCAGGTTTGGCACTGTTATTCCCCTCCAAGTAATTATCTATGACCGTGGATTTTATCAATTGGTTCTGCGGACAGTACACATCTAAATTATGGGGTTTTTCGAGGAGAATTCCATCCCCACATGTACACTTTTGTCGGTAGCATATATCAATATCGGAGGGACCGAAGAACTCGTTTCTTTGTCGTTGATAGTCGATATTCCAAATGCTATTTGTTATTAGAATGTCGCGGTAACTGGCGGAGAGATTCAAAAATATGGAGGGTTCTAGCTTCTGCGATGGAGGGACCATCTTCTTCGGCTTCGTATTTGAGCTCCAACATAGCCCGGATTTGATTCGGTAGGAATAATGGAAGGTTTTTCAGACGAGCTGATGATCAACTCCCAAGAAGCTGTATCGTCCGAAGCCTCTTTGCCACTTGGTGATATCAGTATAATTGTGTTTTCCTCCTCAAGGCAGGAGCAGTTTTTTTCAGTACCAGACGGGATGTCTGGAGATTTTGGATCCGGCTGCTGCTCAGTCTCCAACCCAAAAATTTGAAACGATGATGAGCTTTCAACTACGTATTCCTCGTCATCGCAAGGCACCAATTCATCTAATTCCTTTGTTGATGCTTCTGGCAAGCTTGGAGCATACCCGACTGTGGTTCCATTGAGGTTCCTGTAAATCTTTTGGGGTCGAATATGGTTTCTCAAGAATCGAGAGACTGTTTGATTGATATCACTGAGTGCCAGCTCAGTGCTCGAAATCTGCATAGAAATACTTGAAACTCTCTTTTGTGGTCGTACATATGGCCAGTACTCATCAAAGTACCGCTTCTGGACCAGACCACCAAGAAATCGACCAGTCTTTAGGATGTTGAAATTGAGAAGAGTCTCGAGATGGAGCAGACGGGGGTCAAGCCCTGGACGTCCACTAATGGCATATTCTCGACGTAAAGCCGGCAGTCGCGTTGACATAGGGGCCTTTAGGTTTTTCTGAACCAGTACCTTCGGATGCTGGTGACAGCACCTCTCAGTAGCATCCACAAACCCCCCCTTGAACAGCCGTAGATGGAAAACAGAGAGAGTGTCTAAGGTTTGCTTGATGTTGTTTCCGATATCTAAAATATCTTCCGGTGATTTTGAATGTATTTTTGAGATTCTCCTGCATCTAGTCAATTTCTGATGGCTTCCAGGTGTATCTCCGTCTTCCAGGCCCCCATTTGACAAGAATGATTGCTGGTCTAGCATATTAAGGTAATGGCATGGGCAATAAACACACAAAAAGTAAAAAGCAAATCGAAAACTACTAGGTAAAAGAAAATGAGAAATGGGCGGCCCAAGTATCTATTTTACTCAATTTATGCTATCGACTCTAGATATCCAACTCGGTGAACAGTAAGTACCCGCCTCCCTCCTGCCTAGCGGCCCCAGGAGGGAATGCTCGCGCACGATACATATCCAGGACACTAGCATTAACATCTTCCTATAACAGTGACCCGTCCAGGATTCAGGAATGTGGTGAGTCGCTGGATTGGTGAAGATGGTGGTTGCCGCCTATCCAGCCTAGTGTGCCGCCCTATTTTTGTTTGTGACCGTCGTGGCATGAATCACACAGCCATATGTGCCGCACCAGACCATGCTCTTATATCTTCAAAACTGGTGGTAATAATCTAAGGGTATTAGCATATCAGAAGCATCATTACGCATTCATTGGCACTATTGACCATCTCGGTCTGCATTCTTCTGGTCAAAGTTTGGTAGGAGGTAGGATGGGATCAAGTCTGCTAGCTCTCAAAACTTATCCTACAGCCAGCCGTGGCACGGGTAACCGATCACGTTCTATGATTAATGATGAAACCAGTTGGATTTGGATTTGAAGATAGAGTTCAAGAAAACAGATAGATCAAAGTAGTATCTATCTCTATTTGATACTGAGTCATACAGAAAGCAAATAAAGTTTCAACCCCGCTCCGAATCAAAATATCACGGGACACCGCGCTCAGTTCGTGTAAAGTGCACGAATAGTTACATGAAGTGGCGCGTGAGGCGTGTCCCAACCAGGGAAATTCAGTGCACCGGTCTCAGCCCGCGCATTCCTCGCTTGCAAAGAGCCAATGGAGGGCCATCTTCCAAAACTCTAGTTGGACAGATACGATGGGTCGTCGAGGGAGATTACTATTCAGTGGAGGAGTCGGTGTAATTCGTAAGCTTTGGCGGTTTGTCGTTTTCTAGAACTCTATATAAGAATGGGCTTGCACGCCGCTTCCCTCCTTCTTTGACACCGTCTCTCAACTAAATTTTACACTGCTTTCAATATACTGCTGAGGATCCTTTGAATATCAAAAGCTCGATCTACTCCATTCCCCTTTCAACTGTCCTCAATGGCTGAATCTTGGTCTGCACCACCCGCTGGCACTCCATGTTGGGTTGAGATCCCCGCCTCAGATGTCCAGGCAACCAAAGTAAGACCAACTCCTTAATCCCATCTCTCACTCTGCTCTAACCACCTCGTAGGATTTCTATTCCTCCCTTTTTCCTTCCTGGGAGTGGAAAGCACCCAGCGACGCCGAAAAATACCCAGCCGAAAGAATCGCCATGTACAGCTTCGCAGGGAAATCCGGTAGGTTCTATATCCTCCTAAGATCCTTTCTATTGACTTCGCCGTCCCTGTTCCTGTTCCTGGCTCATGCTGATCGGAACGAAATAGGGCTCTCGGGCGGCATCGTACACGTCCCCGCGAGCTGCAAAGAAGCCGGCCAAGCTCAAGGATGTGGCGTCACCATCTATCATTTCGTTGAAAGTATCGATGAGGTATGTTTTAGCATTATGTAACCTCTATCCCCACAGGTCGAAACTGCCTGTCAGTTTTCGCACAATGAGTTAACAAAAAATCAGACAGCAAAGACGGTCGTCTCCCTAGGAGGCACGGCTGCAGGCGAGAAGACTCCAGAAGGCGATCATGGGTTCTACATGTATTTCAAAGATGTAGCTGGGAATCGATTTGGTCTTTATGAGTTGCGCAAGGCATGAAGGCGTGAATTCAGATGGGGGAGGCTTCGGTTGGTATGTTTTTGTTTAATTGGTGCGTATCAAAAGTTGGTCAACATATCACAAACCCTGAGATGAGTCCTTTCACAAACCCGGCTCTGATAGTGTCTGTTATTGAATTCGCCTTGTTCATCGCCTTCATCCATTAATCCCTTCTGGCTCCACCATGTGAGAATACCTGATTCCCATTTAAGCGAGCCGGCACTAAGCACGTCTTGATCCATAAAGTGTCACGAGATTAGGTGATCTTGTGGAAATTGTGTCGTGAGCAAATGTGCCTTATGAAAACTGCCTTACGAAGCACGACATGCAACAAAATTTTGGGCCTTTTCAGTGTTCGTCAAAGTAGATCTATACTTCTATTCAATTTCCTATTGTATATAATTAGTACTAAAATGAAGGCAAAGCTAACAAGTAGTTCTAGACAGGATGATATCAAGTCTCGTCTATATTCGGAAATGCCATTTAATTCCGAACCTCTAAGATCTATGCACGCTAAATAACATCCATTGGTATCACTGTTTTCACCTTTATACTCCATAAAAAACACCAGTCAAGCATCACGGATCCAAACATTGACAATCCTCAATATCTCCTCCACTTGACATACCACTTAGCAAACTGGGGCATTTGGCAGCAATAGAACCATCCGTAGCACACTGCATTAGCAGTCCCCAAATCCGCTCCATGGTGAACCCGAAGAATGGGTTATCGGGTGTGTCGATTGCGTCTCCCACTATTTTTGGGCTATGGCTCCATCCATCGCCCTTCGAGTTGATGGCTTCCAGCAGATCTTGCCAGATCTTCTTATCTACACCTCTAATCCTCCGTCCGGACGCGACAAATTGGCCTTTATACGATAACAAGATATGCGCATCCAACTCACAGGCCTGGCCATAGATCTTGTAGTAGATAGATGGGATGACGGAAAAGGAATCCGACCACCCCCAGCGGTCTTCGCAGGTGATGCAATCACATACTACACCTGTGAAGCCTAGACTCAACATCCCTGTATTTGAAACCAAATACGAATTGATTCGCGGCAGTAGCTCTCGCATGTTGTGAGCGTGCGCTTGAAGAAACATGGTTTGTTCAGCCAAGGTATCCCACTTGTTGACGATATGGTGTAAATAAGTACCTCCTTCTCGGCCGAGATTCTCCAGATGCTCGACAGTATTTGCTCCCGTCAATGACTTTAATTCCTCAAGGTTTGCCTTGGGACTTTTGGTGTATATGATGATATTTGGCGTCAGATTGGAGAGTAAAGTTGTCTGCTTAACGCTATCAAGCATGCGCTTCACCGATTCGGTTGATTCGTCATACATAGAAACAACAATGTCAAAACGAGAAGATGGGGTATATTTGATATCAAGGCTTGCGGGCAAAGGGTGTGGAATCGAGTTTATCGAGAAGGAATAGAGAGATGAGATGCAACCCGATGACAGTACAATGAGCACAATTAAAGCGCAGAGAACGAATGACCGGCTGGTTTTGCGAAGCTCGCTTGACGGTCTATTGAGAGCGGTTGAGAAATGCAGTTTTGTAAGATCTATGGCTCTTGTGAAATTGAGGTGGATTTGAGTCCAGCCAGCAAGAGACAGCGCTGCCGCTATTGAAGATGCGATTTGTATCCATGAGACAACCACTAGAGGTCTGGTATATGTTGTTATCAAAACAACAAGAAGATTAGACATGGCAGATGCCAAGTTGTCAGTACTAGAGACCGGAATATTCGAATACCCCGATAGTGAATCCGTAAATGAGATAGGCGAGTACGCCAATGGACCGCTTCCAGTGAAGGCAGTACCGACGGCAGCGACGGTATTGACCAGTATAATTGCAAAAGTTGAAAGAGACATGGAGTTCGCCATGCGTATATCTTCCAAAGCCCAGCCACTGATCACACTCAGGACGATGCCAATGGTTAGGGACATAATAAGAAATCCATGGTAAGAGTTTAGCCTGGCGTGATGCGAGGATACCAGTACTTCGGCTCCGATGGTAAAGAAAGCCCTAGAAACGCCAATAGATATCATTCCTGTACATCCCCAGATCAAGCCCGGTACCATGAGACGATACTCGTTGTAAAGAACAGTAGTACATGCCCCAAGGGAAACAAACGCTTCCCAAGGAGCGCTTTTCTGAGCTCGAGAAGGAGAACAACAAATGAATAAAATGAGAGACTCGACGGCATATATGACGGGCTAATCGACGTCAGTAAAAGTTGCCAGTCACGGAGAAATACGCACGTATATCATAACTAAAACAGGAAGAGAGGGCATATGTAAAATCCCTTCCAGGAGCATGGGCAGCGAGGCGCCAGCGGTTATAGCTGCGGGTATCATATACAACCAAGTGTGATTTGGCCAGAGTTCTTTTGGGAGTGAGCGACGCCCTATACCCCAGTTTGCTAGTTTCCCTTCATTTTCATCTGAAGGTCCTGTGGAGAGGCAACAAGTGATTAAGTATACCAATAGTATGGCAACATTCCAATGCATCGAAATTGCAAGAGCTACCTTTTGTCAGTTCAAGTGTGCAGACTTGCTATAAAAGAGGGCTCACGGTAGTCTAACAAACTTTAGCAAGAAACAGTATAAATTTGAGGATTTAATACTCACGGTATCCATAGTTGACCATCAGCTGCTTGGTGGTATGTAACACAGTTGCAGAACATATTGTCCAGACGCTGTGAATTGACATTTTGTTAGAACAGTGGAAGTTGAGAGGGGAGAATAGATGTGTCCTATTCACATACGTTGCTCTGTAAATGCTGCATTCGCCAGGCTGGGTGCTTGCCTCTCCTAGTTGATCCAGCAAAAAGGTAGGAGTTGGGATGGTTGCCGGGGCCTCATCGTGTAGCGCGGAGTATCTTACCGGCTGGGAATTCGTCCAAAGCATTTTTTATTGTAACATTGATGGAAAGTTTTTTGAGGAGTGTTGCAACACCGTCCACGAACGACAATGAGGATCTAATGCAGCTTATGCCAATACTAGAGGCACAGCATTTTGACACTTGGAGTTTGTTGGGCTTACGCTGTACTTTTACGAAAAGACGAGGGAAATGACTTGGCAAATGCAAAGAAGACTACTAGTGGATCGAACTTGTCGGCTTGATAGTAGGGTTAATAAGGGGGGAGGAATCTCCAGTACACCAATACAGCTTACCTGCCAGCCTGCCTGGTCCGGGACGGGCACCGGATCGCCCATTTGCTGATCATTACGCAGGCTTGCACGGTATATATGCCGAATAGGAACGTAACCGAAACATGAATACATCGGTACCTAGCTGTAACTGGCTACCTAAATACCTAATTCCAACAAAGACAACATGCCCTGCCCTTTGTACTTCGTACTCTGTAGGTACTTATGACAGTACGGACTACTTGGGTGGCTCGATACATTCTTGAACCCTATTATGTTGCGTTACTTAATACAATGCTGTAGCTGCTGCCGGTATTGTAAACATACCGAGTGTAAGCTATTGCAAACTTGCTACATATGCTGTAGCTACAACGTTGGATAGAAACCGGCCTAGCCAATCATAAGCTACGTGCTGGGAGATGTGATGTGCTAACGCCGATTCTGGTGTTCCAAAAAGATGGGGCTGTACTGAAATAATAAGCGGTAGAGTTTTTACTTGGCACTTGGCATTCACCCCTTCCTCCTTGCACTAATAATTACAACTACTACTACTGTATATACAAGCATTTGTAAAAGTCATGGTTCAATCAAGTTGACTTCTTTACTACTCTTGTTCGTTGCTATTCTTGATTCTTGCAAAGAAGACTCAACTGTATAATCAGAAAGTGTTAGGTCAGGAGTTGGCCCCCTTACCTTACTTGACTCCTGATCTTCATTAATCTTATTACAGGTACTCGCTTGTCAATATTGGTCCGGATATTCGTTCCAATCGGGTAGTTATTGCGGACACCAATAATAGTATTGGCCACCAGCCTGTTCTTGAGGATACCTGGTGAAGGTACAGTACAGCACATGTTGCTTTTATTCGTCGCAATTCAACCCACTACTTGGGAAGTTTCAAATTCTTCCGGTTCAAGCTTGAGCTTCTACGAGTTTATGAATTGGGAGATTGTATCCACTCCCGCTCCACAGTTTCTTCCATGTTACAACGTATGATACGACAAGCGAAGCTCAGCCCTATACAGTGGGTTGATGGCAACCTAAATCTCGCAAAAATCTCTAGGACAGGTATGGGTTTCGATGCTTACTTCGTAGAATCTGCGGGCAAATCTCGAACTTACAGGAGGATTCTTATAATCTATGTCTGCTGAAACAGCAAACTGCAAGTAGTAAGTAGCAAGTAGCAAATAGACCTGTCTTGCTTTGTTTGTTTGGTCCCTATTTTCGCCCGCTGTCCCCTCGCTTAACACTTTCCCAAGATCAACGAATTGCAGGTAAACCTAACGTCACGGTTTTAGACTTATTACTTACTTGATATACTCCGCCTCACTGCCCTCCTCTTAGGTCGCTTGTGATGTTCTGGGGAATCTGGGTTACTTTATCACAGCGATACTACCCAAACGTTCGTGTTCAATATTTAGTACTTTAAGCGAACATTGAACAATCATTCGCTGTCTGAAACTTAGTTAGGGTAGCGATTATTATTACTGCGCCTACCTTTGTTTGCCAATGGCATGGTGAGGTAAGTTTAGCAAGATCCTTTGGAACTAGGCAGGTACTTAAGGATCATGATAGACTGATGCAGATGTGGTATGACTATCTGATCTCAGTGCCTTACCTCGTTGGTTCACTTATCTATCTTACTGTGAGATTCAGTTAGTTACCGAATATTTGCAGACTTTACACACGATCTTAAATAAACAAGCACCTTCATTGATTTCATCAAAGCAAGTCTCAACAGCGCAATGGGTTCCCCAACGTACACTTATGACCCCATTTCCTCACCATGGAGCAAGAATTTCCTCATCACTTCCTGGTTATTTCAGACCATCTACACAAGCTTGCTCAGCATCATCACTGGCGTCATTTTCTCTAAAAGAGATGTCTATGGGCACGGTACAGGCCACCACCCCTACGATGATGGGTATTTCCGAGGCATCTCCATTTTGTAAGCTTCTTCAATTCTTACGCACTCTTTTGGATAATTGAGTGGAAACCACTAGGACTCTCTTTTGCACTCCAAGCTTTGCCATAGCCCAAATTATTTTCTTCATTCCGCAAATCATTCGATACCGCCAGAATCGATTGCACCCGCTAGGTGTACTGATCATGGCAATTTGCTCCGAGATACTATGGTTTGTAGTATTTTCCCTCGCAGTTTCTACTTTCGTTGTACCCTGGTCGCACTGGAACGGTTATTCCCTACTGATGGTCTTCCATGCCTTTATCCTGTAAGTATCACTAAACCCATGTGCACTTGGAAAGTAGCAGAAGCTAACATCATATAGTATTCCTGGGACAGTGCATCTAGTATATGCAAGCCAGGTCTATCGTAGGTACAAAAACGCAAGAAAGGACGCAAACAGAATCGATCTTGAAAATCTGGAGAACTTTGAACGAAATGTAAAGATCTAGAAATGAAAGCGACACATACAATTCAGTGATAGTTCGCATGCGAAAAAGAAATAAGGATGTTGTAATGAATAATAGAAAAGTGGGAAGCCAAACAACTGTTGCGATGCGATGCTGATTGAGAACAAAATTCATATAGGAAGAACAACCATATCCAATACTATAGTTAATTTATGTGAGCAGTATCTGCCGGGAAGGGAAATACAAGACCCTTGATAAACCCACATTAACAGTGCTCTTCATTATTTTCTTCTTGGTTGCCCTGTTTACTCTTCCTACAGCCTCACAAGGCATCGGGTAGTCCCCGCCGGCAGTTCAAATCTACATATGCTTCAGGTTCAATGCTTTTTTGAAATGTTGTTTTTTCTTTCCAAGTGGCCATTGCTATCTCTTGTAGCAGTAAGAGGTGTTCTACAGGTCGTCGTTGTCGTTGAACTTACTACTAGCGCCTTTGGACTGGCTCTGGTCGGAAGATTTGGAACAGTTTGCCCGGACCTCAAAGCTTTTCCGGCCACGGCTCGTAACGAGTGCAACATACAACTTATATGTAGCCCGGTCCATGAGTTCATCATGCTGGCAAGAATAGATAGATGGAGCTTTGTTGCATATCGTAATTCCCGGATGGAACCTTAATATTGGTCCTACTAGTCGATCTCTGGGGTGGTCCTCCGGATATCATCGCTTGCTCAAGCCATGGCGCTTTATTGTCGACAATGGATGGATGGATGCACATTTTGTTGCAAGTCGCGCTCGTAACTTGAGCTGCTCGAGTCATGTGGTCCCCGAGTAGTCGACCTGGGCTCCATCTTCCCTTTGCTATGTTGCTTAACTGCTGTAATAGATTTATACAGCCAGCTCAGTTTTATTTTATATTAACATGCATGCATGTACTACCAATTTCATCAATACTTGCCCTCGGCTATGTTGTCTTTATATACGTCGTATCCCAATCATGTTCGAAACCGAGTTTCACGTGACTGAAATATGGGTGCACGATTGTTTCGAGTGACTTGCCTCTCAAAGGTCTATATATTGTGTAAGGTACATCTTATCCATACCATGTATAGTTCCAGAGAGTTCAGTGATCATATATTAACCAAAGGAAGCTTTAACTTTTCAATTTTATCCAGTTTGACAATTCATATCGGAATCTTGCACTGTAAGTAATCTACTGTATTGCATAGTACCGTATCTCGGGTCCATACACATATTATACTGACGCCAAAACTCTTCTGAAAAAACCTTCCTTACCACAAACAAGTCAGTCCATTTGTTGCAAGTCGCACGTTCCGAGTCAAAGTTCCATATTGGCTCGTCAACACGGAGCGCACAGGCTTGCAAATCATTAACCAGGTCTCAGGTCTCGTAGCGGTCAAACATGACTCGAAAAACCAGCATTTCTTGAAAGTACGTGTAGTCCCGTATACAGTTTCATCGTCACTTGCTCTCTGATCCAACCACTATGCCATCTCAAAAGTTTCGTTGCACATCGCACTCGTAACCAACACGCATCGACGTTTCCGAATGGCTCCAACACAAGTTTTCTCGGGCAATGCGAAGGGGCCAAATTCCTAGCATCAACACATGCTTAGCTCACTTAGTTTCATGCAGCATCCAGTAATCATTCGCTTAACAGTCATCACCAACTTCCGTCGCCAATTTCTAACTTTTGTTGCGTGCCTACAAAATTTCACTTGCCGACCCAGCGACTCAGAATCGTTTCCTTCGCCAACTTGCTTATTCACATAGCCGTATTCACATAGCCGATGCGCAACATGTTAGGATTGTTGGCGGGCGACCATGGGCTTCACCAAAGGCTTGCAACGCCGTTGAATCTTCGACGTGTAAGAGTGGTGGTTGGGGATGGTCCTTGATTTTTTACGAGCCCGCCAGTCGCAGGTGGCACCTCGGGAATAGCCGACAAACACGTGATTAACCCTCGGCTGTCCTTCCCTAATGGGTACTGGCATTTTGGAAGAATCGGAATTGTATGTTAGTTTGGCAGTATGGGAATGAAAGGGATTGTTTTACCTATAACGGTGATGAGATGGAAGATCCCTTGTCCAAGGATCCAAAGCCTGTGGTGTTTCCAACATGACCGACCTCTGGCGTATATAGTTCGTGAAATATGTGATGAGGAATGAGGACACCTTCCAATCTTGAGGAGCGAAAACAATTAACATTATAAAGCTGTTGATAAGTTGGGAGTGATTATAAACCCGAAGCCAAAAATGTTTTTGGATTCTATTATTGCATGACTGTTGTAGAAGTCCATGCCCTCTGGTCTATATAACATCAATAGAAAGGCAACAAGTATAAAAGGTTGAAGGCTACCCTTCAATCCTTTTCAGTCACGTCGACGACTAGATCAATATGTTCCCAAAAGATAAATGAGGAAGCCTTGCGACCCATTCTTGCCCTCTGACAATGTTGTAATAATGAATTGAAGGTAGACTCATATCACAAGATTGCATATAGATGTAACTCAATGAAAATCAAACTCGATCACCTCCTTATGTCGTTCTCAAAGAAAGCAAGCTATATCCAGCCTTTTCCATCTTCTTCCGTTACCCAAATAAATCATCCCATAGATACACATATCCTCCCATCTCCTAGCACCTCATCCAGTGCATTCAATCCATGCATCAATGGCGTTCAGTCAGAATAGCCGACATTGAACACTCATCCCGAAACAGCATACCGCCCAACACACTCACCGGACCATCAACCAACCTCGCTCCCATGGGCCATTGCCCAAATCCAAGGCGGAATAATCCAATAGATTCTTGCCCAGAGGCTTCAAAGTGCTTTTTGACGCATGCCTTAGGATTTTCTGTTACGAGTGCACCATACAGCATCCTTCTACAATACCCACAGCTCCAGAACCATCCCGTCGGGATTTTCTTTCTTACTTTTTCAGTTGCGCATAGAGTTGATGGCGTACAATCCTTCGTGATGCCGGAGAACGTTTAGCTATTTCAGGACGGTGGGGCGGGTATGCACTGTCAGCTTCGGGGACATAGGGAAGTAAGACTCTACAATTAAACGATGTTGGAGTCCTAGGGTGGCACGAGGCTGAAATTCTTACTTCGCTGAAATATTGTATTGGAGAAATTGATTTTGATATATGTTGAGCGCACCAAACAGAGAGACGATGAGAATACCTATATTTCTTCGCTTCAGCAGTTTATGCCGATGTCGTCTGATTTGGTTGATGTGTCGATCGATCAATATTAACTTAAGAACGATGGACTAAGAATA
>Ga0247734_1000100_pt1 | contig 78540 bp, 60 predicted proteins | sample UWRJL103311B2_FD_180933 | JGI IMG/M metagenome (GOLD analysis project Ga0247734, IMG submission 180933) | Plant litter microbial communities from Arlington Agricultural Research Station in Wisconsin, United States - UWRJ-L103-311B-2 | ecosystem: Environmental > Terrestrial > Plant litter >... | reverse complement strand
ATCGGTGGATAACCACATGATCTGCGCGCTGGATCATCAGGGTAAAACATACTTTTTAGATGCCACTGAAAGCAACATTGGCTTTAATGAATATGCCGAGCGCATCCAGGGCAGGCAGGTATTAATAGAAGATGGCGATAAATACCAGCTTAAACGTGTGCCGGTTGCAGCCATGAGCCAAAACGCAAACATAGCCAACGCTAAGTATGAAATTAACAACGGTGTAATTGCCGGCACGGTGAAATATCTGTGGAAAGGTGAGGACAAAGAGCAGATCATCACCGGCATCAACAGCGTTAAAAAAGAAAAGACCGAAACCGCTATGATGAAATACCTCTCTGGCGATAATAACGATTATACCATCACCAATTTAATTTTAGCGCCGGTTTTAAACCCGGATAAAGACCTTACGGTTTCTTATAGCATAAGTACCAAAAACGGGATCTCGTCCTTCGGTAAAACTTTTTATATCGACTTGGATCACACCAAGGAATTTATGGATGATGCGATAAAAATTGGCGAGCGCAAGCATGATTACTGGTTTAGCCATAAAGAAGATATCAGGAGAACGGCCGAACTAAACATCCCTACCGGCTATAAGGCATCGTACCTGCCGCCTGCCTTGAATATTGTAACACCCGATTATGAATTTCATATAGAATACATAAGCGCTGCGGATAAGGTTACTTATAAAAAGAACATTCTTATTAAGAACACCCATCTGCCCAAAGCCAAATTTGATAAATGGAACCAGGATATTGACCAACTGGTAAAAACCTATAACGACGCACTTGTAATAAAACCAATAAACGAATGAAGAAACCTTTACTCTTATTTACTTTTTTAATAGCTGCCAGTACTATTTACGCGCAAAGCTATAATGATAAAGCAGCCGAAATAAAAAAACTGGTATGGGCCGGTACCCAGCCGGAGTTTAACCTGAAAGATGTTCCTGAAAAATATGCCAATGAAAGCGCTGTGATATTGGCACAGTCGTACAATATGCAGCGCTCATCAAACATGAAGTTTAAGTTCCTTATTGTATCTGCAGCGGTAACCAATAAGGTAAGCAAGATAGCCACCCTGCACGAGCGGGTAAAGATCAACGATAAATCGGCGCTGGAGAAATACTCGTCGCTGGAGTATCAGAAACGCCTTGATAAGAGCGTATCGCTATTTATAGCCAAGTTTAACGATCTGCACGAAACCTACATCGGGGCAAAAATTATTAAACCAACCGGGCAAGAGGTAATAGTAAACACCGGCGAAGAAGTGTTGCTGAAAAACACCAATAAAGACCAAAAGGGTAAACTGGCTATACCAGGCCTGCAGGTTGGCGATATATTGGATTACTATATCAGTACCAACGACCTTTCTGAAAGGGCTGATGAAGATACCTACCGCAATAACGACCAGATTTTTGTGCTTGGCGATGAATATCCTATTCTTAATTATTCGCTTAATTTTCAGTTCAATAAAAAGTCGGCTGTATATTATATTGCCGCCAACGGTGCGCCTAATTTTCAGGAAAGCACTTTGGATAACGATGACAAGGTTTACAATCTTAAACTGAAGGACCTGCCAAAGATACAAGGTCAAAAATGGACATCGGTTTATCGCCAACTGCCTTATATAGAGATAAGCAACGCCAGTACTTCAAAAATGATGAATACGTCGCTTAACGCAAAAAGCGGTGGGCTTGAAGCAAATAAGGCTTTGTTTGAATCTTTATTCAGCGAGCAAATGAACCCTATAGATAATGAGCCGGAAAAATTATTAAAGGCACATTTCGACGGGAAGAAGAATTTAAAAGCCGCACCGCTGGATAGTTCAATGAAAGTGCTTTACAATATCTGGAAACTGCAGGTGTTTGGGAATTTCAGCAAAGATGATCTCGATGATATGAGCATGCTTAACTATCGCACAGCAAGCTCAAAAAGAGCAGCTATCGATATCAGCAGGTTGTTGACCGAATTGGAAGTACCGCACGAAGTATTACTGGTTGCTTCGCGCGAAAGCAATAGCCTGCAGAATGTATATCACCTTACTGATTTCGAGGCGATGATAAAGATTTACAACGGTAATAAAGCGATGTATATGAGTTTTTATGATCCGTTTACTCATTTTAACGAGATCCCGGCAAAGTTTCAGGGAGAAAAAGCTGTTGCTTTAACGCCTGAACGTAAGAATGCCCGCAAGTATGAATTTAACGAGAGCCAGGCTGTATTACCGGTAAGCCCGGCTGATAATAACCTCATTGAAGAGCAAATACAGATGTGGGTACTGGCTGATGTGCAAAAAATAAAAGTACAGCGCCAGGTAAAACAAACCGGATACATGCGCCATACCGACCAGCGAGCTTTGTTAAGTGCTATGGATATAGATAATGGTTTGCAGACACTTGCCAACGGTGAGCCGCTGGAGAAACGCCTTGCTAAAAACCCGGCCACCAAAAAATCTGCCGATGCTTTTTTATCAGGCATGGGCAAATCTAACGCCGAGGTGCGTAAGAACTTTATGGATGAGGCCAAAGGTCAGTACGATCAGGAGCCATCTCAGATAAGCGACTATAAAATTCTTAAAACTGGCTTAGATATTAACCAGCCGGTATTTGAATACACTTCAACTATCATTTTAAACAACTTTGTGAAAAAAGCAGGCAACGGGCTTATAATTGATGCAGGCAAACTGGCAGGCACTTTTATGCAGCTGGAAGAAAAGGACAGGCAGCGTACATTAGATGTTTACATGCCTTGTGCCCGCAGTTTTAAGTATGTTATCAACATCAATGTTCCTCCTGGTTATAAGGCAAAGGGCATAGAAGAGCTTAATAAGAAGAAGACTAATAAAACAGGTTCATTTATATCTGCAGCCGAGTTAAAAGGCAGCATATTAGCTATTACCGTAACCCGCGCGTACAATAACAACTTTGAAAAAGCCGCCGACTGGCCGCTGGTTACCGAACTGATAGATGCCGGTTTCGCATTTAATAATCAGAAGATACTGCTGGAAAAATAGACACGATTAAGAGATTTTACGATTTAGGCAGGATTAATAATTTTACTAACGTTAAAATATTCTTTTTCCACCGCGTCATTGCTTGTTTTTGCAGTGACGCGGTATTTATGCATTGGATATACAATTCTTGCCGATATGTTTAATCCAATATGCTCATCACCCTCTCAATTCTTTCCTCAACCGTTGTATCACCCCTTATTTCGAACTTCTTGGCATTAACTACTTTCAGCCAGTCCTCGTGTGCTTTAATGTTGCGGCCGCTAAAGGTAATGTCTTCGTATTTTGCTGCCCAGGCAACAAACTCCTGGTATTGCGCAGCGCGTTGAGGATCGGTAAAGATCAGATCGCCGTAACGTTCTACTTCGCGGGTATGGAGGCGTTGCATACGGAGCTCGTGCGGAATGTAGAGAAACACCACCAGATCGAACATCGTGCGCCAATGCTCGCCCCATTTAATAACCGAGCCGCCCATGATCCAGCTTTCATGCCGGTTTAGGTCAGCCATGATCATCTCATGCCTCAGATCAGGATGGCGCTTCACCGTATAAGGCGTTTCAGATGGGACCCAAAAGTAATCGTCGGTATCAAAATAGGGGATACCCATTTGAGCCGCCAATGCTTTACCCAACGTAGTTGAACCCGCGCATGAAGCGCCCATGATCTGTATTTTCATCTTTTAGTCTGAACTTGATGCGAAGTTAGATATTGCATTTCATCTATCAAACGAGCGGGGGGGGACAGAAAAGCGGGCCAAAGGTAAAGGCCTGTGCGGGGAAGCTTTTTTCTGTCTTGATTTTTGTTTCTTTTTATCAAGAAAAAGAAATAGGCCTCTGCGGCTATGAGCAGACTAACGTTGATAAAAGCACAACATGAGCCTCCAATGCATTAATGTCTTGACACAATATCACCGTAATTGACGAACTTTACATTTTGACTTGACAATAGTTACACTTTCTTATAAAATTTTACATTTTTGTACTGCAAATCCATTTTGCAGATACACGTACTATAATTATGACAGCTACCCAAATACGCCAGGCTTTTCTTGATTTTTTTGCTTCTAAGGGACACGTTATTGTGCCCAGCGCCCCCATTGTTGTTAAAAACGACCCAACCCTGATGTTTACTAACGCAGGGATGAACCAGTTTAAAGATGTTTTTTTGGGGGAAGCGCCTGCAAAAGCGCCGCGCGTGGCCGATACACAACGCTGCCTGCGCGTAAGCGGCAAACATAACGATCTGGAGGAAGTGGGTATTGATACCTATCACCACACCATGTTTGAGATGCTGGGTAACTGGAGCTTTGGCGACTACTTTAAAAAAGAAGCCATTGCCTGGAGCTGGGAACTGCTTACAGAAGTATATAAGCTTGATAAAGACCGCCTGTACGTAACCTATTTTGAAGGCGACGAAAAAGAAGGTCTGGAAAAAGATACCGAAACCTACAACCTGTGGAAACAGTATGTAGACGAGGCGCACATACTGCCCGGCAATAAAAAAGATAACTTTTGGGAAATGGGCGAAACCGGCCCCTGCGGGCCCTGCTCGGAAATCCATTTTGATAGCCGCCCGGATAACGAGCGTGCCGAAGTTAGCGGTGCTACCCTTGTAAATGCCGACCACGACCAGGTGATTGAGATCTGGAACAACGTATTTATGCAGTTTAACCGCTTAAAGGATACCACGCTGCAGCAATTACCCAACAAGCATGTAGATACCGGTATGGGCTTTGAACGTTTGGTACGCGTGCTGCAAGGCAAAACATCTAACTACGATAGCGACGTTTTCCAGCCGATTATCCAGTTCATTGCGGAGAAAAGTGGTAAAGTATATAATAGTGCCGCTAAACCCGGTGATGCAGATTGGGCCGATGCAGTAGCAATGCGCGTACTGGCAGATCATATCCGTGCTATCAGCTTTGCTATTGCCGATGGGCAGCTGCCTGCAAGTAATAAAGCGGGTTATGTTATCCGCCGCATCCTGCGCCGTGCAGTGCGTTACAGCTATCAGACGCTGGGCTTTAAAGAACCATTTTTTAATGAGTTGGTGCCAATATTAGCCGAACAATTTAAAGGTGTGTTTGATGAACTTTGGAACCAGAAGGATTTTGTGCAGAAGGTGATTTTGGAAGAAGAAAAAAGTTTTCTGAAAACTTTAGCGGACGGGATTTTGAGAGTTGACTCGGCGAAAGTTGGTCATTACTTTGAAGACTATGAGCGCGAATTTGGTGTGGGAGATACAAAGACCGAGGTTGAAAAAAATACTTATATAGTCGATAAAATGACTGCGGATACTAATTTTGAGATATCCGGTGAAAGGGCATTTGAATTATACGATACCTTTGGCTTCCCTATAGATTTAACCGAACTTATGGCCCGCGAAAGAGGGTGGACTGTTGATATGGAAGGCTTCAATGCCGCCCTCCAAGCCCAAAAGCAACGTTCCCGCGCTGCCACCACCATTGATACCGGCGACTGGATATTAGTAAAAGATGAAGACGAAGCGGTTGAATTTACCGGTTATGATGAAACTGAAACTATTGCCCATATTATTAAATACCGCAAGGTAACGGCTAAGGGTAAAGAGCAGTTTCAGATTGTGCTGGATAAAACTCCTTTCTACGCAGAAAGCGGCGGCCAGGTAGGGGATAAGGGTGAATTGGTTTTTCCTAACGGTGATATCATCGAGGTAACAGATACTAAAAAAGAGAATGGCCTAATTGTTCACTTTACCGATAAACTGCCGTCAACTCCGGAAGATGCCTTAACCGCCATAGTTGATGCGGATAAACGCAACAGCACCAACGGCAACCACAGCGCAACGCACCTGCTGCATGCTGCCATGAAACAGGTATTGGGCAGCCACGTAAACCAAAAAGGTTCGTTGGTGAATGCGGATTACCTGCGTTTCGATTTTTCGCATTTCGCTAAGGTAACCGAAGAAGAGCTGGCGCAGATAGAAGCTATTGTAAACACTAAGGTGCGCGAAAATATCCCGCTGAAAGAGGAGCGTATGGTTGCCTACCAGGAAGCCATCACCAGCGGCGTAACTGCCCTGTTTGGCGAAAAATATGGCGAGTATGTACGGGTGATCACTTTTGATGATAACTTCAGCAAGGAGCTTTGCGGCGGTACGCACGTAAAAGCCACCGGGCAGATCGGCTACTTTAAAATCGTATCAGAAAGTGCTGTAGCGGCCGGTGTTCGCCGTATTGAGGCCATTACAGGTATTGCTGCTGAGAATTATATCAATGAGCAAACCAAGCTGGTACAACAGGTAAAAGAGCTGCTGAAAAATCCAAAGGATATCGGCAAAAGCATTGAAACCCTGCTGGAAGAAAACAACCGCCTTAAAAAGGAAATAGAGAAATCGGTACTGGAAAAATCATCAGGTTTAAAAGATGAGCTGGCTAAAAAGGTAGAAAATATCAACGGCATCAACTTCATCGCCCAAAGGGTAGAGCTACCTAATGCCGATGCGGTGAAAAACCTGGCGTATAACTTAAAAGATATTGTATCAGACCTGTTCCTGGTATTAGCGGCAGATATTAACGGTAAACCAAATATCACCGTAATGATAGCCGAGAACCTGGTAAAAGATAAAGGTTTGCACGCGGGCAACATCGTAAAAGAACTGGCCAAAGAAGTTAAAGGCGGCGGCGGTGGCCAGCCGTTCTACGCAACAGCCGGCGGCAGCGATGTAAGCGGTATCCCTAATGCGCTGGAAAAAGCGAGGACGTTTTTGGTTTAACATGCTGTCATTTCGACGAGGTACGAGGAAAAATCTTGTTCATTAAGTAAAGTTACCACCTTGCTTAATGAACAAGATTTTTCACTTCGTTCAAGAGATAGTTCTCCCTACGGTAGAAATGATATAGCTATTTGCCATTATACCTTATTGCATACAATACCTGTAAACAATATTGTATTTGTAGAAAATATAAATAACATTATATTTGGCAGGTTTGATCAATGCTGAATACCAGCTGAATTATAGATATGACAGTTCTCCCAGGCGGCGTAAGCGATAAATATGAGTTAGTTGTAGGTTTAGAGATACACGCCCAATTATCCACATTAAGTAAGGCATTTTCGTCGGATCCGGCAGCGTTTGGCGCAGGGGCCAATCAGCACGTTAGTGTAGTATCGCTGGGGCACCCCGGTACTTTGCCGCGCATTAATAAGCGCATGGTAGAGTATGCTGCTAAAATGGGGCTGGCCTGCAAAAGCGCTATCAACCTTAATAATACGTTTGCCCGTAAGAATTATTTTTATGCCGATCTGCCTAAAGGTTTCCAAACCACGCAAGATCAGAAGCCGATATGCATTGGCGGCCAGGTTACTGTAAAACTTGCAGATGGTTCGTCAAAAGATATTGCTATCCACCACATCCACATGGAAGATGATGCCGGTAAAAGTTCGCACGATCAGCACGACGAGTATTCCCTCATCGACCTGAACAGGGCAGGGGTACCACTGATTGAAATTGTATCGCAGCCCGATCTGCGCAGCGCCGAAGAAGCCGGTCAGTTTTTAACGGAGGTGCGCCGCATTTTACGTTACCTGGAGATCTGCGATGGTAATATGGAAGAAGGCAGTATGCGTTGCGATGCCAATATCTCCGTTAGGTTGCACGGCGCTGCCGAGTATGGCAACCGCTGCGAGGTGAAGAATTTAAACTCCATTCGTAACGTACAGCGTGCTATTGAGCATGAGTTTGAGCGCCAGGTTAGCATTATAGAAGCCGGCGGCCACATAGACCAGAACACCCTTAACTTTAATGCCGATACCGGCGAAACATCGGTACTGCGCTCTAAAGAAATGGCTAACGATTACCGCTATTTCCCTGAGCCCGACCTGCTGCCCGTACAGCTTACTGAAGCTTACCTGGAGCAGATCCGCAAAACCATGCCGGAACTGCCCAACGAGCTTTTTGCAAGATACACCACCCAGCTTGGCCTATCAGATTATGATGCCGGTGTTATCATCGCCGACAAGAGTTTCTCCACCTATTTTGAAGAACTGATAAAACATACCGATAACTATAAATCTGCAGCCAACTGGCTGATGGGTTCGGTACGTTCCTACATTAATGATCATACCATCAGCATAGCAGATATAGCACTTACACCTGCAACGCTTGCCGGGCTTATCAAACTGGTAGATGCCGGTAAAGTGAATAACTCAGTTGCCGCGCAGAAGCTGTTCCCGGTATTGATAAAAGATGCCACAAAAACGGCTGAGGGCGTAGCCAAAGAGCTTAACCTGCTTATTAGTGAGAACTCATCCGAACTGGACGAATTTATACATGCAGCCTTAGCTAAGTTCCCTGATAAGGTAATTGAATACCAAAAGGGCAAGAAAGGCGTTTTAAGCTTGTTTATGGGCGAGATAATGAAACTATCAAAAGGAAAGATAGATCCCAAGAAAACAAACCAGCTTTTAATAAAGGAATTAGAATCCAAATAGAAAATGAAAACCCGTCTGCTTACCGTTACCGCTTTTTGTACCGCTCTTTTTTTGGTGTCGTGCAAAGATAGCACCACCTTTACCATCTCCGGTACCGTTAATAACCCGGGAGCTAATAAGAAAATTTACCTGCTTGCTGCCGATAGTACACAGGTAGCTGTTGTTGATTCTGCCAACCTTGATGGTAAAAATACATTCGAATTTAAGCACAATGCGCCATATGCCAATTTATATAAATTGCGCGTTGGCAGCAGCATATACGATATTGTAGCCAAAAACGGCGACGAAATTAAATTCACCGCTAACGAAGCCGACCCTGCACATGCTTATGAGGTATCGGGATCTGAAACTTCTGAGAAGATTAAAGAATTTAACAAGATCAGCAATATTTATGGCGAGAAGAATAGTAAGCTTTCTGATGAATACACCGCTAAATCAGAGGCATTGGGTCACGAATCAGATTCGTTACTAAAGGTTTACATGCCGGTTTTTCAGAAAAATATCAGCGATTACAGCAATGAGGTTTTAAAATTTGTTGCCGAGAATAAAAAATCCTTAGCAGGTTTTTATGCTGCTACCTCGCTCGATCAGAATAAATACGAGCAGCAACTGGTTGCTTATGCCGATGATATAAAAGATGAGTTTAAAGATAACCCAAGCGTACAAACCTTTTTAAAACAGATGGCCGCCGCCAAGCCGGTATCTGTAGGGCATAAAGCGCCGGAGTTTACCAGCCAGAATATTGATGGTAAAACCGTTAAGTTATCAGATTATAAAGGCAAGTACGTAATGGTTGACTTTTGGGCATCATGGTGCGGCCCTTGCCGCCAGGAAAACCCAAATGTGGTTAAACAGTACAAAAAATTCCATGATAAAGGATTTAACATACTGGGTGTATCGTTAGATACTGAGAAGAAAGACTGGCTGCAAGCTATTAATGCGGATAAGCTTACCTGGGCGCATGTATCTGATTTGCAGCGCTTTGATGGGCAAACAGAACGCTTGTACCATATAGAAGCGATTCCTTCTAATTATATCATTGATCCACAGGGAAATATAGTTGCCAAGAACATTACCGGGGCTGATTTAGAGAACTTTTTAAACAATACGTTTAATTAATCTCAACAAAAAGTTAAATTTTAAGAGTAGTTAACAATTTGTTAATATGTATTTAACCGTTAGCTTGTATTAACGTTATACTTTTATACAAAAAATTTAACCTTACATGAGCACTACCGGAAAACAGAAAATATTGATTGTTGACGACGAACCCGATATTCTGGAGTTGATTGAATACAATTTAAAAAAAGAAGGTTACCAGGTTTATTCGGCCCGTAATGGCCAGGAGGCTGTAGCCGAAGCAAAAAAGACACTTCCAGATCTGATTGTGCTTGATATAATGATGCCTAAGATGGATGGCATTGAGGCTTGCCGCATTATGCGTACCATGCCCGAGTTTAAAAACACCTTTATGGTTTTTTTAACCGCCCGCAGCGAGGAGTACAGCGAAATTGCAGGCTTTAACGTTGGCGCTGATGATTATATAGCCAAGCCTATTAAGCCACGCGCGTTAGTAAGCCGTATTAACGCCATACTGCGCCGCAACGCTCCACCGGAAGAAGTTACCGATAACAAATTAGAAATTGGTAACCTGGTTATCGACCGCGAAGCATACCTGGTTTATAAAGACGGTGTTAAAGTGGTACTGGCAAAAAAAGAATTTGAATTACTTTACCTGCTGGCCTCTAAACCCGGCAAAGTTTATACCCGCGAGGTGATCCTGAAAAATATTTGGGAAGATTCGGTTGTGGTAACTAATCGTACTATTGATGTACATATCCGCAAACTGCGCGAAAAACTGGGTGATGATTGCGTAGCCACTGTAAAAGGCGTAGGCTACAAATTCGAAGCTCATTAATTATAGCAGATATTAACTTATACAAAAATGCCTCCCGGTTATCGGGAGGCATTTTTTTTGTGACTGCTCTTTTTTATAAAGCTGTAGCTTTTTTGCGTGGTACAGCTTTGGTAGTCGCAGCCTTTTTAACGTTTGCGGCGCCAGTTTTAGCGGCACTGCTTACGGCCTTAGTCTTTACAGCAACCGTGCTTTTTGATGCTGCTTCAGATTTTTTGACATCAGCGGTTGTTGCTTTAGCTTTCGCGGTTATTGCTTTAGCTTTGTCATCTGCCTTTGCTTTTATGTCACCGGCTGTTTCTTTTGCCTTAGCAGTAACTTCTTTCGCTTTATCGTCGGCTTTGGCCTTCACTTTGGTTGTTTCTTTCTTAGCTTTTGCTGTGGTATCGCTTACCTTTTTACTTACAGCTACTTTAGCTTCAGTTGCTTTTTTTGTGGCCGTGCTTTTTGCGGCGCTAACTTTTTTGGTAGCTGTAGCTTTTTTAGCAGTTACCTTTTCTTTCAGGTCGTCGAATTTCTCTTCGGCGGCGTCTTTAGCGCCTTCGGCGGTATCTTTTGTGCCTTCCCAAAACTCTTCTATGGTTTCCTTTATTTTTTCAAAGAAGCCCTTTTCTTCGGGCTGTGTTTTTTCGTTGCTCATAGTATGTTATCTTTATGTAACTGGTTAATAATTGGTTTTCAGAATATTAACATGTATAGATAAATTTTGTTTTTTGATAGGTTATGAAGCCTTTGCAGATAGGTAAGCGTGTTTAATTTATAAACCGTATTTTTGCAGGCTATAACAAAATATGAAAATTCCAAAATTTGCCGACCTGATACTGTTTGAGAACGATGATGTAATTGTGGTTAACAAGCCGCCGTTCATTAGTTCGCTGGATGAGCGCGAAGGCGGCGAGATAAATATGCTGCGCCTGGCCAAGGCTTACAGCGATGACGCACAAGTATGTCACCGCCTGGATAAAGAAACCTCCGGCGCGCTTATAATAGCCAAAAACCCGGAAGCATACCGCTCGGTAAGTATGCAGTTTGAAAGGCGTAAGGTAAAAAAGATTTACCATGCGGTAATTGATGGCACACATGTGTTTAATAACCTGTTTATTGATCTGCCTATCCTTAACGTAGGCAAGGGTAATGTAACTATAAGCAGACAGGAGGGTAAAAGGGCCGAAACCTGGTTCCAGTCGTTAAAATATTATAAACACTATACATTGGTAGAATGCCGCCCGGTAACCGGCCGCATGCACCAGATCCGTGTTCACCTGGCATCACAGCGCGCGGCTATTGCCGGTGATGATATGTACAAAGGGTTGCCGGTTTACCTTTCTAAGTTAAAACGCAAATACCAGTTAGGGAAAGACCAGGAAGAGCTGCCTATTATGAAGCGCTTTGCCCTGCACGCCTACGAGGTAAGCTTTAAACTACTGAACGATGAGGAAATAACTATACACGCGCCTTATCCTAAAGATTTTGAAACGCTGCTGAAATTACTGGATAAGTTTGACGCTTAAGATTTAAGCCTTACAGATTAAAAAGAAATATCGACCAATAAAAAAAGCTCCTGCACGTATATGCAAGAGCCTTTATTATTAACTGTTATCCGGTTGGTCTTATTTGAAATCCGGAGGAGTAGTATCTTTTTTAGCAGTTACAGCATCCGGAGGAGTAGTGTCCTTTTTAGCTCTTAACAGGGCTGCATCCGGAGGAGTAGTATCTTTAAGTTTGCGTGCCATAGTAGTTCCGTCGATAGTTCTTGAATTAACGGTGGCATCTTTTTTACAAGAGTACACGGCTATTGCTACAACAGCCATTAATAGTAGTATTATTTTTTTCATATGCTTTGAGGTCTTTATTCGCTTATTGTGATGTATAACGTATGATGTAAGTATTTTGTTACAACAAAAATGAAAACTTTATAAAGGTAAATAAATATTTGTATCGCGTAAGAAAATAAATGTTTTATTTTCTTACTGTTTGATGTATGTATATTTGTTTTTATCAATGGCAAATGTAAATTTATAGAAAAATACTGCATGCTAAAAAAGCTTTATATTGCTTTAACTTTTAACCTACTATTTGTTGTTTTACAGGCATATCCGCAAAAAACGGCTGCCCCTGTTCCGCATGCGCTAAAAATAAATCTGGATACTTTATCAGGTATTATTCAGCAGCCCGATTACTTTATCAGGCAAAAAAAATTATTAACTTTTATTAAAAATAATATTCAGGCATCTGCGCCCGGTAAACTGCAGGCCGTGCAGGATACTTTTAATACTTTTTTTGCCAAATCAAACCTGCTTAACAGGGATGCTTACGCGCTTTTTATGAGAAGCATGGTGCTGAATAAACAGCACGAACTTAAGGCTGCCGAAGCCTACATGAACAGGGCTGTGCAAATTGTAGGCAAAAGGAACGAACATTACTTATCGTTTCAGTTTTTAAGCCATCTGGGGTTTATACAAACTGACCAGGGGAACTTTATAGGCGCTATTTATAATTACCGACTGGCAACACAGGAAGTTGTAAAACTTAAGGATAAGTTTAAAGATAACCGGCCACAGGCATCGCTTAATATTAACATATCAGATCTGTATTATAAATCGGGTTTGTATGCGCAATCCCTAAACTACCTGGATAAAGCTTGGGGCCTGATAAAAGATGACGAGAAGAACGCAACCCTGCTTTCGAGCGTTATCTATTACAACAAATCGGAGAATTTTTTCCGGATGGAGAACATCGATTCTTTACGGGCCTACCACGCCAAGCTTAACGAACCACGAAACAAGAACTATAAAATATTTACCTACAGGCAACGTACAGCTTATTATATTAATTTACTGAAACACAATTACGCTTTAGCCATAAGCCAGATAAAAGAGCTGCAGCAAAATAAAAACTACGTAGCCAGCGATCTGGAAAACCAGCGCCTGGGCGATGCTTATTATATGGATGGGCAATTGGATTCGGCTAAGATGATCATCGATCGCTTACTTGCTGCTGATACGGAGAACAACCACCCCGAAATTAAGTATCACCTGTACGAAACACTGGCCTGGATTGCCGGAAAGAAAGGCGATTACAAAGAATCGTCCAATAACTTTGCGCTTGCGTTGCAACAATCGCAGCAGAATAACATCCGTTTAACGCAGGTAGGTACCATATCATCCCAGATCAAGATAGACGAAACCGAAAACTCCTACATTCAGCAAACCAAGGAATATGAAAGGGAGCGCCTCTGGCTTATATTTATTGTGCTTATTGCGGCGCTGAGCCTTATTGCTGTAATGCTGATCTACCGTAACGTTAAGCAGAAAAGGCATTATGAAAAACTGTTATACGCCGCCCAAAAAGAAGAACTTGCCTTTATCAATTCTCACGATGTTAGGAGGCACCTCACCAATATATTGGGCATTGTAGATATTCTAAAGCACAGCGATAACAAGCAGGAAGATTACGAACAGTGCGAAAGGCACCTTTTAGAATCTGCCGGCATGCTGGATGAAGCCATCAAACATATCTCCGAAAAGTTAAATTAAGAGACCAGAACTTGTTGGTGATAGATACGATTCTATAAATTGATCAGGCTTGTTTCTCTTGTAATGATATCAGCAATGCTGGTTTCTGATAAGATCTTCAGCGAAGCATCTCTTACTTCTATAAACACATCGCGGATGCCGCAGGTGTGCTCCTGGTGGCATTCGTCGCACCGGTGATAAAAGTTAAGGCTGGCGCAGGGTACCATGGCTATGGGGCCATCGGTTATACGCATAATGCTTACCAGGAAGATCTCTTTAGGGTCTTTATTGAGGCTATAACCACCGCCAGCACCTTTTTTACTATACAGGAAACCTGCGTTGCGGAGATCGAGCAAGATCTGCTCCAGGAATTTTTTAGGTATTTTTTCCATTTCGGCTATCCTGGAAATCTGCATGGGCGGTTTATCCATGTTTTTGCCCATCACCACAAGTGCCTTAATTGCGTATTTTGTTTTCTTGGATAACATCTAAAAAAATTAAGCTGCAAAGTTACGTAAACAATATCTGTTAAGCTAACAGGTGTAATTTAAGTTAAAAAAATTAAGATCTATCTGAATGGCCCAAACTTTTACCCGGACTAACCACGTCGCGCACTAATTGTTTTAATTCCTTAATCTCCGGGAAACGCCCTTGTTCTTTACGGTCGAATATTACAGCCTCGTTCACCCTGATGTTATACCTTCCGGAGGTTTCGCTAGGTTGCAGCGTTACACCGTAAACATCATCGGTAAAAGTGCCAAGCAATTCCTGCGCCATATAGGCGGCGCGTAAAAGCCAGTTACATTTTGGGCAATATTCTATAGTAACCGTGGGTTTCATAAAGTAAATATACCGAGTTTATGGATAAACTGGTGTTTTAACACCAAAGTATCTTAAGCTTTACAAAAAGCATACAAAATGTGTTAAATGCAACTGTTATTTTGATGAAAACGATATAGGTAAGGCGCTTTATGTGCACCGCCGCTGAATTTTTTTGCCAACCTATCCAATATCCCTAAACTTAGCATCTTGCGTTGAAATGCCGGGCGGATGAGCTTTTTATCCAGGATGGTTTCATACAGGCTTTGTAGTTCGCCCATGGTAAAATGCTGCGGGAGCAGATTAAAACCAATCAGCTTATCATCGAGTTTTGCGCGCAGTGTTTCCAGCGCTTTATGGATAATGGCATTATGATCCTGTATCAGTCGTGGTAGGGAAGCAAGGTCATACCAATCGCAACTGTCAAAAATTTTATCGGGGGTAGGGGTTACTTTGGTGAAATCTACCAGTGCAAAATAGCCTATGCTGATAAAGCGCTGCAACAACCAGTGGGCAGCATCAGGCTCTGTACCATTAGCCGCCATAAAAGCTGAAAAGGGAGCAGGATCGTGCCGGGCAATATCACCAAATACATAAAATTGTTCTAAAAAAATATCGGTTAAGCCGGTTCGTTCAGATGCAACACGTTTTGCAGCATCATCCAGGTTTTCGGTTTGTTGGATAAAGCCACCAGGTAATGCATAGCGACCGGTTTTACTGTATTGCATCAGCAGCACCTTGAGTTGGTTATCATGAAAACCAAATATCACCGCATCAACCGCAAGGTGAGGAATAAAGCCTTCACCCTTGGGGTTCGTTTCTTTTGGGGCAAGTTTATCACTCATTGAATTATAGTAAGCAACACAAATTAAATTTGATAATGCCAATTATACAAATTATTATTGTAACATAATGATACAATAGTGATTTTGAAATGAGCCACTTAATATCATTCATTATCAACCAGCTAAAACTAAAAAATTAATGAAAAAGATCACATTCATCCTGCTGATGCACCTGGCAGGCTTTGGGGCTGTTGCGCAAACAGAGCCGCAGGTAAAAATTGCCAACGGCCTTTTAGAGGGAGTTACAGAAAAATCAGGCGTTGTTAGCTTTAAGGGAATCCCGTTTGCACAGCCGCCAATTGGCGATCTGCGCTGGAAAGACCCGCAGCCAGTTAATAACTGGGGTGGTGTGCGCAAATCAGATGCCTTTGGCTACAACCCCATGCAGAAAAAGGTTTTTGGCGACATGGGGTTCCGTTCGCCGGGGATGAGTGAGGATTGCCTGTACCTTAACATTTGGGTGCCTGCAAAAAAGAGCAAAGAAAAACTACCGGTGCTGGTGTATTTTTATGGCGGTGGCTTTGTAGCCGGCGACGGGTCTGAAGCGCGTTACGATGGCGAAAGCATGGCTAAAAGAGGCATTATAGCACTTACCGTAAACTATAGGTTAGGCGTGTTCGGCTTTCTGGCCCACCCGGAACTGAGTAAGGAATCGCCGCATAAATCATCAGGCAACTATGCTTTGATGGATCAGAACGCTGCGTTGCGCTGGGTACAGCAAAATATTGAAGCCTTTGGCGGAGATCCTAAAAGGGTAACCATAGCCGGCGAATCTGCAGGCTCTATTGCCGTATCGGCACAAATGGCATCGCCTTTATCTAAGAATTTAATTGCCGGCGCTATTGGCGAGAGCGGTGCCATGATAAAACCTACCCTGGCAGCTATTCCATTAGCTACAGGCGAAAGCAATGGTGTTAAATTTGCCGAGAAAGTTGGCGCAAAATCGCTTGCTGAGCTACGTGCAATTCCTGCTGATAAATTGCTGGATGAAGCAGCTAAACCTGGCAACCCGCCATTATCATCTGCCACAGTAGATGGTTACTTTTTACCAAAAGACCCTGCCGAAATCTTCGCGGCGGGCGAGCAAGCCAAAGTGCCGTTATTGGTTGGCTGGAACTCTGCCGAAATTCCTTACCAGGCGGTAATGTACGGCAATGCGCCAACATCAGAGAATTATGTGAAGCAGCTTAAAACGCTGTATGGCGACAAAGCTGATGAAGTATTGAAGCTTTACCCCGCAACCACGCAGGACGAGGTCATTAAATCGGCTACTGAACTGGCCAGCGATAGGTTTATTGTATACGCTACCTGGAAATGGGCGGACCTGCAAGCGCAAACTGGCGATAAACCGGTTTACCGCTATGTGTTTTCGCACCCGAGGCCGCCAATGGCAGAGAAGTTTAAAAATGCTACAGCGGGGCTGGCCGGAGGTATCAATAAAGCTGATCCGGCAAAACCTAAAGTGGAAGCGCCTAAGCCATACAACGGTGCGGCTCATGCCTCCGAAATTGAATATGCCATGGGTAACCTGGCAACTAACGAGGTTTACGCTTGGACTCCTGCCGATTACAAAGTATCTAACACTATGGAAACCTACTTTGCTAACTTTATTAAAACCGGAAACCCAAATGGTAGTGGAGTACCAAAATGGACCGCCAATACTAAAGGCAGCCCGGTATCGTTTATTAATATAGGTGTTAAAACCGTATTAGAGACGGAAAAAGACAGGGGCAGGTATTTGTTCCTTGATAAAGAATATACAAAATAATTAGCCGACACTTTACGTTACAAGCCGTCTTCGTTTGATCGAAGGCGGCTTTGTTGTTTCAGTTGAATTGTAATATAAAAAAAGCCATACCTGCGTGGCAGGTATGGCTTTTCAAAAGCATCAGTTGATGCGGGAATAATATTTGATTACAAGTGGATCACTTCGCCGTAAGCATCAGCAGCAGCTTCCATTACAGCCTCGCTCATAGTAGGGTGAGGGTGAACCGATTTAATGATCTCATGACCGGTAGTTTCCAGCTTGCGTGCGGTAACAACTTCGGCAATCATTTCGGTAACGTTGGCACCCAGCATGTGCGCACCTAAAAACTCACCGTATTTAGCGTCGAATATTACTTTTACAAAGCCATCTTTAGCGCCGGCAGCACTTGCTTTACCAGATGCTGAGAACGGGAATTTACCAACTTTAATTTCGTAACCGGCTTCTTTAGCTGCCTTTTCGGTATAACCAACAGAGGCAACTTCGGGCCAGCAGTAAGTACAGCCCGGTATGTTGTTGTAGTTTAATGGCTCAGGGTTTTGGCCGGCAATTTTCTCTACGCAGATAATACCTTCCGCAGATGCAACGTGTGCAAGCGCCTGTCCTTTTACAATATCGCCGATAGCGTAAACGCCTTCAACGTTGGTTTGGTAAAAATCATCAACCAGTACCTTGCCTTTGTCGGTTTTTACGCCGTTTTCTTCAAGGCCTATACCTTCTATATTAGTAGAGATACCAATTGCAGATAATACTACATCAGCCTCAAGCACAATATTACCGGTAGCTGTTTTAACGTTTACCCTGCAGCCTTCGCCGTTTGTGTCAACAGATTCAACGGTAGACGAAGTCATGATATTGATACCCTGTTTCTTCAGGATACGGATAAGGCCTTTAGAAACCTCTTCATCCTCTAACGGAACAATATTATCAAGGAACTCAACAACGGTTACCTTAGTACCAATTGAATTGTAGAAATAAGCAAACTCGATACCGATAGCACCCGAACCTACCACAACCATTGATTTTGGTTGTTTAGGCAAGATCATAGCCTGGCGGTAACCGATAATTTTTTTGCCATCCTGTTTAAGGTTAGGCAACTCGCGTGAGCGGCCACCTGTGGCAATGATGATATGCTTTGAGGTGAAATCTTTACTGGTGCCATCGTTAATTTTAACGGTAATAGTGTTTTTGCTTTTCAGCAAGCCATAACCTATAATAACGTCGATCTTGTTCTTCTTCATCAGGAACTGAACGCCTTTGCTCATACCGTCGGCAACGCCGCGGCTCCTTTTTATTACAGCCTCAAAATCAACTTCGCCGCCGCTGGTTTTAATGCCGTAATCTGCAGCGTGGTTAAGGTAATCAAATACCTGCGCGCTTTTTAAAAGCGCCTTGGTAGGGATACATCCCCAGTTAAGGCATATGCCACCTAATGATTCTTTTTCTACTATGGCGGTTTTTAAACCCAGCTGTGATGCACGTATGGCAGCCACATAGCCGCCCGGGCCTGAACCAATAACAATTAAATCGTAGTCCATATATTTATATCTCTTTTTTGATTTTGAATGCCAAAGCTAATTAAAAAGCGGGGAAATGTAAAAAAACGGCATTTATTGGATTTTCTCATGACACAGTGGGCGGATATTTTAACAAAACGTTTAAATACGCATAACAAACGAAGATGTAATGCGAATATTACTGTTAAAATTCATCTGAATTTCATTATTGGTTACATACACTGTAAAATGTTGAAAAATATACAATTAATGTTAACACTAACTTAACATTGGCAATTATTCTAATAGCTATCTTTGTCGCAAATTTATTCACTTAACGTTAAAAAAAACAAAAAGCATGAGAAAACAATTACTTCTCTCAATTATTTTCCTGCTTACTACGGTAATGTCCTTTGCACAGGTAACATCAAGTAGTATGTCGGGTACAATTAAGGATGCTAAGGGTGTAACGCTGCCCGGTGCAACTATCAGAGCAATACACGTGCCATCTGGTTCGGTGTATAGCGCAGCTTCCAACAAAGACGGTTTGTTTAACATCCCGGGTATGCGTGTTGGCGGTCCGTACACAGTAGAGGTAAGCTTTATTGGTTTCAACAAAGCCACTTTTAGTGATATTACCTTATTACTGGGCCAAACCTATATCTTAAACGGTACCTTAAGCGAAACCGGCTTAACCCTGAACACTGTAAACGTTACAGCTACAAGAAGAATTACAACTGCTAAATCTGGTGCAAGCACCAACGTTAACAGAACTGCAATTACTACCTTGCCTACTTTCTCAAGAAGTATTACAGATTTCACCCGTTTAACGCCACAGTCTACAGGCTCAAGCTTTGCAGGCCGCGATGCGCGTTTAAACAGTGTAACCGTTGACGGTGCTAACTTAAACAACACCTTCGGTACTTCATCAGACCTTTTACCAGGTGGTGGTTCACAGCCAATCTCTATCGAAACTTACGACGAGCTTTCTATCAACATCGCTCCGTTTGACGTTAGGCAATCAGGCTTTACCGGTGCCGGTATCTACGCTACAACGAAAAGCGGTACCAATGATTTTCATGGTTCTGCTTACACTTACTATAAAAACCAATCATTCAACGGTAACTACATAGGTGATAACTTTATTGGTAACAACGTAGCTAAATCAAGCACAAAAACTTACGGTGCAACATTAGGCGGCCCAATCATCAAGAACAAATTATTCTTCTTCGCCAACTTTGAAAAGGAAGACTCTGCAGCCCCTGGTGTTGCGTATTCTCCAAACGGTGGTTCTGGCAGCGGTTTACCATCTGCAACTACTGTTGCCGATCTGCAAACTGTATCTACCTACTTAAAGGACAAATTTGGTTACGAAACAGGCAAGTTTGATAACTTTGACGCCTTTAAAACCAAAGACAAAAAGTATTTATTAAAATTAGACTGGAACATCAACGATAAAAACAAGTTGACTGTTAAATACAGCTACTTAAATGCAACTAAAGATCAGCCTGTAAACGCCGGAAGTACACCTAATAACGCTGCTTATACTGTATTTAACGGTACTACACCGGTTGTGCGTAGCAATGGTGGTTTGGTAAATAACCGTTTCAGCAACCAGTCAATGTCTTACGAGAACTCTAACTATGGTTTCATCAATAAAGTAACCACCGGTACAGTAGAGTTAAACTCAAGCATTAGCCCTAAATTATCTAACCAGTTGTTAGCAACACTAAAAAAGTATGATAACCCTCGTACAGCTAAAGGTGCAACGTTCCCTACTATTGATATCTACAATGGTTTAGGCAGCAACTTTATCTCTGCAGGTTCTGACCCATACACTAAATACAACGCGGTTATTGATAATACCTACAGCATTTACGATAACTTAACTTACTATGCTGGTAAACATACTATTACAGGTGGTATTAACTACGAGTACCAAAAAGTAGGTAACGCGTTTATGCCGGGTGCAGCAGGTTCATACATCTACAACTCTTTAAGCGATTTCTTAAGCGATGCAGCTCCTGTACAGTTTACTTATAACTATTCGTTAATTCCGGGTCAGGATCAGGTATTCTCTGCTAATTTAAAAGTTAGTACTATCAGTTTATATGCTCAGGATGAGTACACTGTTAGCCCTAACTTTAAATTTACTTACGGCTTACGTGCTGATAAGAGCGTTTACTTAGAAAACCCGGTAGAAAACCCGCAGATGACTGCGCTTTTACTACCGGATGTTAACGGTAATTTAAAATCTTACAACTCTGGCTTATGGCCAAAATCACCAATATTGTTCTCGCCAAGAATGGGTTTCAGATGGAGCCTGCTTGAGGATAATTCATTGGTAATTCGTGGTGGTACCGGTATCTTCACTGGTAAAATACCTTACGTTTTCTTAACAAACAACCCAAGCAACAGCGGTATGTACAACTTTGGTGCTGCTGCAACCCCGGCACAGCTTGCTAACATTAAGTTAGTTGCCGATCCAAGTGTGTACGCTAACCTGTTCCCGCAAGTTGCCGGTACTGCCATTCAGCCAGCTACTGTGTTAATTGACCGTAACTACAAGTTCCCACAAGTTTTCAGAACTAACTTAGCTATCGAGAAAAACTTAGGTAACGGTTTCACTGCAACTTTAGAAGGTTTATTCACTAAAGATATCAACGCAACCAGAATGCGTAACGCTAACTTAAAATCGCCAACCGGTGTATTGGTTGAAGGTGATCTTACAAGGGCTCGTTACACTGGTACTTCTGCAGACAGAAACATCTACCCGGGTGTTACTTCTGCTATCGTGTTAGAAAACACTAACAAAGGTTACTCATCTTCTTTAACAGCTCAGATCAGTAAATCTTTCAAAGGTGGTTTCAATGCTACAGCATCGTATACTTACACCCAGGCTAAAGAAGCTTTCTCTACTTCAGGTACCACTGCAACAAACGTATGGTCGTCAACTGCTAACGTTGGTACAACTAACGATGTTGAGAACGGTTACACCGCATTCTACACGCCTCACCGTGTTGTTGCTTCTGCATCTTACCGTGTTGATTACGCAGGCCACGCAGCTACTACAATTGGTGTGTTCTATCAAGGCCAGGCAGGTGGTAGCCCAATCAGCTACACTGTAAACGGCGACTTAAACAATGATGGTGTTTCTGCAGACTTAATGTACATCCCTAAAAAAGCAAGCGAAATTACCTTTACGCAATACAATGCTACTGTTAACGGTGTGGTTTATACTTATACTGCTGCACAGCAACAAGCTGCTTTTGAGCAATTTATTAACAACACCCCGTACCTTAAAAACCACAGAGGCCAGTACGCACAACGTAATGCTGCTTTTGCACCATGGTACAACCGTATTGATGCTAACATCCTGCAAGATTTTTACATTATGGCAGGTGGCAAAAAGCATACTTTACAGTTAAGCGCAGTAGTGCAAAACTTACCTAACATGTTAAACAAATACTGGGGTATCCAAAAAATTGCAACTTATACAAACCCTATCACTTACTTAAGCACAGATGCTAACAACGTACCATCTTACAACATGCGTCAGCTTAACGGTAAATTGGTAACCACTCCATTTGTAAATGCTGCATCTAACACTACATGGAGCTTATTAATTGGTGCTAAATACATTTTCTAAGCAACGGTATAGGTATTGTTAAACACATTAAAATAATAAAAATGAGAAAATATATAAATATCATATTAGTAGCAGTTGTAACATTAACTATGTTCGGCTGTACTAAAGACGCCGATGTTGCGGGTATTGAGCCTAAATTGCCGGCTATACAATTAAGCAGCTTTGGTTACCAGCAGGTAGGCCCGTTTTTAATTACAGGTAATACCGCAAATACTTTGCTTATTAACTTTGGTGCTACTACCACTAACCTGGAAAGCGGTGCATTTAAACTGGAAATACTGGACGGTACTACTGCCACCTCAACGGTTATTAAAACTGTTGACTTTGCAAGCTGGAATGGTAATGATGCTACATCTACACCAGCTGTGCCAGCTACGGGAACTACCCCTGCTAAAGCAGCAGTTGTAGTACACACTATCAGCTACACTGCGCAGGAAACTACTTATCCAAATACTACAGTTTATGGCGGTAGCATACTGCTTAAATTAAATGCTTTAGGTTTAGCTTCCGGTAAAACTTACTCAGTAAGGGCTACAGCTTACAGTAAAGATGGTGCAAAATCATCTGTATTTACTGCATTATCATTCTTTAAAACCAGCTAATAAATCGGTTTTTTAATATTGAAAGCCCTTCCGAAATTTCGGAAGGGCTTTTTTGTTTGTGTAAGTTTAATTATGAATTTTTAACATTTGGGTAGTAAGTGTTTAGCTACCTTAGCTATTGATAATTAATCTGAACCATCATGAAAATGAAGAAAATAATTGTAACATTTATAACCATTTTTATCAATATGTATTGCCTTGGGCAATCTTTGCCAATGCCAGACGTGGTGAATATTAATTTCCCCTGGCGGTACCGAGAAGCTTTCGGAACAACAATATTTAAATTTTATGTCATCCCATTTTAGTGACAAAGTCATACGCAATTACTATGATCATGTTTACAAAAAGGGCGATATTTTGTTTTCTTATAGAAATCAGCATGTCTTAGAGAAGCTGCAAGAAAAGCTTGAGTCGTTACAAAAGCAGTATAAGTTTTATATGCAGGAATCATCACCAATGATATAATCCAAAATTGTTAGTTATAATAACATTAGATACTTAATAGCTGAAGGAAATAAAGGAGATTATTATGTGATACATTTTCATTCGGATTATGATGGTAAGAGCAGATTTATAAATGGTAACTTGCGATATAATGCTAAAGATAGGGAAGCGGCTCATCAATATTTGGAAAGCATTTTGCAAAACGCACACTTTACAAATAAATAATTAACAAAATGGCCCGGTAATTTACCGGGCCATTTTGATTATAAAGAGTTTAAGAAATTAGTTATAAACAAACTCACCGTAAGGCGAGCTAACAGTTACCTGTTTGGCATCGGCAGCTTCTACTTGGCCAATGATTTGCGCGGGTACGCCAAAGCTTTCGGATATAGCTATCAGGTCGGCAGCTATTTCCTGTGGTACGTATAGTTCCATGCGGTGGCCCATGTTAAATACCTTGTACATTTCCTGCCATGAGGTGTTAGATTCTTCCTGTATCAGCTTAAATAACGGCGGGATAGGGAAGAGGTTATCTTTAATAATATGCAGGTTATCTATAAAGTGCAGCACCTTAGTTTGCGCGCCGCCGCTGCAATGCACCATGCCGTTTATGTGGCTGCGGTAATCATCCAGCATTTTTTTAATGATAGGCGCATAGGTACGCGTTGCAGATAATACCAGTTTACCGGCAGTTATAGTTTCACCTTTACCGATTTCAATCTGGTCGGTAAGGTTTTTACTGCCCGAGAATACCAGGTCGGCAGGTACTGCCGGGTCATAGCTTTCGGTGTATTTGCTGGCGATGGTTTTATTAAACACATCATGGCGGGCCGAGGTTAAGCCGTTGGAGCCCATACCACCGTTGTATTCTTTCTCGTAAGTGGCTTGTCCGTAAGATGCCAGGCCAACAATCACATCGCCGGGTTTAATACGATCGTTAGAGATCACGTCGGCGCGTTTCATGCGGCAGGTTACGGTGCTATCCACAATAATGGTGCGCACAAGGTCGCCCACGTCGGCAGTTTCGCCGCCGGTGCTGTAAATGCCAATGCCGGCATCGCGTAGTTCGGCTAAGATTTCTTCGGTGCCATTGATGATAGCCGCGATAACTTCACCGGGGATAAGATTTTTGTTACGCCCGATAGTAGATGAAAGCAGGATATTATCGGTAGCGCCAACGCAAAGCAGGTCATCGAGATTCATGATGATGGCATCCTGGGCAATGCCGCGCCAAACGGAGATATCGCCGGTTTCTTTCCAATAGGTATAAGCTAATGATGATTTTGTACCCGCGCCGTCGGCATGCATAATATTGCAGTAATCAGCGTCGTTAGTTAATATATCAGGTACAATTTTGCAGAACGCTTTCGGGAAAATCCCTTTATCAATGTTTTTAATGGCATTATGTACATCATCTTTTGATGCAGATACGCCCCGTTGATCATATCTTTGCGGAGAATTCATGGGCAAATATACTGCTTAATACCCTTTTTGAACAGCAAAATTCTTACTTTGCTAATTCTGTACTATCTATGTTAAAAACACTTACCTATAAACTGAACCGCTGGCGCTTAAAACGCAACAGCCAGCGTAATTTTTTGATCTATTGCAGCGTGTTTGCGGGCCTGTTTGGCGGGTTGGCGGCTGTAGCATTAAAGTTTCTGGTTCATTTTATGGAGGATGTAAGCCGTAATATATCCTCGCACCTGCCATATCATATTATATATGTGTTTTTGCCGGCATTGGGGATCCTGCTTACCGTATCGTGGCAGCACCTGATCAACCGCGATAAAATGCAGAAGGGGATAGGCAACATCCTGGTGAATATTAAAAAAAACCGGTCTAATATCAGGCTCAATAATATTTATTCGCATCTGGTAACCAGTTCGCTAACGGTTGGTTTTGGTGGTTCATCGGGTTTGGAGGCTCCTATTGTTTGCACAGGTGCGGCAATTGGCTCTAATGTGGGGCGTTTTTTTAATCTCAGCCCGTACGAAAAAACGGTACTGATCGCTTCCGGAGCATCGGCGGGTATTGCTGCTGTGTTTAACAGCCCTATTGCAGGGGTTTTGTTTGCTTTGGAAATATTGATAGGCGAGATCACCATCCCAACATTTATCCCGTTACTCATTGCTTCGGCTACGGGTGTGGTGGTATCCAAGGTATTATATTCGGGCCAGTTGTTCCATTTAGTTACCGAGGGGTGGGTGATCACGGCACTGCCATTCTATATCATCCTCGGTGTACTCAGCGGGTGGACTTCCGTATACATCTCTAAAGTTGCCGGCAAACTGGAGAAGGGGATCTTTACCAAGCAGAACCGCTACGTGCGTGCATTGGGCGGCGGGCTGTTACTGGGTTTAATAATTATGCTGTTCCCCGCGTTGTTTGGCGAAGGTTACCACTACCTGCAGGCTATACTGAACGGCAACCTCGAAGCGCTTAAAGAAGGAACTTTTTTTGACGATTGGCTATCCGAGCCTTTATTGATGCTGGTATTTATAGCCGCCCTGGTGTTAATGAAAATTGTTGCCGCCGGTATTACCATCGGTGCAGGCGGTAACGGCGGTACATTTGCACCAACCATGTTCACGGGCGCTTTCCTTGGTTTATTTGTGGCTTATGGTGTAAACCAAACCGGGCTTATCCACCTTAATACCAGTAATTTTATAGCTGTAGGTATGGCTGGCGCTTTAAGCGGGGTGTTACATGCACCGTTAACCGCCATATTTTTGATAGCCGAAATTACCGGCGGCTATGTGCTGTTTATCCCGCTGATGATCGTATCGGCCATTTCTTATATCATATCGCGGGTGTTTAATAAGCATAACATGTACTGGCACGATCTGATCCACGAGAAAAATATCAACCCCGGCCACGATTACGGCATGTTGAATGAAATAGGTTTAGACAGTATAATTAACAGGCAGTTTATCACTATTAACAGGGAAATGCCGATGGCTGATTTTTATAAGATTCTGGCTGATAGCCATGCCAACATCTTTGCGGTGCTTACGCCCGCCGGAGAACTGGAGGGCGTGGTTTGGATGGATGAGATCCGCAGGCATATGTTTAGTTCTATAGAAACAACACCAACTGTTGCCGATGTAATGGTTGCGCCTCCTGCTGTTATTGATTATGATCAACCGGTGAGCACCGTGATGGATCTGTTCGATCAGTTTGATATTTGGCAATTGCCCGTGGTGAACAACGGCAACTTTATAGGTTTCGTTTCCAAATCGGCGCTGCTAACCAAGTATCGTGAAGTAATTATTAAACAGCATAAAGAGGCTGACCTGTTTGCCTAAGAGCCAACATAGAATTGCTTAAACTAAAAACGGGGACAAATTCAATCGAGAATTTGTCCCCGTTTTGTATAAGGATAGCTGCTTATTTAACAAATAGCAACTCCCTGAATTTTGGCAATGGCCATAGTGCATCATCTACCAGTTGTTCCAGTTTATCCACATGGTAGCGGATAGGTTGGAAGTAAGTTTTTACTTTTTCATCATAATCAATAGCTTTTTCGCGAAGATCTTCAATAGCATTTGCTTTTTTGCGTTCTGCTATCATCTCATCTACATTGCTTTTGATAAAGTTAACGTGTTCAGAGATTTTTTTGATCAGATCCAACTGCGCAGTATAAGTATTTTCATCTAAGCCTAATTCTTTCAGTCCCTTTACATTGGCCACCAATTGGGTTTGGTAAGCTATGGCCGGCGGGATAATAATGTTCATCACCAGTTCTCCAATAACGCGGGCTTCTATTTGTAGTTTTTTGTAGAAACTATCCAGCAGGATCTCGTGGCGGGCATGTGCCTCGCGTTTGGTGAATACGCCGGTTTCGGCAAACAGTTCCGATGCTTTTTCTGATATCAGGGCATCCAGCGCTTTTGGTGTGGTTTTTATATTGGCCAGGCCACGTGCTTCGGCTTCTTTTTCCCATTCCTCACTGTAGCCGTTGCCCTCAAAGCGGATATTGCGCGATTCCTTGATGTATTTTTTAATTACCACCATCAGGGCAAGATCTTTCTTCTCACCTTTTTTGATCAGTTTATCTACATCAACCTTGAATTTCTTCAACTGGTCTGCTACGATCAGGTTCAGGATAGTCATTGGGCTGGCTGAGTTGGCTGATGAACCCACTGCACGCAATTCAAACTTATTACCGGTGAAAGCAAAAGGAGAGGTACGGTTACGGTCGGTATTATCCTTTAAGATCTGCGGGATCTTAGGGATGCCCTGCCATAAAGAATTTTCATCCTTTATTTTTTTGCTGAGGCGGGAAGTATCTATTTCATCCAATACCTCATTTAACTGGCTGCCCAGGAAGATGGATATAATGGCAGGCGGGGCCTCGTTGGCACCCAAGCGGTGATCATTATTTACCGATGCGATGGAAGCACGCAGCAGATCGGCATGATCGTGTACCGCTTTAATTGTATTCACAAAAAACGCCAGAAACTGCAGGTTGTTCTTAGGTGTTTTACCTGGTGATAACAGGTTTTTACCTGTATTGGTAATCATCGACCAGTTGTTATGCTTGCCCGAGCCGTTTAAGCCCGCGTATGGTTTCTCGTGCAGCAACACTTTAAAGTTATGGCGCAGAGCAACCCTGTCCATAATATCCATCAGCAGCTGGTTATGATCTATAGCCAGGTTTATCTCTTCATAAATAGGTGCGCACTCAAATTGAGAAGGGGCAACCTCGTTATGGCGTGTTTTTAAAGGGATGCCCAGTTGCAGGGCTTCGGTTTCCATATCCTGCATAAAAGCATATACCCGGCTGGGGATAGAGCCAAAATAATGGTCTTCCAATTGCTGATTCTTTGCCGACATGTGGCCGAACAAAGTGCGGCCGGTTAAATACAGATCGGGCCTTGCGTTAAACAGGGCGGTATCTACCAGGAAGTATTCCTGCTCGATGCCTAATGAAGCGTTTACCTTTTCAACGCTTTTGTCAAAGTAGTGGCAAATATCAACCGCGGCTTTGTCTAAAGCGCTTAGTGCTTTTAATAAAGGTACCTTATAATCCAGCGCTTCGCCGGTGTAGGATACAAATACGGTAGGGATGCATAAGGTGCGGCCTATAATAAAGGCAGGAGAAGAAGGGTCCCAGGCGGTATAGCCGCGTGCTTCGAAAGTATTGCGGATGCCTCCGCTTGGGAAGCTTGACGCATCGGGCTCCTGTTGTGCCAATGCATCGCCGCTGAATTTTTCTATAGCGCGGCCATCTGCTGTTGGTTCAAAAAAAGCATCGTGTTTTTCGGCAGTGGTGCCGGTAAGTGGTTGAAACCAGTGGGTGTAGTGCGTAGCGCCTTTGCTCATGGCCCATGAGCGCATAGCAGAGGCTACCTGCTCGGCCAGGTCGCGCGGGATGGTTTCGCCGTTGTCAATAGAGTTGACTATCCCATCGTAAGCTTCGGAAGAAAGGTATTCCTTCATCTTATGCTTATCAAAAACGTTAGCCCCGAAGTAATCTGATATTTTAGATGAGGGCGGTTTTATTTCGGGTATTTCTCTGTTTACCGCAGCGCGCAGGGCCTGAAAGCGAATATTTGGCATAGCTATACAATAGGTTATCGCCAAAATTATGAAATCATTTACAATAAAGGGTAAATGTGCCCTTCATTATAAATCTAAATACTGCCTGTTTATAATTAGCGGGCATGGGGTATTTATTTCAAAATTTTAAAGGCTTAAATGGTTTTTATTCAAAATTATGCATGCATAGCATACTGATTTTATAAAATATTGTTTGTCTTTTGAATTTATTACGAATTTATCAAATAAAATGCATGTTAAAATATTGTAATTTATAATTATTGTAAATTTTTTTATTGAAAAATGTATTTATAATAAATTTATTATAAAAAAATAATGCAATTAATTGAAAATTAATATCTGTTTATTGAAAATATTAAATATTTAATTTGTTTTTATTAAAATTCATTCATATTTTCATAAAAAATTGATAATTAATACAAATTCTATAGATTTTATTAGTAATTGTATTTAATAGGAGGTTTTACCGGAGTTTATTTCCCTGAAAGGGTGATTTTGTGTGGTTGATGTGCTGCTAAATAAACAAGGATTGATTTTTCAACTGATTTATTAACCCCAATATTAACAACTAACAACAATTAACTAAAACAATTAATTTTAATCCCTTATCATGAAAAAAAAACTTTTACTTTTTTCTCTTTTTGCAGCTACAGTATTTACAGCCAGTGCCCAGGACGCTCCTAAAGCAGACCCGCCTTTGGTTATCTCCGGTTCGGTAGATACTTACTTTAAGTACGATTTTTCTAAACACAGAGACCCATCAACAGGTTACTCAAACATCGGTACCAGTTTTGCTAACGAGCAAAACTCTATCTCTATCGGTATGATAGACCTGGGTTTGAAGAAAAAAGTTGGTAAAGCTGCATTTGTTGGCGAGTTGGCTTTCGGTCCGCGTGGCCAGTACCAGTCGGTTCCAAACAGCCCTAACGGCGATTCGTTCCACATTCAAAACTTATATGTATCGTATGATCTTACTGATAAGTTTACTTTAACGGGTGGTTACATGGGTACCTTTATCGGTTATGAAGTAATTTCGCCGGTAGGTAACTTTAACTACTCTACTTCTTACCTTTTTACTAACGGCCCGTTCCAAAATGCAGGTTTAAAAGGTACTTATGTGTTTTCTGATAAAGCAAGCTTAATGGCTGGTATTTTTCAGGACAGCTGGAACAGCTACCAATCTACCTTTGATGTATCATCATTTGGTGCACAATTATTCTTAAGCCCTGTTAAAGGCTGGACAGCTTACCTAAACGTAATTACAGGTTCGGTATCTGGTACTGAGTTTGATATTACCACAGCTTACCAAATTACCGATGCATTTAAATTTGGTGTTAACGCTGCAACCTGGAGCGCTCCACATGATGGTGGTGGTTTTAGCGGTGTTGCCTTATATCCGCAGATTGCTGCAAGCTCAACTGTATCTTTTGGTTTAAGGGGTGAGTACTTTAAATACAAAGATGGCGGCCCAAGTGTTAAAGCATTCACTTTAACATCTAACATTAAAGCAGGCCCGTTAACTGTTATCCCGGAAGTAAGACTTGACCGTTGGAACACAGACGAGTTCTTTAAAGACAGCGATGGTTTTGCTACTAAAAAAGCATCTCAGTTTGTACTTGCTGCTGTTTACGCTTTCTAATCTAAAAACATCACAATTAAATTTATTAGCCATCCATATTTGTTTATGGATGGCTATCTTTATTTTATGAAGAAATTATTATTTAGTGCCGCTTTACTTCTATTGATACAAACTGCCTGGGCGCAGAAAGACCTGCAAGTTGACGAGAATAACAGGTTTGTTTACTATGAAGTGGTTGATAAACCCGGCGTTAGTACCGATACCCTTTTTCAGCGGGGGATAGTATTCGCAAAGAAGGGAGGCAAATCTACCGCTCCAAATTCGATTACTACTAAAGGTAAGTTTACAGTTTATGCAAGTTCGCTTGCCTCTAAAAAAGATGCGGGTGAGATCAGTTATGTTTTAACCATTGATACCAAGGATCAAAAATACCGTTATAAATTTGGCACGTTTGTTTTTAAACCTTACAGATTTGACAGATATGGCAGCATGTCGGCTGTGCCGGGTGTGGAAATAGATTTGGAACGCATGGCTTCCAAATATGGGCAAAAGGATACCGAAAGTTACCTTACACAAGCAGCGGAATATTGCAAAGCCACGGCAGCTAATCTAAAAATGTATATGGATAGGGCACAAATAGCTAAAAAAGCAGATACACCTAAAAAAGTAGCAACAGAGAACTGGTAGCTTTATCTGATCATCCAAATTATATTTGCAATAAAGCTTTGTTAACAATATAAAATTCTTAATTATGCATATATTCAATTGAATATTTTGCAATAATTAAAATTTATACAATATTTTATTTTGAAATGACGTTATTTATAGAAATTTAATTCTAAACGTTATGCTAAACACAAAATTTGATTTGTACAAGACCGAGTGGCTCGACCTTGTATTCGACGACCGCAACAAAGCTTACGGCGCTTACGATCTTAGGCATCATTATTCCGGTACACTTAATAAGGCAATGGGGATTACGTTTGCAATTATGCTGGCGGCTTCAACGGCTATTTACATTGTATCGCACAATAAACCTGTAGTTGATGAGCAAAAAACTGTAGTGGTTTTTGTACCTACTTTACCGGAACCACCCGTAGCTGCACAGAAAAAAATTGAGCCGCCTAAAAAAGTAGAGCCTGTAAAAGCACAACCTGTTGTGGCAACGCAAAAATTCACATCGTTTAAAGTAACTGAGAAACCAACTACAGAAGAGCCGCCAAAGATTGTGGAGCTTACCTCAGAGATTGGCCCTACAACCCAAAAAGGAGAAGATGGCCCATCTTTAAATATTCCGGAAGGCCCTGCAACATCGGGCGGCGGCACTGCAGAACCTGCGCCAAGCAATGAACCAATGTCAACTTTTGGCCTCGAAGTTCAGCCCGAGCCTTTTGGTGGCATGGCAGCATTTTCGAAGTTTTTGGGTAAAAATTTAAAATTTCCGGGTGTTGCACAGGATGCCGGCATACAGGGCCGGGTGATACTTGGTTTTATAATTGAAAGGGATGGTTCTCTCTCTAATATTACGGTTGAACGCAAAGCCGGTTATGGTTTTGATGAAGAGGCTGTCCGCGTATTGAAATTGGCCAAAGCCTGGAAACCGGGTATCCAAAACGGCCGGCCGGTGCGGGTGAAATATAATATTCCTATTAACTTTACTATCAGCGAGTAAGTTAACTGTGGAAGAACTTATAGGATTTGACTGAAGATTTTCTGCTTGTACTATTGATTCGGCCCTGCGTAATGCGGGGCATTTTTGTTTACTGTAAGTCCTTTTTAAAGCAAACGCTATCTGGCAGGTCTACATAGGGTGGATATTTAGGGGTTTGTGTATAGCCATACTTTTGATACAAACCCAACGCTTCAAATTGTTTGCTGCCGGTTTCAAGCACGGTTGCCATGAAGCCGAGTTCCTGTGCCCAGGTTTCCAGTTCTTTTAATACTAAGGCGCTGATGCGGTTCCCTCTTGCACTGTGCCGCACAAACATTCGTTTTACTTCTACAGCAGCGTTATCGTATGGTTTAAAGCAGCCGCAGCCGGCGGGTTCATCATTTAAATAGGCAACTATTACAGTATCATTCTTCTCAATAATATTATGTTGATCGTAAATATCCATCATAGCGCCGTTAGTAATGCGCAGGTCGGCATCCAGTTGTTGCACCAAACCACGGAAATCAGGGTCATCGCTGGTAGTTCGTTTCAGGCGGATAGTATTCATGGGTGCTAAAATAGAAAATTAGCATAAACTATTAACTACCCGTGGTTCTGCGTTCATAACTCAGCACTTTATCTTTCTCCTTTCCCGCTTTTTTCCTAATTTTGCGCATCCTTTCAACAAAAACAATTACACATTGGAGAACCAGGAATTAACCACCGTTGAAACCGCCAGAGATCTGGGCCTTTTACCCGAAGAATTCGACAGAATAAATGAAATAATGGGCCGCGTACCCAACTTTACCGAGCTATCTATTTTCGCGGTAATGTGGAGCGAGCACTGCTCTTACAAAAATTCAATTACATGGCTTAAAACTTTGCCAAAAGATGGCCCGCGCATGCTGGCCAAAGCAGGTGAAGAAAACGCCGGTTTGGTTGATCTTGGCGACGGCATTGGCTGCGCTTTTAAGATAGAATCACATAACCACCCATCGGCGCTGGAACCATACCAGGGTGCTGCAACAGGCGTGGGCGGTATCAACCGCGATATTTTTACGATGGGTGCAAGGCCTATAGCGCAAATGAACTCCCTGCGCTTTGGCGATCTTAGCCTCGATAAAACCAAATGGCTGGTTAAAGGTGTAGTAAAAGGCATTAGCCACTACGGTAACGCTTTTGGTATCCCAACTGTTGGCGGCGAACTTTTCTTTGATGAGTGCTATAACATTAACCCGTTGGTGAACGCTTTCTCGGCAGGTATTGTTAAAGCCGGCGAAACTGTTTCTGCTACATCTTACGGCGTAGGCAATCCGGTTTACATCGTGGGCTCTGCTACGGGTAAAGATGGGATCCACGGTGCGGCGTTCGCATCTAAGGATATCACCGAAGATTCGGTTAACGATTTGCCGGCTGTACAGGTAGGCGACCCTTTCCAGGAAAAACTTTTGCTGGAAGCGACTTTAGAAGTAATTAAAACCGGTGCCGTTGTAGGCATGCAGGATATGGGCGCGGCAGGTATAATCTGTTCTAATTCAGAAATGAGCGCCAAAGGCGAGCACGGCATGATCATCCACCTTGATCGTGTACCGATGCGCCAGGAGAATATGAAACCCTACGAGATCTTGCTTTCTGAATCTCAGGAGCGCATGCTTATTGTGGTAGAAAAAGGTAAAGAAGCGCTTGTAGAAGCTGTTTTTGATAAATGGGACCTTAACTGTGCTATTATTGGCGAGGTTACCGATACCCAGCGCCTGGAGTACTTTATGAACGGCGAAAAAGTTGCCGATGTACCTGCCGACGATCTTGTATTAGGCGGCGGTGCACCTATTTACGAACGCGAATACCGCGAGCCTGCTTATTTTGCCGAGAACCAGAAATTCAAGATTGAAGACGTTGCCGAGCCTGAAAACCTGGTAGATGTTGCCGAGCATTTAATAGCTCACCCTAACATTGCATCTAAACGTTGGGTTACAGACCAGTACGATTCAATGATCGGTACGGCTACCATGACTACCAACCACCCAAGCGATGCGGCAGTTGTGGCTGTTAAGGATACCCAAAAAGCTATCGTATTAACCTGTGATTGCAACTCGCGCTATGTATATGCCGATCCGCAAAAAGGTACCGCTATTGCTGTGGCCGAAGCTGCACGTAACATTACCTGCGCAGGTGGCGAGCCGGTAGCTATTACCAACTGCCTTAACTTTGGTAACCCTTACAAACCAGAGGTTTACTGGCAGTTTGTTGGCGCTATTAAAGGTATGGGCGAGGCTTGTACCAAGTTTGAAACCCCTGTAACAGGTGGTAACGTAAGCTTTTATAATCAATCAAGCGATGAGGGCCCGGTATTCCCAACACCAACTATTGGTATGCTGGGTGTAATGGATGATCTGACCAATTTCATGACTTCCGACTTTAAACAGCCGGGCGACCTGATCTATCTGGTTGGTGAATCTCAAAACGATATCGCTTCATCGCAATATTTAGCATCATATCACAAGATCTTAAAAGCACCTGCACCATATTTTGATATTGATAAAGAGTATGCCATGCACCAGGTGATCAAACAACTCATCAAACACAAAATTGTGCAATCTGCACATGACGTAGCCGATGGTGGTTTATATGTTGCTTTGGTTGAATCGAGCTTACCAAACGGTTTAGGTTTTGATATCGAAACTGATAGCGCTTTCCGTAAGGATGCGTTCTTATTTGGTGAGGCACAGGGCAGGGTAGTGGTAAGTATCGCGCCTGATGATCAGGAACGTTTCATCGAGATGATGGCTACCAGCGAGGTTGAGTTTAGCCTGTTGGGTACAGTTAACGGTACCGGTAATACCAATATCGACGAAGAACTGTTTGGTAACATCACCGATATTAAAATGGTTCACAGCAATGTATTGCATGTAAGTTTAGGTGAGGCATAATGCTTAGGCTGAATAAAATACATCATATAGCTATAATCTGTTCAGATTATGAAAAGTCTAAGCACTTCTACACGGAGGTGCTTAACTTTAAAGTGCTGCTGGAAACTTACCGGGAAGAGCGCGGTTCCTATAAACTCGATTTAGAAGTAGGCGGACAGTACCAGATAGAACTATTTTCGTTTCCCGGCCCTCCGGGGCGTCCTTCACGCCCGGAAGCTGCGGGCCTCAGGCACCTGGCTTTTGAGGTAGATAATATTGATGAAGCTATCTTCCACATCAATGAATACGATGTAGTTACCGAGCCGATACGGATAGATGAAACTACAGGCAAACGCTTTACTTTCTTTACCGATCCGGATGGGTTACCATTGGAGTTGTACGAGAAATAAAACATCAGAATATGTGGCAAAGGATAATTTGCCCATCTTATCATAAACAAAAAATCCACGGTTTATAAGCTGTGGATTTTTTGTTTTGGTATATCTCTATTTCTTTGATGCTTCATCTAAACACTCTTGCAGCACTTTTGCAAACTGCTTATCATTCGGCGGGGCGAAGATGGTGTTATGCTCGCCGGGGATATCATGCACACGTACACCTTTTAAAGCAAAAGGGATCCAGCCTAAGTATTTAAAATCGTCCATATAAAACGTTTTCTTTTTAGCACGGAAAAGTTCTATGCTAATATCAACCGGAGTTAACAGGTAGTTTTCCTGCGCTGCCAAACTTTTCTCATGAATCTCGTCGGTATACGCTGCAAAACCTTCCTTGCGTTTCACTTTAGTAGGGAATGCTTTTTTATAAATTTTGGTAAACCTGCGGCCAATTTCGCGGCTTTTGTATTCGATGGTGCGCTTAGGGTCTTCTAAGAACAGTACCGGCGTGTAAGCAACCTGCTTTACAAAGAACCAGGCATCCTTTAAGGCCCTTTTTAAAGGTGGGGTGTGGATTTTGGTTTGGTCGGCATAAGTATCAAACATGGCCAGCATCTTTACATCTTTCCCAAGAGCCAGCATCTGCTTAGCCATCTCGTAAGCTATCAATCCACCTAAAGAGTAACCTGCTACAGCGTAAGGGCCAACAGGGTCGTGGTTAATGATCTCTTCCACATAGTTAGCAGCAATTTCTTCCATTACATCCAGCGGTTCGTCAATACCGTTTATACCCCGGGCTTGTAAACCGTAAACAGGTTGCTCGTCATCCATGTTCATGGCCAAAGCATTAAACAGTAATACGTTTAAGCCCGCACCGTGTACAATATATAAAGGCATTTTGCTGCCTTTAGGTTTGATAGGTACTAAAGAATCCCAGCTGATGGCTTCGGCATTTAATTCTAAACGCGCGGCCAGTTTTTCTACTGTAGAGTGTTCAAATAATGTTGCAAGCGGAAGACGTTTGCCGGTTTTTTCTTCCAGCTTAGCCATTATTTTAACAGCTACCAGCGAACGGCCACCCAATTGGAAAAAGTTATCATAAATGCTGATCGTATCCAGCCCCATCATTTCCTGCCAAATGTCGGCTACCAGTTTTTCGTTACTGGTACGTGGCGCTACATAATCTTCAGAGCGTACAATGTGGCTGTAATCGGGTATTGGTAGCGCCTTGCGGTCTATCTTACCGTTAGGGGTAGATGGGATAACATCCAGCAGCACAAAATCATCGGGCACCATATATTCCGGTAATACGGCAAGCAGCCCATTTTGCCAGGCATCCAGCTGTGAAGAAGATGGATGACCTGTTTGGCCCGATTTTAACAGCAGGTATGCCACTAAGCGCGGGTACCCCGGTGTATCTTCGCGGGCAATTACTACGGCTTCTTTAACATCTTCTGCTTTGCCCAGGTTAAATTCAATTTCGCCAAGCTCAATACGGTAACCGCGCACTTTCACCTGGTGATCTATACGGCCAAGGTAAACAATGTCGCCATCGGGTTTCAACTTACCTAAATCGCCGGTTTTGTAAATTTTATCACCCGGGATATCAGAGTAAGGGTTATCAATAAACCTTTCAGCCGATAGATCGGGCCGGTTTAGATATCCCCAGGATACCCCGGCTCCGCCGATAAAGATCTCGCCAATTTCACCATCTGTGCGGTTTTGTTTATCCTCATCAACAATGTAGATCTGCGTATTGGCAACCGGCCAGCCAATGGTTATATCATCGGCATCGGTAACGTGTTTTATAATGGAATAAATAGTGGTTTCGGTAGGTCCATACATATTCCAAAGCTCATTGCAACGGGGGATAAGTTTGGCTGCAAGGTCTTTGGCTAAAGCTTCCCCACCGCAAAATACTTTTATAGGCAAGTGTTCTTCCCAGCCAACCTCCAGCATCATGCGCCAGGTGTAAGGTGTTGCCTGTAAAATGGTTATACCATCATTGCGCACAATATCCAACAGGGCGCGGCCGTCTTTAGCGGTAAGGGCATCAGCCAACACCAGTTCGGCACCACTGCTGAGCGGCAAATAAATATCCACACCGGCAATGTCAAATGAAATGGTGGCAACAGCAAGTACTTTATCGGCAGAGGTAATGCCCGGCGTTTTTTGATAGCTCAGCATCAGGTTTACTAAACTGTGATGCGCAATTTGTACGCCCTTTGGCTTGCCCGTACTGCCCGATGTATAAAGCACATAAGCCAGATCGGCACCGGTTACCTTGCTATCAGGTTCTTCGGTAGAAAATTCTTTAGAATCGGCCAGGGCCTGCTCAATTAAAACCTCGGTAGTGTTACCGGCATAATGGCCGCTGTATTTGGCCGATGTAATTAATATTTTAGCGCCGGAATCTTCCAGCATAAATTCAATACGATCTTTAGGGTATTCCGGGTCGAGCGGTACGTAGGCAGCACCCGATTTTAAGATTGCTAATAGTGAGATGATCATCTCCGGCGTGCGATCAAGCGCGAGGCCGATGATATCTCCTTTTTTAATCCCCTTTTTTACAAGCAGTGTAGCAATCCTGTTTGCCGTATGGCTAACTTCGGTATAAGTTAATTTACGGTCGTGGAAGCTGATAGCGATCTTATCGGGATAGTTTTGCACGCTCTCGTTAAAAAGAGCAAACAAGGCTTTTTCTTTTGGATAATCTACCGTAGTGTTGTTTAGTATTGCTTCCATATTTTCAATCGGTACTGGCAATTAGTAAGGTTGCCACAATTCCTCTTCAGTTTAGTTTAAGCGTGTTAGCGTTATAACCATATACGTTTTTAATGCGTGCCCGGGTTATGCGGAGTATGTATAAATTTCTTGTTGGCACCTTTTAATTTAAACAGCAGGGCAAGCATCGCAAAAAATATCAATGGTATTTTAAGTACTGCCCCTAATAGCTTGCTGTTAAAGAACTTGCCCGGTACGGCCACCAGTATGCCTATGTAGCAAAGGGCAGTGGCAGTTAACCACATTTGCCATGACGGGCCAACGCCAGGAAGTATTAAAGATAATAATAGCATAAAAGGCATCAGCCCCAGCATCAGGATCCTTGGCAGTATAGCGGTTTGGTAGATCTCGTTAAAGTAATCAAAATTGCCACGTTTAAACAATTCGGTAAAACCAGTTAGGCCATAGGTTTTCAACAGGTTAAATTGTGCCGAAAGCCAGCGGCGGCGTTGTTTCTTAAAAACCTCCGGGTTGCTTACTTTTTCGTCGTACACCAAAGCGGCATCTGCGTAAGCCACGTGAATGTTTTGGCGGGTAAGCACTAAGCCCATCTCCTTATCAAAACCACCCACTGCATCTATTTGCGCCATGGTTTCCTTAAATAACCTGTATTCAAGAGCCATGCCAGAACCAATTATAGCTGCGGAAAGGTTGAATACGCGCTGTGCTTTGCGGAAAATGTGGTTATTTATTTCCTCACTTATGGCATCTAATACAGCAACCGGGGTTTCGGTATTTTTAGCTACGCGATGGCCCTGTATCACCCTGTCGCCACCGTGCAGATAATCGTTAATATGGTTAAGATAATCGGGTGCGGCAATGTTATCAATATCAAAAACTACTGCGGCATCAAAATCCTCGAAGGTATTTTCAATGGCTTTGTGCAACGCTTTAGATTTGGTGCTGCTTTCAAATACTACCTCAACCACCTGTAATGGCATTTCTTTTAGCTTTAGGATGGTTTCCGGCTGCATCGAATCGGCAATAACACATACGTGGAATTTATCCTGTGGATAATTAATGGTTAAAGCTTGTGCCGCAGAGTTCAGGATGATAGCATCCTCTTTATAGGCGCAAATATAGATGACAAATTTGCTGTAAGCCGCAGCAACTGGCGGTGCTTTTTTGATTATGAGCTTTCCTACTACCGAAAATATAAAAAGGTACAGGCTATAAATGCCCAGGTAAATAAATACCAGGGTGAATGCTATTGAGAAGAGAAGTTTAATAATGTCCATTTTTAGCCTGTTTTTTATTCGTTTATTTTATTCTCACCTTGTTTTTCCGCCAGTGCAGCCAGTATCAGTTTTTTAATATCGGCAATACGGTGTTCCCAGGTATTATCTGCGGCAATATCTATTCTTTGCTGTATTTTTTCCGGCGCGGTTGCGTTATCCAATGCCTGGTTAAGGGCGCCTGTAAATTCATCTGCTGTATTGCAGTAGGGTACAAGTCCTTTGGTGAAATTCTGCAGATCGTCATTAAAATCAGTAGATACCACAGGCTTGCCTGCGCCAAGATATTCGAACAGTTTTAGCGGGAAGATATTATTGCTTACATTATCCTTTTTAAACGGGATAATAGCCACATCAAAACCCTTTAATACCGCTGGCATTTGCTCATAAGGCACTGGGCCTGGCAAATGCAGGTTTGGTGCGGCAAACTGGCCTTCTTTTATATAATCCTGGTCAACAGGGCCTACAAATACAAAGCTCTTATCGGGGTTATCGGCAATTACTTTTTTTATCAGCGTATAATCTATCCGGCGTTCTATTGCGCCAAAGTAACCTACAATTGGCTTTTTAATTCCTGTGAGGATCTCCGCTTCGGCTAAATCAGGGTTCAGCGCTTTTTGGCTGTGAGTAAGGTTTGCGGCATTTGCCACAAAGTATGAGCGTTTATTAAGCAGCGCTTTTTTGTTGCGTAATTCGCGACTGGTGCAAACAATCATATCCACACTTTTGGCCAGCATCTCCTCGTTGTTTACACCATGCTTTAACTGGTACTCCTCAATAATAGGGTCAACACAGTGGTATACGGTTAACGCAGGCTTTGGTTGCAGCGTTTGGTGTAGCAGCGGGTAAGAGAAGTTATAAGAATTTATATAGATGTAATCTTTAACGCCAAGATCCTTAAAAACGGTTTTAAGGCGTGCAGCCACCATCCACTCGTTAAACTTTACGGCCAAGCGGTAAGCTTTACCCTCAGGCAACATGTTAATGGATGGTACAGGCGGGCAGATAATGATCTTCATGTTTGAAAGATCCGACTGGATAAAGCTGTTATGTGCATTAAAAAAATGCGGTTTACGCACGCGGTAAGCTTCGGTATCTTTAAACTTAAAATAATCTTTCCAGGTAAAAGGGCGATCTACAAAGTAAACGTAATTGTCTTTTGCCAGCAGGCGGGCCATAGTGTATATGGTAGATTCCAGGCGGCCATCAAACTGCATCTGCGAAAAAATAACGATATGGCGGTTGGTTAAACTCACGCGTTGGTAGCTTTTTTCTTTTTGTTTAACAGGTTAGTTATCATGCTTTTCAGCTCGCTGTATCCGAGGGTAAGCAAATCGTTCAGGCTAAAATCAAGGTGTTTTTTCAGCTGAAAATAACCAAACAATACACCCGTATAATAAGTGAACAGCGAAGCAATGGCTACGCCATACAAGTTATGAAAAATTGCAATGCCTAAAAAGTCGCCGGTTACGTTTACGGCAAGCATCAAAAATACCTTTATCATATTCAGATGCGGCTTGTTCAGGATATCTAGCGTGATGCCAAAAAACCTGTCGATAGGCATAATGATCACATAACACATAAATATACGGAAGATATTAAAGGCATCGGAATTAACGTATTTATCGCCAAACAGCAGATGGATCACCAAACCGCCTAAAATACAGCCTCCAACAGCCACCGGCAAAAGCAACACGGTTAATAAGCCTCCGTAACGTTTCATAATTATAGCTATCTCCGGTTTATCATTTCGCTGTGCGGCAGCAGAAAGTTCCGGCAGGGCGGTAGAAACAAAGCTGCGCATCGGGATCTCGAAGATCTCCATCAAACGCTGCGGTATATAATATACCCCCACCAGTTTGGTTGGGAACATCCCCTTAATAATAAAAGTATCTGAACTGCGCAGGAGGGTAGAACCCAAAGATGTACCCACACTAAATTTGCCAAAGTGTGCAAGCTCTTTCATAGCCGCCACGCTTTTATGTTTAATAGTATGCACTTGCGACCAGCCGGCAAAAATGCATACCAAACTGGTAATGATATTGGTGCCGAGATAAGCATAAATTACATGCTCAAAGCTGATATCTTTAAAATAGATAACAACCAGCACGATCAGTAAAAAGCCGCCCTGGTTAACTATCTGGATGATGAACATTTTATCAAAGCGTTCTTCGGCCTGCAATATCCAGCCTGCAATGGCCGATGGCATGGTGCAGATGTAGATAATGCCAAACCATTTTAAAGTGGCTTCCATATCGCTGTTGCCGCTTTTGAAAAAGAGGTAAAGCAATAGATCAACAATGGCCAGCCCAAAGGTTAAAATAAACCCTACCGACCAGGCCGAACCTGCTACGTTGCGGGCACGATCCTGCGGTGCGCCTGAGTAGAATTTTACCAGCGAAGTTTGCAAAAAACCCGTGCGGAACATATCTGCCAGCAGGAAGGTTTGTAAAAAGAAAATGTAATTACCGAAGTCGACCTCGGGGAGTTTATGCGCTAATAACGACAGTACCAGCATGCCAATTAAAGGCATGGCCGCACTGCTGGCTAAGTTGATGGTATGTTTGTTTACGATCTTTTTTAAAAACGACATAAATGGCCAATCAGCTATACTTTTTCCCAGCTGCCGGTTTCAAAGTTATATTTTTTAATTACCCTTGCCGGGTTTCCTACTGCTACGCTATATTCGGGGATATCCTTAGTAACCACGCTGCCGGCACCAATTACCGCATGCTTGCCAATGGTTACACCGGCGGTTACCACACAATTTGCGCCTATCCAAACATTATCATTAATAGTTATTTGTTTGGTTATTACTTTTTGTGTTCTGGGTGGGCTGGTAATATCTTCATACCCGTGGTTAAGGCCCGATAGTACAATGTTTTGCGCCATCATTACATAATTACCCAATGTAACCGGGCCAATAATAGTATTTGATAAACCCACGCCTACATGGTGGCCTATCAGCACATCGCCTACCCCGTTGTTTATGGCGGCAAAGTCTTCTACAATACTATGCTCACCCAGGCTGAAGTTATTGAAAGGGAAAACATCTATCCTTGAAGAAAAGCCTACATGTGAGCTCCAGGCGCGTTTATGAATAAATGGGTTTACAAACCACCTTACCCAAAGGCGCGGCATAGAATGGCTGGACCGGACGATAAGCCAGTGCGCAAATTTTTTAAGACCGGGATGCGATTTAACTACTGTGAGTAACGACATTTGATTTTTTTATTGATCATCCATTCAGTCCAACAACCGTTTTATCACCTTTTGCTTTTCTTTCTTCAATATCCAGCCGCATGGTTACATTCAATAGTGCACTTGCAAGATAGAATAAAATATTCGACGGATATTGTACCAGCGCCTGCTGCGGGTAATTGCCAATGTTGTAAACAAATATTGATAATACCATTGCCAGGCAATACGTTTTAAGTTCGGGATTTTTTATGAGGTAATAGTGGTTAATACCCGTATATAATATCACAAACATTAAAGTACAAAACAACAACAGGCCTATCCATCCCATTTCTACTGCAACACGCACGTAACCACTATCGGGCGGAAACTTGGCCAGCATAGAGTTTGGTGCAAAACGCCTTCCCCAAATACCTACCGAACCTAAACCGCCGCCTATGGGGTGCGACAGGATATACGGCTTTATACGCCGCTGATTTTCTGCCCGCACATTAAAAGATGCGTCTTTTCCGGGATTAAAGGCCGACTGGAAACGTTTGATGGTAGCGTTGGATGTTGGCATAAATATAACCACAACCAACACAAACCCTGCCGCAAGCACAGCAGCTATAATTTTTTTATTGAATTTGAGCACAGCAAGCAATGCCAACGCCGCAGGCAGCAGCACATATGCCCCCCTTGTGCCCGAATACAGCATGGTTAGCAGGTAAAACGGGATTAAACACCCAAGCATTATTTTTTTTGCCGTGCTGATATTGAGCATGAAAAAGCAGATACACATTACCGATGCCACAACCATGTTGTAGGAAAAAGTAACCGGATCGGGGAAAATTGCCACCTTGCGCAAATGCCCGTTTATAAACAGAAAGCTTAAACGCAACGGATCTGAGTAGTACCAGGTTTTCTCAAACGGCAGCAACCCAAAGTTTTCCTGCTGAAAACCGGAAATGGCGGCCAGCAAACAAAGGAACAGCCACAGCTTAAATAAAAACCGGATGTATTTGATTGACCTTATCTGGTAAACAAAAATAAAGTACATCAGCATTATAAAACCTACTGTACGTACTGTGTACACCCAGGCTAAAATAGATGGCGATGCTGGGTTTATGGCTTCTAAAAAGTTAAAGCCCAGCCAGGCAATAACCAGGTAGCTGATAGGGTTTTTAAAATAATGCCAACTGCTATCATATTTCTTTTTAACAAAAAAACCAAAAATAAGCAGGTAGGTTATGCCATCGAGCATAATACCGGTAGGCGTATCATTAGGAAGAAATTCTGAAACATAGTTGAGCATGAACGCTACAACAATTAATACAGCAATGCCAAACTGTGGGTATGCTATAATGCCGTATATTACAGGGAGGCCGATAATTACAGCCAACAGGCCCGCGGCACCCATAATGCCAGCTTTGGCAACTACCACGCTAATCAGCGCGGCAACGGGCAGCATCAGCCATATCATGGTTTTGGTACTGAGTTTACCAAACGATAATTTGCTGCGCAGAAATCCTTTTATGCCATTATTTTGTACCTGATTATCAAGCATTATTTAAGCGGGGTTTATGCAAGAAACAATATTTTTACCGCCCAAAAAAAAACGCCTACAAATACAAATAATATGGCAGCCTTACGTGTTTTTTTTTCGATAGGGGTAAGGCCTTCATAAACATCAATTTTGCTATTATTTTGGGGCAGTATTTTCATATAAGCAACGTTAATGTACAATTATAAAAATGGAGCTCGCTGGCCGTTAGCCTTCGGGCATCTCGGCTTTATTCAGAATCCAGCCTGCAAATTTACCGTTTAGGTTGCGCAGGTAGTTAAGATCGTTCTTTTGGGCTTTCTTAATACCTTTGTTAGCTTCAAAAACAGCTATTACCTTATTGGCAAAAATTATCCACTCTTTTGATTTATTTAAGGTAGAGAGGGGCGGCGTTTCTATGATGATGATATCATATTTGGTTTTCAGCTCATTAAACCTGCTGCGAATAAAATTTTCATCACTTACTTCCAGCAGGGTAACATCGCCGCCATGGTTGCCCAAAACGGTTGTAGAGCCCGAGAATGCATCATAATTATCCGGGTTGTTCTTAAAGTAATCTTCAAGATACTGGCGTGGTTTTGCAGTATCTGTAATAGTAGGGTTGCTAAAGTTACCATCAATCAGCAATACTTTTTTGTTGATCATGGAGTAGGAGTAAGCCAGGCTTATTGCCAGTACCGATTTTCCTTCGTGCTCGGCCAGGCTGGTAATAGCCAGTATTTTATCACCTTTTAATTCCTGGTCTATCTCAAAGCGGATAGAGCGGATGAGTTCTTTAAAATGCCTCATCTTTTCGCGGTGCTCTACATCCCATAACTTACGCAGATCCAGCGAGCCACCCACTATGGTGTTGAGGTATCCAAGTAAAGGCAGGCTGGTTTGGTTAACCAGTTCGGCAGGTTGTTTAATGGTATCATCCAAAAAGAACCTTACAAACAAGATTACAACGCATGTACCAAAAGCAATTACACCGCTTAGGATAATCAGCAGCATCTTTTTAGATGGCTCAGCTGCATCCGGGGTGGCTTGGTCTACCTGCCTTAACTTAATTGAGAAGGTAGACTGCAGGTTGGTTTGATTATACTTATTCAGTACCTCCAGGTATTCTTTACTGGCGATATCGAGTTCAAAATTGTAGGTTTTTACGGTAGCATCAAAAGGTACCAGACGCTGAAATTTGTTGTTAAGCGTGGCCAGCGCATTGTCAATCGCCTTTATACTGTACTTGGCAAGGTCGCGAGTTACTTCTAAGGTTAATTTCTGGGTTACCAGTTCGTCCTTTGCAGTTAATGGGTTAGTGATATACTTATCTGATGTAAGGTTTATCTGGCCGCTTAGCTGCTTGGTTAGCGAGTCTATCTGAACCTTATATTGCGGGGCAAAACCACTGCGTACATATTTATCAGTTAACAGGTGCAATTGCTCCTGCGTGTTTACAATAGCGGTGTTATACTTATTTAAGGTAGATTCGATGTACTTACGGTCTTTCGGATCAAACTTTTCGTTGATGCTGCTTAATGCACCGTTGTACGATGCCACATCTTTTTCGGCCTGTTGCTTGCGGTCGTTATATACCATTATCTGGTCGAAGATCGCTCTCGATTGTTCTTCGAGGTTAAGCACGCCATTCTGAATTTTGTATTGCTGCAGCTGATTCGTTTTTTTATTAAGCGCCTCACGTTTTTCATTCAGCAGGTTGCCTAAAAAAGTAACCGCATCGGTTTCGTTCTGCCTGATGGTGTGGGTGTAGTAGTTAATAAACTCGCGACATAAAACGTTTACAACAAATGCAGATAACTGCGGGTTGGCCGATTCATAACTTACAGAGATAAAATCGCTATCCTCATCTCGCACTATCATCATATCTTCGCGCAGGTTACGCTCATCATATTTCATTGATCGCAGCAACTCATTCAGCCCGTTCTCATCCTTATTATAATAGTTCATGGATTCCATGCGCGCAAACTTGCCCGAGAATAAATCAATGGCATGTTTTTTTGCGCCGGCATTCATGCTCAAAAATAGCTTGCTGTATGGCTTAAATGGGGTAGGGCTGGTAAGATCGTGCAGGATGAGCTGATAAGATACCTGGTTCATGATCTTTTTAAGCTTCATGATCTCTATCAGGTTACTAAAGCCCTGGTTTATTTGTTGTGCCTGCGCTGCGCTGTTGGTTTCTTTATCCAGTAAATGGCGCGATTCATCAATAATACCAGTTGCTATCTGCGATTTGGATACATACTTATCCTCCAGGTTTTTTACCAGGAAATATGAGATAATAATAGTAACAAGCGGAATAATTATCAGCAGGTTTTTATGTTTCCATAAAACTTTTAAAAAATTTGCGAACTCCATGTGTTATTTTACCTCTTCTAATTTAACGCCCAAAACTTCCTCAAGGTTAGTTTTTGCTGTTAGCGTAGCCAGCTCTGCCTGTACCTTAAAGCCGCCCTGCTGATAAAGGCTTGTTAATGCCTCGTTATATACCTGGAAAGTTGCCTCCCCTTTTTGAAAAGCGTATTTTAACTGCTTAACCGCCGTTTCGCCATCAATGATAGCGCCGGAACGTAAACGAAGTTCGGCCTGCGCTGCCAGATACTGGTAGTAAAGCTTTTTAACGGTAGATTCTATAGAAAGGTTGTACTCCTGTTGCTGATACTGGGCCACCTTAACACTCTCTTTGGCGCTGCGCACCGCAAATGGCTTTGTTAAATACTGGCCAAGGTTTATAGATATGCTTAACTGGTAACCATTAAAAATAGTAGGCTGTATTAAGTTAAGAGAGCTTTTGGGGCTGTAAATGTACGATGCTGTAAAAGCATCCAGCCATGACATGGAGGCCTGGCTAACCGCGCTTTTGGCAATGTTTACCTGCGACTGGCGCAGCTTAACTTCCGGGTAGTTTTTTTTTGCTGTAGCGATAAGCTTTTCCAGAAACTGGTAGTTAATATCTGGTACAAGTGATTCCTGCGCGTGCAGGCCCTTAGTCATAAATAAAATGCTACACAGTAATGCACCGGCTATTTTTAACTTTCTGATCATAAATTAAACTTTCTCCTTTTGGAATAATGCAGGAACGGTACTTATGATAATTTTAACATCAAGCCAGAAGGAGTACTTCTGCGCGTAAAAATTATCCAGTTTTTTTCGTTCCCTTTCACTCATATCTTCTTTACCACGTTTGCTTACCTGCCAAAGGCCGGTTAAGCCTGCAGGGCCCAAAAAGCGCATCGACCATTCGTTAGAGGTTAGCATCTCTGCTTCATACACCGGCAGCGGCCTGTTGCCTACTACACTCATGTCGCCCCTAAGGATGTTAAACAACTGTGGTAATTCATCTAAGCTCGAATTGCGCAAAAAGTTGCCAAGTTTTGTAATTCGCGGATCGTTTTTTATTTTAACAAATGCCGATTTTGTTGTACCGGCCTCTTCTACAGCGTATTGGTTGCTGGTTTCAGAAAGTTTGGCAAGCAACTGATCTGCATCTGTTCGCATCGATCTGAACTTGTAAAAATCAAAAACTTTATAACCCGTGCCCACACGTTTGCTCTTGTAAAAGATAGGGCCTTTAGAATCAAATTTAATAGCGATAGCCACAATAAGAAACACCGGCGACAGGAAGAACATCATCATGCTGGAGATCAGCAGATCCAAAAAACGTTTACCTGCAGGCATTTTGTAGGTCGTATCCACTTCTTTAGAAAGTTCTAACAGCCTTGGTTTAATCAGTTTAAACCGCACCAGAAAGTTTAAGCGCTCGCGCAGGTCTGATGTAGCGAAAGGGTAGGTGTAAAAATCGTGCAGTTTTAGCTGCATGGCTTTTTTTACCAGTTTTTTATCATTGCGGGTAGATAGCATTACAATGATCAAACCGTTCATTAATGGGTTCTTTTTCAGCGTTTCTGCCAGTGTAAAGCATTTTTCATCTTTATCAACTTCCACCAGGATAATTTCGGGGATGGTTAATATCGATTGATTGCCCAGGTAATCTTCCAGATCTTTTAGTGTGTTGTTAAAGGTGATGCGGAAGTTGTCGCCAAGGTCGTTAGCAATCAAGTCTTTTAACTCCGTGCCCGCGTATGCTATACTAACGTGGGAGCCGGAGGTGTCATTCCAATTAGTTGTTGTGGGGGGCGTCATAAACTTGTAATGCTTGGGTGATGGCAGATTTTAGGGTTGTAGGGTTAAATGGCTTATGCAGGTAAGCATCAACTTTAAATGGCATAGCGGCCACCTGTTCGTCGAGATCATGGGCTGCTGAAAGCATTATAACGGGAATGTCGCGGTAAAAGCCGCTTATTTTTACGTTTTTGACGAATGATTGCCCATCGAAATAGGGCATCTGAAGATCTGAGATGATCAATTCGGGCATATTGCCGTTCTCCAGCCAGCTAAAAGCCTCTATGCCGTTATTCTTGACAACTATTTCGTAGTCTTTCGACAAGATAAAGTTGAGCAATTTTAGAATACTCAAATCGTCATCAACAATAAGTAATGTTTTTTTCATGCCGAAGTATTATCCGTGTTTGTGCTATAAATATGATGCTTTTTAATTAAAAAACGCTAAAAAACTTGTTCTGAGGTGGTTTTTTTATTTTTTAAATTCATAATCAAACGTTTATAGAACCGCTAAATCGGGGTGTTTAGCATCCAGAATGTTTTATCTAAAAGTATATTAAATTATTCGAAAGTGAATTTTTTTGCAACGTGTAAATTGTGAAATGTTAAAAAATAATATAAATGTTGATTATTTAAACCAATATCTTAGGCCGTATCACTATTTGCATCTGCCATGTTATCACCATATACGCAAAAATACTTTGTAGGGATTGATTTAGGTACAGGAAGTACCAAAGCTGTTGCTGTAGATATAAACGGAAGTGTTATTTGCACAGCCCAGCACCATTACCCCACGCTGCACCCGCAAGCCGGTTACAGCGAGCAAGATGCCGAATTGATATGGCAGGCATTTGTACAATGCTTAAATGATATTACCGCGCAAACTGGTGCCGAACCTACGGCAATAAGTTTTAGCAGCGCCATGCACAGCATAATGCCGGTGGATGCGGATGGTAACGCGTTGTCCAATGCTATTTTATGGTCTGATGCGCGAAGCGGGGATATAGCACAGGCTTTGCGCGAATCTGCCGATGGTGAGGAGCTATATCGCAACACAGGTACCGCAATATATGCCATGTCGCCGCTTTGTAAGCTTATCTGGCTGAGGCATAATGAGAAGCCATTGTTTAACAGGGCATCTAAATTCATCTCCATTAAAGAATACGTTTGGTTTAAACTTTTTGGCGTGTTCGAAGTAGATCATTCCATAGCATCGGCCACGGGTTTGTTTGATATTTTACAATTGAACTGGCACGACCGATCGCTCAACCTGGCAGGTATTGATAAGGATAAACTTTCTACCCCCGTGCGTACACAGCATATGCGGTATTTATCGGTGGCAAATAGGTTATTGCCCGGCATAGGAACCTCAACAGCATTTGTAATAGGTGCAAGTGATGGCTGTTGCGCCAATTATGGTGGTAATGCTATAAAACCGGGCAGGGCAGCCCTTACTATAGGTACCAGTGGAGCGGTGAGGGTAGGCGGCAACAAACCAGCTTATAATTACAACGCCATGACGTTTAACTACCTGCTGAAAGAAAATACTTTCATCTGTGGCGGCGCGGTAAACAACGGCGGCGCGGCTTTAGACTGGGTGCTGAAAAGCTTTCTGAAGCTGGAGATCAATAAAGAGAATTATCAAACTTTATTTGATACCATTGGCAGTATTAATGCAGGCAGCGAGGGGCTGATCTTTCTGCCTTACCTATATGCCGAGCGTGCCCCCGTTTGGGATGCCAAAAGCTCGGGTGCTTTTCTTAATATCAATTTTAAACACCAGCAGCAGCATTTTTTAAGGGCGGCCTTAGAAGGTATTTGCTTTGCTTTATACGATGTGCTGAACGCTGTTGAAGAATCAGCAGAGCCGGTAGCAGAGATTGTGGTGAGCGGCGGCTTTATATCGTCGCCGGTGTGGGTACAGATCCTGGCCGATATTACCGGTAAACGGTTGGTGCTGCTAAAAGGCGGCGATTCATCTGCCATGGGCGCTATTTATTTAGCCATGGAAGAGCTTGGAATTGATGTGCAGGAGATAATGGATAAAGAAGAAGCCGGACAGATAATTGTTGAACCTGATGCAGCTAATCACCAAACTTATAGCCTGATCTTCCCGGTATATAAAAAGCTTTATGGCGATTTAAAGGTCAGCATGCACCAGATGCACGATCTGAATTTATAGGATCATTACACCGGGTTTGTTAACCACAGGCAGTTTAATAAAATTGCTGTCTACGATACTCTCCGGCAGGAAGATGAATTTTTTGTCGAAGATCTCTTTACCAATGTAATAGCTGAGCCAGTACTCATTGTTTAAGCCAAAAGTAGCCTCATCTATAGGTTCAATCAGCTTAAAGGAATTGGCCGGCACCCGCGGGAATGCATGGCGCAAGGTAGAGGTTTTTACCTGCTCACCATCTTTTTCGCCGTAGCCTTTGGAGGTAATGAGTACCGTTTCCAGCGGTACGTTCTTCAGGTTAATTAAATACACATACCAAATCTTACTCTCTACACTCTCACTTTCCAAAGCAACTGCAATGGCTATATCCTTTACAACATTAGGGGGAAGGTCTTTTATCATGGTATTATTGGTGAGTGGTTGACTGGGTTTTATTAAGAGAATAGTTAAATACTCAACAACTCACTAAATAAACTCAATCAACCATAACTTATTATTTTTTCTTCGCCGGCGCTTTCTTTTTTGCCGGTGCTTTTTTGGCGGCTGGCTTAGCTGCAGGTTTTGCAGCTGCGGCTTTACCAAAGCGGCCTTTTTTGGCATCTTTAGGCATTGCATCGGCTAATGCTTTGCACTCTTCAAAAGTTAAGGTAAGCGGGTTTTTATCTTTCGGGATCTTAACGTTAAGCTTGCCGAATTCAATATAAGGGCCCCAGCGGCCGTTTAAAACTTTTACGGTTTCGTCTTCTTCAAAGGCTTTTATCAGCTTCTCCGCATCTTTTTTACGTTTAGCTTCTATCAGCTCTATGGCTTGCTCTTCGGTAACATCCAGCGGGTCTATCTCTTTTGGTAACGATACAAAAGCACTGTTATGGCTAATGTAAGGCCCGAAACGGCCGATAGCTACCTTCATTATTTTGCCTTCGTACTCGCCAACTACTTTCGGTAGTTTAAACAGTTCCAACGCCTCTTCAAGACTAATAGTTTCTATACTTTGGCCGGTGCGTAAGCTGGCGTATACAGGCTTTTCTTCGCTTTCGTCTGTTGGGTTTTCGCCCACCTGTACAAAGGGGCCGTAACGGCCAATGCGCACCGAGATCTTTTTACCGCTCTCCGGGTGCATACCCAGTTCGCGCTCGCCGGTTGCTTTTTCGGCAGTTTCTATAGTGCTTTGTACGTCCTTATGAAACGGGTCATAAAACGTGCGGATCATTTTAGTCCAGTCTTGCAAGCCCTGGGCAATCTCGTCAAACTGTTTTTCAACGCTGGCGGTAAAGTTAAAATCAACAATACCCTTAAAATGCTGCACCAAAAAGTCGTTCACTACAGCGCCAATATCGGTAGGGAAAAGTTTGCCACGTTCGGCGCCGGTATTCTCCGTTCTCTGTTCCTTTACAATGTTTTCGTTCTTCAAGGTCATCACCCTAAAGTTACGCTGGCGTCCTTCGCGCTCTTCTTTTACCACGTATCCACGGTTTTGGATGGTAGAGATGGTAGGGGCGTAGGTAGACGGGCGACCGATTCCCAGTTCCTCTAACTTTTTCACCAAACTTGCCTCGGTGTAGCGTGCAGGCGGGCGCGAGAATCTTTCGGTAGCCGTCATTTCCTGAAGTTCTAAAACCTGGCCTTTGGTTAATGGCGGCAGTATCGAATTTTCACCATCGGCGGTTTGGTTATCATCTTCCTCGTCGTTACTTTCTAAGTATACTTTTAGGAAACCATCGAACTTCATTACCTCGCCATTGGCAACCAGATCTTCGTTACGGGTTGAGATATTGATCTTTGCAACGGTTTTCTCAAACTGTGCTTCGCTCATTTGCGAGGCAATGGCGCGTTTCCAGATCAGCTCATACAGGCGTTTTTCGTTAGATTCGCCATCGATGGTATGGTTATTAAAATACGTAGGGCGAATGGCTTCGTGAGCTTCCTGCGCGCTAGCGTTTTTAGTTTTGTATTTTCTTAACTGGTGGTATTTATCGCCGTAGGCCGATACAATTTCACTTTGCGCAGCATTCAATGCGGTATCTGATAGGTTTACCGAATCGGTACGCATATAAGTAATATATCCAGATTCATATAACCTTTGTGCTACCTGCATAGTACGTGCAACCGAGTAACCCAGCTTGCGGCTGGCTTCCTGCTGGAGGGTAGAGGTAGTGAAAGGCGCCGCAGGCGAACGTTTAGCCGGCCTGGTTTCCAATGATTTTATATCGAAGATAGCCTTCGCGCAATCCTGCAGGAATTTTTCGGCATCCTCCTGCTGGCTGAAACGCTCGGGCAGTTCGGCTTTAAAGGCGTTTTTACCTTTACCAAATATGGCCACTATTTTAAAAGCAGCCTCGGATTTATGTTTATTTATTTCGCGCTCGCGGTCTACAATTAAACGCACGGCTACAGATTGCACACGGCCTGCAGAAAGCGACGGTTTTACTTTTTTCCAGAGTACGGGCGAAAGCTCAAAACCAACCAGCCTGTCTAAAACGCGGCGGGCCTGCTGTGCATTTACCAGGTTGTAATCAATTTTGCGCGGCGTATCAATGGCTTTTAAAATGGCGGGCTTGGTTATCTCGTGGAAAACAATGCGTTTGGTAGATGCATCTTTTAAACCAAGCGTTTCAAACAAGTGCCACGAGATGGCTTCCCCCTCGCGGTCCTCATCGGAAGCGAGCCATACCATTTCGGCTTCTTTAGCTAATTTTTTTAACTCGCTCACCACCTGCTTTTTATCGGCGGGTACTTCATACCGTTGCGAGAAGTTGTTGTTGATATCTATAGCATCTTCAGACTTTACCAGATCGCGGATATGGCCGTAACTTGATTTTACGGTAAAATCCTTCCCCAGGTAACCTTCTATGGTTTTGGCTTTCGCCGGTGATTCAACTATGAGTAAATTTTTAGCCATTAAGCACTTTGTTTTTTGCAAAGAAAACATAAAATGCGGTAGAAACGCAAATTGTTTTTAACGATGATTGTAATTGTTGTAAACCTTGAGAGAGGTTGGGAGTAGTTGTAAAGGGTATAAAAGTTGTAATTTTAAATGTAATTGTTAACTATACGCCACCTCAGCAGCTTCAGCAATTACAACACTTTCAACCTTTATAACCCTTGTTATACTTATATTAAAAAGCCGCCGCCCAGCAGATCGTTGCCTTCGTAAAATACAGCCGACTGGCCTGGCGCAATGCCCGATACCATATGGTCGAAGGAAACCTTCATGTGGTCGCCTATCTGTACTATCTTACTTTCGGTACCTGCATCTTTATAGCGGATCTTGGTAATCGCTTCTATAGGCTCGGGGATGGTTTCGTATTTAACCAGGTTAAGGTTACGCACCCATGCTTCTTTCTTTTCCAGTTCATCGGGCGTCCCTAACACAACAGTGTTGGTAGCCGGTTTAATTTCGGTTACAAACATGGGTTTGCCTAAAGCTATACCTAAACCTTTACGCTGCCCTATGGTGTAGAAGGGGTAGCCCTGGTGTTTGCCCACCAAAGTGCCATCGGTTAACACAAAGTTACCCGGGCCAACACGCTCATCCAAATCTTCAACTTTATGGCGCAGGAAAGAACGGTAATCGTTATCCGGTACAAAGCAGATCTCGTAGCTTTCACTTTTGCCTGCCAGTTCCAGTTGCCCCATATCAACCGCCATCTGGCGGATCTCAGGCTTAGAGAAACTGCCCAATGGGAATTTGGTACGCGCCAGGTTTTTTTGCGATACGCCCCAAAGCACATAAGACTGATCTTTATTTTCGTCCTTCCCTTTAGAGATCACATAGCGGCCGCTATCCTGCATGCGGATGTTGGCGTAATGCCCGGTTGCAATAAATTCGCAATCAAGTTTATCTGCGCGTTTCAATAATGCTTCCCATTTAATATGGGTGTTGCACAAAACGCAGGGGTTAGGGGTACGGCCGGCCAGGTATTCGTCAACAAAGTTGTCGATCACAAAATCGCCAAACTCGTTGCGGATATCCAGGATATAATGCGGGAAACCATAGCCAACGGCCAATGCACGTGCATCATTAATGCTATCCAGGCTGCAGCAGCCGGTTTCTTTAGAACTGCCGCCGGAAGAAGCGTAATCCCATGTTTTCATGGTAAGGCCGATAACCTCGTAGCCCTGTTCATGCAGCATTACTGCCGCTACTGAACTATCAACTCCGCCGCTCATCGCTACTAGTATTCTTCCGTGCTTACTCATATTGGCGCAAAGATAAGGCTTTATGGGAGATTTTGATTATCCGCAGGTCAGGAGAGGGTAAAATGGTGAGTGGGACGTGGATAGTATTGAGTGATTGAGAAGTTGGGGTGATAAATTTCCGATGAGGAATTTAGGGAGCGTAGTTACCGGGCTTTATAGTGCGCTTTCCTATAGGATACCGGTATCCTATGGGATAGTAGTATCTTTTTCATAGCGATTGTATATAGGTTTGCCTCCATACCAAATCGTAAAAAAATGAAAATATTACATGTAATATCAAGCCCCGGCGGTGCAGGTTCATACAGCCGCCAATTAGGAAATTCCATTGTAGAAAAATTGCAGCAAGACAATCCGGAGAGCACCGTAAAAGTGCGCGACCTGGTTAACATTCCGTTCCCTCACCTTGAGGAATCTCATCTTACTTCGTTCTTTACACCTGCAGAGCAGCGTTCGCCTGAACTGGCTGAGGCCGTGAAACATTCTGATGAAGCCATTGCCGAAATTATGGATGCCGATGCTATTGTGATTGGTGCGCCTATGTATAATTTCAGTATCCCTTCAAATCTGAAAGCATGGATAGACCACATCTGCCGCGCTGGTAAAACCTTTACCTATTCAGAAAAAGGTCCTGAAGGATTAGTTAAGAACAAGAAAGTGTACGTAGCCATATCTTCTGGCGGCGTTTATTCTGAAGGGCCAATGAAATCTTATGATTTTATAGAACCTTACCTTATAAAAGTATTAAGTTTCTTAGGCATGACAGACATTAGCTTTGTTAGAGCCGAAGGCGTTAAAATGCCCGGTGTACAAGAGCATGCGCTTGATAAAGCTATCGAAAGCATTGTATTGTAATTAACGCGGTGGTGAGAACATCACCACGTGGAAGAGTGTACTGTAAATCTTAATAATAAAAGGTGCCGGTCAACCAGATCGGCACTTTTTAAGACCTAAGTACAGAACAGAACGAAAGCTTTTTAATTCGGCATTGTCCTGTTCGGAACTACAGGCATTTCATTATTACAATCTTTCATAGAACAGGGCGCAGCCGAGAGTTTTTCTTTGGTGACTTTCTTTTTGCGGAAAAAAGAAAGTTACTTCCACAAGCAATCATCAAGCACACCCATTCCTAACGGGGAATAGGCATGCTAAAGCCTTATCAAAAGTACACTTGCATGTTGAAATGCTTCGTTTCTTGCAATGGCAGGGTGGGATGTTTATTGTGGTTAGGTGTGTGTATGTAGATCAATTATTTTACTACTTATACTTATTAAATATCGGCGAATCAGCCGGTGTCCATAAACAGGCCCGTTGGCCGCAGCTTTTAAGTGCGTTGTTGGCCCATGTGTTGCAGGTGTAAAACAAGTTATAGCGGCGTTTAGCTTCGTAAAAGGCATCATCACTGCCGTAATTTGCGCTGGTTTTAATATTGATGATATGGCCCGCGCTATCCGTTTTAAAGCTGGAACTAATGTAGGTGATCAGCCTGGTGTATTGCGCTTTGCTGATCATGATCTTTTTGCAGGAGGATGACTCAATAAGTCCTTTGTGATAGGTGGCGTGGATGGCAGAAGTGCTTAGCCCCGTTGCTGCCTTAAATGCCACGCTGAACTTAAGTTCGGCCCAGGTAGGAGTGTTAAGATAGAAGCCTTTGTCGCCCCAGCCAAAACCCACTAAATTTGCAATGGTGTCTTTACCAACGGTGTTGTCAAATTTAACTTCCTTGCTCCAGTCTATCTGCTCAGTCTTTACAGGCACTACAATATCGGTATGTACGCCGTTGGTTAAAATGTAGATGGCAACATCTGCGCTGGTTAACGGCTCAGCGGATACTGGTATTTTAGAAATGCCCCATGCAGCCAGCAAATAAAGCGCTACAAACGCAATAAAACCTAATACTACACGAAGCGTTATTTTAAGGAATTTTTTCAATTGGACAGGGTGGTTATCAGGGCTAAATATAGTTAAAATTACAGTTTCCTGATCTGCCCATCTCCCCGCACTATCCATTTATAACTGGTGAGTTCTTCCAGGCCCATGGGGCCACGTGCATGCAGCTTTTGGGTACTGATACCAATTTCGGCACCGAGGCCAAACTGTGCACCATCGGTAAAGGCTGTAGACGCGTTTACGTAAACTGCAGCGGCATCTACCCGGTTTAAAAAGGTTTCAATATTTGCCGCATCTTCGGAAATGATGGCCTCGCTGTGCTTAGAACTGTTTATCGCGATATGATCCATGGCTTCCTGCAGCGATGTAACTGTTTTTACTGCCATTTTCATGGATAGAAACTCTGTGCCAAAATGTTCCGGCTGCGCTGCATGGAGCAGGTTGGCAGGGTAGCTGTCCTTCAGAATACTGTAAGAAGCTTCATCAGCAAAAACTTCCACTTCTTTTTCGGCTAAGGACTTTGTGAGGGCAGGTAGGTTGTTTAAACGGCTGGCGTGAATAATAAGGCAATCCAGCGCATTACAAACGCTTACGCGGCGGGTTTTGGCATTATCTACTATGGCGGTGGCTTTGGTTAGGTTGCCGCTTTCGTCAAGATAAGTGTGTACAATACCGGCGCCGGTTTCTATTATGGGCACTTTGCTGTTATTGCGCACGTAGTTAATAAGCGACTGGCTCCCTCTCGGGATAAGCACATCAATATAACCAACTGCGTTTAGCAGAGCTTCCGTAGCTTCCCGTTCTACCGGTAGCAGGGTGGTGGCATTAATATCAATATTGTGAGCCGATAAAACGCTGTGGATAACCTGCATAATAGCACGGTTAGAACTATCGGCATCGCTGCCGCCTTTTAAAACGCTGATGTTGCCTGTTTTAAAGCAAAGCGCAAAAACATCAAAGGTAACGTTTGGACGCGCCTCGTATATAACACCTACCACACCAAGCGGCACGCGTAATTTGTTGATCTGTAATCCATTAGGCATAGTTTTATCAGAAAGCACAGCACCAAGCGGACTACCTAACCCGGCAACGTTCTCAATATCTTTGGCAATAGCGGCAATGCGTTCTGCGGTAAGTTTCAGCCTGTCGTATTTTGGGTCGGCGGGGTCCATGCGGTTAAGGTCCTTCTGGTTTTCCTGCAGCAGGAAGCCGGTTTGTTCAACAGCCGCTTTGGCTACACCCAGCAATATGGTGTCAATTACAGCAGGGGCAAGGTTAAGGTTGCGGCCCGCTGTAAGCGCGTTCTTAAAGTATTGTGTATAATCCATATTATCCCTGTAAATAAAGGTAATCATAATGCACCAACGCACGCTGATTTTTTTTACCCTTCAGTTCGCGAGCCTTATCGGCGCCATATTCGGCCAGGCCAAGGCCTACCAGTTTATTGTTCTCGTCTATAATCTTAATAATCTCACCCTTTTTAAAATCTGATATAATATTGATAACTCCTACAGGCAACAGGCTGGATGCTTTGCTGGATATGAGTACAGTTTTAGCGCCTTCATTAACCTGTACCACACCGGTTGCCGCGTTTTCGGAATGTGCTATCCATTTCTTTTTACCCGAGGCTTTTTTGGTAGGGGCGAACCGGGTGTGGATCACGTTATCATCCAGCAAGTCTGTAAGGATGTTTTCTTTTGTGCCGTTGGCGATATGCACGGCTATGCCCAGTTTGGCAACCTTATGCGCTATGGTAGATTTGGTGATCATGCCGCCCCTGCCAAACTGCGAGCGGCCCGTACTTACAAACGATGAGAAATCGATACCTTCATCTGTAACGTCCTCAATAACTTTTGAACCGGCGAGTTTTGGGTCGCCGTCATAAATACCGTTAACGTTAGTGAGTACAATAAGCGCCTGCGCATTCAGCATGGATGCGATAAGACCCGCCAACTCGTCGTTATCTGTAAACATCAGTTCGGTTACCGATACCACATCATTCTCGTTCACTACCGGGATAACCTGGTGTTGCAAAAGTAATTCGAGGCAGTTGCGCATATTGAGGTAATGCAGCCTGTCGCGGAAATCTTCTTTGGTAACCAATACCTGCGAACAAAGGATCTCATATTTCTCGAACAAGTGCGCATAGGTATTGATCAGCTTTACCTGCCCGATAGAAGCCAGCAACTGGCGGGTAGCCACCGCATCGTATTTATCGGTAACGGTAATCAGGCTCCGGCCTGATGCCACCGCCCCGGAAGATACCAGGATAACCTCTTTGCCCTGCTTTTTTATAGCTGCAACCTGGTCAACCAAATGCGCTATGCGTTCGGTATCCGGCAGGCCGTTTGCTTTGGTGAGCACGTTAGATCCTATCTTAATAATTATCCGCTGGTAATTGAATGCCATTAAAGTATATAAGTTTAGTCGTCAATAATAATGATTTGAGATGTAAATTAGGTTGTTTATGTTAAAAAACATAGTTATGAGGCTGTAGAGTATAGAGAATATTTCCTTAACCCCTCCTTTTTTTCAAATAATATTTGAATTGGCAATATTATTTATATTTTTGTCTACTTATTCTATAGGCAATGTATCATTTAAATACATCATCGTTAATTAAAATATCTCAAATGCAGGGCTCAACTGCATGCTGTTGTTGCTGATCTCGTCCGCAACAATATGTAATAAACTCATTTCTCAATTTCTGTCAACCTAAAATCCATGAAATTTTCTACAAAATTTTTAAAACTCATTGTGCTCTTTCTGGTACTTGTCCCGACTGTTACATTTGCGCAAAACGCAATAAAGGGTATTATTAAAAGCGCTGATGGTGTTGCCATACCACGCGCAACTGTAACCATCAGAGGTACTAATATTGCTGTAAGTGCAAATGATAACGGCGAGTTTAATCTTGCTACCAAACAAGAACCGCCTTTCTATATCCAGGTAAGGTCGGTAGGGTATAAGCCGCAGGATTTCCAGGTATTAAAGTTTCAGGAAGCGCCTTTAGAGCTGGTGCTGGTAGAAGATAACCAATTGGCTGAGATCGTGGTAACCTCCCGCCGCCGTAAAGAACTTCTGCAGGATGTGCCTATCCCTATCACCGTAATTGGCGGCACACAGGTAGACCAGGCCGGCGCGTTCAACGTTAACCGTGTTAAGGAACTTATTCCATCGCTTCAGCTTTATACATCTAACCCACGTAACACCGGTATAAACATTCGCGGTATAGGTTCGCCATTTGGCCTTACCAATGATGGCCTCGATGCGGGTGTAGGTTTTTATGTGGATGGTGTTTACTATGCACGCCCAGCCGCTGCTACGCTTGATTTTATTGATATAGAGAGTATTGAAGTATTGCGCGGCCCGCAGGGTACGTTGTTTGGTAAAAATACCGCCGCTGGAGCTGTTAATATTACAACCCGCAAGGCAAGCTTTACGCCGCATGTTGCTTTTGAGACCAGTTTTGGCAACTATGGGTACATACAGGCGAAGGCTTCGGTAACCGGCCCGATGAGCAAGCAATTTGCAGGGCGGCTTTCATTCTCGGGTACACAACGCGACGGTTTAATTGATAACGTAAGAACAGGGCGGGCTACCAACGATATCAACAACCTTGGTTTCCGCGGCCAGTTACTTTTTCAGCCTTCGGAGAATACATCCCTTACACTTTCGGGCGATGCATCCAGCCAAAAGCCTGATGGCTATGCACAGGTTGTTGCAGGTGTTGCGCCTACACTGCGCCCGGCTTACCGCCAGTTTAATGCCATTATTGCCGACCTAAATTATTCGCTGCCAAGCCTTAATGCATTCGATCGTAAAATAGATCATGATACCCCATGGAGATCCGGCAACAAATTGGGAGGCATCTCCTTAAACCTCGATCAAAAAATCTGGAAAGGTACACTTACCGCAACCACCGCGTGGCGCTACTGGGACTGGGACCCATCAAACGACAGGGACTTTACAGGCTTGCCGGTACTAGCAAAATCTCAGAACCCGGCTAAGCACCATAACTGGTCGGAAGAGGTACGTTATGCGGGTGATTTTGCAAAGAACTTAAGCGGCGTTGTTGGTTTATTTTATCTGGATCAAACAGTTAAGATCACCGGTACAGAAGAATCCGGCGCTGCTCAGTGGCGTTTTTCGCAAAGTACAACCAATACCGCATTATGGAAAACACCAGGTTTGTTTGAAGGATACGGCATCTATACTAATGCCTCTATCAGATCAAAAAGCGCGGCGGTATTTGGCAACGTTGACTGGCAGGTTGTTGAAGGCTTGCATATACAACCGGGTGTGCGCTTGAATTACGACAAAAAGGTTGTTGACTATAACCGCGTTGCAAGCGGCGGCTTACAAACAACAGACCCCGCACTGCTGGCTTTAAAAAATGGTGTATACAGCAGCCAGGCATACGCCTCGGATGCTGATGAGAAAAACTTTACTTACAATATTACCGCAGCCTACAGGCCGGGCAGAAGCCTAAACGCCTTTGCAACCTATTCTACAAGCTACAAGCCGGTAGGGGTTAACGTTGCAGGTTTACCAACCGTAAATGGCGCGCCGGCTACCGACCTGGCAGTTATAAAACCAGAGAAAACCAAGCATTATGAAATTGGCTTTAAGTCTTCACCGGCTAAAAACCTGACTGTGAACGCTGTTTTCCATAACTCGGATATTAAGGATTATCAAACAAACGTTCAATCGCCTGAGTTGGGCGTAAACCGTGGTTACATAGCCAACGCTGAGAAGGTAAATGTAAAAGGTGTTGAGATAGATGCTAATATACAGGCAAACAAATACTTCTCTTTCTATGCATCCGGCGCTTATACTAACGGTAAATATGTTCGCTTTAAAAATGCCCCGCTTCCGTTAGAAGAAACAGGTTTAACACAAGGCGGTCAGCAGGTGGCATTTAAGGATATATCGGGCCAGGTGCTTCCGGGGATCTCAAAATGGGCCGGATCATTTGGCGGCGAATTTGCTACCGAAGCAAAATTTATCAATCCTAAGTCGAAATTTTTTGTGGCGGCAGACGGTTCTTTCCGCTCATCGTTCTCATCAAGCCCATCTCCATCGGCTTATTTAAATATCAAAGGCTATGGCTTGCTTAATTTACGCACAGGCTTTAAAGCTATAGAAGGTTTTTCGGCCTATATATGGAGCCGTAATCTGCTTAATAAAAATTATTTTGAGCAACTGCTGCCAGCCGGTGGTAATGCCGGCCAGTATGCAGGCGTACTTGGCGATCAGAGAACCTTTGGCGTAACGCTGAGGTATTCTTTGTAGAGGCCTGTTTAGTGAGTGATAATAGTAAGATAATCTTTGGCTATTAACTGCTTAAGAACTTTGTTTTTTTAGGTTTATTTAGTTTTTAAAGAGCGGGCAAGCGAGTTGCCCGCTCTTTTTTGTTTTCGTTGTCGCGGTTTTTAACCCGTAACTATGCAAGGTGTAAGCTCTCAGCTGACGCAAGCTGGAAGCTTGCTCTGTGCTTTACCACGAGATACGCTACGCTAATCTCGCGGCAGCGAAAGTTCGTAATCTACAATGTGTAAACCGCTTTCACCATTCGGTCGCGGCCGCTCATATCTTTGCGGAGTTCTATAGCTGTAAACCCTTTATCCTTTAACAGGTCCACCGTTTCATTCCCAAAACTTTCGTTTATCTCGAAGAAAAGTATTCCCTTATCTGCAAGATGTTTTGTTGCATAATTAGCAATGGCTTTGTAGAAGAGCAGGGGTTCATCCTCGGGTACAAACAGGGCGGTATGCGGCTCAAAATCGGTTACATTCGTATGCATCTGCGTTTTATCAATTAAGGTAACGTAAGGAGGGTTGGAGACGATGAGAGAGATTTCAGATTTCAGATTTTCGATCTCGGATTTTGACGCTTCTTCCAAAATGTCTTTTTGCACAAAATTTACATCCACCTCGTTTATCACGGCGTTCTGTTTAGCCGTGTGCAAAGCATCCGCAGAAATATCTAATGCAGTAACACTGGCTTCCGGCAGGCTCTTTTTTAAGCTTATAGCAATACAACCGCTCCCCGTACCAATATCTAAAATTGATACAAGAGAACTGCCCACTGCCCACTGCCTACTGCCTACTGACGACAAGATCCATTCTACCAGTTCCTCTGTTTCGGGGCGGGGGATCAGCACTGCAGGGTTCACTAAAAACGGCAGGCCGTAAAACTCGGTATTGCCCAAAATGTACTGTACAGGCTTGCCGGTTTTAAGTTCATCTAAAATAGCGGGGAGTTTTTCAAGAGCCTCCGGGGGTACGTCATCCTCGGGGAAAGCCTTGATCCTGGCGCGCGATAATCCGGATATTTCGCTGAGAACCATCAGGGTTATGCTCTCTGCCTCCTGCGGCCCGTAAAGGCCGTCAAGCGCCTGGTGAAAGTTGAGGAATACATCCTTAATAGTTTTCATGCAACAAAGTAACATAAAACCTACTTTTGTAGCATGCCACAACACCAAATATATATGCAGCGCTGCCTCGATCTGGCGGCATTAGGGGCCGGTAATGTTAGTCCGAACCCTATGGTTGGCGCGGTGATCGTATATAAAAATACAATAATAGGCGAGGGCTACCACCAAAAGTACGGCGGGCCTCATGCAGAGGTAAACGCGGTGAATATGGTTATAAACAACCATACTAACTACGCCGAGCTGTTGCGGCAAAGCATTATTTACGTTTCGCTGGAGCCCTGTGCGCATTATGGCAAAACGCCGCCCTGTGCCGATCTGATCATTAAACACCAGATTCCGGAGGTAGTGGTAGGCTGCCGCGATCCTTTTGCCCAGGTAGATGGTAAGGGGACTGAAAAACTAATAGCAGCCGGAATAAATGTAACCGTAGGCGTGCTGGAACAAGAATGCCAGTGGCTTAACCGCCGTTTTTTTACGCGGGTGCAAAAACAGCGGCCTTACATTATATTAAAATGGGCGCAAACGGCCGATGGTTATTTTGCCCCGACAGATGGCAGTCAGCACTGGATAACCGGCCCCGAAACTAAAAAACTGGTACACCAATGGCGTGCCGAAGAAGATGCCATATTGGTAGGAAAGAATACAGTATTGGCAGATAACCCGCAGCTGAATGTGCGTTTAGCCGAAGGCCGATCACCCAAACGTGTAGTGATAGACCGGCGACTGGAACTAAACAGACAGTTGAACGTTTTTGACCAGAGCGTTGAAACTTTGATATTTAACGAAGTTACCACCGATATTGACGGTAAAGTAAAATACATTGCCCTGGAAGATTTTGACCGCTTTGTACCACAGTACATTATGTTTCAACTATACCTGCAGGATATCCAGTCGGTAATTATTGAAGGCGGTGCGCATACATTAAATACCTTTATAGTTGATGGATTGTGGGATGAAGCACGTATTTTTACCGGCCCGGATGTATTAACCAATGGCATAAAAGCCCCCACCTTAAGTGGTGAAAACGGCGGAAGATATGCAGTGGGTACCGACCAATTACAATTATTTTATAATAAGCCCAAAAACTAATGTTATATGTTTTTTTAAGTGTTTGCTGCAGCGTTGTGGTTTCTGTTTTGTTGAAACTGGCCCGGCGTTACGGTATCCACGTTTACCAGGCCATCACCTGGAATTATTCGATGGCTATTTTGCTCACCTGGTTCTTTTTTAAACCGCAGGTACAAGGTATTCAATTAGCGCAATTACCCATAACCGTTTATGCGGGCCTTGTGGTGTTGTTACCGCTCATATTTTTGGTGATGGCAACATCCGTAAGGGTTGCCGGAATTGTACGCACGGATGTAGCGCAGCGCCTCTCATTATTTATTTCGCTGCTGGCGGCATTTCTGTTGTTTAACGAGGTGCCAACGCCGCTTAAGATTACGGGTCTGGTTACCGGTTTCGCGGCTATACTCTGCGCTATACCCTGGCAAAAGCAAACAGCCAACCGCAAGGTGCTCAGCAATGCATGGATTTACCTCAGCGTAGTATTTATAGGCTTCGGCGCAATAGATATTTTATTTAAACAGGTGGCTGCTGTTAAAACGGTGCAGTACACAACCTCGTTGTTTATTATATTTATAATGGCATTTGCGGTGGCCCTTATAGGTTTAGCTTACCAGGTTATTACCCGTACTGCCCGTATCCGCTGGCCGCATGTAGCGTTCGGCCTTATACTGGGTGTGGCCAATTTTGCCAATATTCTATTTTACATCAAGGCACACAAGGCTTTATCGGCTAGTCCTTCGGCCGTATTTACGGCTATGAATATCGGCGTAATTACCCTGGGCACGCTTGTTGGCCTGTTTGTATTTAAAGAGCGGTTAACCCTGCTGAACAAGATAGGCATCGCGCTGGCTATTGTGGCCATTATTATTATCACCCTCTCTAAAAGTTAATGCTGTTCGACGATACGTACAAAACCATAGCCCAGCCCACAGAAGGCATCTTTCGCGATCGCGGGAGTAAGTTCCTCGGCTTTGCTTATCCCATAAGTTCTGATAACGAGATTAAGGCTATTGTAGCCAAACTGAAAGCAGAGCATACCAAGGCTAATCACCATTGCTGGGCCATCCGGCTGGGGATTGATCGCTCTGTTTTTCGTGTAAATGACGACGGCGAACCCTCGGGCACTGCCGGTCGCCCTATTTTAAATACGCTGCTCTCCAAAAATATTACCAATGTGCTGGTGGTAGTGGTGCGCTATTTTGGCGGTACATTGCTGGGTGTCCCAGGCTTAATAAACGCTTACAAAGCCGCTACCGAAGCCGCGCTGGAGCAGGCGCAGATCATTGAGAAAACTGTTAACGATGTGTACACCATCACCTTTGAGTACCCGCAGATGAACGATGTAATGCGCATTATTAAAGAGGAGCAGTTGCAGGTGCTGGAGCAGGTATCAGAACTAAACTGCAGCATTAAATTGGCCGTACGCAAAACGCAGGTAGAAGGGGTAATGTACAAGATAAATAAGTTGGAAGGTATCAAGGCGGTTTATAATTATAGCGGGTAAAGAAGGTAAAATATAAAATCTGCGAATAATAACACCGATTGTGCTTTGATCAACGTTAGCCTGCTCATAGCCACAGAGGCATATTAATTTTTTCTTTAAAAAAAGCAACAAAAATTCAAGACAGAAAAAATCTTCCGCCAGCAGGCCTTTACGCTTGCCCCGCTTTTCTGTCATGCCCACGCTCGGTTGATGTTTTCTTCCAACTTTCTATATTAATTGGTAATAAAGATACCGTCTGTTATTCTCTAATGAAGAGCTCTGTGTTCTTTGTAGTTAAATAAACCAGTATACTCAGTATTGAAAAAACCGTTTAATGTTACCCTCCCTTTGGGCAATTTTCCTTAATTTGCCTGCATATGCAATCTTTTGAAATAGATAAATCGGACCTGCTGCGCATTAAAACCGCGCTGGATGGGGATGATGCTGACTTAGAGGTGGTTCTGAAAGAGTACCATGCCTCGGAGATCGCTATCTTATTTGAAAAGCTGCCACAGGAAGCTAAGGAGCGCATCATCAACCTGCTGCCTACGGATATTGCATCGGAAGTACTCTCCGAAATGACGGAGGAATCGCACCCGGAAGAGCTGTTGCTGAACATGCACCCCGGGAAGCGTACCGAGATTGTAGAAGAGCTGGATTATGATGACGCTACGGATATTATTTCGCAGCTGGACGAGGAAGAGCAGCACGAGATCTTGTCGGATATTGACCAGGAGGATGCCAGCAGTATCCGCGCGCTGTTAAAGTACGACGAAGACACCGCGGGCGGGTTGATGAACTCGGAGATTATCAAGGTGAACATTAACCTGGATAAAAAAGGTGCGCTGGACGAGATCATCCGCCAGTCGGAAGAAATGGAGGAGTTTTATACCATTTACGTGGTAGATGATGCGGATATTCTTCAGGGGATCCTGTCTATCAAATCTATCATCAAAGCCCGTGCAGACGCACGCGTACGCGATCTGGTGGAAACCGATTTTGTTTATGTAAAGGCCGAACTGGATCAGGAAGATGTTGCGGGGCTGATCTCACAGTATAATCTTACTACCATTCCCGTGGTAGATGATAATATGAAACTGCTGGGCAGGGTTACGGTTGATGATATCATCGACGTAATGGAGCAGGAGAGTACCGAGGATATCTTAAAGATCTCCGGTGTATCCGAAGACGAGGAACTGAGCGGTAACTGGAAAGAAGCCGTAAAAAGCCGTTTACCCTGGCTTATAATCAATTTAGGCACAGCTTTTTTGGCGGCTTCGGTAATCAGGCACTTTAGCAGTGTTGAAGAAAAATTACCGGTTATTGTGGCTTATTTAAGTATTATAGGTGGTATGGGTGGCAATGCCGCCACGCAGGCGCTGGCGGTTACCGTCCGCAGGATCTCGTTAACCGATCTTAGCGACAGGCAGGCCTACACCACTGTTTTTAAAGAGTTTTTGGTCGGGCTGATAAACGGCGCTTTTAATGGCCTAATCGTGCTCATTTTCGCCTGTTTTTATGACCAGAACCCCATGCTGGGCGTAGTGCTGTTCTTAGCCATGACGGGCAACCTTGTGGTGGCCGGCTTAACGGGCGCAGGTATCCCGCTGATACTGAAAAGAGTAGGGATAGATCCTGCGGTGGCATCATCTATCATAATTACTACATTTACAGATTGCATAGGCTTTTTATTGCCGCTTTGGCTGGCATCAAGCTTTTTATTATAAATTTGAACCGTCAAAAAAATACCGATCAAATGACTGAAGTAAGATACAACTGGACACAGGAAGAAATTTCCGAAATATATCACTCACCACTGCTCGACCTGGTTTACAGGGCGGCAACTATTCACCGCGAGAACAAGGATTACAGCGAGGTGCAGATCAGCTCGCTCATCTCTATCAAAACCGGTGGCTGCCCCGAGGATTGCGCTTATTGCCCGCAAGCCGCGCGTTACAATACCGGTGTTGATGTGCATGCCATTATGCCTAAAGAAGAAGTAATTGCAGTAGCGCAGAAAGCCAAGAACGGTGGTGCATCCCGCTTATGTATGGGTGCTGCCTGGCGCGAGGTACGCGATAACCGCGATTTCGATAAGGTAATTGATATGGTTAAAGCTGTAAACGCCATGGATATGGAAGTTTGCTGTACATTGGGTATGCTTACCGAATCGCAGGCGCAACGCCTTGCCGATGCCGGTTTATATGCCTACAACCACAACCTGGATACATCTGAAGACGACTATAAACGCATCATCACCACCCGTACGTATGATGATCGTTTGCAAACATTAGAGCACGTGCGCAAAGCCAAAATTTCGGTTTGCAGTGGCGGTATCATTGGCTTGGGCGAAACCGTTGCCGATAGGATCTCGATGCTGAAAACATTATCTAATCTGCCTAAACACCCGGAATCTGTACCAATTAATGCTTTGGTGCCCGTAAAAGGTACACCCCTGGCCAACCAGCCAAGGGTTTCGGTTTGGGATATGGTAAGGATGATTGCGACCGCGCGCATTATTATGCCAAAAACGGTAGTAAGGCTTTCTGCAGGCCGTACGGAGATGAGTACATTGGAACAGGCCTTCTGCTTTATGGCTGGTGCCAACTCCATCTTCGCGGGTGAGAAATTATTGACCACGCCAAACCCGTCATTTGATGAGGATATGTCCATGTTCGAACTGCTGGGTTTAAGCCCTCGTAAAGCGTTCAAAAACGGCAGGCCAAACGTACCTAAGGAACTTAAAGAAATGAGCATTAACGAGGTGATATAAACACCGGGTTATACTTATGCAATACATTTATGTGCCATAGCTTTTATAAGAAGCTATGGCATTTTTTATTTTGAAGAGGCGATAAGTTGAAAGATTTTCTTAGTTTAACATCTTGAAAAAAGTAACAGCAAACATCTTTGTGGTATTGGTAAACTATTATATACTCACGTTTTTGCTGGGTATATTCTTAATGGCTTTCACACTATTCACAGGCCCGGTAAATTTGTGGGTTGCATTGGCTTTTGTTTTACTTCCATTAATTGCCTGTATAATTTTTCAATTTAAACGGCATGAAACAAATTGGTATTCTATAGGGGAAATAGTAATTGGTAATAATAACAAATTTGATATTCTTTCCCAGACCAACATCTTTTCTGTCACCCGTATCCCGGTTTTTTTGTTGCTTCTGTTTACTATTATTCTTAACGGCAATCTTTTAGATGGCATAGGCAATGGGGTTATATACTCAATATCTAACCTTATATTGTTTGTTATCATCTTCCTGACAACTTATAACGGTATTAAGAACTTTTTATCAGACCGGATACTATATCAATTTTGGTGTTATCGGCAGGTATGCTATTTATCGCTTTGGGATTTAAAAAGTATAGGATAATAGGTATTTCAACTTACGAGCTGTATGTTGTATTAGCCATTACATGGTTAATAACAGGTTTCTTTTACAAATCAAAGTTGAGAGATAAAAGCACAATTGAAAACTCATGAAAACTACCTCATTAAAATTTCTTACTTTTTCCTGCTGCTGTTTTCCATTGGCAGTCTTTCTGCCCAAAACAAAATCATCGTACTGCAAACCGACTTTGGCTTAAAAGACGGCGCGGTTTCGACCATGAAGGGCGTTGGGATGGTGTTTCACCGGAGCTGAAGATCTACGATCTTACGAATGAGATTCCGGCATATAATATCTGGGAAGCCTCTTATCGTCTGTTTCAGACCATAAATTACTGGCCAAAGGGAACAGTGTTTGTTTCGGTGGTTGACCCGGGTGTGGGAACGGAACGCAGATCGGTAGTGTTAAAAACAAAAACAGGGCAATTTATTGTTACACCTGATAACGGCACGCTAACCCACGTTGCCGAAGCTTTTGGTATTGCCGAAGTAAGGGAGATAAACGAAGCTGTTAACCGCCGTAAGGAATCGGGCAAATCTTACACCTTTCACGGGCGCGATGTTTATGCCTATACCGCTGCCCGTTTAGCCGCTGGGGTAATCACCTACGAACAGGTTGGCCGTGTATTATCAAAACAGATTTTGAGTATCCCATATCAACGGTCGGTTTATGAAAACGGCAAGTTAAAAGACACCATAGCTATTCTGGATGTGCAATACGGCAACCTGTGGACGAATATTGGTGACGAGCTCGTAGCTAAGCTAAACCCCAGATTTGGCGATGTGCTGCATCTGAAGATCTTTAACAAAGGTACACCCGTTTACGATGGCGATATGCCCTACAGCAAAACCTTTGGCGATGTACCCGAAGGTAAACCGATGGCATACCTCAACAGTTTGCTGCAACTATCTTTCGCAATAAATATGGGCAATTTTGCCGCCGCCCATAACATTGGCAGTGGGGCGGATTGGAGCATAGAAATCACAAAACCTTAAAGTTTGTTATCATAACTATCGCAGTAAAGTAACACTGCCTTTTAACAGGCCGGGTTTGTTTTCCTGGGTGGTATAAGTGGCCATAAAGTAATATACACCGGCTGTAGCATGTTTACCGCGGTATTCGCCATTCCATCCCATTTTAATATCTGTTGTTGAAAATACAACCGCCCCCCAACGGTCAAAAATCTGTAGGCGATAATTATTGGCTTTGCTTTCCGGGTCTGCTTTAAACAGGTCGTTTACACCATCTTGGTTTGGAGTAAATGCATTGGGGAATGATACCGGGCTGCAGGTTTCCTGTACCAAAGTTACATCAACTTCAGTGGCCGTGCAATTATCTTTCTTAAGAATAGTAAAATGATGCGTGCCTGCATATAAGCCCTTAAAAACATGGCTTAATGGGTATATCGATGAGTTGTAACTAATGTTGTATAATTCGGCGTTGGCAGTAACCCCAAGCTGTACCTGGCCCGTAAGTTCGCAAACGGGGTTTACCTGTTTCAATGCCGTTTGCGGTTTGCTTAAACTGTAGTCAGGCACGTTTATAGTTCTGTTTTGTGGCGTACCACCGCCGGATGCTGTAACCGTTAATTCGTAGCTTCCGGCTTGCATGAGATTAAAAATGCCTGTAGTATTAGTTACATTATTAAGCTTGTAGATTAAACTTTCGGGGATTGGTTCTACAAATACTTGTATAACACCCATGTCAGGCAGGTTACACTCGGCGGCTATGTCAATTTTATTTATCACGATAGGGCAGGGCTGATACAGTAACTCTACGTCGTACTCATCAACCACGCAGCCGTTTTGTTTAACAATATAGTAATGATAGTTGCCTGCATTAAGGCCCGTAAATTGGTGATCCAAAACATAAATATCGTTGCCTGATTTTATCCGATATAAACTGGCATCATCAGCTATGGCAAATTTTATAGTGCCTTTATCTTTACAGGCAGGGTTGGTTTTAATATAAGTGATGGCGGGGTGGGTTTGCCTGTAATCGGCAACCATTATGGTACGCTTTTGTGATGTTCCCCCGCCGGATGCTGTAACCGTAAGCTCATAGCTACCCGGATCCAGCATTGTAAAAATGCCTGTAGAATTGGTTGTATTATTTAACTGGTAGCTCAGCGTTTCGGGGATAGGGGCGGCAAAAACCTGTATGCGGCCCTTGCTGTATACATCGCATTCGGGCAGGTTCTCTATTTTAGTAATAGTGATGGGGCAAGGTTCATATTGCAGGTCTACGTCGTATTCGTCAACGAGGCAACCGTGGGTAGTTGTTACTGTAAAATGGTGTTTACCGGTTTCTAAATTCTCAAAAACATGGTCTACATTATAAATAGCGTTACCGTCGGATATACGGTAAAGGCTTACATCACCGGCAACATTAAAATTTATACTACCTTTAACTGAACAGGCAGGATTGGTTTTATTATAAGTTATATCCGGATGAACAGCCTTATAGTCCGGAATAACAAACGGAACGGTAAGCGCATCTTCCGGCGAGGTTATAGTTACAAAGTAAGTGCCCGGGTCTATCATATTAAAAACTCCTGTTGTATTGCTTACCGAGTTAAAACTATAGGTATAAGCATCTGCGTGCGGCTTGGTAATTACCTGCAGTTTTCCCATATTAATAGTGCTGCATTCTTTCTCTATTACGGTTTTATCAAACTGAATAAGGCATTTATCTTTAAGTATGTTCAGGTTTAACTCGTCAGCTTTGCAACCGTTTTCATTCAATATTTCAAAATGGTAACTGATGCCGGCCAAAAGATCTTTAAAAGTATGATTGAGCGGAAAAATTTCTGTTCCCAATTTTATACTGTATGAGTTTTCGGTGGTGGTGAAAGCAACTTCGCCAGGTTCATCGCATACCCGGTTCTTTATTTTGTAAGTGTACACGGGTTTGGTCAGCTTATACTCGGGCACAATAATTTCAGCGGTTTGCTGATCAACGGCAGAAGTTACGGTGAGCTGGTAAGTGCCTTTGGGTATATTGCTGAATACACCGGTTGTATTGGTTTGCCCCGTATTAAGTTTATATGTAAACTCGTCGTTATGCTGCTTGGTAATAACTTCTATAATTCCCTTTGTTGGGGCATTGCAATCCTGCTGCTGGTTAATTTTCTCAATTTTTATTCCACTAATGCTCCCATTTTCGGATATACTTGCAGCATCCAGTACTGCATAAGGTAAAGATCCAATAACACCAATTACCTTATTATTGTCCAGATCAAGTTCCACAATATCTGTACGGTTTTGATTAACATATGCCAGACCATAAACCGTGTTTTTGTGCAAACTGGTAGCAACGCTTACCAACCCGAGAAACTGGCCATAACTCCTGGTGTCGATAACAATCTCGCATTCTGAAGTGTTTTCAAAGTTGATTCTTACAACACCAACATTAGAAGCCATGTAAAGCTGGTTATTGTAAAAGGTAAGATCGCCTGAAGGCGAATAATTTAAATAGCCAATGTCTGTTACTTCATGTGTTTTGGGGTTCATTTTTCGTAAACCATACTCTATATAATAAAGATAGCCGTCGGCACCGGTAGTAAGTGAATTAGCGCCATACTGGATATTACCAACTTGGGTGCAATTGGTAAGGTCGTCTCCAACAATGTCACCACGATAAAATTTTGTGCCGTCAAACCAGTAAAAATTATCCTTATCCATTCCGATAGAGAAGAAGTAACTTCCTCTGCATGAGTTCATAAGAGTGGACGTAACACCATGTGGGGTTATGTTAATCCGATATACTACACCAAGAGGGTTAACTGTCTCAGCATACATAATCTGGCTTACATAAAAGCTCTGTGCAGATGCTGTAAAACTTAATAAGCAGGAAAGAAAAAATAAGAGTAAAGGTTTAACCATTAAGTATTATTAGGGCGTCAATCAGCACCTAATATAACTATTGTTATGAAGATGGGACTTAAAATATTATAAAAATACGCCTATCTATTATAGTACCTATACTGCTGGTTCGGTTTCTGCCGATGGCACTTTCCTGACAGGTTCGTGCCGCAGGAACATGTACAGCAATGCAATTACTGTAATGGCTGCTGTAGCATAAATGATCAGCGGCACCATGGCGATAACGTCCTGGTAGAACCAGCCGGATACCAATGCGCCGAGGCCTATGCCGGCTTCCAGTGAAATGTACATGGTGGCTACGGCTTTACCGCGGTGTTCAGGTTGGCTCATGTCTATGGTCCAGGCGTTTAGGGCTGGCGACAGGATGCCGGTTGATACGCCGTAAACTACCGAGCCTAATAAAAAACCGGTAACGGTATTGGCATAACCAATTATTACAAGGGCCGTAATCAGTAAAACTAAACCTGTTTTGATAACATGCAGTCGGCCAAATTTATCTGATGCTTTACCTGCCACAAAGCGGATAACCAATGATGCTATGGTGAAAACCACAAAGAACAGCCCCTTATTAGCAATGCCGAGGTGCTGGCTCCAGTCGGGCACTATGGTGAGGATGGCGCCGTAAGCTACGTAGGAGAGCAGGGTAACGATGGCCGCCGGTAAAACCTCCACGGCAATGATATCCTTCCGCGAAATTTTAAACATGGATAGGTTGAACCGCTGTTTATCTTTCAGGGTTTCCTTCATGTTCATCAGGATAACGATAGAGAGCAGCGCAAACGCAGATGAGGTATAGAACAGCACATTAAGCGAATGCGACATACGGATAGAACTGCCAATTGCAGGGCCAATAGCCAAACCTGTACTAAAGCATAAACCGTGCATACCCAATGCTTCGCCCCAGCGCTCGCGGGGCACAATGTCGGCTACGTAGGCAGCCGTTGCCGTTGGTTTAAAGCCGGTAGAAAACCCGTGCAGTAACCTCAAAAACAAAAAACCCGAAACAGTGCTGAGCACCGGGTATAAAAAGCCGCAAACAAAGCATACAATAGAACCAACGGCCATAACGGGCACACGGCCCAGCGTATCGGTAAGCCTGCCGCTGAAGGGGCGGGAGATACCGGCTGTTAAAGTAAATAAAGCAATGATGAGGCCTTTGTGCTCGCCGCCACCCATACTGCTGAGGTATGCAGGCAATTCGGGGATGAGCATATTAAAGCTTGCCGAAAATAACAGCGAGCTTAAGCAAACCAAACCAAAGTGAGTATTATAAATAGGGTGTACGGCTTTAGTCATGCGGGACAAAGTTATAACTTCTGTCCTTTTATTGAAGATGAATTTTAGCTACAGCAGGCACAGAGAAAACCGCGCCTGGAACACAGGGCTTAATAAAAAAAGTTCCGCTGCTTTTAAAGCAGCGGAACCAACTATTATATATTAACTAAACCTATTATTGTAAGAAAATGTATGCTTTTTTGCCGTACTCTTCATAAATGTGCAGTTGCTTGGTAACTACCTGCTCGTTGGAGGTTATTTGCATGGTATAGTCACCCAGGTCCAGGTCGGCAATGTTGTAAACTGTTGTAGATGACTGCTTAGTTGGCAGGTAGTTCACAAAAAGCTCGCTGCCTGCTTTATCGTAAAATTTAACGAATGATTTGCCTGCTTCTTCTTTTTCGATGATAAGCCCTACCGACATATCTTTTGAAGATTGCTGCAGGGTGATCTCGTCTTTAGGGGCTTCTGCTTTAACCGGGGTTGCGGCAAAAAGGCCGGTGCTAACTAATAATAAAAGGGCTGATAATTTGATTGCTGTTTTCATGATATTTTAAATTTTTGATTGTTATTAATTTGTTTCAATGTCCAAATCAACAACATAAAAATCAGGTGCTAAAACCAAATAGACAGCAGGTGGAAATGTATAGACAGGAGAGTTATTTTAGCCTGTAATTGCTTTTAATAGGTTGATAATAAACAGACTGTATGTTTCGTCGAGCAGGGCTGGGGGTTCATCGGCAGATATGGCTTGCCCATCGGGCAAATTTGGAGAAACAGGTATAAGAATTGCGTCTATATCAGATAAATATCGAATATTGAATGCCAAATATCTAATATTGAAGTTAAAATTTCGATGTTGGATATTCGAAATTCATTATTCTACATTAATTATACTTGCGTTATTAATGCCTTGCACGTTTTTTAAGTACACCACCGGCGGCTTCTTTAATTGTACTGGTGAAGATGAATGCTTTGGGGTCAATCTCGTGTACCAGGTTACGCAGCCGCCTTACTTCTAAACGGGTGATAACGGTGAATACGATATCTACCGGCTGGCTGATATCGAAACTGTCGCGCAGGAAACCGCGCTCGCCTTTATAAACAGTAATACCGCGGCCAAGGTCCATCACCAGGCGCTCTTTCACCATTTCGCTTTGCGATGATATAATGGTTACGCCAGTGTACTCCTCTAAACCCTCTATTACAAAGCTGATGGTTTTTGATGCCGTATAATAAGTCATGATGGAGTACAGCGCCGTAGGCAGGCCAAGTTCAAAAGCCGCTATCAGGAAGATTATGATGTTAATGCCCAGGATAATTTCGCTGATAGTGAAGCTGATGCGTTTACCAGTGTAAAGCGCCAGTACCTCAATGCCGTCCAATGCGCAGCCGCCGCGGATAGCCAAACCAACGCCTATGCCCATAAATACCCCGCCGAAGATAGATACCAGCAGTTTATCTGATGTAATTTGCGGGTAATGTAAAAATTGCAGGCAAAGCCCCAGTACTATAATTGCTGCCAGTGTTTTTGCTGCAAATGTTTTATTCACCTGGAAAGCGCCCATAATAATAAAGGGGATGTTTGCCAGCACAATTACTACAGCTATATTGAAATGATAAAGCTCGTGCACCAGCAGCGAGATACCGGTTACACCGCCATCAAAAAACTGGTTGGGGATAAGAAAGCTTTTAAGCGCAAATCCGCAAAATAAAATACCTGCTAACGTATATGCAGCATCGGTTACCCATTGCGTAATATGTGTGTTTTTCATTCAGTATGCTGGTTAACAGTAACTTTTAATGTGATAACTAAAGTGTTAAAAGCTTTCTGCACTGCGGCTTTCTGCTAATACCTTTTAAGGGCTAATATATTAAATGTTTGCCTGTTTGCCGTAGTTAGTTTGCAGTTTTAGGCATTTAGAAATTTTACGCTTGTTATTCAGCCAATTAAACCTGCCGTATTTGATATTTAGCATATTAATTAGTTAATTAAACAATTAATTCAAACTAACCCCTTACATGAAAAGAATTTATTTGCTGGTGCTGCTACTTGCTACATGCTTTTACAGCCGGGCGCAAACTTCTCATGCGTATTTTGATAAGCTGGATATAAAGAAAGGCCTGCCCGAATCGCTGGTACGTGCCGTGGTAGAAGATACCGAGGGCTACATTTGGATAGGTACCCAAAGCGGGCTGGTACGGTACGATGGTTATAACTACAAAATATATCAGCTGGGTTCGCCAAAGGTTAATATCTCATCAGTTACAAACGTGTTCAGCATAGCCGGAGATGATGCCCGGAAAACCATTTGGGTAAGCGTAGGTGGGAATGGGCTTTTTAGGTACAACCGGCAAACGGATACCTTTGAGCAGTTCAGCGCGCCATCGCGTAAGTACTTTCAGTATGCGGTTATTAAAATGATAGATGCCGCCGGGAACGTATGGGGAGTAATCAACGATAGTGATATTCAGAAGATTTTTAAGCTGGATATCAAAACTAAAAAGTACGAGCTTTTTAGCCGGTTAGATAAAGGCAATAATTTTATAAATGCCTCTATTTTAATGGGCATACAACAAACAAGCGATGGCCGGGTGTGGTTTGGTACCAATAACGGCTTATATGCATACCGAGGCGCAAACAAGCCGTTACAACAATACTTAACAAGTACCGATACCGCCAAAGTAATAGGCGCTAACCCTGTTTATGAACCTGCATCGCAGCCGGGCGTGCTTTGGATGAATGTTTTTCATGGTGATAATGAGGATCTGCGGGCGGCCTGCATGGATATTAAAACGGGTAAGATCATTAAAGAGTATCGCCGGTCTAACCAACCCGATAGTTTGATGGATGCCGCCATTAATACCATTTATGAGGATAAGAAAAAGCGCTTATGGTTTACCACTGCCACGGGGATCTCTAAACTCGACAGGCAGGCCAATAAGTTTACCAATTATACTTTTAAAGATACCGCTATAACCTATCTGAACAGGATTGTTGAAGGGAAAGATGGCAAGTTTTGGATGTCGTTGCAAAACAACCTTCTTTACTTTGACCCCGATAACGGCAGCTATCAATTCTATAAAGAAAAAACCGGCCCGGGCTCTATTACTTCTAAAAGTATTGTCAGCAAAATGGTTGACCATACCAACACTCTGTGGCTGGGCTTTAGTTATGGTGGCGCAAATAAGCTAAGCAAGATAAAAAGTGCTTTTGATATTATAAAGGAATACCCTGATAAGCCAAATGGCTACCCCGGTGGTGGCGCTTATATCATATCATCAACAAAAGACAGGAACAGGGTGGTAGCTAAAAATGCCATTTACAACTGGCGGCAGGCAGACGGCAGGTTCAGCAAGATTTACAGTGCCGAACCCGGACAAAAAATAACGGATGTTTTTGATAAAGGCGATACGCTTTATATAGCCAGCAACACAGGCTTGGCTATATACAATGTTGCCAATGGTAAAAAAGAGGTTTACCGCAACAGGCCCGGCGATAGTACAAGCATTACTGCAAACGGCATCAGCAGGGTTTTTGTAGATCATACGGGGATGGTATGGCTGGGCATCGGCAATGATCAGGGGCTTTGTTCTTTCGATCCTAAAACAAAAAAAGCAAAGCGGTACCCTTACCAGGTTAATTACTTTAAACTTTTTATAGAGAACGATGGCTCACTTGATGATGGCCGGGTGATCAGCATGTATGAAGACCGCGATGGCACCTTTTGGGTAGGTACAAATGCAGGCAGTCTGAACAAGTTTAACCGTGCTACGGGCAAATTTTACTCTTATTATAATAAACAAAACGAGCGGATGGCCTGCATTTCGGCCATTTACGAAGACCGCGAAGGCAGGTTTTGGGTGGGCACTTATTTAACCGGCGTGTTCGAGTTCGACCGTAAAAAAGGAGTTTATAAACGCGAAATAAATGAGCAGTCGGGCTTATTATATAACAGCGTACTGGCTATCAACGAAGATTCGGCCGGTAAGATTTGGGTAGGCACCGAACGCGGGCTAACACGTATTGACCCTAAAACCATGCGTTTGCGCAATTTCCGAACGGATGAGATCCTGCCCGGCGAGGATGTGTTATCGTTTTATAAAAAACCGCTTGCCGACGGTACTTTTGCCTTAGGCCTAAGCAATGGCCTTGCCTTGTTTAATCCTAAAGATTTGGATGATGACCCCTATGCGCCTGTTGTGC